>VFQQ010000509.1_pt1 | contig 75421 bp, 72 predicted proteins | sample 3512341 | NCBI WGS metagenome assembly VFQQ01 (sample SAMN10412373, study PRJNA504923) | tailings metagenome | isolation source: Relicate 2 Philex TSF1 revegetated site | place: Philippines: Tuba, Benguet | collected 2017-08-29
CCGAGACCGGCTGCCCGGTGGTGTTCGACGCCACCCATTCGGTGCAGCAGCCGGGTGGCCGGGGCGCCACCTCGGGTGGCGACCGCCGCTTTGTGCCGGTGCTGGCGCGCGGCGCCGTGGCCATCGGCGTCGCCGCCGTGTTCATGGAAACCCACAAGGATCCGGATAGCGCGCCCTCGGATGGCCCCAACATGGTGCCGTTCGACCAGATGGAGCAGGTGCTGGAACAGCTCATCGAATTCGACCATCTGGCGAAGGCGTATTGAGCGGGCGGGCGCTGTGATCGCGGTCGCGGCCCAAAACCTGCCTCTTTCATCACACACCAATTATCTGCACCTGGGCCGGGCTAGGGTGGGCCGGGCTAGGGTAGGCCGGGCTAGGGTAGGGCGGGTACTCTTCGACGCGATAATTGCTTTGACCCTATCCCTGCTTGTCTACGCTGTGCCGGCGCTGGCCGCAGAGCCGCAGCAGCCGTCGCGAACTCCGACGCAATTACAATATCTTGGTGAAAATACCGGTCGGTCGGTCGCGGATGCCGGCTTGGCGCCTTATCGTCTGGCATTGCATGATTTACCGCGCCGCGCCGGCCTGCTGCGGCAAAGCCTGTGGGCCGAGCAGCCCAAGGGTACCAGGATCGGACAGCAAGCCTGGTTTCAACGAAATGGGCGTTTGACGCATCTGGCGATTCTGTGGGATTTGAGCGATGCCATCTGGCCTGAGCAGGGCGAAAACCGTCTGGAACGCTTGTTGGTGCTTCATCGCCTTTCCGATGATGGCGTAGCGGTCCGGGCGGAAAAGCTGATCCAGGCCACGGATGAGCATATCCGGATTGTGGAGCCCAGCGGTTCCGACCCGTTCGATGAGGGAGTTGGGCTGTTATTTCTGGATTTCGGCAGTGGTGGCAGCGACGCTTCGGGATATCAGATGGCCATCCTGCGCCTGGACGATCAATTGAGTGATGCTACGCCCTCGGGATATGGCCGTGTCGTCCTGGCCGATTATTTGCCGCCGCAAGGGCAATTCGCCGTGGTGGCCGCCGATGATCGCTGGCGTGGCTATGGCCTGGGTTGCGGCCAATGTGGTCCGATTGTGCCAGTGGTGCTGGTGCGCCGGCAGGGGCAGTATGAGGAAGCCTGCGCTGCTTTTCCTGCCTATTACCAAACCCGCATCGGGTTCAGCCAGGAAAGAGTTTCTGATGGCAGCGAGCGCCGCTCGCTGGGAGATTTTTTCGACAACCAAGTGAAGCTGATCCTGTATTACGCTCAGATTGGCCGCTTGGTGGAAGCGCAGGCGCATTACCGGGCATTGCCGAAGGAAAGCGAGGCTGTTATCGCCGCGAGCATTCGGGATGGCCGGCTTAGCCTTGCCGAAGCTGATCGGCGGCAACAGCAGCGTACCGACCTGCTGGCAGCCCTGGTCAGGGATATTGGCCCGATATTGACTTCCGCCGAGGCGTCCACCCGGTCTTGCCGGTTGCAGTCGCGTGTCGGGAATGGTGCTTCAGAGCCTTATGCTTGGTTGAATGGGAGGCGCCCGCCCTGACCCCGGGGAGCATGGGCCGAAAAGTGTTGGGGATGCTGTTGGCCGTCTAGCCCCCTTGCCCGAAACCTCCTGGCGGGCTATGCCTTCGCCCGGTTTTTCCCGATCCTGCCAGAGGTATTCCATCATGAGCGGCATTCTCGACATCGTGGCGCGTGAGATTCTCGACAGCCGCGGCAATCCCACCGTCGAGGTGGATGTGGTGCTGGATAGCGGCGCCTCGGGCCGCGCCGCCGTGCCATCGGGGGCTTCCACCGGCGCGCATGAAGCCGTGGAACTGCGCGATGGCGACAAGGCGCGTTATCTCGGCAAGGGCGTGCAGAAGGCCGTGGCGGCGGTGAATGGCGAAATCTTCGATGCGCTGGCCGGCCTGGAAGCCTCGGAACAGATCGATATCGACCAGACCATGATCGAGCTGGACGGCACCCCGAACAAGAGCCGCCTGGGCGCGAATGCGATCCTGGGGGTGAGCCTTGCAGTAGCAAAGGCGGCGGCTGATGAGGCCGACCTGCCACTGTATCGCTATGTTGGCGGCGCGGCGGCGCATTGGCTGCCGGTGCCGATGATGAACATCATCAATGGCGGCGCCCATGCCGATAACCCCATCGATGTGCAGGAATTCATGATCATGCCGGTGGGCGGCGCCAGCTTTGCCGAGGGCCTGCGCATGGGCGCCGAGGTGTTTCACACCTTGAAACAGAAGCTGAAGGCGGCCGGCCACAATACCAATGTCGGCGATGAAGGCGGCTTTGCCCCCAATCTGCCGAGCACCCGGGGGGCGCTGGATTTTGTCATGCAGGCCATCGAAGCGGCTGGCTACAAGCCGGGCGTGGATATCATGCTGGCGCTGGATGCCGCCTCCACCGAATTCTTCAAGGACGGCAAGTATCACCTGGAAGGCGAGGGGCTGACCCTGGAGCCGACGGCGATGGCGGCCTATTGGCAGAAACTGGTCGGCGATTATCCCATCGTCTCGATCGAGGATGGCATGGCCGAGGATGACTGGGCCGGCTGGAAGGCGCTGACCGATGCCATCGGCGGCAAGGTGCAACTGGTCGGCGACGACCTGTTCGTGACCAACCCGAAGCGTCTCGCCGAAGGCATCAAGCAGGGCGTCGGCAATTCCATCCTGGTCAAGGTGAACCAGATCGGCACCCTGTCGGAAACCCTGGAAGCGGTGGAGCTGGCGCATAAGAACGGCTACACGGCGGTGATGAGCCACCGTTCCGGCGAAACCGAGGACAGCACCATTGCCGACCTGGCGGTGGCGACCAATTGTGGTCAGATCAAGACCGGCTCGCTGGCGCGCTCGGATCGGCTGGCCAAGTATAATCAGCTGCTGCGTATCGAGCAGGAACTCGGCCGCGCCGCACGTTATCCGGGCCTGGCTGCCCTGAAGCGGGGCTGAGCCTGATGGCCCGGCGCAAACTGGGGCGCAAGCTGGGGCGCAAACTGGCTCTGGCCGTGGCGCTGCTTTGCGCCCCGGCTGTGGCCATGGCGGTGCAGCCGGCTGAACTGGCCGGTCGCTGGGCCGCCAGCCAGGGCCAATGCGAGAGCGAGTTCATCGTCCTGGAGCGGGATGGCAACTTTCTCTCGCAGCTTGAGGAAGACAAGCGTGAGGGTACCTGGCGCCTGGCGCGCGACCGCGTGACGCTGGTTGCCGCCGACGAGCCGGACCGGCCCTGGATGATGCATATCCTGGATTACACCGGCAGCCGCCTGGTGGTGCTGGACGAATCGATTGAAAGCGACCGCCGCCTGCAGCGCTGCCGCTGAGCCGACGCCGCTGCACCGGGCGGTCTACCGTCTGGTTGTGCCATCGGGCGGCTGTTTCACGCACAGGAATCAAAATCCCGGGTTTTAGGCTAAGGCTTTGAATCTTTAGATAGAATTCTGTGGATATCGCCGATTCGCGTTGACCCTGCGACTCGGATGTGATTCGCTCCGGCGCATGAGCGCATCTCGTGAAATCAAACGCCACTCGGTCGCCGCCATCGTGCCGGTGATCTGCATCGCGGCGATAGCCTATTTCGGCTATCACGCGGTGGAGGGCGAGCATGGCTTGAATGCCTTCACGCGCCTGACGCTGCAAATCCAGGATACCCGGGCGGCTTTGGCCGAAGTGACCGCCGAGCGCAAGACGCTGGAGCGCCGAGTCAGCCTGCTGCGCGCCGATGCGCTGGATGCCGATATGCTGGAAGAGCAGGCACATCGCAATCTGGGACTGCTGTCGCAGCGCGAAATGGTAATACTCGGCCGCTAGCGAATGGCCTTTTGAACAAAAATTTCTCCATTTAACCAAAATTCAGTTAAATTCTAAAAAGTCCTTGTTTTAACACAATTTATCGCCATCCTTCCGCCAGGTTACAGGTCATTTCCCGGGAGGAAATTCGATGGCGAAAAGCCCCAGCAAGGCCGCCGGCAAGGTGGCGCCCAAGCTTCCGGATGCGAAGCTGCTGCTGAACTACTATCGCGACATGCTGCTGATCCGCCGCTTTGAGGAAAAGGCCGGCCAGCTTTACGGCATGGGCCTGATCGGCGGCTTCTGCCATCTCTATATCGGCCAGGAAGCGGTGGTGGTGGGCCTGCAGGCCTGCTCCAAGCAGGGCGATGCGGTGATCACCTCCTATCGCGACCACGGCCATATGCTGGCCTGCGGCATGGACCCGGGCGGTGTGATGGCGGAATTGACCGGCCGTATCGGCGGTTATTCCAAGGGCAAGGGCGGCTCGATGCATATGTTCAGCCGCGAGAAGAATTTCTACGGCGGCCATGGCATCGTCGGCGCCCAGGTGCCGCTCGGCACCGGCCTGGCTTTCGCGCAGAAATATAACGGCACCGACAATGTCACCTTCTGCTATTTCGGCGACGGCTCGGCCAATCAGGGCCAGGTCTACGAGAGCTTCAACATGGCAGAGCTTTGGAGCCTGCCGGTGGTCTATGTGATCGAGAATAACCAGTATGCCATGGGTACGTCGGTGGCGCGGGCCTCGGCCCAGCCGGCGCTCTATAAGCGCGGCGAAAGCTTCGGCGTGCCCGGCCGCCAGGTCGATGGCATGAGCGTGCTGGCGGTGCGCGAGGCGGGCGAGGAAGCCGTGGCGCATTGCCGCGCCGGCAAAGGCCCGGTGATCCTGGAAATGATGACCTATCGCTATCGCGGCCATTCCATGTCCGATCCGGCGAAATACCGCTCGAAGGAAGAGGTCAACAAGATGCGCGCCGAGCATGATCCGATCGATCAGGTGCGCCAGGTGCTGCTCGACAACCAGCTTTGTGATGAGGAAGCCCTCAAGGCCATCGACAAGGAAGTGAAGGAAATCGTGCAGCAGGCTGCCGATTTCAGCCAGAGCAGCCCGGAGCCCGATGCCTCGGAACTCTGGACCGACATTACCGTAGAAGCCTGAGCGGGATAGGGAGCGGAACCATGGCTATTGAGATTTTGATGCCCGCCCTGTCGCCGACCATGACGGAAGGCAAGCTGGCCAAGTGGCTGATCAAGGAAGGCGACACCGTCAAGGCCGGTGACGTGATGGCCGAGATCGAGACCGACAAGGCGACGATGGAATTCGAAGCCGTCGATGAGGGTGTGCTGGAAAAAATCCTGGTGCCGGAAGGCAGCGAAGGCGTGGCGGTGAACACCCCCATCGCCGTGCTGCGCGGCGAAGATGAGAAGGCCGGTGTACCAACCCCGGCGGCAGCGGCGCCTGCTGCTGCACCAGCCGCTGCCCCGGCTGCCGCTGCATCGGTCGCTGCCCCGGCCATCGTGTCGGGCAAGGAGCTGGCCGATCCGGATATTCCGCCCGGCACCGAGATGGTGAGCATGACGGTGCGCGAAGCCTTGCGCGAAGGCATGTCGGAGGAGATGCGGCGCGACAAGAGCGTGTTCCTGATGGGCGAGGAAGTCGGCCAGTATCAGGGCGCCTACAAGATCAGCCAGGGCATGCTGGACGAATTCGGTCCCGACCGCGTGATCGATACGCCGATCACCGAACAGGGCTTTGCCGGCCTCGGCGTCGGCGCGGCCTTCGGCGGTCTGCGCCCCATTGTCGAATTCATGACGTTTAACTTCTCGATGCAGGCCATCGACCAGATCGTCAATTCGGCGGCCAAGACGCTGTATATGTCGGGTGGCCAGATGGGCTGCCCCATCGTGTTCCGTGGCCCGAATGGCGCTGCCGCCCGTGTCGCCGCGCAGCATAGCCAGTGCTACGCCGCCTGGTATTCGCATATCCCCGGCCTCAAGGTGGTGGCGCCCTACAGTGCCGCCGATTTCAAGGGCCTGATCAAGGCGGCGATCCGCGATCCCAATCCGGTGATCTTCCTGGAGAATGAAATCCTCTATGGCCGCAGCTTTGAGGTGCCGAAGCTGGATGACTACGTGGTGCCGATCGGCAAGGCGCGCATCGCGCGGTCGGGCCGGCATGTCACCCTGGTTGGCTATGCGATCTCGGTCGGCTATTGCCTCCAGGCCGCCGAGAAGCTGGCGGAACTCGGCATCGAGGCCGAGGTGATCGACCTGCGCACCATCCGCCCGATGGATACCGCCACCATCATTGCCTCGGTGCAGAAGACCAACCGCCTGGTGACGGTGGAGGAGGGCTTCCCGCAATCCGGCATCGGCGCCGAAATCGCCGCCCGGGTGATGGAACAGGCTTTCGACCATCTTGATGCCCCGGTGCTGCGCGTCACCGGCAAGGATGTGCCGATGCCCTATGCCGCCAATCTCGAAAAGCTGGCTCTGCCCAGCGTGGCCGAAGTGGTCGAGGCGGCGCGCACCGTCTGCTATCGCTGAGGGAGGAGCGCATCATGCCGATCCAAATCCTGATGCCGGCCTTGTCGCCTACCATGACGGAAGGCAAGCTGGCCAAGTGGCTGATCAAGGAAGGCGACACGGTCAAGGCCGGTGACGTGATGGCCGAGATCGAGACCGACAAGGCGACGATGGAATTCGAAGCCGTCGATGAAGGCGTGCTGGAAAAAATCCTGGTGCCGGAAGGCAGCGAGGGCGTGGCGGTGAATACCCCCATCGCCGTGCTGCGCGGCGAGGATGAGAAGCCCGGCGCCGCTGCCCCTGCTGCTGCTCCGGCTGCGGCTCCGGCCCCCGTGCCAGCCGCTGCCCCGGCGCCTGCTGCCGCGCCTGCGCCAAAGCCTGCCGCTGCTCCGGTGGCTCCAGCCCCGGCACCGGCACAGGCCCTGGCAGCGCCGGGCGAACGTGTGTTTGCCTCGCCGCTGGCCCGCCGCATTGCTGCGGATGGCAAACTCGATCTTACGTCGATCAACGGTTCCGGCCCGCATGGCCGTATCGTCAAGGCCGATGTGGAAGCCGCCATTGCCAGTGGCGGCGCCAAGGTCGCGGCACCGGCTGGTGCGACCGCTGCACCGAAGCCTGCAGCCGCTATCGCCGCGCCGAGCGGCCCCGGCGCGCGGCAATTGGCCGATCTGCTCAAGATGCCGTATCGCGTCGAGCCGCTGACTTCGATGCGCAAGACCATCGCCCGCCGGCTGACGGAATCGAAGCAGACCGTGCCGCATTTCTACCTTACGGTGGAGTGCGAACTGGATGAATTGCTGGCTCTGCGCACGCGGCTCAATGCCAAGGCGGCGAGCAAGATCAGCGTCAATGATTTTGTCATCCGTGCGGTGGCTTTGGCGCTCAAGAAGGTGCCGGCAGCGAATGGTTCCTATGATGATAGCGGCTTGATCTACTACGAACATGCCGATGTCTCGGTGGCGGTGGCGACGCCGAATGGCTTGATCACCCCCATCGTCAAGGCGGCGGAGGGCAAGGGCCTGGCGCAGATTGCCGCCGAGACCAAGGATCTCGCCGCCCGCGCCCGCGATGGCAAGCTGAAGCCCGAGGAATTCCAGGGCGGCACCTTCTCGGTGTCCAATCTCGGCATGTTCGGCATCAAGGAATTTGGTGCCGTGATCAATCCGCCGCAGGCCTGCATCCTGGCTGTGGGTGCCGGCGAGCAGCGCGCCGTGGTGAAGAGCGGCCAGTTGGCCGTGGCCACGGTGATGAGTTGCACTTTGTCGGTGGATCACCGCGTTGTTGATGGTGCCGTCGGCGCCGAATTCCTGCAGGTCTTCAAGAGCTATATCGAAGACCCGCTGACCATGCTGCTGTGAGGCGTTGATATGACCAAGGTTGCGATTGTTACCGGTGCCGGCAAGGGCATGGGCGCCGGCATTCTCAAGTGGCTGGCCGGCGAGGGCTACAAGGTGGCGGCGATGTCGCCTTCGGGTGCCGCCAAGGAACTGGCGGAAAGCCTGGGCGGCATCGGCCTGACCGGCTCCAATGCCGCGCCGGCCGATACCGAGGCGCTGGTCAAGCTGACGCTGGGTACGTATGGCCGCATCGATGCCGTGGTGAACAATACCGGCCATCCGCCCAAGGGGCCGTTGCTGGAGATCAGCGACGAAGCCTGGATGCAGGGTTTTGAGCTGGTGCATCTCAGCGTGGTGCGCATGCTGCGGCTGGTGACGCCGGTGATGCAGGCGCAGGGCAAGGGCGCCATCGTCAATATCCTGACCTATGCCACGCTGGAGCCGGAGGCGGATTTCCCGGTTTCCGGGCCGGTGCGCGCGGCTTTGGCTGCTTTCACCAAGGTCTATGCCGATCAGGTCGCCGCCCAGGGCATCCGCATCAACAATCTGCTGCCCGGCTTCATCGACAGCCTGCCGGAAAAGGATACGCGCAAGGCCCGCATCCCGATGGGGCGCTATGGCAAGGTGGAGGAAATCGCCGGCACGGTGAGTTTCCTGCTGTCGGATGCCGCCGGCTATATCACCGGGCAGAATCTGCGCGTCGATGGCGGCATCACCCGCGCATTGTAAGCCGTTCGTTTCAGGAGAGCGCCATGAGCGACACCCAATTCGATGTCATCGTCGTCGGCAGCGGCCCGGGTGGCTACACCACCGCGATCCGCGCGTCGCAGCTCGGCATGAAAACTGCGATCATCGAGCGTGAGCATCTCGGCGGCATCTGCCTGAACTGGGGCTGCATTCCGACCAAGGCTTTGCTGCGCTCGGCGGAAATCTATTCGCATATCAAACATGCCGAGGTCTTCGGCTTCACCGTGGAAGGCAAGGTCACCATCAACGCGCAGAAGGTGGTGGAGCGCTCGCGCAAGGTGGCGGCGCAGCTTTCCGGCGGCGTGAAGCACCTGATGAAAAAGAACAAGATCACGGTGTTCGACGGTCATGGTGCGCTTGCCGGGGCCGGCAAAGTGAAAGTGACCAAGGATGGCAAGCCGGTCGCCGATCTGAGCGCCAAGCATATCATCCTGGCCACCGGGGCGAGGGCGCGCTCGCTGCCCGGGCTGGAGCCTGATGGCAAGCTGGTCTGGACCTACAAGGAAGCCATGGTGCCGGCGGCTTTGCCGAAATCATTGCTGGTGGTCGGTTCGGGCGCCATCGGCATCGAATTCGCCAGTTTCTACCGCACCCTCGGCGCCGAGGTGACGGTGGTGGAAGTGATGGACCGGGTGCTGCCGGTGGAGGATGAGGAAATCTCCGCCCTGGCGCGCAAGGCGTTCGAAAAGCAGGGCATGAAGATTCATGTCGGCACCACGGTGACGGCGCTGAACAAGGGCGCGGATTCTGTCACCGCCACGCTGAAGGACAAGGCCGGCAAGGAAAGCTCGATCACGGTGGAGCGTGTCATCCTCGCCGTCGGCATCGTCGGCAATGTCGAGAATCTCGGCCTTGATGGCACCAAGGTGAAGGTCGACCGCAGCCATATCGTGGTGGATGACTATAGCCGCACCGATGAGCCAGGCGTCTATGCCATCGGTGACCTGACCGGGCCGCCCTGGCTCGCGCACAAGGCCGGCCATGAAGGCGTGATCTGCGTCGAGAAGATTGCCGGCCTCAAGGACGTGCATCCGCTCAATACCTCGAATATCCCGGGCTGCACCTATTGCACGCCGCAGATTGCCAGTGTCGGCCTCACCGAAGCGGCGGCCAAGGCCAAGGGCCATGAGGTGCGCGTTGGCCGCTACCCGTTCCTGGCCAATGGCAAGGCGATTGCGCTGGGTGAGCCGGAAGGCCTGGTCAAGACCGTGTTCGATGCCAAGACCGGCGAATTGCTCGGCGCCCATATGATCGGCGCCGAAGTGACCGAGATGATCCAGGGCTTCGGCATCGCCAAGACGCTGGAAACCACCGAGGCCGAGCTGATGCATGCCGTTTTCCCGCATCCCACGCTGAGCGAGATGATGCATGAGTCGGTGCTGGATGCCTATGGCAAGGCATTGAATTTCTGAGGCTTTTGTCGGGGTCGCCGGGCTGGCGGGAAAGTGCTATTTAAAGGGTATGAAAGAGCATTTCCTGCGTAAGCTGGCCGAGATCGAAAAGCGCAACGCCACCAGCGCCGACGATGCCGAACGCTTGGCGCATATCAAGGCGCGGCGCGAGCGCGAGGTTTTCGAGAAGCTGTCGCTGCATCTCGATGGCGTCGCCCGGCCGGCCTTCGAGGCTTTTGCCGAGGCGCTGGCCGAGCGCGGCATCACCGTGAAGCTGCGTTTTGAGGCCGGTCTGCCGGAACGGGCGCAGGAATTGCCGCCATTGGCCGAGGCCATCGTGCAGCGGGCGGCGTCATCGGCGCGCGGGCAGGGCGAGCGGCATTACGCGCTTTCCTATCTGCTCGATGGCGCTAGTTATGTCATGCGGCTGTCGCTCGGTGGCCAGCAGGAAAGGCGGGCGATCCTGCCGCAGGCGCGGCTCACCGCCTCGCGGGTGCGCGCCGATCTGGAAGTGCTGCTGGAAGCCGTGTTGACGCCGGATAGTATCGTGAGGAAGCCGTGACCCAATTGCCGCCGAACCTGTCGCAGAGCGTGGCATTGCGCCATCCCGAAAAGGCGCATAAGCCGGATACGCCGATGCTGCGCAAGCCGGACTGGATTCGCGCCAAGGCGCCGACTTCACCGGAAGTGGCCGAGACGCGCAAGCTGATGCGCGACCTGAAGCTGAACACCGTGTGCGAGGAGGCGGCCTGCCCCAATCTGGGCGAATGCTGGAAGCAGAAACATGCCACGGTGATGATCCTGGGCGCGGTCTGCACCCGGGCCTGCGCCTTCTGCAATGTCGCCACCGGCAAGCCGATGGGCGTGGACCATGATGAGCCGCAGCATGTCGCCGAGGCGGTGGGCAAGCTCGGCCTGCATCATGTCGTGATCACCTCGGTGGACCGCGACGACCTGCCCGATGGCGGCGCCAGCCAGTTTGTGCGCACCATTCAGGCTATCCGCCAGGCTTCGCCGAGCACCACGGTGGAAGTTCTGACACCGGATTTCCTGCGCAAGCCGGGTGCTATCGAGGCGGTGGTGGCGGCGCGGCCGGATGTGTTCAACCACAATCTGGAGACCGTGCCGCGGCTGTATCCCAGCATCCGACCCGGGGCGCGCTATTTCGGCTCGCTGCAATTGCTGGCCCGGGTGCGTGAACTGGATCGCAGCATCTTCACCAAATCCGGCCTGATGGTCGGCCTGGGCGAAGAGAAGATCGAATTGATGCAGGTGATGGACGATCTGCGCGTCGCCGATGTCGATTTCCTCACCCTGGGCCAGTATCTGCAGCCGACGCGCAAACATGCTGCCGTGGCGCGCTTCGTCACGCCGGATGAATTCGAGGACTACAAGATGCTGGGCCTGGCCAAGGGGTTCCTGCGCGTCGCCGCATCGCCGCTGACCCGTTCATCGCATCATGCCGGCGAGGATTTTGCCGCGCTCAAGGCCGCGCGCCTGGCCAAGCTCAGCGCCGCCTGATGCCGACCCATGCCGAGACCCGGGTCCTGCCCTATCGGCCGGACCAGATGTATGACCTTGTCGCCGGGGTGGAGCATTATCCGGTGTTTCTGCCCTGGTGTATCGGTGCCCGCATCCGCGAGCGCAGCGACAATCTGCTGGTGGCCGATCTGATCATCGGCTTCAAGATGTTTCGCGAGCGCTTCACGTCGCGGGTGACGCTTGATCCAACCAAGCAGCGCATCGATGTGGCCTATAGCGAAGGGCCGTTCAAATATCTCAAGAACCACTGGATATTCCGGCCGCATGGGCAGGGCTGCGAGATCGAGTTTTTTGTCGATTTCGAATTCCGCAACCGGCTGCTGCAAAAGACCATCGAATTGCTGTTCGGCGAAGCGGTGCGACGCATGGTCGCGGCTTTTGAAACCCGCGCCGAGGCATTATATGGCAAGCAGGCCAAGCTGACAGGATAGGACACGATCATGATCGCGCTGCCCCCGCCCGGTACGCTGCTCAGCGGCAATCTGCTGGAAAAAGGGCTGCGCGGCCTGGTGGATGCCTGGCGCGGCCTGGCCGGTGGCGAAACCGCGCAGATCGGTCGTGATGGCACGCTCTCGGCCCGCGATGGCGAGCGGCTGGCGCGGCTGTTTCGGGAATGCCTGGAGGAGAAGGGCGGCGAAGTGACGGCGCGGGCGCGCGCTGCCTCGCTCGGCCGGCTCTATCTCGGCCTCAATGACGATGGCAAGCAGGCTTTCCTCGCTCTGCTGGCAGGCGATTACGGCACCGCGCCGGATGTGGTGCAGAACGCCATAGCGGCAGTGCAGAAGGCGGATGATCCGCTGGCGCGCCACAAGGCGGAGCGCCGCCTGCGCCTGGCGCTGACGCCGGCGCGGCATCGCCTGCTGACCCAGTTCACGGCCTTGCCGCAAGGTGTCAAATTCCTGGTCGACATGCGCGCCGATGCCGCCCGCTTCGCCCGCGCCGCGCCGGAACTCGGCATTCTGGATGCCGATCTGGAAGACCTGTTCACCACCTGGTTCGATATCGGCTTCCTGGAATTGCAGCGTATCACCTGGAACAGCCCGGCCGCCTTGCTGGAAAAGCTGATTGCCTATGAGGCAGTGCATGCCATCGAAAGCTGGGACGATCTGCGCAACCGCCTGGATAGCGACCGGCGCTGCTATGCGTTTTTCCATCCGCGCATGCCGCTGGAACCGCTGATCTTCGTGGAGGTGGCGCTGGTGCGCGGCATTGCCGGCAATGTGCAGGCTTTGCTGGATCAGAGCCAGCCGGTGCTGGAAGCGGCCCAGGCCGATACCGCAATCTTCTATTCGATCTCCAATACCCAGGCCGGCTTGCGCGGCATCTCATTCGGCAATTTCCTGATCAAGCGCGTGGTGGATGATCTCAGCCGCGAATTGCCCAATCTCAAGACCTTCTCCACTTTGTCGCCGATCCCGGGTTTCCGCGCCTGGCTGGATGAGGCGATTGCCGGCGGCCTGCCCAATGTGGTGAAGGCGGCAGAGCGCGATGCGCTGTCGGCGGCGCTCGGCAAGCGTTTTTCCAAGGGCATGCTGCCGGATCTGCTGCGTGATCGCGCCTGGGTGGAGAATGAGGCTTTGGTGGCGGCGCTCAAGGCGCCGCTGACCCGGCTGGCGGCGCGTTATCTGCTGACGGCGCAAAGCCGTGGCAAGCCGCGCGACCCGGTGGCGCGCTTCCATCTCAGCAATGGCTCGCAGGTGCATCGCCTCAACTGGCTTGGCGACCGCTCGAAGAAGGGCTTGAAGGAAGCCGCCGGCCTGATGGTGAATTATCTCTACCGGCTGGATGATATCGACGAAAATCACGAGCGCTTTGTGCGCGACGGCACCATTGCCGCTTCCAGTGAGGTACGCAAGCTGGCCGAATCCTGATCCGGTTCCGGTTCAGGCGTCGGTCAGGATCGCCTGCTGCGCCAGCGTCAGGGCATCATGCACTGTAGCCTGGCGCACCTCGGCGCGGCCGATATCGCCATAGCGCTTTTCGGCATGGAAGGTGACGCCATCGCCGCGCGCCACCGCGATATGCACCAGGCCGACCGGCTTTTCCGCATTGCCGCCGCCCGGGCCGGCAATGCCGGTGCAGGCAATCGCCACATCGGCGCGGCTTTTGCGCAGGGCGCCTTCCGCCATGGCACGCGCCACTGGTTCGGATACCGCGCCATGGCCGGCGATGATTTCCGCCGGCACACCCAGGCTGCTCGATTTCGCCGCATTGGAATAGGTGACAAAACCACGCTCGAAGACATCCGACGAGCCGGCGATTTCGGTCAGCGCGGCGGCGATCAGGCCGCCGGTGCAGCTTTCCGCGGTAACGAGCTGCAATTCACGCTCGCGGCAGGTTTGCAGCAGGGTTTCGGCCAGGCGCAAGGTTTCTTCGGTCATGACAGCCATCCATAATGCACAAGCAGGAACATGCCGAGGCAGCCATACAGCGCCGCCAGCACGTCATCCAGAAACACCCCTAATGTACCGCTCAACTGGCTGTCGGCCCAGCTTGCCGGCCAGGGCTTGGTGATATCCAGCACGCGGAACACCACAAAGCCGATGGCATAAAGCAGCAGGTCGGGCGGCACAAATAACAGCACCAGCCATTGTCCGGCCACTTCGTCGATCACGATCTCCTGCGGATCGTCGCCCGGCCAGCGGCACAGGAAATCGCTGATCGACCACAGCGCCAGCAGCGAGACGGCCAGGGTCGCCGCACCGAGCAGCCATGGCCCGCCCAGGCTTTGCAGCATCCAGGCAAAGGGCAGGGCGCCGAGCGAGCCCCAGCTGCCCGGCGCCGGACGCAGTTTGCCGCAGCCGAACCAGGTGGCGAGAATGAAGCTGAGGGATACCTTGTTCATGCCGCTCGTCACCCTCGGGCTTGACCCGAGGGTCTTGTCTCATTTGGTCTCGGGATGCGCGGATCAAATGCGCGCGTGTCAGGTTCGGGTTTGGCGCGGCAGCAATGACCAGCAGCCAAAATACAATCGTCATGGTCGGCGGAGGCCGACCATCCACGAGTCTGTTTTGCTTTCATCGTGCCAAACGAGAACACGTGGATGGTACGCCTTCGCGTACCATGACGGCCTGTTGTGTGGGGCCAGGCGAGGTCGTTCTGGCGCCATCTGGGTTCGGAACACACTGGATGATCGGATGGCCCGGCCTTCATGGCGGAGAGCACCACAACCCGACAAGCCCAACCGGGTGCCGGCACATAACATGCCGGCATGACGCAGTTTCTATGATGGTTGCCGCTTGTCACAGCGGCAGCCGGATGGTGGCCAGGGCCTGGGCGGCAATGCCTTCGCGCCGGCCGGTGAAGCCGAGCCCCTCGGTGGTGGTGGCTTTCACCGCGACGCGGCCGATCTCAATGCCGCAAATCTCGGCGATGCGGGTGCGCATGGCGTCGCGATGCGGGCCGATCTTCGGCGCCTCGCAGATGAAGGTGAGGTCAAGATGCGCGATGGCGCCGCCGCGCCGGCGCACCAGGTCGGCGGCATGGGCGAGGAAACGGTCGGAGGCAGCGTTTTTCCAGTGCGCATCGCTGGGCGGAAAATGCTGGCCGATATCGCCTTCGGCCAGCGCGCCGAGCAGGGCATCGGTCAGCGCATGCAGCCCGACATCGGCGTCGGAATGACCAGCCAGCGCGCGGCCATGCGGCACCTCGATGCCGGCCAGCATCAGCTTGCGGCCGGGTTCATCGCTGAAAGCATGCACATCGAAACCCTGGCCAATGCGGATATCGCCCAGCGCCTGCAGCCATTGCCGCTCGGCCCGGGCGAAATCGGCAGCATCGGTCAGTTTGAAATTTTCCTCGCTGCCCGGCATCAGCTGCACCGCCAGGCCGGCGGCCTCGGCCACGGCGGCATCGTCGGTCAGATCGGTGCGGTGGCTGGCGGCGCGATGCGCATCCAGGATGGCGCCGAAATGGAAGGCCTGCGGCGTCTGCGCCCGCCACAATCCGCTACGGTCGGCACCCCCAGCGATCAGATTGGGGCCGGTAACCAGATTGGGGATGGGGCTGGCGGCCACGCCTTGCCTGGGGCCGCGCTTCAGCGTATCCACCACCGGCACGGCCAGGATCGCGCCGGGGCTGATGCTGAGTGCCTGCAACAGGCGGTCGATGGCCTCGGGCTTGAGAAATGGCCGCGCTGCGTCATGTATCAGCACCGTGGCGGGAGGCTCCGGCTGGCGGTTCAGGGCTTCCAGGCCCAGCCGCACGGATTCCTGCCGGCTGGCGCCGCCAAAACAGGCATCGGCCAATTTTTCAGCAGCCGACAGGCCCTGTATCGCGCTATGGTAGAGGCCCTGGTCGTCGGGGTGTATTACCACCTGCACGATACTGATGGCGGCATGGTCAAGCGCTGCCAGCAGTGCATGCCGCAGCACGGGAAGGCCCCCAAGCATCTGGTATTGCTTGGGGATTTCACCGCCGGCACGTTGGCCTCGGCCACCGGCGACAATCAGGAAGGCGTGTTTCATGGCCGGCACCCTAACCGAGCGGGGCCGGTTTAGGCAAATCGAATGCCGCTGAGTGATTCATGTTGCAGCGCAGTAAAAAGCCCAGTAACATGGTCAACAAGTGGGCAGCCAAGGTTGATGGCTAAAAAATGAGCATACAAATTGGGAATGTGACTATCGAGGATCCGGTGATCCTTGCGCCGATGTCGGGCGTGACCGACCTGCCATTCCGTCGCCTGGTGAAGCGCGCCGGGGCCGGGCTGGTCGTGTCGGAAATGATCGCTTCGGAGGCAATGGTGCGGTCTTCGCGCCAGTCGATCAAGATGGCGGAGAATGCGCCGGATGAATTTCCCGCCTCGATGCAGCTTGCCGGCTGCGAGGGGCCTGTCATGGCCGAAGCGGCGAAGCTGAACGAAGATAAGGGCTTCGCCATCATCGACATCAATATGGGCTGTCCGGTCAAGAAGGTGGTGAACGGCCATGCCGGCTCGGCGCTGATGCGCGATCTGGCCCATGCCAAGACGCTGCTGACCGCCACCGTGAAGGCGGTGAAGCTGCCGGTGACACTGAAGATGCGCACCGGCTGGGATGACCAGAACCGCAATGCGCCGGAACTGGCCCGTATCGCCGAAGGCGAGGGTATCCGTATGCTGACGGTGCATGGCCGCACCCGCTGCCAGATGTATAACGGCCGCGCCGACTGGAGCTTTGTGCGTCAGGTGAAGGAAGCCGTTTCGATCCCGGTGATCGTGAATGGCGATATCACCACGCTGGAAGAGGCGCGTACCGCGCTGGAGCAATCCGGCGCCGATGGTGTGATGGTGGGGCGCGGTGCCTATGGCCGGCCCTGGTTTCTGCGCCAGGTGATGGCGTATCTGCGTGATGGCACCGTACTGCCCGATCCCGGCCTGGGCGAACAGCAGGCCATTGTGCTGGAGCATTACGACGCCATGCTGGATTTCTATGGTGTGCAGACCGGGCTCAAGATCGCCCGCAAGCATGTCGCCTGGTATTCCAAGGGACTGCCCGGCTCGGCGGATTTCCGCACCCGTATCATGCAGATCGATCAGCCCGAGGCGGTGCGCGGCGCAATCCGCGATTTCTACGCGCCGCAGCTTGATCGCCTGGCCGCGTGACCCTCATGCCCGATATTGCCGAAAGCCGCCCGATGCTTGATGCCTCCCTGGTGCTCGGCGCCATTCCCAACCCGATCCTGGTGCTGGGTCGGCAGGGCAGTATTGAATATGCCAATCCCGCCGCCGAGCAATTCTTCGATTCCGGCATGGCGGTGCTGATACGGCAGAATATCCGCGATGTCGTGCCATTTGGCAGCCCGATCCTGGAACTGGTCAACCAGGTGCAGCGCGACCGCTATGTCGTCTCTGAATATGATGTTGATCTCGGCACGCCGCGCCTGGGCGAAAGGCTGGTGGATGTGCAGGTCTCGCCGGTGCCGGAGCAGCATGACTATGTGATCCTGCGCCTGGATGAACGCAGCATGGCGGCGAAGATCGACCGCCAGCTCACCCATCGCGGCGCGGCGCGTTCGGTCACCGGCATGGCCGCCGTGCTGGCGCATGAGGTGAAGAACCCGCTTTCCGGCATCCGCGGCGCGGCGCAATTACTGGAAGCCAATGTCAGCCCGGCCGACCGCGAATTGACCCGCCTGATCTGTGATGAGACCGACCGCATCTGTGCCCTGGTGGATGGCATGGAGGTGTTTTCCGACAAGCGCCCGATTGAGCGCGGCCCGGTGAATATTCATCAGGTGCTAGAGCATGTGCGCAAGGTGGCGCATGCCGGTTTCGGCAAACATGTGCGTTTTATCGAACGCTACGATCCGTCGCTGCCGCCGGTATTCGGCAATCGCGACCAGTTGATCCAGGTATTTCTCAATCTGGTAAAGAATGCCGCCGAGGCCATTGATGGCGAGCCGGGCGGCGAGATCACCCTGACCACGGCCTATCGCCATGGTGTGCGGCTGGCGGTGCGCGGCTCACGCGACCGGCTGCATCTGCCCTTGGAAGTGACGGTGCAGGATAATGGCCCCGGCGTGTCGGATGATATCCGGCCCTATCTGTTTGATCCCTTCGTCACCACCAAGGCACAGGGTTCTGGCCTGGGGCTTGCATTGGTGGCGAAGATCATCGGCGACCATGGCGGCGTGATCGAGTGCGACAGCCGCCCGCGCCGAACCGTCTTCAGTGCGAGGTTGCCCGTGCATACCAGTCCCCTGGAAACCGTGGCGGTGGGCGATAGCGGAGAGCAGGCATGAGCAACAAGGGTACCATCCTGGTCGCCGACGATGACCGTTCGATCCGCACCGTGCTTGATCAGGCACTTGGCCGGGTCGGCTATCAGGTGCGCTCCACCGGCAATGCCGCCACGCTGTGGCGCTGGGCTTCGGAAGGCGAGGGCGATCTGATCATCACCGATGTGGTGATGCCGGATGAGAATGGCCTGGACCTGCTGCCGCGTATCAAGCGCATCCGGCCGGATATCCCGATCATTGTGATGAGCGCGCAGAAAACCCTGCTCACCGCCGTGAAGGCGGCCGAACGCGGCGCCTATGACTACCTGCCGAAGCCGTTCGACCTCAAGGAATTGCTGCGCGTGGTGGAACGCGCGCTGAGCCAGCCCAAGGCGATGCCCTCCGAGGCAGCCGAGGCGGCGAGCGATGAGGAAAAGCTGCCGCTGATCGGCCGTTCGCCCTCGATGCAGGAAATCTATCGCGTGATGGCGCGCCTGATGGGTACCGATCTGACGGTGCTGATCTCCGGCGAAAGCGGTACCGGCAAGGAATTGGTGGCGCGCGCGCTGCATGATTACGGCAAGCGCCGCAACGGCCCCTTCGTGGCGATCAACATGGCGGCGATCCCGCGCGAACTGATCGAATCGGAATTGTTCGGCCACGAGAAGGGCGCCTTCACCGGTGCCAATGCGCGCTATGCCGGCCGCTTCGAGCAATCCGAAGGTGGCACGCTGTTTCTGGACGAAATCGGCGATATGCCGATTGAGGCGCAGACGCGACTGCTGCGCGTGTTGCAGCAGGGCGAATATACCACGGTGGGTGGCCGCACCGCGATCCGCACCGATGTGCGCATCGTGGCGGCAACCAATCGCGATCTGCGCCAGCTGGTCAATCAGGGCCTGTTCCGCGAGGATTTGTTCTATCGTCTGAACGTGGTGCCGTTGCGCCTGCCGCCTTTGCGCGAGCGCGGCGAGGATATCCCTGATCTGGTGCGGCATTTCCTCAATCAGGCCCACCAGCAGAATCTGCCGCTCAAGACCGTATCGCCCGAGGCGATGGAGCGGCTGCGCCGCTATCGCTGGCCGGGCAATGTGCGCGAGTTGGAAAACCTGGTGCGCCGCCTGGCCGCGCTCTATGCCGAGGACGTGATCGGCGTGGAGGTGATCGAGAATGAACTGGCCGAGCCGCCGCAGGCTGCCCGCGCGCCGGAGCCGAATGAGGAGGAAACCCTCACCGGCGCCATCGAACGGCATATCACCAAGTATTTCGCCGCGCATGGCGACGACCTACCGCCCAATGGGTTGTATGACCGCATGCTGCGTGAACTGGAAATCCCGCTGATCTCGCTCAGCCTGGCGGCGACGCGCGGCAATCAGATCAAGGCCGCGTCGATGCTGGGGTTGAACCGCAACACCCTGCGCAAGAAGATTCGCGACCATAACATCCAGGTCATCCGCGGCCTGAAATAGCCCTGTCGGGTGCTGCCCGCCCGATGGATGCGTGGGGCGGGCCGGCGGTGTAGACTGGCGCCATGAGTCCGTCTTCCCATCGCGACGATTCCCGGCCCGGCACGGAAAGCCCGCCGCCGGCCCCCGGCGTGCTGCTCTGGCGCCGGCTGGCAGACTGGTTCGAGCGCAACCGCATCATGCGTTTTATCGAAATCGGCACCGCGCTGGCCGCCCTGGTGCTGGGCGTGCTGACCTATGTGGCCATGACGCCCGGGGCAACGCGGGATTTTTCGCCGCGCGAATTCCAGATCCTGCTGCTGGCCGATCTGGTCGCGCTGCTCGGGCTGACCAGCCTGGTGGCGCGCCGCCTGGTGATGCTGTGGATGCAGCGGCGGCGTGGCGTGGCGGGCTCGCGCCTGCATGCCCGCATGGTGGTGCTGTTTGCCGCCGTGGCTTCGGCGCCGGCCGTGCTGATGTCGGTTTTCGCCATGCTGTTTTTCAATCTCGGCCTGCAAACCTGGTTCAGTGACCGGGTCAGTTCGGCGGTGAAGGCTTCTGTTGCGGTGGCCGAGGCCTATTCGCAGGAGCATCGCAAGACCATCCGTGCCGACATGCTGGGCATGGCGGTGGACCTGAACCGCGAAGCGCCGCGCCTGGTGCGCAATCCGATCCTGTTTCAGCAGGCGGTGCTGACCCTGGCGCGTATCCGTGGCCTGGGCGAGGCGATGGTTTTCACCTCGTCGCGCGAGATCATCGCCCAGACCCGGCTTGGCATGCAGTTCGATCTCGACCAGATCACCGATGGCATGCTCAAGGATGCGGCTTTGGGGCAACTGGTATTCGTCGCCGCCGATTCCGATGAGCGGGTGCGCGGCCTGATGCGGCTGGATGGTTTTGTCGATGTGTTTCTCTATGTCGGCCGTTATATCGACGCCAGCGTGCTGGCCGATCTGGAGCGCACCCGGGCCGTGGCGCTGCAATATACCCGGCTGGAAGCCGAGCGTTCGGCCTTGGAATTGCGTTTCGCCGGCCTGTTCATCCTGGTGTCGCTGCTGCTGCTGCTGGCCTCGATCTGGTTTGGTCTGCTGATTGCCACCCGGTTGGCGACCCCGATTGGCGAAGTGGTGACGGCTGCCGAGCGTATCCGGGCCGGCGATATGGGGGTGCGTGTCACCGAGCGGCCCGGCGATGACGAGATCGGCAATCTCGGCCGCGCCTTCAACCGCATGACCGGGCAGCTTGCCGCCCAGCAGGCGCAGCTGATTGCCGCCAACCGGCAGCTTGATGAGCGGCGGCGTTTCACCGAGACGGTGCTATCGGGTGTTTCCGCCGGTGTGATCGGTGTCGATCCGGCCGGGCGGGTGACACTGCCGAATCCATCGGCTTTGCGCCTGCTGGAGGCCAGTTTCGAGGCTGTGGCCGGCCGGCCGTTTGATGAAGTGGCGCCGGAAATGGCGCCGCTATTCCATCGCCTGCGCGATAATCCGACCGAGCAGGTGGCGCGCGGCCAGGTGGTGCTGCCACGGGATGCCGGGCCGCGCAGCCTGCTGGTGCGTGTGGCTCGTGAAGGCACCGGCAATGAATTGCTCGGCTATGTGATCACCTTCGACGATGTGACCGACCTGGTGGCGGCGCAGCGCAATGCTGCCTGGGCCGATATTGCCCGGCGCATCGCGCATGAGATCAAGAATCCGCTCACTCCGATCCAGCTTTCGGCCGAGCGGTTGAAGCGCAAATATCTCAAGGAAGTCAGCACCAATCCGGAGATTTTTGTGCAATGCACCGATACCATCATCCGCCAGGTCGGCGATATCGGCCGCATGGTGGATGAATTCTCGGCTTTTGCCCGCATGCCGCGCCCGGTCTATCGCGATGAGGACCTGACCCAGATTCTGCGCCAGGCGATTTTCATGCAGCAGGTGGCGCGCGCCGATGTGCAATTCAGCAGCCGCCTGCCGGCCGAGCCGGTGCCGCTGCGCTGCGATGCGCGACAACTGGCTCAGGTGATGACCAATCTGTTGCAGAATGCCTTGGATGCCATTGATGGCCGCGAACGGCAGGATGAGGTAGCGCTGGAGCCCGGTCTGGTGCGGGTGGAGCTGCGCCTGGACGCTGCCATGGGAAGCGGCATGGCCGAGATACTGGTGCTGGATAATGGCCGTGGCTTGCCGGCCGAATTCCGCGACCGCCTGTTTGAGCCTTATGTCACCACCCGGGCGAAAGGCACCGGGCTTGGCCTGGCCATCGTCAAGAAGATCATCGAGGAGCATGGCGGCCAGATTGCGCTGGAGGATGCCCAGGCGTTTGATCCGGCCGTGAAAAATGGTAGCGTGGCGCGCATCCGGTTGCCGCTGGGGGGGATGGCCGATGATCGGCCACCCGGCGCGACGGCACAGCAGGGCGACGAAAAACTGGTTGGCGCAAACATGCTTGGCGTAGGCGGTCATGGCGCGTGACATTCTGATCGTCGACGACGAAGCGGATATCCGTAATCTGATTGCCGGCATCCTTGAGGATGAGGGTTATGAAACCCGCATGGCCGGCGATTCCGATGCCGCATTGCGCGAGGTCGATTCCCGCCGTCCCAATGCCGTGATCCTGGATATCTGGCTGCAGGGCAGCCGGCTCGATGGCCTGGAAATCCTGGATCGCATCTCGCGTGATCACCCCAATGTGCCGGTGATCATCATTTCCGGCCATGGCAATGTGGAAACGGCGGTTTCCGCCATCAAGCGCGGCGCCTACGACTATATCGAGAAGCCGTTCAAGAGCGATCGCCTGCTGCTGCTGGTGGAACGGGCGCTGGAACAGGCACGGTTGCGGCGCGAGAATGAGGAATTGCGCCAGCGCTCCGGTGGCAGCACCGACATGATCGGCCAGTCGCCGGCAGTGAATGCCCTGCGCCAGGCGGTGGAGCGGGTGGCGCCGAGCAATAGCCGGGTGCTGATTTCCGGTCCGCCGGGTTCGGGTAAGGAACTGGTGGCGCGCATGCTGCATAGCCGCTCGCGCCGCGCCGGTGGCCGGCTGGTGGTGCTGAATGCGGCGGCGATGGCGCCGGATCGCATGGAGATCGAGTTGTTCGGCGTCGAGGAGCCGGGCGGCACGCATCGTGTCGGCGTGCTGGAAGAAGCGCATGGCGGCACGCTGTTCCTGGATGAAGTGGCGGAGATGCCGCTGGAGACCCAGGCCAAGATTCTGCGCGTGCTGACCGAACAGAGCTTTGAGCGGGTTGGCGGCCGCACCCGGGTGCAGGTGGATGTGCGTGTGGTCAGCGGTACCAGCCATGATCTGGCGGCGCGTGTACAGCAGGGTTTGTTCCGGCAGGATTTGTATCACCGCCTGAACGTGGTGCCGCTCAAGGTGCCGGCGTTGCGTGACCGGCGCGAGGATATCCCGTTGCTGGCCAAGCAATTCGCCAAGACCGAGGCGCAGCGCCAGGGCGTGCCGGAACGTGAACTGGCCGAGGATGCCCTGCTGGCGCTGCAATCCGCCGAATGGCCGGGCAATGTGCGCGAATTGCGCAATGCCGTGGCGCGGCTGCTGATCATGATGCCGGGCGAGCAGCGCGGCGCCATCCATGCCGACATGCTGCCGGCCGATCTGGGCGCCACGCCGCCGGTGGCTTTGCGGCCGGAAACCACCACCGAGGTGATGGCGCTGCCCTTGCGTGAGGCGCGCGAGGTGTTCGAGCGCGAATATCTGCTGGCGCAGATCACGCGCTTTGGCGGCAATGTCTCGCGCACCGCCAGTTTCATCGGCATGGAACGCTCGGCATTGCATCGCAAACTCAAGGCGCTCGGTGTCGCCAATCTTGACCGCAACGGCGGCTAAGCGGCAACCGCAACAGGGTAGGTAGGTCATGAAGGTGATCGTCTGCGGTGCCGGCCTGGTCGGCACCACCATCGCGCGCCAGCTTGCTGCCGAGGGCAACGAGGTGACGGTGATCGACCAATCGCCGGAGCAGGCGCATAAGGTGGCCGAGACCTACGATCTGCGCTCGATTGTCGGCCATGCCTCGCATCCCGATGTGCTGGATCGTGCCGGCGCCGCCGATGCCGACATGCTGATCGCTGTCACCTATGCCGACGAGGTCAACATGGTGGCCTGCGAGGTGGCGCGTGCCATCTTCAAGGTGCCGACCAAGATCGCCCGCATCCGGGCGCAGAGTTATCTGAAACCGGAATGGTCCGATCTGTTCAACGGCGAGAATATCTCGATTGATTACATCATCTCGCCGGAAATCGAGGTGGCGCGCGCCATCCATCGCCGCATCCTGACCCCCGGCGCTTTCGACATGATCCCGTTTGCCGGCGACCGCCTGCGCCTGATCGGCGTGCGGCTGGAAGAAGAATGCCCGGTGCTGAACACGCCTTTGCGCCAGCTCACTGAATTATTTCCCGATCTGAATATCAATATCTGCGGCATCGTGCGGCAGGATACGCTGATCGTGCCGGGCGCCGATGATCATCTGGAAGCCGGCGACGAGATGTATTTCGTCTCCTTGACCGATCATGTGCAGCGCGCCATGCGGCTGTTCGGCCATGAGGAGCGTGAGGCCCGCCGCATGATCATTGCCGGCGGCGGCAATATCGGCCTGTTTCTGGCGCGCGAGATCGAGGCGCAGGAAGCTTCGGTCAGCCTGAAACTGATCGAGTCCAGCAAGGCGCGGGCGGAAAGTGTGGCATCGCATCTGCGCGATACCGTGGTGATCCAGGGCGACACGCTGGACATGGATATCCTCAACGAGGCCAAGGTGGGTAGCGCCGAGGCGATCATCGCGCTGACCAATGACGACGAGGTCAATATCCTGGCCTCGCTGTTGGCCAAGCGCGCCGGCTGTCAGCGCGCCATCACGCTGGTGAACAACCCGGCCTATGAAAACCTGATCGGCTCGCTGGGCGTGGATGTGGTGGTCAACCCGCGCTCCACCACGGTTTCCTCGATCCTGCAGCATGTGCGGCGCGGCCGTATCCGGGGGGTGCATTCCTTGCGCGATGGTGCGGCCGAGGTGGTGGAGGCGGTGGCGATTCAGACCAGCGCCCTGGTGGGCAAGCCGTTGCGTGATCTCAAATTGCCCGATGGCATCATGGTGGGTGCCGTGGTGCGCGACGATGAAGTGATCATCGCGCGCGGCGATTGCGAAGTGGAGGCGGGCGACCGCCTGATCCTGTTCGTGCGCAAGGATGCGGTGAAGAAGGTGGAGAAACTCTTCGCCGTGCGCCTGGAATTCTTCTGAGTTTATCCGTTCTGCAAGGAGCTGGCCGATGAGCCGCGTTGCCTATGTCAATGGCCGTTACACGCCCTATCGCGATGCCACGGTGCATGTGGAGGATCGCGGCTTCCAGTTTGCCGATGGCGTTTATGAAGTGATCGCCATCATCGATGGCCGGCTGGTGGACGAGGAGGGCCATCTGGTGCGTCTGGAGCGCAATCTGGATGAATTGCGCATCGCCCATCCGATGAGCCGCGCGGCATTGCGCGTGGTGTTTGCCGAGACGATCCGGCGCAACCGGGTGCGTTATGGCAGCCTCTATGTGCAGGTGACGCGCGGCGCGGCGCGGCGTGAATTCCCGTTTCCGCAAGGTGTGCGGCCCACCCTGGTGGCGATTGCCCGCATGCTGGATTGGGACAAGGTGGCGAAGCATGCCGCCAAGGGCGCGGCCGCCATCACGGCACCGGATTTGCGCTGGGCGCGCTGCGATATCAAGAGTGTGGGCCTGCTGCCCGCCGCGCTGGCCAAACAGGCGGCCAAGGAAGCCGGCGCCTATGAAGCCTGGCTGCTGGATGAAAATGGCCTGGTCACCGAGGGCAGTTCCTCGAATGCCTGGATCGTCACCCGCGATGGCGTGCTGGTAACGCGCCAGCTGGACAATGCCATTCTCAGCGGTATCACCCGCTCCGCGATCATGGCGCTGGCGCGCAGCGAGGGCTTGGCCATCGAGCAGCGCGGCTTCACGCCACAGGAGGCTTTTGAGGCGCGCGAGGCATTCGTTACTTCCACAACCTCTTTCGTGATGCCGATCACCAGCCTGGATGGCCGCCCCATCGGCAATGGCGCGCCGGGCCTGTTGGCCGGGAAATTGCGTGTGCTTTACGAGGCTTATGCCGGCCATCAGGCGGCGGGAACACTGCCTTCCGCACCCTATCTGGCGCCTTGAAGCCGGGGCAGGGCCGGCATATATCTGCATTATGTTGCAGTGCGGCATCGGGTCGCGGGCAGGGCAATGGCGGATATCGGCCATTGTTTTGCCACACTTGCCCGCTATTCTAGCAGCATTGGCATTGCACGCCCGGCATTGGTCGCCAGGTGGCCCTGTTGCCATGCCGAGAACAAAAAAACAAAGAACGCGAGAACAACTAAAAAAATGAAAGGTCCAAAGATGGCCGCCGAAAAGCCGCAAAACGTCCAGGACGTTTTCCTCAACCACATTCGCAAGACCAAGACGCCGGTTACCGTCTTCCTGGTCAATGGCGTGAAGCTGCAGGGCATCATCAGCTGGTTCGACAATTTCTCGGTGCTGCTGCGCCGCGATGGTCATATGCAGCTGGTCTACAAGCATGCCATTTCCACCGTGATGCCGTCCGGCCCGATCCAGCTCTTTGATCCTGCTGCCCAGCCGGGTGCTGCGGGTGGCGGTGCTGCCGGCGGCCAGCAGACCCCCTGAGCTCTTGAACGAATACACACCCGATAGCCCGGCCGCCGCCAAGGTTGGTGGCCGGGCCCTGGTCATCCACCCGGTCTTGAAGGGCGCCAGCCCGGAAAAGCGCCAGCCGGAAGCCCGGTTGGCGGAGGCTGTCGGCTTGACGCGCGCCATCGAACTGGATGTGCAGCATGCCGAAGTGGTGAGTGTTTCCGCCTGGCGCCCGGCCACCCTGATCGGCCCCGGCAAGGTGGAGGAACTGGCGCAGTATATCCATGACAATCCGGTGGATGTCGTGGTGGTGGATGCCGCCGTCACACCGGTGCAGCAGCGCAATCTGGAACGTGGCCTGAAGGCCAAGGTGATCGACCGCACCGGCCTGATCCTGGAAATCTTCGGTGCCCGCGCCCGCACGCGCGAAGGCCGCTTGCAGGTGGAATTGGCGCATCTGACCTATCAGCGTTCGCGCCTGGTGCGGTCCTGGACCCATCTTGAGCGCCAGCGCGGCGGCTTCGGCTTTCTCGGCGGCCCGGGCGAAAGCCAGCTTGAAATGGATCGCCGCCTGATCGGTGATCGCATCACCCGCATCAAGGCTGAGCTTGAGCAGGTGGTGAATACGCGCGGTCTGCATCGCCGGGCGCGCCAGAAGGTGCCGTATCCGGTGGTGGCTTTGGTCGGCTATACCAATGCCGGCAAATCCACCTTGTTCAATCGCCTGACCAAGGCCGAGGTGTTTGCCAAGGATTTGCTGTTCGCCACGCTGGACCCGACCATGCGCGTGGTGAAGCTGCCTTCCGGCCGCCGCGTTATCCTGTCCGATACGGTGGGCTTCATCTCCGAATTGCCGACCCATCTGGTGGCGGCGTTCCGCGCCACGCTGGAAGAGGTGATCGCCGCCAATCTGGTGCTGCATGTGCGCGACATGGCGCATCCCGACTGGGCTGCCCAGGGCGCCGATGTTGATGCCGTGCTGGGATCACTTGGCGTCAACCCCACTTCGGGCCACAAGCTGATGCAAGCCTGGAACAAGATCGACCAGATGGATGCCGAGGCGCGCGCCGCGTTGTTGAACCAGGCCGAGCGCCAGGAAGACGTGGTGGCAATCTCGGCGCTGGATGGCAGTGGCTGTGATGGTTTGCTGGCGCGCATCGATGAACGCCTGGGCGACGACCGTGTGGAACTGGACCTGACCCTGCCGGCCAGCGATGGCGCCGCCCTGGCCTGGCTGCATCGCCATGGCGAGGTGCGCAGTCAGCGCGAGCAGGATGGCAATCTGCATCTGGCGGTCAGCCTCAGCCCCGGCGAATATGGCCGCTGGCAGAAGCGGCAGCAGCAGGGAGCATGACATGATCGACATGGCCGCCGTGAACCGGCTGCTGGTGGAGGCAGCCCAGGAAACCATCCTGCCGCATTTCCGCCGCCTGCAGGCCGGCGATATCGATACCAAGGCCGGGCCGCATGATGTGGTGACGGTGGCCGACCGTGCTGCCGAAGCCTGGCTGACGCCGAAACTCACCGCCTTGCTGCCCGGTTCCGTGGTGGTGGGCGAAGAGGCGGCCAGTGCCGACGAAACCATCATGGACGCGCTGCGCCGGCCGGGTGCCGCCTGGCTGATCGATCCGGTGGATGGCACGGCGAATTTCGCCGTCGGCTCGGCGCTGTTTGCCGTGATGGTGACTTTGGTGCATGACGGCGATGCGGTGGCGAGCTGGATTCACGATCCGGTGCGCGGTGTCACCGGTCTGGCCGGGCGCGGCACTGGGGCCTGGATGCTGGAGGCCGATGGCAGCGAGCGGCGTTTCCGCCTGCCGCAGCCGCCCAGCCTGGCGCATCTTTCCGGGGCGCCGAATATCCGCTACGGCGACCGCGATTTCGCCGCCCGCATCGCGCATCGGCTGGATCGCACCGCCGGGGTGATGATCCTGCGCTGTGCCGGCCAGGAATATCTGGCCATCGCCGAAGGCCATATCCATTACGCGGTTTATAACCGCGCCTTGCCCTGGGATCATGCCGCCGGCTGCCTGCTGATCGAGGAGGCTGGCGGCGTGGCGCGCCGGCTGGATGGCAGCCGCTATCGTGCCGCCGACAAACCCTGGGGCAGCCCCCTGGTTGCAGCCTGCGGTGACGACCAGTGGAATTGGCTGAAAACAGGTATTTTCGACCCCTGAGCGGGGGCGGTTTGGCGGTCCCCCCGGCGTTGCCCCTGGGGGGCGGGATATGCTAACTTCCAGAGCCTGATTCCGCTGCGTTTTCACACAGTTGGATTGGCGCCGCAGTCGCCTTTGCCGTAACCCTCCCGGACAACATCATAGTGACCGATCAGCCCTCGCTTCCGCACGATATTCAGCCCATCTCCATCGAAGAGGAGATGCAGCGCAGCTATCTCGGCTATGCGATGAGTGTCATTGTCTCGCGCGCCTTGCCGGATGCGCGGGACGGCCTCAAGCCGGTGCATCGCCGCATCCTCTATGCGATGCAGGAAAGCGGCTACACATCGGACAAGCCCTATCGCAAATCGGCGCGTATCGTCGGTGATGTGATGGGTAAATATCACCCGCATGGCGACCAGTCGATCTACGATGCCATGGTGCGCATGGCGCAGCCTTTCTCCATGGGGCTGATGCTGCTCGACGGCCAGGGCAATTTCGGTTCGATGGATGGCGATCCGCCGGCGGCGATGCGCTACACGGAAATTCGCCTCGACAAGACCGCCGAGGCGATGCTGGCCGATATCGACAAGGATACGGTCGATTTCCAGCTTAATTACGACGACAGCACCAAGGAACCTACGGTGCTGCCGGCGCAGTTTCCCAATCTGCTGGTGAATGGCGCCAACGGCATCGCCGTGGGCATGGCGACCAATATCCCGCCGCATAATCTGGGCGAGGTGATCGACGCTGCCTGTGCCTATGTCGATAACCCTGATGTGACGCTGGAACAGTTGCTCGACCTGCTGCCGGCGCCGGATTTTCCCACCGGCGGCATCATCCTGGGCCGTTCCGGCGCCAGGGCGGCGATGTATACCGGCCGTGGCTCGGTGGTGTTGCGCGGCCGTGCCACCATCGAGGAAATCCGCAAGGATCGCGACGCCATCATCATCACTGAAATTCCCTATCAGGTGAACAAGGCCTCGATGGTGGAGAAGATCGCCGAAGCGGTGCGCTCGAAGCGCATCGAGGGCATTGCCGATCTGCGCGACGAAAGCGACCGCGACGGCGTGCGCGTGGTGATCGAACTGAAGCGCGATGCCATGGGCGAGGTGGTGCTGAACCAGCTTTACCGCTTCACGCCGCTGCAAACCTCGTTTGGCGTCAACATGCTGGCGCTGAATAGCGGCCGGCCCGAATTGCTCAATATCAAGCAGTTGCTGAGCGCCTTCGTCAATTTCCGCGAGGAAGTGATCTCGCGCCGTATCCGCCATCTGCTCGGCAAGGCGCGCGACCGCGCCCATGTGCTGGTCGGTCTGGCCATCGCGGTGGCGAATATCGATGAAGTGATCGCGGTGATCCGCAATGCCCCCGATCCGGCCTCGGCGCGCGAGCAGTTGATGACGCGGCTCTGGCCGGCCAGCGACGTGGCGGCGATGATCGCGCTGATCGACGATCCAAGCCATCGCGTGGTGGATGGGCATTACCGTCTGTCGGAAACCCAGGCGCGCGCCATTCTTGATCTGCGCCTGCAGCGTCTGACGGCGCTGGGCCGTGACGAAATCGGCGACGAAATGAAGGAACTGGCGGACCAGATCAATGAATATCTGGCGCTGTTGGGGGATCGTACCAAGCTGATGGCGATGCTGCGCAGCGAATTGGTGGCGGCGCGTGATCGCTTCGCCGTGCCGCGCCGCACCGAAATCCAGGATGTGGAATTCGAGGCCGATGCCGAAGACCTGATCCAGCGTGAGGACATGGTGGTGACGGTCAGCCATGCCGGCTATGTCAAGCGCACGCCGCTTTCCACCTATCGCACGCAAAAGCGCGGCGGCAAGGGCCGCGCCGGCATGGCGACCAAGGAAGAGGATTTTGTCACCGAGCTGTTCGTGGCCAACACGCACCAGCCGGTGCTGTTCTTCTCGAATATCGGCCGCGTCTACAAGATGAAGATCTACCGCCTGCCGATCGGCAATCCGCAATCGCGCGGCAAGGCCTTCGTCAATCTGCTGCCGCTGGCACCGGGCGAGAAGATCGCCGTGGTGATGCCGTTGCCGGAAGATGAGGCAAGCTGGGGCAATCTGCATGTCGCTTTTGCCACTGCCAAGGGCTATGTGCGGCGCAACGATCTGTCGGATTTTGTCTCGATCAATGCCGGTGGCAAAATCGCGATGAAATTCGAGGGCGAGGATGCCGACGACCAATTGGTGGCGGTGCGCTCGTGCTCGGATCAGGACGATATCCTGCTGACCAGCCACCAGGGCAAGTGCATCCGGTTCCAGGTTTCGGATGTGCGCAGCTTCCAGAGCCGGTCCTCTACCGGTGTGCGGGGCATGAAGCTGGCCGAGGGCGACCATGTCATCGCCATGTCGATCCTGCGCCATGTCGAGGTCACTGCCGAAGAACGCGACGTCTATGGCCGCCGCAAATCGGCGCTCGACCGGATTGAAGCTGGCGAGGCCGGCGTGGAATTGCCGAGCGAGATCACTGCCGAGCGCTTCACCGAATTGCAGGCGCAGGAACAGGTGCTGCTCACCGTGACCGAAAAGGGCTACGGCAAGCGCAGTTCGGCTTACGAATACCGTGTCACCGGCCGTGGTGGTTCGGGCATCATCAATATCGAAACCACGCAGAAGAACGGCAATGTCGCCGCCACTTTCCCGGTGGAGCATGGCGACCAGATCATGCTGGTCACCGATGGCGGCCAGCTCATCCGCTGCCCGGTGGATGATATCCGCATCGCCGGCCGTAATACTCAGGGCGTGATCATCTTCAAACTCGCGGAAGGCGAGAAGGTAGCGTCGGTTGCCCATCTGACCGATACTGGTCAGGCTGAGGATGGTGGCGCGGAGGATGCAGCGCCGCATACCGATAGCGGCGATGGCGGCACGGATGGTTCCGCGCCGGGAGGAGAAGAGGGAAGCGAAGCATGAGCAAGACCCGCATCGGTCTCTATCCGGGCACGTTCGACCCGGTCACCAAGGGCCATTACGACATCATCAAGCGCGCCGCCAAGCTGGTGGACAAGCTGGTGGTGGGCGTGGCGGTGAATGCCGGCAAGGGGCCGCTTTTCTCGCTCGAAGAGCGCGTTGCCATGGTGCGCGAGGAAATCGGCCCGCTGATGCCCGGCGCCACCGAATTCGAGGTCAAACCGTTTTCCAACCTGCTGATGCATTTTGCCATGGATATCGGCGCTGCCGTGATTATCCGTGGCCTGCGCGCGGTGTCGGATTTTGAGTATGAATTCCAGATGGTGGGCATGAATGCCCGGCTGAACTCGGAAATCGAAACCGTGTTCCTGATGGCCTCCGACAATCACCAGTTCATCGCCTCGCGCCTGGTCAAGGAAATCGGCATCCTGGGTGGCGATGTGGCGCCGTTCGTGTCGCCGCGTGTCGCTGATCGGCTGTTGTCGCGCGTCGCGGCGCTGAAGTCGGAGCGTCAGGCATGATCCGCCGCCTCTTCCTGAAGCATGCCCTGGCCCTGCTTGCGGCTTTGCCCTTTGCCACGCTGCCCTTCGGTGCTCAAGCCCAGGGTTCTGCCACCGATCCGGAAAACACCCTGATTATGGAACTGCAATGGGGCCGCGTGGTGATTGCCATGCGCCCCGATCTGGCGCCGCGCCATGTTGCCCGCATCAAGGAACTGACCCGCAAGGGCTTCTATGATGGCGTGGTGTTCCATCGTGTGATCCGTGGCTTCATGGCGCAGACCGGCGATCCCACCGGCACCGGCGGCGGTGGCTCGGGCCAGAAGCTGATGGCCGAGTTCAATAACGAGCGCCATGTGCGCGGCACCGTTTCAATGGCCCGCACCAACGATCCGAACAGCGCCGACAGCCAGTTTTTCATCTGCCTGGATGCCGCGCCGCATCTTGATCGGCAATACACCGCCTGGGGCAAGGTTGTCTCCGGCATGGAGTTTGTCGACAATATCAAGAAGGGCGCCCCGGGCAGCGGCATGGTCACCGATCCGGATCGGATCATCCGCATGCGCGTCGCTGCCGACGTGAAGTGAACCACAGGGCTGAACCCCTGGGCTGAACCACTGGGCCTGGCGCTGTTTCGGCCTGGCCCGCTCGAAAAGGAAGCCGCCATGAGCGCCGATCTGGAAAACATTCTCTATCTCGACCTGAAGGATGGCCGCGTCACCATCGCGCTCAAGCCCGATCTGGCGCCGGGCCATGTCGCCCGCATCAAGGAACTGGCGCGCCAGCATTTTTATGATGGCCTGAAATTCCATCGTGTGATCGAGGGTTTCATGGCGCAGACCGGCTGCCCGCGCGGCAACGGCACTGGCGGCTCGGGCCAGAAGCTGCGCGCCGAATTCAACGATGCGCCGCATCTGCGCGGCACCTGCTCGATGGCCCGCGCCCAGCATCCCGACAGCGCCGACAGCCAGTTTTTCATCTGCTTCGACGATGCCCGCTTCCTCGATGGCCAATACACCGTCTGGGGTGAGGTGACCGAGGGCATGGAGCATGTCGATGCCATCAAGCGCGGCAGCCAGCGCGACAACGGCACCGTGACCGATCCCGACAAGATTCTCAGCCTGCGCGTCGCCACTGACGTCTGACGGCGGCCATTCAGGGCCGGGGCAGCGGGGGACCAGGACAGGGCCCAGGTATCATGCTGGTCAATGATTTTGATTTCGACCTGCCGGCGCAGCTGATCGCCGAGCGGCCGGCAGCGCCGCGTGATGCCGCGCGCCTGCTGCTATGGCCCAGGGATGGCTCCGGTGATGGCCGGGAGCATATCGTGCGTGATCTGCCCGGCCTGCTGCGTCCGGGCGATCTTTTGGTGTTCAACGATACCAAGGTGATTCCGGCGCGGCTCTATGGCCGGCGCGAGCGGCCGCCATTCGTGGCGGCCGAGGCATTGCTGCTCAAGGCTTTGGGCGGTCGGCTATGGTCGGCCATGGCGCGACCGGCACGACGCTTCAAACCTGGCGACCGGCTGCTGTTTGATGGCGGGCTGGTGGCCGAGGTGGCGGAGAAGGGCGAAGGCGTCGATGGCCTGGTGCTGCGCCTGGATCGCGATGATGCCGAGATGCTGCTGGCGCTGGAGCAGGCCGGCGCCATGCCGTTGCCGCCTTATATCGTTGCGCAGCGCCGCGCCGATGCGCGCGACCGTGAGGATTACCAGACCGTCTATGCCGCCCGGGCCGGCGCCATTGCCGCGCCCACGGCGGGGCTGCATTTCACCCCGGATTTGCTGGCAGCGCTGGATGCGCGCGGCATCGGCCGCGCCACGGTGACCCTGCATGTCGGCGCCGGCACCTTCCTGCCAGTGAAGGCCGAGCGGGTGGACGAGCATCGCATGCATGCCGAATGGGGCGAGGTGAGCGATGCCACCGCCGCCGCGATCAATGCCACGCGCGCCGCTGGCGGCCGCGTCGTGGCGGTCGGCACCACCAGCCTGCGTCTGCTGGAAACCGCCGCACGCGCCAGCGGCGAGGGCCAGCTTGTGCGCCCTTGGCAGGGCGATACCGATATCTTCATCACGCCTGGCTTCCGCTTTCGCGTCGTGGATGCGTTGATGACCAATTTCCACCTGCCGCGCTCCACATTGGTGATGCTGGTGGCGGCCTTCATCGGCTGGCCCGAGCAACGCGCCCTCTATGCCCAGGCGATCCAGCAGGGCTATCGTTTCTATTCCTACGGCGATTCCTCGCTGTTGTTCCGGACCCCGTCATGAGCCTGCAATTCTCCGTTCTCGCCCGCGATGGCGCCGCCCGGCTCGGCCGGCTGCAAACCGCCCATGGCAGCATCGATACCCCGGTTTTCATGCCGGTGGGCACGGCGGCCACCGTGAAGGCGATGACACCTGAGGCGGTGGCCAGCACCGGCGCGCAGATCATCCTGGGCAATACCTACCATCTCATGCTGCGGCCGGGCGCCGAGCGGGTGGCGAAGCTGGGCGGCCTGCATAAATTCATGCATTGGCCGGGGCCGATCCTGACCGATTCCGGCGGCTTTCAGGTCATGTCGCTGGGCCAGCTTTCCAAGGTCACCGAGCGTGGCGTGGCCTTCCAGTCGCATATCGATGGCGCACGTTATGATCTGACGCCGGAACGCTCGGTGGAAATCCAGGATTTGCTGGATGCCACCATCACCATGCAGTTGGATGAATGCGTTGCCTATCCGGCCGAGGAGAAGCGTGCCGTCGAGGCAATGCGGCTAAGCCTGCGCTGGGCAGAACGCTGCAAGACCGCCTTCCGTACCCGGCCAGGCTATGGCCTGTTCGGCATCGTGCAGGGCAGCACATTCCCGGCCTTGCGTGCTGAATCGGCTCTTGGCTTGCAGCGGATTGGCTTTGATGGCTATGCCATCGGCGGCCTGGCGGTGGGCGAGCCGCAGGAAGCCATGTTCGAGACGCTGGAGCATACCATGCCGCATCTGACCCAGGAGCGGCCGCGTTACCTGATGGGTGTCGGCAAGCCCTCCGATCTGGTTGGTGCGGTTTTGCGCGGCGTCGATATGTTCGATTGTGTGCTGCCGACCCGCTCCGGCCGCACCGGCCAGGCCTTCACCCGACGCGGCACGGTGAATATCCGCAATGCGCGCCATGCCGAGGATCATCGGCCGCTGGATGAGCATTGCCGCTGCCCGGCCTGCACCAATCATAGCCGGGCCTATCTGCATCATCTGGTGCGCTCCAACGAAATCCTCGGCAGCATGCTGATGACCTGGCATAACCTGACCTATTTCCAGGATTTGATGGCCGGCATGCGCGCTGCCATCGCCGAGGCACGGCTGGCGGATTTTGCCGCTGAATTCCACGCCGGCCAGGCGCTGGGCGATATCGCACCGCTCTGAATGGACAAACTCCGGCGCCATGCCCGGGTCTTCGGCATCGCACTGGCCTTTGCCATGCTGGCCTATGGCCTGGCGCATCTGGCAGTGTGGCTCACGCGAGGCTGGTGGTCATAACCGGGCGCGTCGGCTAACCTGATGGTTAGCCTCGAACATATGTCTGATTTTATTGATGTTTGGTGACCCCGCCGGGACTCGAACCCGGGACCTCTCGATTAAAAGTCGCTTGCTCTACCAGCTGAGCTACGGGGTCACGCGCGCGGCGGACCATAGGGCGAGGCTCCGGCTTCGTCAACCGCCCGGGCAGCCTGGCGGCGTCGCTTGTTTGGACAGAAACGCGGGCAACAAAAAACGGCGGCCCTTGCGGACCGCCGCTGTTTTGCGAGACAGCTGGTGCCGGGATTAGCGGAACAGGCTGAGCAGGGTGTTGGGCTGCTGGTTGGCGATCGACAAGGCCTGCACGCCGAGCTGCTGGCGCACCTGCAGCGACTGGATCGCCGCGCTTTCCGCCGCCACGTCGGCATCCACCAGGGCGCCGAGGCCCTTCTTGGTCGCATCCACGAGGTCGTTCACGAAACCCTTCTGCAGGGTGAGCGAACGGCTCTGCGCCGCCACCGAGGCGGAGATCGAGTTGACCAGATTCTCGAAAGTGTTCAGGGCGGCCAGGGCGGTGGAGTAGTAATCCGCCGTGGCGAAGTTGTTGATTTCCGTCTGCACATCGGGAGTGCCGCTGGACAGCGCAGTACCGGTCTGCAGCGTCAGGGTGGTGCCGGACACGTCGGCCACAAACGAGATCGTCTGGGCGGTGTTCAGCAGGTTCTTGCCGTTATAGGTCGCCTGGTTGATGAAGTTGTTGATCTGGTTGACGATCTGGGTCGCGTCATTCTGGTAGGTGGTGCGCTGCTCAGCGGTCAGCGAACCATCGGCCAGATTGGCGAACTTCGCCTTCAGGTCGCCGACCAGGTTCGAAACGCCGGTGAGCGCAGCGGCGGTGACCTGGCCGAGGCCTTCACCGGCAGCGAGCGACGACTGCACCGAGGCATAGGCCTTCACGTTGCCACGGATGCCCTGGGCAACGGCGAAGATCGCGGCGTCGTCGGCTGCATCCGCCACGCGGAAGCCGGTCTGCACGCGCTTCGAGGTCTTGTCGAGTTCGGTGTTGGTGCTGCGCAGCGACGACAGGGCGACGAGGGCACCGATATTGGTGTTGACTGAATTGGCCATGATTAGGTTCCTTTCTGGGCCTAAGACTAGCGTTATCATTAAGCGGGATGTGTTAACAATCCCTGAAGCGAACTTACGCCAGTTTCGGCGGAAATCTCGTGACTTTTCTTTAATTACGCCGGTTTCGGCATTATTTCCTGCTCACGCAGCGCATTCAGAATCGCATTATTGGCGGCATAGCGAACCTGGAAATAGTCGTGGTTCGGCACCCAGAAACGAATCCCCAGCACCAGATTGGTATTGGTGAATTCATGTATGCCGATCTGCGGCGCCGGGGCGCCGGCCAGTTCCGGGAAGCCGGCCAGCGCGGCCAGCACTGCCTTGGTGGCGCGTTCCTGATCGGCGTTCAGGGCGACATGCACTTTGGTTTCCACGACATGATGGCCGTGCGAATTGACGATCACCTCGCCGTTGATCGACTTGTTCGGCACGGTGATTTCTTCACCATCCTGGTTGCGCAGCACGGTGGCGGCCAGGGTGATATCCTGCACCACGCCGCTGACGCCCTTCACCGCAATGGTATCGCCGACAACGAAAGGGCGGCTGACCACGATGGCGAGGCCGGCGCCGTAATTGGAGAGTGGCCCCTGGATTGCCAGCGTGGCGCCAAAGGCGCTGGCACTGGCCAGGGCAATCAGCGGCGCGATGGAAATACCGAAATTGCCCAGTGTGATCAGCACCACGGCGGCCAGCACACCGATTTTCACGGCGTTGCCGAATAGTCGCGCCAGGGTGACATCGATTTTTTTGTTTTCCGCCAGGGCGGTGGTGCGGTTGCCGAGCCAGATTGCCAGCTTCAAGCCGATGAAAAACACCACCAGGGCGCCCAGGATCTGCAATCCGTAGCGCACAAGGAAATCGATCGCTACTTCCGCCATGCGGGTGACGGCGGTGATTTCCTGGTCCATGTTTGCTGCCTCCGGATCGACTCGGAAAATCCCTGAATCCTGGGTAAAGTGTAGCGCCCGGCCGGGTTTTGAGCCACGCCCCTGAAGGCAGCCCGTTGGCCTAAAGGCGAAACCATGCCGGCTTGCACCCAACACTCGCTTTGGCCACACTCGGCCCCGGGTGGGGCGTCGATTCCACGGAGGTAAACATGGCCAAATTCTACGTCGAAGGCGGCATTTTCAAGGACTTGGCAGACCCGGCGCCGATCAGCGGCACCGAGGAAAACTATGGCCCGTTCGAGACCGAGGGTGAGGCCGACAAGGTCTGGCGCGCCCGCATGGCCGAGAAGATCGATATCTGCAATCACCGTTTGCGGGTATTTCAACGCGACTGATACAGCCGCCGCCCGGCCGTCGGCATTTTCGTCCGGCGCGTTAATCGCTTGCTAACGGCCCCTGCGCTCAGAATAGACTGAAGCGCGGGGCGAATCGGTTTCCCCGGCGGATGGAAGCTGCGCTATGCCGAACTCCCTCACTGCGGGACGCATCATCGTCAACCGTGGCGACCTGCGGCGGCGAGCGGTGAATTTCCGTCACGGCCAGGAAATCCGCTTGACCCCCGAATTGCGCGGCAAGATCGAGCAGGTGATCGTGGAAACCCAGGGCGAATTCGAGCAGGCGGCGCGTGACAGCCTCCGGAACATGCGCGATGCCTTCACCTCGGCGGCCTTCAATCAGGTCGGCCGAGCCAGCTATTATGAATGGATTCACGATCTGGCGGTGGAGATGAAGGGCCAGGGCGGCCTGTTCAATTATCCGCTATTGTCAGTTTACGCCGATATCCTGAAGCAGCTCACCGTCAATCTGACGGAGGTCAATCCGCGCCTGCACAAGATCATCGGCCTGAATATCGACGCCATTGCCGTGGTGGTGGGGCGGCGTATCACTGGTGCCGGCGGCAGCGTGGAGCGCAAGGTGGCCGAGGCGTTGCGTGAGGCGCATCAGCGTTTCCGCAGCGGCGCGGGCAGCCCCGCCGCCGGCCTGGAGCGCAAACTGGCCAGCGCCATCCGCAAGCTGGATGCCAAGCCGGAGGGCAAGCCAGAGGGCAAGCCAGAGGGCAAGGCCGTGGCCAAGGGCGGCCCGGAAGTATTGCCGCCGCTGAACGACACGGCGCGGCAATGGCCGGGTGGCCGGCGCGTGCCACTAAATTGACGTTGTTCGGAAGACGGGAAAGAGGATTACCATGGCGGTGGATAGCCAGGACGATAGCGGCGAACCAGTATTCGACTGGCGGCCGCAGCATATCCGGCCGATTGCCGCCGCCGATGTGATCGCCAAGGCGATCAAGTCGGCCGATACCAGCTATTTCTTCGAGAATTACACCAAGCAGGCCAACGCCGTGATCCGTGATCTGCGCAAGAACGGCTATGTCATCGTGCCGTATTATCCCACCGTGGACATGGTGAAGGCGGCAATGGATGAATTGCAGTATGGTGCCAACAAGTTCACCAATGTGGTGATGCCGATTTATCTGGCGATGATGAAGTCGGCGCCGAAATCGCGCTGAGCGCTTCTGCGCCGGATGTCTCAGGCTGGGTCAGGGAGTGTTTCGGCCATGAGCCGCGACAAGCTGGTTGCCTTTCTGCGGGCTGCGGGGCCAGACCGCGCCAATGCCATCATGAACCGGCTGCCGCCACAGGAGGCGCTGGCGGTGCGGCAGGCCCTTGATCAAAGCCCCAATCTGCCTGCCACCACGGTGGAGCAGGCTGCCGATGCCGCCGCCATTTTTGTCGCAACGATCACCCATAACAAGCGCTGAGCCGATGCCGGGCCGGGCTGTCGCAATCCTCTGCACCATCGCCAGTCTCGCTATATTGCTGGCCGGCCTGGTGCCTGGCGCGATGGCGCAGCAGGGCGGCACGCCGGCAGCGCCCCGGCAAGGTGCCATGGGCGCTGCCGACGATGAGCAGGCCGAGGAAATGGCGCGCCAGGCCGGCCTGCTGCTGGGCGATCCCACTTATGGCTTTGGCCCGGGGCGACGGCCAAAACGCGCCAAGGCCTGCATGGATGACCGCGAGCAGAAGGCCGAGGCGCTGATCCGCACCGGCATCATCCTGCGCGAGATCGGCCGTGAATGTTCACGGCGCCGGATCAATTTTGATTTGCTGCAAATCTGGTATGCCTTTGATGCCGCCAATGGTGAGCAGATTCAGGCCGCCGCCCGGCTGCGCGGCGGCGCCCTGGAGCGCAATTTTCCGACCATTCCGAATGTCGCCTTCCGGCTTGATTCACGCCTGATCGCATCCACCGGCCTGCAGCAGATGGCCAATGAGGAATGCCAGGTGGCCCAGGATCTGGTGGCCGGTTTTGCCGACTACAATGCCTTCGTGCGCCACGCCACGCGCACTGAACTGGGGCGGGTGAAAAGTTCCTACCCGCTCTGTGCCTCGCGCAATGATCGCGGTGATCGCTGAGGTTTGCTTAGTTCGGCACCACAATGATCCGGCCATTATCCAGCACCACGCTGCCGGCACGGAATACCGAGCTGCCATAGGGATCAAGCTGGCCTAGCACCCGCACCCGGTCGCCGGCCTTGAGGCCGCTCAATTCCTGCCAGGACGGCCCGAGATTGATCACCAGCGAGGCATTGCCGTCATTCAGCACAAAGGTGCGGGCCTGTGGCGAGAGCAGGATGCCGGCCAGCAGCACGGTCTTGCCGCGCGCGATTTCGGCAATCGGTGTTGGTGTTGGCAGGCCGATGGTGCTGGCCGGGGCGCCGGAGCGGCGCGGCTGACTCTGGGCTGCCGGCGCCTGTGCTGTCGGCGCTTGAGCCGCTGGTGCCTGAGCCGCCGGTGCCTGGGCAGCCGGTGCCTGGGCAGCCGGCTGCTGCGCCAGGCCGGGACCGGCGGCGAGCAGGGCCAGCAGCATGGCCGGCAGGAAGGCGCGCTGCCTCAGATGCATCGGCCGCCATCCACCTCCATGCACACGCCGGTGATGAAATCGGCTTCGTCGGAGGCCAGGTAAAGCGCGGCATTGGCGATGTCGCGCGGCGTGCTGAAACGGCCGATCGGAATGGTCGAGACGAATTTCGCCTTCATCTCGTCGGTCTCCTCGCCGCCCATGAATTCCTTCAGCATCGGTGTCAGCCCGGCCACCGGGTTGAGCGCGTTGACGCGAATCTGTTCCGGCGCCAGTTCCACCGCCATGGCGCGGGTCAGCGTGATCACCGCGCCCTTGGAACCATTATACCAGACCAGGCCGGGGCGCGGTCGCACGCCGGCGGTGGAGGCGATGTTGATGAAGGCGCCGCCGCCGCGCTTGCGCATTTCCGGCACCGCCGCCATTGCCGCCAGATAGATGCTTTTCACATTGACGGCGAAAATCTTGTCAAAGGTGGCTTCATCGGTGTTCAGCAACGGCGCATTGCGCTGCGGCATGCCGGCATTGTTGACCACGATATCCAGGCCGCCGAAAGCCTTCACGGTTTCCGCCACCATGGCCTGCATCGAGGCCGCCACGCTGACATCGGTATGCAGCGCCAGGGCTTTGCCGCCGGCTGCAGCGATTTCGCCGGCGACGCGTTCGGCCGCAGCCAGGTTGAGATCGGCCACCGTCACCTGGGCGCCCTCGGCGGCGAAACGCTTGGCGATACCTTCGCCAAAACCCGAGCCACCACCCGTCACCACCGCCACCTTATTCGCCAGACGCATCGACTTCCTCCACCTGAATTTCTTCTGTGATTTCTTCTGTGTTCAAATCTGCGCCGGCATGTCGACGACACGGGCGGCCGGAAAACTCATCCGCGCCACTGTACCCTGGCCCGGGGCGCTTTCAAGCGTGAGCGTGCCGCCATGCGCTTCCATCAGCCGGCGTGACAGCGGCAGGCCCAGGCCGCTGCCTTCGAAACGGCGGCGATGCGAGCCATCGGCCTGCACGAAGGGCTCGAATACTCGTTCCAGGTCGTCGGCGGCAATGCCGATGCCGTTATCCTGCACGGTCAGCGTCAGGCCATCCTCATCGCTGCGGGCGATGCTGACCGTGATTTCGCCGCCGGGCTGGGTGAATTTCAGGGCATTCGACAACAGGTTGAGAATCACCTGACGGGTCATGCGCGCATCGGCATTGAGCAGCGGCGGCTCCGGCCCGATATCGAGCCTGTCGATCAGGCAGATGCCGCGGCTTTCGGCCAGTTCGGCAATCGAGCGCAGGCAGACCCGGGCCAGTGCCAGCAGATCGATTTCCTCATCATGCGGCACCAGCTTGCCGGCCTCGGCGCGGCTGAGATCGAGCACACCATTGATCAGGGTGAGCAGATGCCGGCCGCTATCCAGGATGTCGCGCACATATTCCTGGTATTTTGTGGCGCCGAGCGGGCCGAGATGCTGACGGTCGAGCAACTCGGCAAAACCGATGATGGAATTCAGCGGGGTGCGCAATTCGTGACTCATATGCGCCAGGAATTCGCTTTTGGCGCGGCTGGCGGCTTCGGCCACATTGCGCGCATGGGCCACTTCGGCCTGCACCCGGGTCTGGTCCGTGATGTCGTAGAGTACACTCAGTGTCACCTGGCGGCCATCGAACAGGATTGGCCGGCCCTGCACTTGCAGCGTCAATGGCGAGCCATCCAGCCTTTGTGCCGCCATCCGTGCCGGATCGGGCATGATGCCGTCTTCCTGGATGCGCCGGGTGCGGGCCAGCGCCACGGCGCGGTTTTCCGGGGTGAGAATCTGGAAGATGTCGCGCCCGACCAGATCGGCCAGGTTTTCCGCCCGCAACATGCGCACGGCGCCCGGATTGGCGAAAATGACGCGGCCGAGATCCTGCACGATGAAGCCATCCGGCACCAGATCGAACACCGCCCGCACCTGGCTTTCGCGCGCTGCCAGTTCCTCCTGGGTGCGGCGATGCTCACGCAGGCTGCGCAGCAGCCGGGCGGCCAGCAGGCCGGCCAGGCCGAAACAGGCCAGCACGGCCGCCGCCAGCAGCAGGAAACGCTGGCCATTATGCTGCCACCATAGCCAGGCCCAGTTTTGCGGCGGCTGGTGGACTTGCAGCATCAGGCCAACATCTCCCAGCAGCGGCAGGCGCTGCTCGAACCAGACCAATGAGCGCGGCTGCGTCTCGCCCAGCCAGGGCTGCGGCGTCCGACTGTCACCGACCCCGCCCAGCCGCAGCCAGCGCAAAGCCGCGCCGCTGCCCGGCAATTGCTCCATATCGGCGGGCAGCAGGAAGGAAATCACCGCCCAGTCGCGGGTTGCGGCGCCCGGCGCCTGGCCCGGCACCTGGCCCGGCACCGGGTTGTATTCCAGGCCATGCACCAGGCTGGCGCAAAGCTGCGGCGTTGTGGGGCTGGTGGCCGCGAGGCACGGATAGGGCGCACCGATCCAGTCCCGGCCCTGGGTGGCTGCAAGCTGGCTTTGCTGGAGCAGGCCGGGGAGATCGGCCGGCGCGGGCAGGGCGCCCAGACCGCCGATGGCCTGACCCTGACCGTCCACCAGCAGCAGGGTATGCTCGGCGCGCACCTGCTCTGCCAGCACGGCGCCGCCGCTCAGCAACACACCCTCGGCGTTATGCGCCAGGCCGGCCAGGCTATCGGCCAGCAGGCCGATATTGCGGGCTTCGTGGATTTTTGCCGCCAGCGCCTCGGCCTTGGCGGCCGCTTCGGCCTGGCCAAGCCGACGCAATGCCGCCGCTTCGCGTGCCACATCGGCCGCAGCCCACAGGATCAGGGCCGTGATGGCGAGAAGCGGCAGCAGCACGGCAATCCGGAGGTTCGCGCCCTGCGTGTTTTTCATTATGCGCCAGCCTATCAGCCGGATTTTGCTGCGACAATCGGTCATATCGTCTAAACCGTGGAAATTCCTTGTCTGACGGGCGGGGGGAGACTATAGAAAGGCGCAATTTCCGGCCTTCCTTTCATTCGGATTCGATATCCGCGCCGATGCGTGCCGCCGATCTTCCGCCGGGCCAGCCCGATCCAACCGCTCCTTTGGTACCCGACCAGGTGCCCGGCCTTGCTATGCCGGAACTGGCCGTGGTCATTCCGGTGCATAACGAGGCCGAGAATATCGCCATATTGCTGGCCGAGGTCTGTGCTGCGTTGCGTGGCAAGCTGCGCTTCGAGATCGTGGCGGTGGATGATTGCTCCACCGACCAGACCACCGACATCCTGCGCCGCCTGAGCGCGGAAATGCCGGAATTGCGCCCGATCCGGCATCGCCGCAATGCCGGGCAGTCGATGGCAGTGCTGAGCGGTGTGAAGGCGGCGCGGGCGCCCTGGATCGCCACGCTGGATGGCGATGGCCAGAACGATCCGGCCGATCTGCCAGCCTTGTGGGCCATGCTGCGCGCCGAACCCGATGGGGGCGCCCGGCTGCTGGTGGCCGGCCATCGCACCAAGCGCCGCGATACCTGGGTGAAACGCTATTCCTCGCGCATCGCCAATGGGGTGCGGGCGCGGCTGCTGGGGGATGCCACCCCGGATACCGGCTGTGGCCTGAAAATGCTGGCGCGCGCGTTTTTTCTGCAATTGCCGGCCTTCGATCACATGCATCGTTTCCTGCCGGCCCTGGCCTTGCGCCATGGCGGTCGGGTACGCTCGGTGCCGGTCAATCATCGGCCGCGTGCCGGTGGCGCCTCGCATTACGGCACCTGGGGCCGTCTGAAGGCCGGGATTGTCGACATGATCGGCGTGATCTGGCTGCAGCGCCGCTGGCGCGATTGCGGCGGGCATGACCCGCTGAACTGAGTTGGGAGCATCGCCATGCTGGCGGAATTCTTCGAGCGCCTGCTCGATAACCTGAGTTTCTGGGCCATCATCGGCTTTGCCGGCCAGGCGGTGTTTGCCTCGCGCTTCATTGTGCAGTGGATTCATTCCGAGCGCGTGCGGCGCAGCGAAATCCCGCTGGCCTTCTGGTATATTTCCCTCGTCGGCGGCATCGTGCTGATGGTCTATGCCGTGCATCGCGCCGATCCTGTGTTCATCATCGGCCAGGCTTCCGGCCTGTTCGTCTATGTGCGCAACCTGCATCTGATCTATCGCGAACGCCGCCGCGTGGCGGCGCAGGTGACCTGATGCGCAGCATCGGCCAGGGCCGGGCGCAACTGGCCACGGCGGCATTGTGGCTGCTGGTAGTGGTGGCGGCATTGATCGCCCGGCCGCTGATGCCGATTGACGAGACCCGCTATGTCACCGTGGCCTGGGAGATGCACCTGGCCGATCACTGGCTGGTGCCGTTGCTGAATGGCGAGCCCTATCATCACAAGCCGCCCTTGCTGTTCTGGCTGATCCGGCTCGGCTGGATGGTGTTTGGCGTGTCGGAAACCTGGGCGAGGCTGGTGGCGCCGCTTTTTGGTCTGGGCGCTCTGGTGCTGACCGGTGTGCTGGCGCGGCTGCTCTGGCCCGGCCAGCTGGGCCGCGATACCGGCGCGCTGGCGCCCTTGCTGCTGCTGGCCGGCGCCTGGTGGATGCTGTTTGCCACCCTGACCATGTTCGACCTGATGATGGCCTTCTTTGCCCTGGCGGCGTGGATTGGCCTGACCCTGGCGCTGCATCATGGCCGGCGCCTGGCTGGCCTGCTGCTGTTCGGCCTTGCCATCGGCTTCGGCATACTCGCCAAGGGGCCGGTGATCCTGGTCTATGCGCTGCCGCCGGCTTTGTTTGCGCCGCTCTGGGCCGGTACTTTGCGAGTGCGCTGGCTCGGCTGGTATCTCGGCGTGCTGGCGGGGGTGATCCTGGGCGCGGCCATCGGCCTGGCCTGGGCGCTGCCGGCGGCGGAAGCCGGTGGGCCGGCCTTCAAGCAGGCTTTGCTGTGGGGCCAGACGGCGGGCCGGGTGAAGGACAGTTTCGCGCACAAGAAGCCGTTCTGGTGGTATCTGCCGCTGCTGCCGTTGCTGCTGGCGCCGTGGCTGTTCTGGCGCCCGGCCTGGCGTGCGCTGTGGCTGAATGACGGAGCCTGGCGTGAGCCCGGATTGCGGCTCTGCATGATCATTGGCATCAGTGGTTTGCTGATCTTCTCGGCCATCAGCGGCAAGCAGCCGCATTACCTGCTGCCGCTGGCGCCGGCCTTTGCGCTGCTGCTGGCCCAGGGCCTGGTGATGGGCCGCGCCATGCCGCGCCGCCTGGATGCCGCGTTGCCGATTGCCTTCATCCTGCTGCTGACCGTGGCGGCGGCGGCCTTGCCGGTATTGCTGGCAGCCCGGCCGGCCCTGGCCGACCGGCTCGATCTGCCGGATTGGGCGCTGGAGCAGCATTTTGAGGTGGTGCTGGCGCTGGCCGGTTTCACCCTGGCCGCCATTCTGCTGGCGCGCGGTGCCTCGCTGGGGCGGCAGATGGCCGCTGTCATCACGGTGGCCGTCGGCCTGTTCCTGACCGTGCATCTCGGCGTGTTTCCGCCCGCCCGGCTGGCCTATGACGGCGCCCCGGCGGCGCTGGAGATCAAGCGCGCCCAGGATGCCGGCAAGCCGGTGGCCTTTGCCGGCGATTATCATGGCGAATACCAGTTCCTTGGTCGTCTGGAAAAGCCGCTGCCGGAAATCGAATATCGCGACATTCCGGCCTGGTTCGCCGCCAACCCGACCGGGCTGATGGTGGCGCGCTATCGCGAGGAGCGGTTGGCGCAGGGGCCGAAGCCGGTCTATACCCAACCCAAGCGTGGCCGCATCATGGTGATCTGGGACAAGGCAGCGCTGGATGCGCAGCCGGATTTTTTCACGCCGCATTAGGCCAGTACAAAGCAGCAGGGGAGGGGAACGTGGGATTGTTCGAGGGATTCGAGACCCGGCGTGTGGCCGGCGAAGGCGCCGAGATCAACCTGCGTATCGGTGGCTCCGGGCCGCCGCTGCTGTTGCTGCATGGCTATCCGCAAACCCATGTGATGTGGCACAAGGTGGCGCCGCGCCTGGCCGAAGACTTCACCGTGGTGGTGGCCGATCTACGCGGCTATGGCGATTCCGGCAAGCCGGCCTCCGATCCGGCGCATCGGGTCTATTCCAAGCGCGCCACGGCAGCCGACATGGTGGCGGTGATGCGCCAGCTCGGTTATGGGCGCTTCCGCCTTGCCGGCCATGATCGCGGTGGCCGTGTGGCGCATCGCCTGGTGCTGGATCATCCGCAGGCGGTGGAGCGGGTTGCGGTGCTGGATATCATTCCCACCCTGACCCTGTTCGAGACTTTCACGCAGCCGGTCGCCACCGCCTATTACCACTGGTTTTTCCTGGCCCAGCCGGTGGGCCATCCCGAGCGCATGATCGGCGCCGATCCGGCCTATTACCTCGAAAGCAAGCTGCGCGCCTGGTCGGCGGGCGAGGATGTCTATCCGCCCGAGGCGATGGCGGAATATGTGCGCTGCTTCAGCGACCCGGCCACCATCCATGCCAGTTGTGAGGATTATCGCGCCGGCGCCAGCATCGACCTTGCTGATGACCGTGCCGATGCGGATAAGCGCATCGCTTGCCCGCTGCTGGTGCTGTGGGGCGGCAAGGGCATCATGCACCGGCATTACGATGTGCTGGCGACCTGGCGCGACAAGGCCGACGATGTGCGCGGTGCAGCTCTGCCCTGCGGCCATTTCCTGCCCGAGGAAGCGCCGCAGGAAACCTGGCGCGCCTTACGTGAATTCTTTGTCTGAGATCTGGTGGAAAGGAATACCCTCCGATGAGCGGCAGCAGCCCCAATGCCGGTGACGGCGACAAGCCGGCAATCATCCTGCCGCCGCCGCGCCTGAGCGCCTGGGCCCGTATCCGCAACTGGTTCCTGGCCGGCATCATCATCACCGCGCCGATTGGCCTCACCATCTATCTGGTGGTGATCACCATCGAGGCCATTGATCGCAATGTCAAAAGCCTGATTCCGACCGGCTATGAGCCGGAACGGCTGCTGCCGCCCAATCTGCCCTTCGGCGTGCCTGGCCTGGGCGTGATCGCCGCCGTGCTGCTGCTGACGCTGATCGGTTTCCTGTTCACCAATTTCCTCGGCCGCAGCCTGCTGCATTTCAGCGAGCGGCTGGTAGCGCGCATGCCGGTGATCCGTGGCCTGTATAGCGCACTGAAACAGATTTTTGAGACCGTGTTCAGCCAGTCGGGCCAGTCCTTCCGCCAGGTGGCTTTGGTGCCATGGCCGGCCAAGGGGTCATGGACCGTCGCGTTTGTCACCGGAGAGCAGGGCGGCGAGGTGGGCAAGCGGCTCGGCCGCGACCTGATCGTGTGCTACGTGCCGACCACGCCGAACCCGACCGGCGGCTACATGGTGTATTTCCCGCGCGAGGATGTGCAAATCCTCAATATGAGCGTGGACGAGGCGATGAAACTGATCATCTCCTGCGGCGTGATCGTGCCGCCCGAGAAGCTGGAAGCCCTGCCGCCAGCGGACAAGTAACAGGAAAACACCAGAAAACAGACCTTTTTGTCTCGCCTTGCTTATTGAATTGAATTCAATTAAATTTCTGCCATGGCACGGGGCAGACAAATGGCAAAACCGGCGACCGGACCTGACGACCGGCCGGGCGGCGAGGTGGTGGAGATCGGCCGCGCCGATACCAGGCGCCGCATCCTGGCGGCGGCGGCCGAGGAATTGGTGGCGCGCGATGGCGTGCTGGAAATTGCCGATGTGGCGCGCCGTGCCGGCGTGTCGGTGGGCCTGAGCTACCATTATTTCGGGTCCAAGGCCGGTCTGCTGGCCGCCTTGGTGGAAGATTTCTACGACCGTTACGATGCCCGGGTGATGGCGAGCAATCCGCAACCCGGCGCCGATTGGGGGCGGCGTGAAAAACTGCGCCTGCAAGCCATGGTGGCGTTTTTCTATGCCGAACCGCTGGCGCCCATCGTGCTGACCCGGCTGAGCCGCGAGCCGGAAGTGGCGGCGGTGGAGGCGCGGCGCTTGCAGCGGCATATCGAACTGGCGGCGCATAATGTCGCGCTGGCGCAGCAGCGCGGCGAAATCCCCGATCACCTGGAACCTGACATGCTGGGCGCGATGATCCTGGGCGGCTTGCGCCAGGCCACCGGGCTGGCCCTGGCCTTTCCGCCGGCGCAGCGCCCGGCCGAGGACCACTTGGCTGCCGTGTTGTGGGACATGGTGGCCGCCACGGCGCGGTTCCGCACAACAAAAACAACCGCCGCATAAGGCGAGCCGGGAGGGCATCATGGATCAGGCAACCCAGGCGGCGTGGCTGTCGCGCACCTTGCGCCACCTTGAAGCCGGCACCACCGATCAGGGTGATGCCGTCACCCGCATCGGCGTGGAAAGGTATATCGATCCGGCCTTCCTGGCGCGTGAGCAGGCCGGTGTGTTCCGCCGCCTGCCCATCGCCGCCGGCTTTTCCGCGCGGCTGCCGCAGCCCGGTGATTTTGCCACGCATAGCCATCTCGGCCTGCCGCTGCTGCTGGTGCGGGGCCAGGATGGCGGTATCAATGCCTATCTCAATGTCTGCCGCCATCGCGGCGCGCGGCTGGTGCAGGAACGCGCCGGCTGTGGCAAGCACAGTTTTTCATGCCCTTACCATGCCTGGACCTATGGCGCCGATGGCCGCCTGCTCAGCCTGCCGCATGAAGTGGCGTTCGGCGATCTCGACAAGGCGGCGCATGGCCTGGTGCGGCTGCCGGCGGCGGAAGCTTTCGGTTTGATCTTCGTGTTGCCTGATCCGGCCGGCGACCTCGATCTGGAAACTTTCCTCGGCCCGCTCAGGCGCGATATGGAAAGCTTCGGCCTGGGTCAGCATGTGGTTTATGACGACCGCGAAATCGGTCTGCGCTGCAATTGGAAAGTGGTGATCGAGGGCGGGCTGGAAACCTATCATGTGCGCCATGCCCATAGCCGCACGATTGCGCCGATGTTCCTGGACAATGTGAGCGTGATGGAGCGCTTCGGCCGACATGCCCGGCTCTATTTCACCAAGCGCGAAGCGCGCCGGCTGAGAGGCCAGCCGCTGGATGGTCTCAGCGTGCGCGATTTTGGCAATCCGCTGTATTTCTTCTTTCCCAACCTGATCATCCTGGTGCAGCCCGATCATGCCACGGTGATGATCACGCATCCCACCGGCACCGATGGTTGCACCATCCAGGGCGCTGCCCTGATCCCTGAGCCGGCGCAGAGCGACAAGGCGCGCCAGCATTGGGACAAGAATGTGAAAATCTTCTGGGATGCGCTGGACGAGGATTTTCAGATGGGCCAGTCGATCCAGGCCGGCTTCCGCTCGGGCGCCAATAGCCACATCACTTTCGGCCGTTTCGAGCATCCCTGCGGCTGGTTCCATGCCGCGCTGGATGAGGCGATGCAGCCTTGAGCGATTACCAGGAACTGTCGTTGTTATTGCCGATGCGGCCGGCGCGCATCATCAGGTCGCGCAAGGCATCAAAGGCCATCATCTTGGCCATGTGATCGACATTTCGGCGCTCCTGCGCCATCAGTTCATTCACACTTTGCGGGGCGCCGGCATCGGCATTGCCATTGGCATTGCCCGCTGCCGGCAGGTCAGCCAGGCCCTGGCTGTGGCTGTCCAGCTTGCGGGTGAAATAGGCGTGGATATCGCCAACACTGCGCTTGCGCCCGGCGCTGTCGAAGAATACCCCGGTATTGGCCGCCGCCGCTTCGGGCAACAGGTCGGCGGCCGGCATGTCGGGCCGGTCGCGCAGCGCAGTGAGGAATTTGCTGGCACCATTGCCGCCCAGGAAATGGCCCAGATACAATTCGGTGCGGCCAACTTCAACGCCGAATTCGCGCGATAGCAGGGCCTGGTTGCCACGGGCATATTCCGCCGCCATGGCTGAGGCGATGCGCGGATCGTCGCGCAATGCCAGGATGGCCTGACGATCCGCCGGATCGGCGACGCGCGGCCGGCCGTCATTGCCGTTGCCGATCTTGGCCGCCATATCGGCGAGGCCGTATTTGCCGCCATGGTCACGCACCATGTCGAGCCAGGTGCTCTCGATGAACTGGAACAGGCCGCGCGCCGAACTGGTCTTGGCCTGGGCATCGGTGCGGAAACCGCTTTCCTGCGCCGCCTGCGACACCAGATAGGCGAAATCCACCCCGGTGCTGCGGCTGGCTTGGCGCAGACTGTCGAGGATTTCGGGGCTGACCTTGTGCTGCCCGATCTTGACCTGATCGGGGCGGGCAGTCAGCGAACTGGGTGGGATCGGGGCGGCCATGGTTCCTGCGTGGCTGGAATCGTCCAGTTCAATCCTGCTACACCATTGGCAAATATTTCGTTAACCCGCCTTGGCGATGCTGGCTCGCGCGGTTAGCTTTTTTTGATCTGTGGCGAGGGAGCAGGGTGCTGGAGCGTTTGGTGGCTTGGGCGGAAATCGGGCAATTCGGCTGGCAGCCGGATTGGGGCAGCGATGGTCCGTGGCTGCTCCTGCTGTTGTTGCTGCTGGGTCTGCTGCTGCCCAGCCTGGGGATTGCGTGGTTTGACCGCTGGCTGGCCGGCTTGTCCCGCATCGACCGCGTTGCCCTGGCGGTACGCTATGGCGGCTTCATGAATTCCTGGGCGGTATTTGGCCGTGGCGCCACCGATTACCGCGATCTCAAGCCGATGTTTCCGCAGGCGGAAGCGGCCGAACTGGCGCGTTTCAGCGATGGCACGGCCTGTATTGTGGCGCGTTTCGCCGATGCCGCTTTGGCCCGTGCCGCCGGAACTGGGGCTTTTGGCAGTTTTGCCGCCGCTGGTGTGCAGGCCGAAGGTGGCGGCCTGCTATTCCGCACTGAAAGCCGGCGCGGCAAGGCGGCTTTGCCAGGCAGCCAGCAGGGGCAGTATCAGGTCGGGCAATGGCTGGTGGCAGAGGATACGCTATTCGCCTTTTATGGCACCGACATCATCAACCTGACGCGGCGGCGGCGGCAATTGCCCTGCCTCAAACAACCGACCCTGCGCCCGGCGCTGGCCTGGCTGCATGGCCGGCCGGGTTTTGCGTTGCTCTGCGGTCTTTGGGTGGGGTTGCTGTTGGCGGTGCTGCTGCCGCCGCTGGAAGCCAGCCTGGCGCATCTGCCATTGCCGGCCAGCGCCGTGCAGGATGAGGATACTTTGCGTGCGCGCCTGCAAGCCGTGGTGCGTCAGGATGGCGGGCTGCAATTGCAGCCTGGCGATGCAGCCGGCAGTTTCCGCATTGAACGCCGCTACGATCTGCCGCGTTTTACCGACATGCTGGATATGGCCGATTTCGGGCGCAGCGTGGTGGCGCTGGAACTGCGCTTCGATGCCGCGTCACGCAGCGTCAATGTGTTGCGCCTGACCGCCCGCCTGCCGGCGCCGGACATGGCCGGCGATGTGGCGCCGCCGCAACAATGGTTCAATCTGGGTGGTTTGCTGGTGGCCGATCCGGCCTTGCCGGTTTTGCTGCGCGAGGCGGTGCTGGCGCAGGGCTGGCTCTGGCGGCCGCGTTTTTTTCCGCTCTCCTGAGGGTGCTGCCAAACTATTGTTAGAATCGGCATGCGGCACTAACCTGCTTTCGTTACCCTGGATTGGGAGGAAACCAGAATGCCGATTGGCTACAAGCAGATGGTGGCGGAAGCGCTGTCGGAAATTGTCACGCTCAGCCCCGAGGAAGCCGCCGGGTTGAAGGACCAGCCTGATGTGGTGCTGGTGGATATCCGCGATCCGCGCGAATTGGAACGCGACGGCGCGGTGCCGGGTGCCTTTCATGCCACGCGCGGCATGCTGGAATTCTGGATCGATCCGGAAAGCCCGTATCACAAGCCGGTTTTCGCCGAGCCGAAACAATTCGTGTTCTTCTGCGCCGGCGGCCTGCGTTCGGCTTTGGCCGGGCAGACTGCCAAGCGCATGGGGCTGGAGCGCGTGGCGCATATCGACGGCGGTTTTGGCGCCTGGAAGAAGGCCGGCCTGCCGGTGCAGGCCTGGGCCGCCAAGCAGCCGGGAGAAAAGAAATGAGCGGGCCGCTCAGCGGCCTCAAGGTGATCGAGATGCCGGCCATCGGCCCGGTGCCGTTCTGCGGCATGCTGCTGGCCGATCTCGGCGCCGATGTGCTGCGGCTGCAGCGGTTGGGCGAGTCTGGCCTGGGCCTGCCGATCGAGCCGAAATTTGAATTGCTGGCGCGTGGCAAACGCTCGCTGCGTGTCGATCTCAAGCATCCGGCCGGTATTGCCATGGTGCTCGATCTTTTCGCCAAGGCCGATGTGGTGCTGGAAGGGTTCCGCCCCGGCGTGATGGAGCGGCTTGGCCTGGGGCCGGATGTGGCGCTGGCGCGGAATCCCGGCCTGGTTTATGGCCGCATGACCGGCTGGGGCCAGGATGGGCCGCTGGCCCAGGCGGCGGGGCATGACATCAACTACATCGCCTTGACCGGTGCGCTCGGCGCTATCGGCGAGAAGGGCGGCAAGCCGGTGCCGCCGCTCAATCTGGTCGGCGATTTCGGCGGCGGTTCGCTGTATCTGGCGATGGGCCTGCTGGCGGCATTGTATGAACGCCAGCAGAGCGGCCAGGGCCAGGTGGTGGATGCCGCCATGGTGGATGGCGCGGCCTCGCTGATGACCATGTTCTACGGCATGCGGGCCGCCGGCATGTGGCAGGCCGAACGTGGCATCAATGTGCTGGATACCGGCGCGCCATGGTATGGCAGCTATGAATGCGCCGATGGCGACTATATCTGCATCGGCTCGATCGAAACCAAGTTTTATGCCGAATTGCTGGAGAAACTGGGCCTGGATGCCAAGATCCTGCCGCGCCAGCATGATCGGGCGCGCTGGGGCGAATTGCAGGCGGCTTTCGGCGCCGCCTTCCGCACCCGCACGCGGGCGGAATGGTGCAGCATCATGGAAGGCAGCGATATCTGCTTCGCGCCAGTGCTGAACCTGGATGAGGCACCGCAGCATCCGCATATGCAGGCAAGGCAGACCTTCGTGGCGCCCAATGGCGTGACCCAGCCGGCCCCGGCACCGCGTTTCTCACGCACGCCGGGCGCGATCCGGCCGGCGGCGCCAGAGGCAGACGGTCAGGCGGGTGGCTTGGCGACTTTGGCCGCATGGGGCGTGGATGCTTCGGGTGCTGCCGCGGCCGGCGCGCTGGGCAGCGGACCGGATCAAGCCGCTTGAGCCGGCTGGCCGGCAAGGTGGCGCTGATCACCGGCGGCGCTTCGGGCTTTGGCAGCGCCAGCGCGGCGTTGTTCATGCGCGAAGGCGCCCGCGTGGTGATCACCGACCGCGACCCGGCCGGTGCCGAGGTGGCGGCCGGGATCGGCTGCCGCTTCGTGTTGCAGGATGTCACCGAGGAGGCGAGCTGGCCGGCCTTGATCTCGGATATCGATAGCCGCGAGGGCCGGCTCGATATCCTGGTGAACAATGCCGGCATCGGCTTTGGCCGCCGCATCGAGGAGATGACGCTGGCGGAATGGCGCCTGGTGCAGGCGGTGAACAGCGATGCGGTGTTTCTCGGCTGCAAATATGCGCTGCCGCTGCTGCGCCGCTCCGGTGGCGGTTCGATCATCAACATCGCCTCGGTGGCCGGTAAATCCGGCGCGCCATTGCTGGGCGCCTATTGCGCCTCCAAAGGCGCCGTCACCTTGTTCACCAAGGCATTCGCGCTGGAATGCGCCGCCGAGCGCAACAATATTCGCGTCAATTCGGTGCATCCCGGCTATGTCGAAACCGCGATGGTGCAGCGTCAGATTTTGGCGACCGCCGATCCGGCCAAGACGCGGCGTTATCTGGAAAAGCTGCATCCGGTCGGGCGGATGGGCCAGGTGGAAGAGGTCGCCAATGGCATCCTGTTCCTGGCCAGCGATGAAAGCAGTTTCATGACCGGTGCCGAATTGGTGCTGGATGGCGGCCTGACCGCACAATAGATCACGAAGGAGAAAGCATATGGATTTGGGTATCAAGGGGCGCAACGCCCTGGTCTGCGCCGCCAGCAAGGGTTTGGGTTATGGTTGCGCCCTGGCTTTGGCCAAGGAAGGTGTGGATATCACCATCACCGCGCGCGGCAAGGAAGTGCTGGAGGAAGCCGCTGCGCGTATCCGCGCCGCCGCGCCGGGCGTCAGCGTCAAGACCGTGGCCGGTGACATCACCACGGCGCAGGGCCGTGCCGATGCTTTGGGCATTGCCGGCAAGATCGATATTCTGGTGAATAATGCCGGCGGCCCGCCGCCGGGCGATTTCCGCGACTGGGACCGCGATGCCTGGGTCAAGGCACTGGATGCCAACATGCTGACGCCGATCGAACTGATCAAGGCGACGCTGGATGGCATGATCGCGCAGAAATGGGGCCGCGTGGTGAATATCACCTCCTCGTCGGTGAAGGCGCCAATCGGCGTGCTCGGCCTGTCCAACGGCGCGCGCTCTGGCCTCACCGGCTTTGTTGCCGGCCTGGCGCGCCAGGTGGCGCCGCAGGGCGTCACCATCAACGGCCTGCTGCCCGGCCGTTTCCTGACCGACCGGCTCAAGACCACGATCGGCGCCCAGAGCAAAAAGGCCGGCGATGAATTGCAGGCCGAATTCGCCCGCCAGGCGGCGAGCATCCCGGCCGGCCGTTTCGGCACGGCGGAGGAATTTGGCGAAGTCTGCGCCTTCCTCTGCTCGGAACGCGCGGCTTACATGACCGGCCAGAATGTGCTGCTGGATGGCGGCAATTATCCAGGCACCTATTGATGTGACATCACGATAAAGACACGCCAGGGAGGGCGGGCATGAGTTGGGAAGCCGAGATCGAGGAACTGCGCCGGCGCGAAGCCTTTGCCAAGCAGATGGGCGGGGCGGAGAAGGTGAAGCGCCAGCATGATGGCGGCAAGCTGACGGTGCGGGAACGCATCGATCACTTGCTCGACAAAGGCAGTTTCCACGAGATCGGCACCATCGCCGGCCGCGCCCGCTATGGCGACAATGGTGAATTGCAGGAACTGAGCCCGACCAACTTCATCTTCGGGCGCGGCAAACTGGATGGCCGTCCGGTGGTGGTGGGCGGCGATGATTTCACCGTGCGTGGCGGCGCCGCCGATGCCGCGATCTGGCAGAAGCAGGTGATGAGCGAGCAGATGGCGCGCGAATTGCGCATCCCCATCGTGCGGCTGGTCGATGGCACCGGTGGTGGCGGCTCGGTGCGGTCGCTGGAAACCGAGGGCCGCACCTATGTGCCGGCCAATCCGGGCTGGGATCATGTGGTGGCCAATCTCGGCACCGTGCCGGTGGTGTCGCTGGCGCTCGGCTCGGTCGCCGGCCTTGGCGCCGCGCGCACCGTCAGCAGCCATTTCTCGGTGATGGTGGAGGGCATCTCGCAGATGTTCATTGCCGGGCCGCCGGTGGTGGCGCGGGCCGGCGAGACGCTGACCAAGGAGGAACTCGGCGGCGTCGATATCCATACCCGCTCGGGTGCCATCGATCTGGCGGTGGCCAGCGAGCAGGAAGCCTTCCAGGCGGCGCGGCGTTTCCTGTCCTATCTACCCAGTTCGGTGCATGACCTGCCGCCACGCGGGCCGATCACCGATGCACCGGATCGGGCCGAGGAAAAGCTGATCTCCATCGTGCCGCGTGATCGCCGCAAGGTCTACAAGATGCGCGACATTGTCGATGCCGTGGTGGATCGCGGCAGTTTCTTCGAGATGGGCAAATTCTATGGCCGCTCGGCGATCACCGGCCTGGCGCGCCTGGACGGCTGGCCGGTGGCGATCCTGGCCAGCGATCCCTATCACTATGGCGGCGGCTGGACCGCCGATACTTCGGTGAAGGTGACGCGCTTCGTCGATCTGGCGGAAACCTTCCATCTGCCGGTGGTGCATCTGGTGGATATCCCGGGTTTTGTCATCGGCCTCGATTCCGAGAAGGCCGGCACCATCCGCCACGGCGCCCGCGCCATGGCGGCGGTGTATCAGGCCAGCGTGCCATGGTGCTCGATCTTCATCCGCAAGGCTTTTGGCGTCGCTGGCGCTGCCAATGCCAATGCGGCGCGGCTGCATTACCGCTATGCCTGGCCCTCGGGCGATTGGGGCAGCCTGCCGCTGGAAGGCGGCATCGAGGCGGCCTATCGCGCTGATCTCGACGCAGCGCCGGACCGCGAAGCCCTGAAGGCCGATATCGAGCAGCGGCTCAACCGGGTGCGTTCGCCTTTCCGCACTGCCGAAGCCTTCTGGGTCGAGGAAATCATCGACCCACGCGATACCCGGGGCCTGCTCTGCGAATTCGCCAACCTGGCCGCACCGCTGCGTGGCCCGGCGCCGGGAAGAGCGCCGTATCGGCCTTGATCGGGCGGGGTTAGCCCGGGCAATACCCGGGCTTTTCTTTGCCCTTGTCATAACTAGACCAGTCTGTATAATTTCAATATGGCGAAGCGTCCTCAATCGAGCCGCGAGCGGTTTGTCACCATGGCGGCGAAGCTGTTTTCGCGGCATGGTTATGCCGCCGTCGGGCTGAACCGCATCATCGAGAAAAGCGGTGCGCCGAAAGGCTCGCTCTATCACCATTTCCCGGAAGGCAAGGAACAGCTTGCCGCCGAGGCGGTGGCCTGGGCGGCGGAGCAATTTGCCGCCACTTTGCATGCCGAAATCGCCGAGGCACCGAGTGCCGCCGTGGCGATCCGCCGCGCCGCCGAGCGGGTGGCCGGCTGGCTGGAGAAATCCGGCTTCCGCGACGGCTCGCCGCTGACCATCGTGGCGGTGGAGACCGGGCCGTTCAGCGAGCAATTGCGCGAGGCCTGCCAGCGCGGCTACGCGCAATGGGGTGCCATCCTGACCCAGGCGTTGCGCAGCGAAGGCCGCTCGGATAGCCGCGCCGCCGAGCGCGCGCTGCTGGTGCTGGCGGCGCTGGAGGGCGCCATGATCCTGTGCCGGGCGCAGCATTCCGCCGAACCCCTGCGCCGCATCGGCGCGCAACTGGAGGAGATTTTGCAGTGAGTGAACAGAAGCAGCAGGCCTATCCCGGCGCCCTGACCCGCGAACGCCTGGCCGATGTCATCGCCGCCAGCGGTTTCACCTCCTGGGTTGGCGCCGAACTGGTGGCGATGGAGCCGGGCCGGGTGGAAATCGTCGTCAACCTGCGGCGTGAACTGACGCAGCATCATGGCTTCGGCCATGGCGCCGTGGTGGGCTATATGGCCGACACGGTCTGCGCCTGGGCCGCCGCTTCGGTGGTGGGCGATGTGGTGACCAGCGAATACAAGATCAATCTGCTGGCCCCCGCCGTGGGCCAAAGGCTGAGCGCGGTCGGCAGCGTGGTGAAGGCCGGCAGGACGCAGGTGGTGACACGCGCCGATGTCTTCGCCGAGAAGGATGGCGTGAAGAAGATCGTCGCCACCGCGCTTGCCACCATCGCGGTGCTCAAGGCGCCGCTATAGCCAGCCGAGCAGGCGCCACCAGAGCAGATCGAGCGGGGTCAGGATCAGCGTGCTGGCGACGAACAAAGCCAGGCAGAGCTTGGTGGCGGCTGCCATCGGCACGCGGCCCAATTGCGTCGAGAGCAGCAAAGGTGGCGACTGGTAAGGCACCAGGATATTGGAAAAGCCGATCACCTGGCTCATCAGCACGCTGGCCAGCGGCAGGCCGGTGGCGCGCGACAATTCCTCGGCCAGCGGCGTCATGATGGTGGGTACCCCGGCCAGGGTGGTAGCCACCGCAATGGCGCTGGATACCGCCGCCAGCATGCTGACATTCCAGAATGGCGTATCGTGCGAGAAACGCGCCACGGCCTCGAATTCGCGCACCAGCAGCGGACCAAGGCCGGAGCCGGCGATCATGGCGCCCAGCCCCATCACGCCGGCGATGAAAAACAGCGAGCCGAAGCCGATTTCCTGATTGAAGGCCTGTTTCGAGGTCAGGCCGGAGCCGGGAAACAGGCAGATCACCGCCGCGCCGAGGGATATCCAGGCCGGCGAGACATGGTGGAAGGCATCGGTCACCCAGAGGCCGAGGCAGGCGATCAGCAGCAAGGTCAGGCGGCGCTGCACCGGGCTCATCGGCTCGGCCTTGGGCAGGTCGCCGGCTGCCACCGGCTGCGGGTCGCGATCCGGGAACAGCCACAGGATCAGCAGCACCAGCGTGACCGATTTCAGCAGCCCCAAGACAGGGAAATGCAGCAGCAGATAATCGCCATAGGTCGGCGTGTAGCGATACAGCGTCTCCGCCGTGCCGGCCAGGATGGTGTTGGGAATATTGGACGGCAGGATCGAGAAAGTGGGGACGTGGACGCCAAAACCGGCGGCCAGCAACATGCCGATGCGGCCCTTGCTGCGCTCGGCATAGCCCATGCGGTCGGCCAGGGCCAGGATGATCGGGATCAGCAGCACGGCGCGGCCCATCGAGGAGGGCATGACAAAACCGAGCAGCAGGCCAACCAGCACGATGCCGGCGATGATGCCGCGATAGCGATTGCCGAGGCCGCGCGCCAGCAGGATGGCGATGCGCTGGCCGAGGCCGGTATGGCGGATCGCGGCACCGATCACCAGGCCGCCAAAGATCAGCCAGAAGGTGGTGGACTGGAAACCGGAAAATACCACCTGGGCCGGCGCCGCCTGCAGCAGCATGGCGAACAGGAAAAATGCCAATGCCGTCCAGTATTCCGGCAAGGCGCTGGAAGCCCACAGCCCGATGCCGAACACGCCGAGTGCGCCAGTCAGCGCCATTTCATGCGGCAGATACTGCCGCGTGATGAAATAGGTCAGCAAGGCGGCGAGGCTGATGCCGATGGCGGTCCAGAATTTACGCCGGGGCAGGCTATCCGCGCTGCCGGCGGAAGGCGAGGCGGCGCCGGGCGGCTGCGACATGACGCGATCCTTGTACCAAATCGGTTTTTTATGTGGCGCGGGGCGGCACCGGAGGGAGGCAACCCTATATGGCGCGGAGCCGCCCCGAGGTCCAATCGAAAATCCTTATCGCTGGGTCGGTCGAGCGCCATGCTTCCGCTATGGCGCCAAATCGGGGTAGAATGGTGCCATGAGCAGTGAAACCGATATCCAGGCCAGGAAGCCGGCCGTCAAGCCGATTGTGCTGACCTCGCATCCCGGCGGCAGTGGGCCGAAGCCGCCGCCGATCCAGTGGGGCGCGGCCGATCCGCTCCAGCGCGGCCCGATCGTTGCCACCCTGCATGCCAGCGGCGGCCAGCGCGAGGCGACGTCGGTGCAACTCGGCCGCAATGCAATCGGCACCCATTCCGGCGCTTACTCGCTCTATCGCGCGCTGGCGATTGCCGCCGGCCAGCTCAAGGCCGAACACCGGCCCGATCTGACCAATACCGCGCCGGCCGAAGCCATCGGTCCGTTTCCGCAATGGGGCGATCCGGCCCGCATCGTCTCCATCGATCCGTTCGGCCATATGGTGAGCGAGGTATTCGCCGATCTGATCCGCCAGGGTGCCGATATCCGGCCCACCATCGCGGTCACCAAGGCGCATATCAACATGCCCGAACTGATGCAGGCGATGCAGGCCGGCCGGCTCAAGCCGGATGGCGAATTGCTGGCCTCGAATGGCGATGTGCGTGTCACCAAGGTGGCGATCGAGCCGGTCTGGTGGCTGCCCGGCGTGGCGGCGCGCTTCAAGATTTCCGAGACCGACCTGCGCCGCCATCTGTTCGAGCAGACCGGCGGCATGTTCCCCGAACTGGTGACGCGGCCCGATCTCAAGGTTTTCCTGCCGCCCATCGGCGGCATGACGGTGTATCTGTTCGGCGATATCGCCAAGCTGGGCCAGCCCGAAACCCGCATCGCCTGCCGTATCCATGATGAATGCAATGGCTCTGATGTGTTCGGCTCGGATATCTGTACCTGCAGGCCGTACCTCGCGCACGGAATAGAAGTCTGCATCGAGACGGCGCAGCAGGGCGGCGTCGGCGTGATCGTCTATAACCGCAAGGAAGGCCGGGCGCTGGGCGAGGTGACCAAGTTCCTGGTCTATAACGCGCGCAAGCGCCAGCAGGGCGGCGACCGTGCCGAAGCCTATTTCGAACGCACCGAATGTGTTGCCGGGGTGCAGGATATGCGGTTCCAGGAATTGATGCCGGATGTGCTGCATTGGCTCGGCATCGCCCGGGTCGACAAGCTGGTGTCGATGAGCAATCTGAAATTCCAGCCGCTGGTGGATAGCGGCATTGAGGTGGTGCAGCGGATTCCGATCCCGGATGACCTGATCCCCGCCGATGCGCGGGTGGAGATGGATGCCAAGAAGGCTGCCGGTTATTTCACCGAGAAGGTGCCTGATGCTGATGAATTGAAGATCAGCAAGGGCCGCCGCCTGGATGAGTGAGTGCCGCAATGTTGTGTGAGTTCCGCCAATGAGCGCGCTGCTGGACTGGCTGCTCAGCCCCGCCGCCATCCGTGCCCGCGCCGAGCAGCTTTTCGCCTATGTCTCGGAAGGCCGCTCTGACTATTTCACCCTGGAAGCCGGCCGGCTCGAAAGCGTGGCCGATTACGTCGCCGAGGTGATCCGCGCCAATTACCCGTCGCTGCGTATTCCCTATCATGCGCGCTGGCGCCATTTCGGCGACCGCTGGGACCGGCTGGCGCCGCGTTTCCAGGGGATCCAGGCTGATGAACTGGCGCGTATCCGCTTCGATCTGGCGGTGGTCTCGGTGTTGCTGGATGCCGGTGCCGGCGCCGCCTGGCGCTATCATGAGGCCGAAACCGGCCAGGTGCTGGTGCGCTCCGAGGGTCTGGCGGTGGCCAGTCTGCATGCCTTCCAGAGTGGGCTGTTTTCGCGCCTGCCGGAAGCCTTGCCTTGCCGCGCCGATGCCGAGGGGCTGGAACGGCTCGACGTGGCGGATATCGCCCGCGCTTTCCAGGTCGGGCCGGATAATCCGCTGGATGGCTTACAGGGCCGCGCCCGGCTGCTGCGTGATCTGGGCGCCGCCCTGCGCGCCGCACCACAGTATTTCGGCGCCGATGGCGAGGTGCCGCGCATCGGTCATCTCTACGATGTTCTGAAGGCCGAGGCGCGCGATGGCGCGTTGCCGGCGGCGGCAATCCTGAAGGCGCTGCTGCGTGGATTGGGGCCGGTCTGGCCCGGCCGCATCGTGTTCGAGGGCGTCAATCTGGGTGATTGCTGGCGTCATGACGCGGCCGGCTCCGGCGATGCCGCCGATGGCCTGGTGCCGTTTCACAAATTGTCGCAATGGCTGGCTTATTCGCTGGTCGAGCCGCTGGAGCAAGCCGGCATCCGCGTGGTCGATCTGGATGCGCTGACCGGCCTGCCGGAATATCGCAATGGCGGCCTGTTCCTTGATCTGGGCGTGCTGCGCCTGAAACAGCCGGAACTGGCGGCTGCACCATTGCCGCCCGGGCATGCGGCCGTGGTGGAATGGCGCGCGCTGACCGTGGCCCTGCTGGATCGCCTAGCCGGTCCGCTGCGCCAGCGGCTGGGGCGCAGCGCGGCGGAATTGCCGCTGGCCAGTCTGCTGGAAGGCGGCACCTGGGCGGCGGGACGCAAGGCGGCGGCGGAACGCCGGCCGGGTGGTGTGCCGCCGCTGAATATCGTCAGCGACGGAACGGTTTTCTGATAGAGGGCAATTATGGCCGATGTGCATGTGATCGATCATCCGCTGGTGCAGCACAAGCTGACCCTGCTGCGGCGCAAGGAAGTCAGTACCGCTGAATTCCGCGGCCTGGTGCGCGAAGTGAGCCTGCTGATGGCTTATGAAGTGCTGCGCGACCTGCCCACCGAACTGGTGCCGATCGAGACGCCACTGGAGCCGATGCAGGCGCCGTTGCTGCTCGGCAAGAAGCTGTGTTTCGTTTCCATCCTGCGCGCCGGCAACGGCATTCTGGATGGCATGCTCGATCTGGTGCCGTCGGCCCGCGTTGGTCATGTCGGACTGTATCGCGACCCGGCCACCCTGGTGCCGGTGGAATATTATCTCAAGCTGCCCGAGGATGTGGGCCAACGCCTGGTGGTGGTGGTCGATCCGATGCTGGCGACCGGCCATTCCGCCGCTGCCGCCGTGGCCCGGCTGAAGGAGGCCGGCGCGCAGCAGATCAAGTTCGTCTGCCTGCTCACCGTGCCGGAAGGCCTGCGCGTGTTTCATGACGACCATCCCGATGTGCCGGTCTACACCGCCGCTATCGACCGCCAGCTTGATGATCACGGCTATATCCGGCCGGGCCTGGGCGATGCCGGCGACCGGCTCTACGGCACCAAATAGGCGTCATCCTGTAGTCACATTGGAACGCTTTGTGTCGGCTGTCACAGGGCGGCGGTAGACATGGCCGCCGCGCTCCCCATTTCGTCGCTAAGACTTCGGTCAAGCAATTCGACGAAAGGGACGTGACATGGCTTTCCTCTACCGCAGACTGGTTCGTATCGGCCTCACCCTGGCGGTGGCTGCCGCTGCCGGCCTGGCGGCGCCGGCCTTTGCCGCTTCCCCGGCCCAGTTGTCGGCTGAAACGGTAGCGGTCAGCCCCGGCGCGACGCCGCGCGTGGTGGGGCATGACACCCGGCGTAACGCTGCCGTGCTGCTCGGCCAGCGCGTGGTGGCCGGCCCCGGCTCTGGCGTGGCCTTGCGGCTGGGCGACGGCACCAGCGTGGTGATCGGCCCCAACAGCGCCCTGAGCGTGGATGAATTCGCCCCCGACCGGGTGGTGTTGCGGCTCGAACGTGGCAGCTTCCATGTCGATTCCGCCAATCCCGGTCTGGTGCATATCATCATGCCCAGTGGCACGGTGGGGTTGCGTGCTGCCGCTGTGGCCGGTCGGGTGGCGCCTGACCGCACCGATATCGTGATGCTCAGCCCGGGCCGGGCCGAGGTGGCCGGTTTTGGCGGCAAGGGCGTGCGGCTCGACCGCCAGGGCCAGACCACCCGCATCCTCGGCCTTGGCAGCCCGAGCAAGCCCAGCCTGCTGCCGCCCGAGCGGCTGAAGGATTTCACCGGTATCGTCGCGCAGGTTGCGTCGCGCTAGCAGCCCGGAATCGGTCGCGGCGTTAACCTTGTCGGAGCAGCGTCGCAGACCGCCCCGGCAGGGTTTTCCGGCAGGCTTTTTCGCCGCCGCCGAGTCGTCGTCACAAAGTCGTGTGAATTCCGAAAAAGCCGCAATTCATGCGGCTTTTTTGCATTCCGGGGGAGGGGGCTATCCCCCCTTCCGTGGCAGGGGGGACACAGCCCTGCGAAAAAATTGTTCACGGGGGGCAGATTGCTATTGCGTTGGGGGGCAAATGTTGTAAATAGCACCTCATGTGACGCACCCGCACGTGCCGATGGCCCCTGGCAGGTTATGCAACGACGAACGCGTCTCTTTTGGTGGCACAGCAATAGCTGTGTCGGGTTCAGAGCCGGTCCGAGAGGGAGGTTTCGATGCTTGCAGCCAATGATGGCCGCTTGAAGACGCGTCTGCGAAATGCACCTGTGAGGGGCATTGAGCAGGGTCAGATTACGCCGAAGATCCAGAAATTCCTCGCCGAATGCCGCGACACCGAGCCGTTCCTCGTGGTCGATGTCGACATCGTCGAGCATAACTATCGCACGCTGTGCCGCCTGCTGCCGCTGGCCAAGGTGTTCTATGCCACCAAGGCCAATCCGGCTGAAGAGATCGTGCGCCGCCTGGCCGATCTGGGGTCCAGCTTCGATGTCGCCTCGATTGGCGAGATTGATCTGTGCCTGAGCCAGGGCGTGACCGCCGACCGCATCTCCTATGGCTCGACCATCAAGAAGCGCAGCGATATCGCACTGGCCTTCGAGAAGGGCGTGCGGCTCTATGCCTTCGATTCCGAGGCTGAGCTGCTCAAGCTGGCTGATGTGGCGCCGGGCGCGCGCGTATTCTGCCGCGTGCTGATGGAGTGCGAGGGCGCCGAATGGCCGCTGTCGCGCAAATTCGGCTGCTCGCCGCGCATGGCTGCTGATCTGCTGGTACAGGCGCGCCGTCTGGGTCTCGATCCCTACGGCATCTCGTTCCATGTCGGCTCGCAGCAGACCGACCTTGGCCAGTGGGACAAGGCTGTGGCTCAGGTGGCGCAGATGTTCACCATCCTGCAGGAAGCGGATGTGGACCTGCGCATGATCAACCTGGGCGGCGGTTTCCCCGCGCGCTACCGGTCTGACGTGCCGATGCTGGAGGCCTATGCCCAGGCGATCTCGGAAGCGATGACCAAGCATTTCGGCAACAACCTGCCGGAAATGATCATCGAGCCGGGCCGTGGTCTGGTCGGCGATGCCGGCGTGATCCAGGCTGAGGTCGTGCTGATCTCGCGCAAGGATTACGACGATGATCGCCGCTGGGTCTATCTCGATATCGGCAAGTTCTCCGGTCTGGCCGAGACCATGGACGAGGCGATCAAGTATCGCCTGGTGACGCCGCGCGATGGCGGTGCCACCGGTCCTGTCTCGATTGCCGGCCCGACCTGCGACAGCGCCGATATCCTGTACGAGAAGGCCGATTACCAGATGCCGCTCGACCTTGAGGTCGGCGACAAGGTGCAGATTCTGTCGACGGGTGCCTATACCACCACCTACTCGTCGGTGGGTTTCAACGGCTTCCCGCCGTTGAAGAGCTACTGCATCTGACCTGACCGCATCCCAACCCATGGCGGGCGTTGCGCAGCCTTCCGGCTGCCGCGATGCCCGTCTTTCGCGCCGGGACTCTGGAACTACCGCTTGGCGGTTTCCGGGGTCCCGGCAGCGACTAAAGGGTGCAGAATAACGCCATTATGCGAGTAACGATACTAAGCGCTTGCCGCTAACGGAAAGCTGTGGGACAAATCCGTCTGGAGATGAATAACGCCGCACGCGAATCGCGGCAGCACTCCAGCAGGGCAAATCCGACAAGAAAAATCCGCGGTGGGGGCATGCTGCATGTAATCCAGATCGGGCCGGAACCGGGGTGGAAACCCCGCCGATGATGCCGTGCCATCTGAAGCCAGCCGCCAGCAGAAGCGGCGAGACGGGGTGCCGCCCATGAGCGGCGCCGGGGAAGAGGATTTTCTGCTGGCATTGGGCGCGCGCCAACGCCGCGAGCGACGCGAAGCGTGGCTGGAGCCGTCGGCGCCGGTCAGTGCTGCCGGGGCTGTCGGCGCGGAAGCGGAAATCTTTCTGGGCGCCCTGGATCATATCGGTGAAGGCTTGGCGGTATGGGATGCCGCGCCACGGCTGCTGCATTTCAATCGCCGCCTGCCCGATCTGTTCGGCCTGCCGGCCATGGAACTGCGTCCGGGCATCACCGCCAAGGAATTCCTGTTCCTGCTGATCGACCAGGGCATCATCACCATGCGGGCCGAGGAGGCCGAGGCCTGGGTTGAGGCTTATGTCGATGCCTCGATCCGTGCTGATCGCAAACAGGAAGTGCGGCTGGCCGATGGCACCTGGCTCAGCTTCGACTGGCGCCGCCTGCCCGGTGCTGGTTCTGGTACCGGCGCTGCCAGCTATGTCTCGGTATTCAGCGATATCACCATCCGCAAGCGGGCGCAGTTGCGCCTGCGCCATGCCGAGACGAAGTACCGCCAGATTTTTGACAATGTGCATGAAGGCATCATCCAGGTGACCCCGGAAGGGCGTATCCTGTCGGTCAACCGCGCCGGTGCCAGCGTGTTCGGCTATGCCGCGCCGGAACAGATGTTGCGCGAAGTCAGCAATGCCGGGCGGCAACTCTATTTGCAGCAATCGCGCCGCCGCGATCTCGGCGAGCAACTCGACCGCAGCGGCTATGTGCGGGATTTTCGCTCGCAGATGCGGCGCCGCGATGGCAGCGTGATCTGGGTGTCGCAGACGCTGCGCCGGGTGGTGGATGAGCGCGGCCAGACCGTGATGGTGGAAGGCACCTTCCGCGATGTGAGCAGCCAGCGCCGCGCCGAGGAAGCGCTGATGCAGGCCAAGGAGCAGGCCGAGGCGGCGAACCGCGCCAAGAGCGATTTCCTGGCCAATATGAGCCATGAATTGCGCACGCCGCTGAATGCCATTCTGGGCTTTTCGCAGATCCTGTCGGATGGCCTGCTGGGGCCGCTGGGCAATCCGAAATACACCGAATATTGCCGCGATATCCTGGCATCCGGGCGCCATCTGCTGGCGCTGATCAACGACATCCTCGACATGGCCAAGGTGGAAGCCGGCAAGATGGCGCTGGATGAGGAATGGTTCTGCCTGGATGAAAGCCTGGACGCCGCCCTGCTGCTGGTGCGCGAGCGCGCCCATGACAATGATATTGTCATCTCCAAGGCGCTGCCGGCACAGCCGCCGACCTTGTGGGGCGATAGCCGCCGCCTGCGTCAGGTATGGATCAATCTGCTCAGCAATGCGGTGAAATTCACCCCGCCCGGTGGCCGCGTCAATGTCGATGTTTCGGTCGACGAGGAAAACTGCGTTTCCATTGCCGTCTCGGATACCGGAATCGGCATTGCCGCCACCGATATCGAACGTGTGTTGCAGCCATTCGCCCAGGTCGCCAATGCCCTGTCGCGCAGCCATGAAGGTACCGGTCTTGGTCTGGCGCTGACCCGCAGCCTGGTCGAATTGCATGGTGGCCGGCTGGCCATTGATAGCGAAGTGGGCATCGGCACCACTGTCACCGTGACTCTGCCGGCCGACCGCTTGCAGGATCGCCCGCCGGTGCTGGCCGCTGCCACCTTGCTGATCCTGCCCAGCGAACCGTCCGGTTTCGGCTTAGCCGATGCGGAGCACCAGTTTGCCCACCGCCTGGCGCTGGCCCAGCCGGGCAATGGCGCGCGCGGCACGGTTGAAGGGGTGGATTTCACTGACGATGGGCCGGCCCTGGCCGCTGACTAGCCAATTGGTCAGGCTATGCTGCATCAGCGGCTCCAGCGCCGGATTGCGCCGTAATTGTTCGCCTGCCCGCACGCCGATCAAGGCGGCGCCGCGCAGCAGCAGCTTGTTGGCGGCCAGGCGCGGCCGCTCGCCGGAAGCGAAGCCGATCACCAGATAGCGCCCATTCGGCGCCACGGTTTTCCAGGCGGCATGGAAGGCCGCGCCGCCCACCGGATCGAACACCACATCACTGCCATGGCCGGCGGTTTGTTCCATCAGCTGCTGCGGCCAATCCGGATGGCTGCCATCCAGCGCAATTTCGGCGCCGGCCTGGCGAGCGGCTTCACGTTTGGCCGTGCTGGACGCCACGGCGATCACCCGGGCGCCCAATTGCCGCCCCAGGGCCACCGCTGCCAGGCCGGTGCCACCGCCAGCGCCCAGCACCAGCAGCCTTTCGCCCTGGCGCAGGTCGCCGCGTGCCACCAGGCCGGCCCAGGCGGTGTTGGCCGCCACCGGGAAGGCGGCCGCCTGTTCATAGGAATATTGCGGCGGCTTAGGCAGCAGAGCGTTGACCGGTGCCACGATTTCCTCGGCGAAGGCGCCGGTGCGGCATTGCACCAGCACCGCCATGCCGGGGCGCCAGCCGCTGACCCCCGGCGCGGTTTCCAGGATATCGCCGGCGGCTTCGAAGCCGGGTACAAAGGGTAGCGGCGGCTTGTATTGATATTCGCCGCTCAGCATCAGCAGATCGGGGAAATTCACCCCGGCGGCGCGCACCGCCACCCGCACATGGCCGGCCGGCAGCGCGGCACGCGGCAGCGTCACCATCTCCAGTGCCTGCTCCGGTGCGCCAAGGCGCAGGCAATGCAGCGCGCGATAATCAGCCGCTGGCGGTGTCATGCGGATGAGCCACGCCCGGTATCATGGCCGGCATCGCGGATCGGTTTGTAGAACAGCGCCAGGGTCAGCAACAGCATGGCTCCTCCCACCAGGTATGGTGCCTCCATCCCGACCGATTCGTAAAGTATGCCGCCCAGCAATGGCCCCAGCACGCGGCCCAATGCCGCCAGGCCCTGGGCCGCGCCCAATGTCAGGCCCTGGTCCTCGCTGCCGGCGGCGCGGCTGATCAGGCTGGCCAGGGCCGGGTTGATCACGGCGAAGCTGGTGGCGGTGAACAGGATCGACAGCGCCAGCATTGGCACGCTCCATACCCAGATCACCAGCAATGTGCCGAAAGCCAGCCCGACAATGCCGATGCGCAGCAGCAGGCTTTCGCCGAAGCGGCGCGAGAGCGGCCCGATCAGGCCACCCTGCATGGTCAGCACGATCACGCCGATGCCGGCAAAGGCGATGCCGACCTCGAAGGCATGCCAGCCGAAACGGTCGGCACTGAAGATCGGGAACAGCACCTCGATCTGGGCAAAGACGAAATTGATGCAGAATTGCACCAGAATCAGCGCCAGGGCGATACGACTCAACTGGCCGAGATGCATTAGCGGATTGCGGCTCGGCGTGGCGCGCGGTTGTGTCGCTTCGCGTCGTGGCGGCAGGGTTTCCTTCAGGCGCCAGAGCGCGAAGCCGAGCGCCGTGGCCGAAGCAAAGGCAGCCGCCAGCGCCGGCAGGTGATAGTTCGGCGCTGCCGGATCGGGGCCGGTCAGCAGGCCGCCCAGCACCGGCCCCAGGATCATGCCCAGGCCGAAGGCGGCGCCCACCATGCCCATGCCACGGGCGCGTTGCTCGGGCGGCGTGCTGTCGGCGATGATGGCCTGGGCGATGCCGATCTTGCCGGCGCCGATGCCGGCGGCAATACGGGCCAGAAACACCATCAGCAGGCTGTCGGCAAAGGCCAGGCCGATATAGGCCAGGCCGGAAATCAGGGTGCAGGCGAGGAAAACCGGGCGCCGGCCGATGCGGTCGGTGAGGCCGCCGAGCAGCGGCGCGGTGATGAATTGCGCGATGGAGAAAACCGAGGCGAGCAGGGCGATCAGAAATGGCGAGGCGCCGAAGCTGGCGGCATAGAAGGGCAGCAAGGGCAGAATGATGCCGAAGCCGATCAGATCGACCATGATGGAAAGAAAAATCACGCCCAGCATTGAAAATGTCTCATTTATGACAAGATGGCCTGCCTGACTGCGACCCCAGGCCATTGCCCGCGAGCGATTGCCTCACTGGGCCTAACCGGCTATTTTCCGCGCCGATTTTCCATTTGCCAGAGAAGGGGCCGGCCATGAAGGTCAACGGCGTAGCCTACCGTACAATCTGGGTCAATGACGATGGCTGGTCGGTCGGTATCATTGATCAGACCGGGCAGCCGCATCGGTTCGTCACCACCAGCCTGAGCAGCATGGAGGAGGCGGCGCATGCGATCAAGGCCATGATCGTGCGCGGCGCCCCGCTGATCGGTGCCACCGGCGCCTATGGTCTGGCGCTGGCGATGCGGCACGATCCTTCGGACGAGAACCTGGCCCGCGCCTATGATGTGCTGGTGGAGACCCGGCCGACGGCGATCAACCTGCGCTGGGCGCTGGATCGGGTGCGCGCCGTGCTGGCGCCGCTGGTGCCGAAGGAGCGCGCCGCCGCCGCCTATCGCCTGGCAGCCGAAATCTGTGACGAGGATGTATCGGTCTGCTCCAGCATCGGCAATCACGGCCTGAAGCTGATCGAGGCGATGTATGCCGAAACCGGCAAACAGCGGCCGGTGAATATCCTGACCCATTGCAATGCCGGCTGGCTCGCCTGTGTCGATTGGGGTACCGCGCTGGCGCCGATCTACAAGGCGCATGATGCCGGCATCCCGGTGCATGTCTGGGTCGACGAGACTCGGCCGCGTAATCAGGGCGCCTCGCTCACGGCCTGGGAACTGGCCAGCCATGGCGTGCCGCATACCCTGATAGTGGACAATGCCGGCGGCCATCTGATGCAGCATGGCCAGGTGGATTTCTGCATCGTCGGTACCGACCGCACCACGCGGCGCGGCGATGTCTGCAACAAGATCGGCACCTATCTGAAGGCGTTGGCGGCGAAGGATAACGGCGTGCCGTTTTATGTCGCTTTGCCCAGTTCCACCATCGACTGGACGATTGCCGATGGCGTGCGCGAAATCCCCATTGAGGAGCGCGCTGAAACAGAAGTGACGGTGATGAGCGGCAAGACCGAGGCCGGCGAGATCGTTTCGGTGCGCATCGCGCCGGAGGCGACCCGCGCCGCCAATTTCGGCTTCGATGTCACACCCGCCCGCCTGGTCACCGGCCTGATCACCGAACGCGGCATCTGCCCGGCTTCCGAAGCCGGCCTGATTTCGCTTTTCCCCGAACACGCGCTCTGAGACACGAAAGCCCCGCGCCATGAAGAATCTCTGGTCCGACCGCGACGCCAAGGCAGCCATCAAACATTACGCCCAGCAGGGCGTGAACGAGGATCTGGCGATCCGCACCTATACCACCCGCCTGCTGGGCGGTGTGCCTGCCCTGGTGCAGCATGGCGGCGGCAATACCTCGGTGAAGACCAGGATGCGCGACATCCTGGGCGAGCCGGTGGATGTGCTCTGCGTCAAGGGTTCGGGCTGGGATATGGCGGTGATCGAGCCGCCGGGCCTGCCCGCCGTGCGGCTCAAGCCGTTGCAGGCGCTGATCGACCTCAAGGCGTTGACCGATGAGGACATGGTCAATGTGCAGCGCTGCAACCTGCTGGATTCGACCTCGCCGAACCCGTCGGTGGAAACCCTGTTCCATGCCTTCCTGCCGCATAAATTCATCGACCATACTCATGCCGATGCGGTGCTGGCGCTGACCGATCAGCCCGATGGCATCGAATTGGCGAAGAAGCTCTACGGCAAGCGCATCGCCGTAGTGGAATATGAAATGCCGGGCTTTGGCCTGGCCAAGAAGGCGGCCGAGGCCTTCCGCCGCCAGCCCGATGCCGAAGGCCTGATCCTGGTGAAGCACGGCATCTTCACCTGGGGCGACAATGCCCGGCAGGCCTATGACCGCATGATCGAATTCGTGTCGATGGCGGAAGCGCGGCTGGCCAAGGGCAAGAAGACCGTATTCGCCCAGGCCAAGCTGCCGAAGAAGATTGCGGCGCCGGAAGAGGTGTTGCCGATCCTGCGCGGCCTGCTGGCTTTGCCGATCAATCCGGATGACGGCGCCTATGCCCGCTGGGTATTCGACCGTCGCCAGACGCCGGAAATCGATACCTTCGTGAATGGCAAGGATGTGGCGCGCTACAGCCAGGCCGGCACGGTGACACCGGATCATGTGATCCGCACCAAGCCCTGGCCGGTGGTGCTGCCGGCGCCGGAAGCCGGCAAACTGGATGTCTTCGCTGCCGAGGCGAAAAAGGCCATCGATGGTTATATCGCCAAGTACAAGGCGTATTTCGAGCGCCACAATGCCACGGCGCAGCCGAAGAAGATCATGCTTGATCCGATGCCGCGCGCCTTGCTGCTGCCCGGCCTGGGCCTGATCGGCGTCGGCAAGTCGCGCAAGGAGGCCAGCATTGCCGCCGATATCGCGCAAACGGCTGTGGCGGTGATCACGCGCGCCGAGGCGATTGGCACATTCACCTCGATTGCCGAGCGCGACATCTTCGATGTGGAATACTGGTCGCTGGAACAGGCCAAGCTGGGCAAGGGGGCTGAGAAGCCGCTGGCGCGCCAGGTGGTGGTGGTGACCGGTGGCGCCGGCGCGATTGGTGCCGCTACTGCCAAGGCGTTTGCCGCCGAGGGCGCCGAGATTGCGGTGCTGGACCTGGATGGCGCCAAGGCAGCGGAAGTGGCGAAAAAACTCGGTGGCATCGGCATCGCCTGCGATGTCACCAAGGAGGCCGCCGTGCGCGCTGCCTTTGCCCAGGTGGCAGCGCATTTCGGCGGCGTGGATATCGTGGTGTCGAATGCCGGCGCGGCCTGGGGCGGCCGCATCGGCGAGGTCAGCGACGAGAGCCTGCGCAAGAGCTTCGATCTCAACTTCTTCAGCCATCAATACGTGGCCCAGGCCGCCGTGGCGATTTTGCTGAAGCAGCAGACCGGCGGCTGCCTGTTGTTCAATGCCTCGAAGCAGGCGGTGAATCCGGGGCCGGATTTTGGCACCTATGGCCTGCCCAAGGCGGCCACATTGTTCCTGTCGCGGCAATATGCGCTGGATTATGGCGCGCAAGGCATCCGCTCTGGCGCCGTGAATGCCGATCGCATCCGCTCCGGCCTGCTGACCGATGACATGGTGGCGAAGCGCTCCAAGGCGCGCGGCGTTTCCGAGAAGGATTATATGTCGGGCAACCTGCTCGGCCGCGAAGTGAAGGCCAGCGATGTGGCGCAAGCTTTTGTGCAGCTTGCCGTGGCGCAGAAGACCACCGGCGGCGTCGCCACGGTGGATGGCGGCAATATCGCGGCGGCTTTGCGCTAGGGCTGGTCTGGTTTGGGCTTTGGGTGGTTCGCGCCGGGCGGAATCTACAACAAAATCGTCGTGGTCGGCGCAGGCCGACCACCCACGAGTTTTTGTCGGCTAGTTGAAAGAAAGTCGTGGATGGTACGCTTTCGCGTACCATGACGGTTTTTGATCTGGGGCGAGTGAAAGTGCCGGCTGCTATATGTCCAGCCGCGCCAATACCTGGCCTTCCTTCACGCTGTCACCTTCCGCCACCAGGATGGCGCCCAGCTTGCCGGCCTTCGGCGCCTCGACCGGGATTTCCATCTTCATCGATTCCAGGATCATGACCACATCGCCGGCCGCCAGCGCAGCGCCGGCCTCAGTTTCGATCTTCCACACCTTGCCGGTCACATCGGCCTTGATATCGATATTGGGCATTTCGTTTCCCTGAATATTTCTGTCTGACCGGCCCAGTGTCGGGCCAGAGCCGGGTCGGATCAAGGCTTGGCCTGCCGTGTTGCATCTGGCGGGAAACATCCGGGCAGCGTAGCATGGCGCCGCCTGCCGGGGAGAAACCATCATGCTTCGCGCGTCTTCTGTTGCCCTGCTGCCGCTGCTCGGCCTGTTGGCTGCCTGCACTGGTGATGAAGCAGCGCGGCCCGAGGGCGCCATGCTGCGGCCATTAAGTGCCGCCGCCCCACCTGCCACGGCTGCAGCCAACCCGGCGGCTCGCGAAGCCTATCAGGTGCCGCCGCGCAGTTATCCGCAGCAGAGCAATACCACGCCGGTCGGCTGGGTTTCGCCCGAGGAGCGCGCCGCCATGGAGCGCCAGGCGCGTGAGCGCGAGGCGGCACGCCAGGCCGAAGCCGCGCGCCAGGTCGCCGAGCGTGAACGAGTGGCAGCCGAACAGGCCGCCAAGGCGGCGCAGAAGGCCGCGCCCAAGACGGCAGCCAAGGACAGCGCAATGAAGAACCAGCCGGCCAGGCCGGCCACCGCCAAAACGGCCCCGGCGGCTGCTGCCCCGGCGGCTGCTGCCCCGGCAGCCGCTACTCCGGCCGCCGGGGCAAAACCCGATGCCAGCATGGCCGCCGCCGCGCCAGTCACCATGCCTGGCCATTGGCGCGCTCATATCGCCTCGCATCGCAGCGAGCAGGCGGCGATCAATGACTGGCAGGAGCGGCTCAAGGCCAATCCGCAGGCCTATGGCGATCTGGAACCGGCCATTATCTGGGTCGACCTGCCCAATCGCGGTTCATTCGCCCGGCTGACCTTCGGCGATTATGCCAGCAAGGCCGAGGTGGAAACCGCCTGCGGCAAAATCCGTGGTCCCGGCCGCTACTGCAACGCGGTGGCGGAGTAGGGGGGCGTTTCGTTTCAAGCGGCAGAAAACAAAAGCCCCGCCGGTTTCCCGGCGGGGCTTCCGCTTCAGGCGTTCAGGTCTGGCTTAGACGCTGAAATACATCTGGAACTCGATCGGGTGTGGGGTGTGCTCGAAGGCATACACTTCTTCCCACTTCAGTTCCATGTAGGCATCGATGAAGTCGTCGTTGAAGACGTTGCCGGCCTTGAGGAACTCGCGGTCCTTGTCCAGGCTTTCCAGCGCTTCACGCAGCGAACCGCAAACCTGCGGCACTTCCTTCAGCTCTTCCGGCGGCAGGTCGTACAGGTTCTTGTCCATGGCGTCGCCAGGATGGATCTTGTTCTTGATGCCATCCAGGCCGGCCATCAGCATGGCGGAATAGGCCAGGTAGGGGTTCGCGCCCGGATCGGGGAAGCGGACCTCGACGCGCTTGGCCTTCTCGCCGGCGCCGAACGGGATGCGGCAGGAAGCCGAACGGTTGCGCGCCGAGTAGGCGAGCAGCACCGGGGCTTCGAAGCCGGGGATCAGGCGCTTGTAGCTGTTGGTCAGCGGGTTGGTGAAGGCGTTGAGCGCCTTGGCATGCTTGATGATGCCGCCGATATAATACAGCGCCATATCCGACAGGCCGGCATACTTGTTGCCGGCGAAGAGCGGCTTGCCGCCCTTCCACAGCGACTGATGCACATGCATGCCCGAGCCGTTATCGCCCTTGATCGGCTTCGGCATGAAAGTGGCGGTCTTGCCCCAGGCATGCGCGACATTGTGAACGCAGTACTTGTAGATCTGCATCGAGTCAGCCGACTTCACCAGCGGGGCGAACTTGATGCCCAGCTCATGCTGGCTGTTGGCGACTTCGTGGTGATGCTTTTCCACGGTCACGCCCATGCCGGCGATGGTGGTCAGCATCTCGGCGCGCAGGTCATTGCCCTGATCGAGCGGGGCAACCGGGAAATAGCCGCCCTTGATCGGGGCGCGATGGCCCATATTGCCGCCTTCATAGGACTTGCCGCTATTGTAGGCGCCTTCGATATCGTCGAGATAGACGAAGGTCTCGTTCATCGACACCTTGTAGCGGGCATCGTCGAACACGAAGAATTCGGCTTCCGGGCCGAAAAAGGCGGTGTCGGCAGTCTTGCTCGACTTGATATAGGCCTCGGCGGCCTTGGCGATGCTGCGCGGGCAGCGGTTGTAGGTGGTGCCGTCGCCCGGGTTCAGCACGTCGCAGAACAGGACCAGCATGGTCTGCGCGGCGAAGGGATCGAAGGTGGCGGAATTCAGGTCCGGCTTCAGCAGCATGTCGGACTCGTTGATCGCCTTCCAGCCGGCGATCGAGGAGCCGTCGAACATGGTGCCTTCATTGAGAAGGTCGTCATCCACCATGGTGACGTCCATGGCAAGGTGCTGCCACTTGCCGCGCGGGTCCGTGAACCGCAGGTCCACGTACTTCACGTCCTTGTCCTTGATCAGCTTCAGTATGGATTTCGCGTCAGCCATGGTGTTTTCCTGCTGCTCTTTCCTGATTCAGGTTCACTTGGTTTAGGGTGATGATCAGACGGTTGCGACCCGCCCGACCGTCAGACCGCTTCCGTACCCTTTTCGCCGGTACGGATGCGGATGACTTCTTCGACGGTGGAGATGAAGATCTTGCCGTCGCCGATGCGGCCGGTGCGCGCGGCCTGGGTGATGGCCTCGACGGCACGGTCCACCATGCCGTCATCGAGCACCACCTCGATTTTCACCTTGGGCAGAAAATCGACGACATATTCGGCACCACGATAGAGCTCGGTATGGCCCTTCTGCCGACCGAAACCCTTGGCTTCGGTGACGGTGAGGCCCTGCAGGCCGATTTCGTGCAGTGCTTCCTTCACTTCGTCGAGCTTGAACGGCTTGATGATGGCTTCGATCTTTTTCA
>VFQQ010000510.1_pt1 | contig 75385 bp, 65 predicted proteins | sample 3512341 | NCBI WGS metagenome assembly VFQQ01 (sample SAMN10412373, study PRJNA504923) | tailings metagenome | isolation source: Relicate 2 Philex TSF1 revegetated site | place: Philippines: Tuba, Benguet | collected 2017-08-29
TACATACCCCCACAGTGGACTTGCACCACCTAGTTGATTGCCATGCACGGCACACACAAAAAAGCCACCTTTTCGGGTGGCTTTTTTGTTAGGGAGACTTTGCTTAAAACGGCAAATCGTCGGGGGTACCCGGATCGAATGGCTGTGAATTATCGGGCATGAGTCGGCTACGCCCGCTGCGGCTAAATTCAAGTTAATTGTCTTTGCAATCAAAAAACACATCTCTATTTGGGAACATTAACACGGCTCTCTCATAATCATGTTTTGACACTAAAATAGGAATACTATCGCCAGAGCGAGGAGCGTACTTTTGATAAAGCGCCAAACTGATGCATTGGCCTCTTTCAACTTTAACACCATTTATTTCATAGATGAATATCAATTCTCTTTCGCCTTTGGACACAAAGCTAAAGGTTCGATTAACTGTTTTGATTTTTGCAGTGTGTAAAACAGGCTCTTCACCCTTACAAAAAACAGGCTCAGCATCCTGAAAAAAGACCGTTCCTGGATCTTCGGGATAATAACATACTTTAATTTTTTCTCCTACTACCATACGATAATTTGAGAACCTATCCGAGACCGGATATTCTCTACCATTAACAACGTACTTCCCCTCGATGCCACTGCTTTTACCCGTAAAAACCTTTGTAACGGTGACAATGGTATACCTACATCTGGCTCTGTCTACGTCTTCATGAGCGCATCCTTGAAGAATTATGCAAAAACAAAGAAGAAAGAGGTTTTTCATAGCTCAATTTGCATGTTTTGATTTACAGGTCTTCTTGCCCTAAGCACTGGCCTCCATAGGGAGTGTCAAACCCTGAATGGACCCATCTTTGAGGTTTTGGGAGGCGCTCAAATAAAATGTTAAAGATTCCATTTGGTTTCGGCTCCGCTCAACCAACAGGGAATTTCGGGTAAACAAATGGCTAAAAACAATGTTGGCATGGTACACACAACTTCGCCGGGCAAGCCACAACAATATAAGGCAAAAAACAACGGTTGATTCAATTTTCCAAAAAAAATGAATTACCGTTGGTGGCATAGAGCAGCGCACTAGGAGTACATGTCATCTATGCCTCGAGTTTAACTTGCGATTCCGTTGCCCCGCTTAGCATGCTATCTTATTTTCAATGGCCCCACAGGGCAAAAAAAAGCCGCCTCGTTAATGAGACGGCCTTTTTGTTCGGCAAGTTTTGCTTAAAACGGCAAATCGTCGGGGGTACCCGGATCGAATGGCTGTGAATAATCGGGCATGGGGTCGGCTACGCCTGCTTCGGCGCCACCAGCTGCGGCTACTTTCCATGCTTTTACTTCGGTGTACCAGCGGCCGTTGTACTCGCGGCTTTCGAGGTCGATGGCTACTTGCACCCTCGCCCCTTGACGCAGGGGGAACTGATCGATTTTTTCACCCCAAACGCTCATGCAGATTTTTTTGGGGTACTGTCCTTCTGTTTCGAGAATAAATTCACGCTTGCGCCAGGTATTGCCGTTGCGGCCTTGTCCGTTTACCTCGGGCAGCAAGCTGTGGATGGTTCCTTGTATTTCCATGGTTTTTGTTTCAAACCATCAAAGATACAGCATCGGCTTGCTGGCTGTGTAATCTGTGGAAAAATGGATCAATCTTTCAAAAGCAGCTCCATGAGGGCCGGAATGCTTTTGATTTTGGCTTTGCGCGGGGCCGGGTACAGGCGCAGCTCCAGCCGGGTGTGGATTTGTTCGATGTAGACCGCTTCTACCACCAACAAATCGGCTCGTTGCCAGCGTTTAAACAAACCCATGAACCAATTGGCCGATTTGGGTCGCAACAAATACCGCTGGTGTACTTCTACCCCCTGCTCCGGATCGAGGGCCTTCCAGCTTTCGGCCTTGAGCATGCTGTACTGGTTTTTACAAGCTTTTTCTTTGAGTGCGTCGAGCAAAAAGAGGGTTTCAGAAGTATTGGCTGCACTTTCGGGTTCATACACCAGGTGGCAGAGATGCCCCAGGTTGTTCCATTTGCAGCGCCCGTCGTGCAACAAACTGTGCTCAAAGGCCATGCGCAACAAGCCCAGTCCACCTTTTTCACTCTTTTTCCACTCGGCAAATTGTCGCTTGTAGTCAATAGAGCGTGCTATGCCCGATTTGCGCACAATGCCATGCCTGAGGCGCATTTCCTCGGCATTCTTGGGATCGAAGTAGCGGGTAATAGACATGATTTCTTTTGAACAATCGTTCGCTGCATCTTGTTTGGACTTTAAAAATACAAAAGCCTGCTATTTTTGCCCACCGGCAAGCCGGCATTTTACAAAACATCATGAAATTAACTTTTTACGGAGCCAGCAGGCAAGTTACCGGCAGCATGTACCTGCTCGAATTGAACGATGGCTACCGCATGCTCATAGATTGTGGCTACGATTTGGAAAAAGGCCGCTCGCTTGCACCGCAATCCGACCAGAGCTTTTTCCCCTTTGAGCCCACTTCCATCAATGTGGTGCTGCTCACCCACGCGCACGTTGACCATTCGGGTAATTTGCCAGTGCTTTTTCGCGAGGGCTATGAGGGACAAGTACTGAGCACCTTGCCTACCTACTACCTCGCTGCCCTCTTGCTGCGCGACAGTGCCATGCTCAATGCCAAACGCCTCAATACCCAGCTGCAGCCCCGCAGGCGCAAGCGGCAACAGCGGAGGCAAAACGATGGCTTGGGCGAAACTTCGGGCCTTTATTTCGACAGGCATGTAGATGAAACCCTCGAACGTTTTGTGCCCATTGCCTACCAACACCGCTTTCAAGTGCGCAAAGGGGTACATGTGACCTTCAACCAAACCGGTCACCTGCTGGGCGCAGCAAACATCATCCTTGAAATTGAGGAAGATGGCCAAACCAAAACCATTTGTTTCAGTGGCGATGTGGGTCGATTCAACTACCCCATGTTGCCCGATCCACAAGCCGTACCGCAGGTCGATTACCTCATCAGCGAAAGCACCTACGGCGGGCGTTACCACAAAGACGGCAGCGACGCCGAAAACATCCTGCTCAAAGTCATCAAAGAAGCTTGTGTAGAGCAAGCCGGTAAATTGTTGATTCCGGCCTTCAGTGTGGGCCGTACCCAGGCCTTGCTCTATGAATTACATAAACTGAGTATTGCGGGCAAATTGCCGCCCATTCCCATTTACGTCGACAGTCCCATGGCCATCGAAAGCACCCAGGCCTACCAAGAGCTAAGCAGGTTCTTGAACGAAGAGGCCAAAGCGCTGGCCGCCGGGGCCGAAGACCTTTTCAGCTTCGAACAACTGCATTATGTGCAGCGCATTGGCGAGAGCAAGGCCTTGGGAGATCATTACCGACCGGCCATCATCATTTCTGCCTCGGGCATGCTCGAAGGCGGCCGCATTCAAACCCACCTCAAGCAGCAATTGCAAAACAGCAAAGCCACCATCCTCTTTATTGGCTACGTAGCCGATGGCACTATGGGCCGTCGTTTGGTCGACGGTGCGTCGAGTGTGACCATTGAAGGCCGCCGGGTGGATGTGCATGCCCGTATTTTGGCCACCGATGTGTTCAGTGGACATGCCGACCACGATGGCTTGATGCACTTCATCGGCTACCAAGACCCCAAAAAACTCCGAAAGCTGTTCCTTACCCACGGCGATTACGAGGCCATGATTGCCCTGCGCGATGCCACTGTGGAAAAGGGTTACGAAACCGTGCTGCCTTACAAGGGGCAAGAATTTGTGCTGTAAATTAGCCAACACCATTTCGGCTGCATCTACATTGCTTTAGCTCACTGGCGTGCTTTTGGTGGGTATTGACAAATGTGCCTTACATCGTCAACCACTCGTTTGTATTGCTTTTTTGCTAGCCTTTGTCGCGGCTCTTTTCGTATTTTGCGGCCCTTATGGAAATCGTCGTTTCAGGCATTCGTTCAACTGGTCAACTGCACCTGGGCAACTACTTTGGTGCCGTTAAAAACTTCGTGCGCATGCAGCACGAGCACCCTTGTTACTTTTTCATTGCCAATTACCACGCCCTCACTACCCACCCCGAACCTGCTGCTTTGCGTGCCAGCGTGCGGCAGGTGCTGGTAGAATACCTGGCTTGTGGCATCGACCCCGAGAAAGCAGTGGTGTATTTGCAAAGCGACCTGCCCGAAATACCCGAGCTCTACATGCTGCTCAACATGCACGCCTATGTGGGCGAGCTAGAGAAAGTTCCCACCTTCAAAGACAAAGTGCGCAAGCAGCCTAACAATGTAAATGCTGGCCTGCTCACCTATCCGGTGCTCATGACTGCCGATGTGATCATCCACCGTGCCAGCCGGGTGCCCGTGGGCAAAGACCAGGAGCAGCACCTCGAAATGGCCCGCAATTTTGTGAACCGCTTCAACCATTTTTATGGGGTCGATTATTTCCCCGAGCCTTATCCCTACAACTTCGGTCAAGAGCTGGTGAAAGTACCCGGCTTGGATGGCAGCGGCAAGATGGGCAAATCGGAAGGCAACGCCATTTACCTGAGCGACGACCCGGCGGTTATCCGCAAAAAAATCATGCGCGCCGTTACCGACACCGGCCCCACCGCGCCCAATAGTCCGGTTTCGGAACCCGTAAACAACCTCTTCACCCTTTTGTCGCTGGTGGCATCTCCCGAGCGCGTCGATTTTTACAGGGCGGCTTATGCCAATTGTAGCATCCGTTACGGCGACCTCAAAAAAGAACTGGCCGAAGAAGTGCTTACTTTTGTAGCACCTATTCAGGAGCGCATCCGTGAAATTGGTGCCGATGATGCCTATATTCGCAAAGTGCTGAGCGAAGGTGCCGAAAAAGCCCGCCTCAGCTCCAGTAAAACCCTGCGCGAAGTGCGCGAAATCATGGGATTTTAAGATTTATTCATGGGAAAACACATCGCCATTGCCGGCAATATAGGCTCGGGAAAAACCACTTTGACCACCTTGTTGGCCAAGCAATACAACTGGGAACCACACTTCGAAGATGTGGACAACAACCCTTACTTGAACGATTTTTACGAAGACATGCAGCGTTGGTCGTTCAACCTGCAAATTTTCTTTTTGAACTCCCGCTTTCGGCAGTTGCAAGACATCCGTCGCCAACCCAAAGCGGTGATACAAGACCGTACCATTTACGAAGATGCGCACATTTTTGCACCCAATCTGCACGCCATGGGCCTCATGACGGGTCGCGACTTTGAGAACTACCGCAGCCTGTTTGAAGCGGTGAGTAGTTTGGTGCAGCCACCCGATTTGCTCATTTACCTGCGCGCTTCGGTACCTACTTTGGTAAAGCAGATACAGCGTCGCGGCCGTGAGTACGAAGACGGCATCAGGCTCGACTACTTGCGCCGCCTTAACGAGCGCTATGAAGCTTGGATTGATACCTACACCGAAGGAAAATTGCTTATTGTAGATGTCGACAACCTCAATTTTGCCGATAAACCCGAAGATTTGGGATTCATCATCAACAAAATTGAAGCTGAATTCAACGGACTTTTTTAAGTCCAAAGCTGCATATCAGTAGATAAACTTTATTTTCGCCCACTCAAAAGTCAGACATGAAAATCACACGTACCCTTTCTTTGTTGGCAGTAGTTGCTGTTTTGGCAGTAACTGCTTGTAAAAAAGACAATCCAACCCCTACCGATCCAAACAATCCTGGTGGAGGAGGCAATACCAATAATCCGCCGGCCCCCACTCGAACTTCTAAACTGATAGAAAAGCAGTGGAAGATTAAGGAAACGCGCATGATTGAAAATGGCCGTACAGACACCACCAATATTAACATTGTTGGTTCTGCGAACTGGCGCTTTACGTTTAGGGCCGACCGTACGGGTTCGGCTGTTGGTACCTTCTTAGCCACTTCTGCTGACGCCAATCCAAACTTTAACTGGAGCTTCAATGGCGACAGTACCATTGTGAATTTAGTTGCTGGCAATGGTCGTGCTGCTGACTATCAATTCCGTAACGATTCACTTTTGGTTCGGACTGTTGAAAACCTTACCCTGCAATTAATCAATTCTCAAGGCCAACCGGTAGGTACTGTCACAGGTACGCTGATCGAATCATTCAATAGAGTGAATTAAACACCCTGCAACAGCAACCAAAGCCCTCGAACTACGAGGGCTTTTTATTTGAATATCGTCTTTTGCAGGCTTTAATTCACTTTAAAATATGAGAAAAAAAACGCCATTAAAACCATAAAAAAACAGGACAAAACCCTCCAAAACGCCTGATTTACTGGGTTTTTATTGCGATACATTAAACCTTTTTTAAACTATCTTTGTTGCCCAATTCAGATTCAGTCTAATTACGCACTAGCGAAGATGAGCAACAACGACCAGGACATACTCGAACAAATCACGGGCGACGAATACAAGTACGGATTTGTAAGCAATATTGAGCAAGACATCATTCCCAAAGGATTGAGTGAAGACGTGGTACGTTTCATTTCAGCCAAAAAGGAAGAGCCCGAATGGCTGCTCGAATGGCGCTTAAAGGCCTATCGCCATTGGCTCACGCTCGAAGAGCCTTCTTGGCAGAATGTGAGCTATCCGCCCATCGATTACCAAGACATCAGCTATTATGCGGCACCCAAAGCCGAATCGAAGCTCAACAGCTTGGATGAACTCGACCCTGAAATCAAAGCCACTTACGACAAACTCGGCATTCCGCTCGAAGAGCAGTTGGTATTGGCAGGCGTTGCTGTAGATGCAGTATTGGATTCTGTTTCGGTGATTACCACCTTCAAAGAAAAACTGGCTGAAAAAGGTGTGATTTTTTGCGCCATCAGCGAGGCTGTGCATACCCACCCCGATTTGGTGAAGAAGTACCTCGGCAGTGTGGTGCCTTACACCGACAACTATTTCGCCGCTTTGAACAGCGCTGTTTTCAGCGATGGCTCTTTTGTATTCATACCCAAAGGCGTTCGGTGTCCCATGGAATTGAGCACCTATTTCCGCATCAACGCCCAAGGAACCGGTCAGTTTGAGCGCACCTTGATTGTGGCCGAAGACGAAAGTTATGTAAGCTACCTCGAAGGCTGTACCGCTCCCAAGCGCGACGAAAACCAATTGCACGCCGCCGTGGTGGAACTCGTGGCCATGGAAAAGGCCGAAATCAAATACAGCACGGTGCAAAACTGGTACCCTGGCGACAAAGAAGGCAAAGGCGGCATCTACAACTTCGTTACCAAGCGCGGTGTTTGCATGGGTAACCACAGCAAAATCAGCTGGACCCAAGTAGAAACCGGCTCGGCCATCACCTGGAAATACCCCAGCGTGGTGCTCAAAGGCGACCACAGCATCGGTGAATTTTACAGTGTGGCCGTAACCAATAATATGCAGCAAGCCGATACGGGCACCAAAATGATCCACATCGGCAAAAACACCAAAAGCCGCATTGTGAGCAAGGGCATCAGCGCCGGCAAGAGCCAAAACTCTTACCGCGGTTTGGTGAAAGTGCGCAAATCGGCCGAAAACGCCCGCAATTTCAGTCAGTGCGACTCGCTTTTGATGGGCGATAAGTGCGGCGCGCACACCTTCCCCTACTTCGAAATCAACAACAACGGCGCAACGGTAGAACACGAAGCCACCACCTCCAAAATTGGTGAAGACATCATGTTCTATTGCAACCAGCGCGGCATCAGCGAAGAAGACGCCGTGGCCCTCATTGTGAACGGCTACGCCAAAGAAGTGCTCGACATGCTGCCCATGGAGTTTGCGGTAGAAGCGAAAAAGTTGTTGGCGGTATCACTCGAAGGGTCGGTTGGCTAAGCCAACCGGTTCAAAGTTCAAAGTTCAAAAGGCAGATACAAGAAAGATGGGCTACTTAGCTTTTGAAGAAACTAAAGTATGGCAAGAAGGAAAATTACTTGTTAAGGAGCTTTATCAAGCCATTAACGATAATAGTTCTTTCGCACACGACTATGCTTTGGCCAATCAAATACGGACATCAGCCATTTCCATCCCATCGAATATTGCCGAAGGTTTTGAACGAGCAAGCAACAAAGAACTCACCCAATTTTTGTACATAGCCAAAGGCTCATCGGGTGAACTAAGAACCCAAATTCAAATAGCAGTAGAACTAGAATATTTGTCACCCGAAGTGGCCAATAAACTTATAGAACAAGCCAAAGCTATAAGCAGAATGCTGCAAACTTTGATCAACTACCTAAAAAACAGCGAATTCAAAGGGGTTAAGTATAGCTCCGAGGTAAAAGAACCAGAATCAACCTATTTCATTGAGCCCACAGATGCTAGGTTATTCTTGGAAGCTCAAAACAACCTTCATCATTGAACTTTAACAATTACCCATATTCCCAAAATTACGAGGGCGAAGCCCGAGTTCATTGAACCTTGAACTTTGAACCTTGAACTTTGAACTGACATGCTACACATAAACAACCTCCGCGCGTCGATCGACGACAAACAAATCCTCAAAGGCATTAACCTCGAAGTAAAGCCCGGTGAGGTGCACGCCATCATGGGTCCGAACGGCTCGGGCAAAAGCACCTTGTCGAGCGTGATTGCCGGTAGAGAAGGCTACGAAGTAAGCGGTGAAGTGCTGTTCAACGGCAACGACCTGCTGGAGATGGCGCCCGAAGTACGTGCTTGGGAAGGCATTTTCCTGGCTTTCCAATACCCTGTTGAAATTCCAGGTGTGAGCAATACCAACTTCATGCGTACTTGCATCAACGAACAGCGCAAATACAAAGGCCTGCCCGAAATGGATGCCAGCACTTTTCTGCGTACCATGCGTGAGAAGGCCGAATTGGTAGAACTCGACCCCAACCTCATGAAGCGCTCGGTAAACCAAGGTTTTTCGGGTGGAGAGAAAAAGCGCAATGAAATATTCCAGCTGGCCATGCTGGAGCCCAAATTGGCCATCTTGGACGAAACCGATTCGGGCTTAGACATCGATGCTTTGCGCATTGTGTCGAACGGGGTAAACAAGCTCCGCAACAAAGACAACGCCTTTGTGGTGATTACCCACTACCAGCGTTTGCTCGACTACATTGTGCCCGACTTCGTGCACGTGCTCATGAATGGTCAGATTGTAAAATCGGGCACCAAAGAACTCGCTTACGAACTCGAAGAAAAAGGTTACGATTGGTTGAAAGCCGAACTCAAAGCCACTGTATGAGTACCCTTGCCCCTGTAAATACACTTACCGACCGCTTAACGGTTTTCGCCAACCAATTGGCAGGCGACCCGCTCGAAGCCATACGCCGTTCGGGTGCTGCCGATTTCGCGCGTTTGGGATTGCCCCATACCGAACTTGAAGATTGGAAATACACCAATTTCAAAGGCTTGCAGCAGTTAGATGCCCTGGCGCCCTTGCCCATCCTCGACGAGGCAGCTATCGACCTCAACAAATACCGCATTGCTGGCATCGATGCCTACGAATTGGTTTTTATCAATGGCCGTTTTGCTGGCACCCTCAGCAGCCGTTTTGAAAGCGAAAAACGCTTCATCAGCTCCCTGGCCTTGGCCCGCAACCTCCGTACCAGCCTGTTGCTCGAGCATTTGGGGATGTACGCCCAGCAGCAAAGCGAAGGACTTACCGCACTGAATACAGCCTTGGCACCCGATGGATTTGTGATTCATTTGGCCAAAAACGAGGTATGTGAGCGCCCCGTGGTGGTTTACCACATCAGCACAGGCACCAAAGAACGCGGCTGGGTGAACCAACGCAATCTGGTGGTAGCTGAGGCTGGCAGTCAACTCACCCTCATCGAAAAATACATCAGCGATAGTCCCATTTTCGACAATGTGGTGACCGAAGTAGTGGTTGGCAGCAATGCCGACGTAGCGCACTACAAACTGCAAACCCGCTATGGTGATGCGTGGCACGTGGGAACCACCCGTGTGGAGCAAGAACGCGACAGCCGTTACTACAATGCCACCATCAGCTGGAGCGGCGAATTGGTACGCAACAACCTGCAAACCCGCCACAATGGTACCGGTTGCGAAACGCATTATTTTGGCCTGTACCTACTCGACCACGACAACCTCATCGACAACCATACCCTGGTTGATCACGCTCAGCCGCATTGCAACAGCCACGAGTTGTACAAAGGCATTGTGGGTCCGGCTGGCAAAGCTGTATTCAATGGCAAGGTGATGGTGCGCCCCGATGCCCAAAAAACCGATGCCTACCAAAGCAACGCCAATATTTTGTTGGCCGATACCGGTACCATCAATACCAAACCCGAGCTCGAAATTTTTGCCGATGATGTGAAGTGTTCGCATGGAGCCACCATCGGTCAGCTCGACCTCAACGAACTTTTCTACCTCAAAGCCCGTGGCATTGGCGAAGAAAAGGCACGCACCATCTTGCTTACGGCTTTTGCTGGTGAAGTCATTGAAGCCATCCGCATTGACGCCCTCCGCGACGACCTTTTGGCGCAGCTGATGGACGAGTTACACCGCATGCAAATCACTTTCTAAATGTTTGAAACCAGCACACATACCGATTGGGCCGCGGTTCGCAACGACTTCCCCATTTTGCGCGAAAGCGTAAACGGGCGCCCTTTGGTGTATTTCGACAATGCCGCCACCTCGCAAAAACCGCAAGTGGTGATTGATGCGCTGGTTGATTACTACAGCCGATACAACAGCAACGTACACCGCGGGGTGCATAGCCTGAGTCAGCAAGCCACCTCGGCTTTTGAAGCAGTGCGCAAGCAGGTACAGCAATTCATTGGGGCGCGCCACGAAGCCGAAATCATTTATACCCGCGGCACCACCGAAGCCATCAACCTGGTGGCCCAAAGCTGGGGCTCGCTGGAGGTGCGGCAGGGCGATGAAATTTTGATTACCGCACTCGAACACCACGCCAACATAGTGCCCTGGCAGATGTTGTGTGAGCGTAGCGGTGCCCAATTGGTGGTAGTTCCCATCAATGAAGCCGGCGAAGTGTCGCTGCAAGATTTTACCAGCAAGTTGAGTCCACGCACCCGTTTGGCTTCGTTCAGCTGGATCAGCAATGCCCTCGGCACGGTGAATCCGGTGCACGAGATGGTAGCCTTGGCACAAGCGCAAGGTACCCGCACATTGGTAGATGCCGCCCAAGCAGCGCCCCACAGCACCATCGATGTGCAGGCCTTGGGTTGCGATTTCCTCGTGTTTTCGGCGCACAAAATGCTCGGCCCAACCGGTGTTGGTATTTTGTACGGCCGTTTGGAACTGCTCGAGCAAATGCCCCCCGTGCAAGGCGGTGGCGACATGATCAAAGAGGTGCGTTTCGAAAAAACCACTTACAACGAATTGCCCCTGCGCCTCGAAGCGGGTACACCCAACATTGCCGATGTAATTGCTTTTGGCAAGGCCCTCGATTACCTCCAAGCCCTGGGCATGGAAAACATCGAACTGCGCGAACAAGAGCTGTTGGCCTATGCTACGGCTCAATTAAAGCAATTACCCGGCATTCGCTTGGTTGGCACGGCCGCCGATAAACGCAGCGTATTGAGCTTTTTGGTTGAAGGTGCGCATCCGTATGATGTAGGCGTATTGCTCGATCAAATGGGCATCGCCATCCGAACTGGCCACCATTGTGCACAGCCCATCATGGACCGTTTTGAGATTCCCGGAACCTGCCGCGCCTCCTTTGCGTTCTACAACAGCTTTGAGGAGATCGACCGTTTTGTAACGGCCCTTCAAAAGGTGCAAAAAATGCTATCGTGATGAGCAGTTTCCAAGACATACAAAAGCAGTTGGTAGAAGATTTTAGCTTCCTCGAAGATTGGGAAGATAAATACGCCTACCTCATCGATTTGGGCAAGAGCCTCCAACCCCTCGACGGTACCTACAAAAACGAAAATTACCTCATCAAAGGCTGTCAGAGCAAAGTATGGCTGCATGCCGAATTGGAAGGCGACCGCATCCGCTATTTTGCCGATTCCGACGCCTTCATTTCCAAAGGCATAGTAGCCTTGCTGGTGAAAGTATTCGACGGCCAAAAGCCAGAGGATGTGCTCCACGGTGATTTTTTTGTGGTCGACCAAATTGGACTTGCCGCTCACCTTTCGCCTAACCGTGCCAATGGCTTGGGCAGCATGCTCAAACAAATGCGCGCCTATGCCCTCGCCTATCAAACCAAAACGCAAAACGCCTGAAGCATGTCAGATCGCAGCTTTGTAGAAATTCAGAACGACGTCATCAGCATCCTCAAGACCATTTTCGACCCCGAGATTCCGGTCGATATTTATGAACTGGGGCTGATCTATGAAATAAAAGTGAGTCCGGGCGGCAAAGTAGACCTACTCATGACCCTCACCTCGCCTGCTTGTCCGGTTGCCGGCACCCTCCCCGGCGAAGTAGAAGGCAAGCTCAAAGGCATCAACGGTGTGAGCGAAGTAAAGGTAGAACTCACCTTCGACCCACCTTGGAGTCAGGAATTGATGAGCGAAGAAGCCAAATTGGAATTGGGATTTTTGTAGACGCATTCGCTACAACACCCAGGAGGTTTTAAGACTGCAAATCGGCCTTTAATTGCGCATTCACCAAATCTAAATTGGCAAGCAGCAAATTTACTTGTTCAGGGAGTTCGCTTAGGCGTTCGCCATGTTTGGCATCTTTCTCAACCCGCAGAATTAGCTCTTTCATGGGCTCGGTGCATAACATGCCTATGGGGGCTTTGATTTTATGGGCCAGTGAGCCCAAAGTCGACCAGTTTTCTTCTTGAACCGCTATGCGTATTTTTTCCATCTCCCCTACAATTTCTTCCAGGAAGGTGTTTACTATTTCGCGCTGAAAGTCTTTGTCGCCACCCGAAATTTCTTCAATGTAGCTGTAGGATACCAATGTTGACACGGCTGAGTTATTTTGGTTTGCTGTTCAAATATACAGCTATCCATGAACTTAAGATACCTTTTGAAAAAATCTGCCGACCAACGAAAACTTGTATCTTGCAAGCCGCCTAAAAACTGAATTATGCTTAAAAAATCTATTATCACAGGCGTAGGGCATTACGTACCCAACAATGTGGTAACCAATACCGACCTTTCGGCACGCATGAGTACCAGCAACGAATGGATTGTGGAGCGCACCGGCATTCATGAACGGCGTCATGTAATTCCCGGTGGCGACGACACCACTGCAACCATGGGCACCAAAGCAGCCCGCATGGCCATAGCCAATGCCGGACTAACGCCTGATGATATCGACTTCATCATTTTTGCTACCCTTAGTCCCGATTATTATTTCCCAGGCCCCGGGGTGCAAGTGCAGGAGCAATTAGAGCTCAAGCGCGAAATTGGCGCACTCGACGTACGCAATCAGTGCTCAGGTTTTGTATATAGCCTCTCGGTGGCCGACCAATTCATCAAAACAGGCATGTACAAAAACATCCTCGTAATTGGTTCGGAATTGCATAGCGGTGGACTCGATTTTACCGACCGCGGCAGAAACGTAAGTGTCATTTTTGGGGATGGTGCCGGTGCAGTGGTGCTTTCTGTCACCGACGAGCCCAACAGAGGCATTTTGTCGACGCACTTATTCAGCGAAGGCAAGCACGCCAAAGAACTGGCCCTCACGGCTCCTTCCACCCGCGATTGGGTACCCAACATCCTGCAAAGGAACGACCCTGACGAAACCGACTACTACCCTTACATGAACGGCAATTTTGTATTCAAACATGCCGTAGTACGATTTGCAGAGGCCATTCAAGCTGCATTAAAAACCAATGGAGTGAGTCCCGAGGACATCAAGTTGCTCATTCCACACCAAGCCAATTTGCGTATCAGCCAGTTTATTCAGCAATCGATGAAATTGCGCGACGACCAGGTTTACAACAACATCATGCGTTACGGAAATACCACGGCCGCTTCTATTCCCATTGCCTTGAGTGAGGCATATGCCGAAGGACGCATCCACCAAGGAGATTTGGTCTTGTTTGCTGCCTTTGGCAGTGGGTTTACATGGGCATCGGCCTTGATGCGCTGGTAAAGGCCTCTAGCTTACAGTAAAAAAGGGCAGCTCGGTGGAGTTGCCCTTTTTATTTGAAGGTTAAATGATGTGCTTATCGTGGCGCCATTGCTTAATGCGCTGCCTAATTTGTTTCGCCGTAAGCTTTTCTTTCAGCGTTTGATCTATCAATGGTAGTAATTCTGCGTCAGAGGCCAAACGCAAGGCCGCAATTTGATGGATATTGAGCTGCATTTCGAGCTGTCGGAAATTTTTGCCCGACAACTCCAAATAACGCAAGCGCATTTCGAGCATCATAATGCGTCGTTGGTTGAGGTATGGCAGGCGCCGGCTTTGCAATCCAATTAATAAAATGAGCAAACTCAACAATGCAAAATACAGCACTTCAATGCTCCACCCCTGACTTTCAAAAGAATAGGCAGCCAGCATGTACACACAAACCACAAAAAACGCCATGGCCAGTGGGAAAATGAGCAGGTGGTACAAGGGCTGAAAACGAAAATATTTCCGATAAAACGGCTTCATACAGGTAGCATAATTTTAACAGCAAAGCTATTAAAAAGCGTTCAACTTGGTGAAAGGCCAATGAAAAAGCCGGATGCATCCATCCGGCTTCTACCTAAAACCTAAAACTTAATCACACAATGTCAATGAGTCGCGGCGACTTTTGGCGGGCTTCTTCTCTTTTGGGTAGTTCGATATGCAGGACACCCGCATCGTATTTGGCCTGAATGTTTTCTTCGGCCACCTGCTCGGGCAGGCTAAAGGCCCTCTGGAAACGTTCGTAGCCAAATTCACGGCGGCTGTATTTTCCGGTAGCCTCCTTGTCCTCCTTGCTGTACTTGCTCTCGCCCGAAATGGTTAAAACTTGATCGTGCACTTCTACTTTGAAGTCCTCACGCTTGCGACCAGGTGCAGCAAGCTCTACGACGAAGGCATTTTCGGTTTCGCGAATATTAACGGCTGGAACAAAGCGTTGTTCCTGGCTCCACATTTCATCGGCCAGTTTGAAGGGGTCGGTGTGGAAAAAACGATCTACAAAGCTGGGTAAGCTGTTGCGTTGGTTGAATTTTACGAGTGTCATTGTTAGGATCTCCTTTTTTTAGTTCTACCGCAGCGTTTCAAAGGTTGTACCAAAGGCCTAAGTAGCTCATTTCTCCGACAATCACAACCACAGTAATTTCAAAAAATGTCATTTTGTCGCTAATTTGCAAAAATAAGTGTCATTTTGTCTGAATTTTATCCGACAAATACCGACTAGCCGATTGCCATGCCCGAGCTTTGAAGTATGAAAGTCTTGGTGGTTTGCTTATGGCTCTGCTACAGTGCAGCAGTTTGTGAGGCACAATCGGTCATGGGGGCCGGATTGGCGGGTGCCGTGGGCTTAGACTTGCCTGTGGCTCACCATTTGGGGCTGGCTCGGCATTTTCCGCAAGGGCTTTCGGGTCGGCAGCAAAGCAGTTTAGTGGGCCTGAGGCTTTTGGCATACCCCGAACTTGCGGGCTTTAATATGCGGCAAATAGGCCTTGTGCATGGCTGGAAGGTATACCAAGCTGCTGCATATGCCGATTTTTATGGCGACCATTTATTCGGTTGGCAGCATTATCGGATATCGGCAGGCTTGCCCTTGGGGAAAGTCCGTTTTGGAACTGGCCTTGGCTTGTATCGGTGGTGGGTAGCTGATTTAGCCGCACGGCAGTGGCAAGGGAACTTTGGCATTTCAGGCACGTTTAAGGGTGCTTGGCATTGGCATCTCGCCTATCAAACGGCCGTTGTTCAGCCTACCTCTGAGAACATTATACAAGGGGCGCCAACACCTTTGGCTTTTTTGGCCGTTTCGCACCAAGTAGGTCCGGTACAGTTGTGGGGGACTTATGTGCATCGCAATGGTCAGCAGGCCGATTACGGTTTGGTGGCCATTTGGAAAGCGCACCATCATTTACAACTTGATGTAGGTGCTGCGCCTCGGGCACGAGCGTTTAGCATAGGTGCGATGTGGTTTTACAGTGGATTTCGCTGGCACCTGCAATGCCGTTGGCAACAATTGCCAGGCGTTTGGTTCGACAACACCTTACTATGGAGGAAAGAGCATGCGCCCTGATTTGTATGCCATCAATTATATTTTTTGGGCATTTTTCTTCCTTTGTAGCTTAACAGCTAAGGCACAAGTACCGGTGGATGATGCTACCGAAGACTGGTTGTTGCAACAATCAGCTGCCGAAAACAACGACATGCCAACAGAACTCTTGGAGGAATGGCAGCAGTTGGCAGAAGCCTCAGTGCTCAAGAAGATTGATTTGAACAAGGCAGATAGGGCTACCCTCACCGAAAGCGGAAAGCTCAGTCCGTTAGAGATAGACGCGCTATTGCTGCATCGCCTACAATACGGCGCGCTACTCGATTGGTTTGAGCTACAAGCCATCAGTGGCTTCACTCCCGAAAGACTCAAGGAATTATCGGCTTGGTTTGTGGTGGTGCCTGGTCACCAAAGAGGCAGCTGGCGCCAAAGTTTTTCGAAGGTGCAGCACCGCCTGCTTTTTCGGGTACAGCAAGTACTGGAGCCTCAGGAAGGCTATTCGGAGGAGCGCAGGGTAGCAGGGCGAAGTCATTATTTGGGACCACAACATGCCTTTAGAACGCAGTACCGGCAAATGGGCGAAATGCACCAGGCGGTCATTTCAGCAAGTCGCGATGCTGGCGAGCGGGGCATCGACCAGCTGGGCGGTCATTTGTTGCTACAATCGAATGGGCGTTGGAAGCGGGTCGTGCTGGGCGACTACCATTTGCGCTTGGGCGAAGGTCTGGTAGCCAATACGCTGTTTGGCAATGGCCGAAGTGTATGGGTTGATCAGTTTGTATACAATGGCAGTCAGCTCAGGGGCGCCAGTGGTTTGCAAAACTTTGGTGCCTACAGGGGCTTGGCCGCACAAATGCAAATAAACAAACAATGGCAGTGGATGCCTTGGGTATTTGCCATGCGGTGGAGCGGACAATTATTAAACAACCTTGCTGAAGATATGCCCGAACCGTTCATCAGCAGCATCCGCGAAAATGGGCTACACCGCACGGCTACCGAGTGGAGCCAACGCAAGCAAATACAAGTGCAAGGCTTTGGTTCTCAGTTTGTGTACAGCCGACAGCGGCTACAACTTTCATTTCATGGACAATTCATGCGCCTTCCCGGGACCATCAATCGCAGCCGTTTTTTACACCAGCATCACTGGCCAAGAGGGCCACATTTGGGCCATGTTGGCATTTCGCACCGTTGGAAGCAACGTAAATGGCAAAGTCAGGGTGAGCTCGCTTGGCAACATACCCATCACTGGGCCCTTTTGCAGCAATTGTATTTTACGCCGCACAGCAAAGTGCAGTTGCGCCTGGCCGGCAGGTGGTATGCACCGCAATACCTGAGCTACTATGCCAATAGTTTGCACCGTGGCAGCCGGGTAAACAACGAACATGGGCTTTTATTTCAAGTGCAATACCAATACAACAGGTCTATACAGCTGGCTTTTTTCTCCGATTGGGTGTATTTTCCTTGGATGCGGTACCAAACACCAGCTCCTTCACGGGGGCGTGAAGAAAGACTGGCCATCCGCTATGACTTTAGCAAAAGTCAAACGTTACTTTTCCAATTGCGAATGGATGAAGAAACACAAAGCGTTAGTGAAACAGGCATCAGGCTACTTGCCCCGCAACGGGCACTAAGGAGCCAAATACGCTACCGACAGCAGCTCAACGAACATTGGGATTTGCAATGGTGGTGGGGCCGAAACCTCACCCAGCGAAGCATTCCCCAAACGGCCAGCATGACGGCAGTACAACTCCGCTTCAAATCAGAAAAATGGAGCTTTGCCACCCAGTTGAGCTTGTTTGATGCGGCAGACTACAACAATCGTTTTTACCTTACCGAGCCCGATGTGCTGTATGGCATGGGCATGACCAGTCTCATGGGTAGTGGTCAGCGATTGGTTGCGCTTTTGCAATACAAAACCCGCTATACCCGCCTGTGGCTCAAGTACGCGCGTACTTCCTTTGGCGATCGAGAAACAGTTGGTTCGGGGCTCGACGCTTCCTCGGGCAACAGCCGATCGCAAATGAGCCTACAGTGCCAGGTGCAACTGAGGTAGTGACCTCAATGAATAGAAAAGCGCTCGTTGCCTTGGAATCGTTTGATAACCGTATGATAATGTTTTTCGAGCAAGCCCGATACGATACCTTCCTTTAAGCCCAAACCCGAGACAGTAACCTTGTTTACATCGGCAGCCTTCATTACCTGCATATAAATTTCGCAGGCGGGTAGAATTACATCAGCGCGATCGGGGTTTAAGCCCAGGTTTTTGATACGGTGCTCCATGGGAAAGCTGCTTACATAGGCGTGGGTAGTAGCTAGCTGTTTGAGCGTGGCGAACTTCCCTTGCTTTAAATCCATGAGATCGAATAATTTATTGATGTTGCCACCGGTTCCCAGCGCGTAATCAGGCGCCAACGGCTTAATTACGGCCTTCAACCAGCCCTTCATCAGGCGCCATTGTTCTTCCGATACCTTGCCATCGAGCATGCGTACCCCTCCAATATCGAACGAGCGCGATGCCAGCTGCTTTTCACCATGCAGCAACGAAATTTCGGTTGAACCGCCACCAACATCCACAAACAGTACTTTTTTGCCTTCCTCTAATGCCCCTTGGTGGGCTTTGTAAATAAGTTCGGCTTCTTCTTGTCCGCTGATGATTTCAATTGCAATACCTGTTTGTTCTGCCAAAAAAGCAGAAACTTCCTGGCCGTTTTTAGCTTCCCTAAAGGCGGAGGTAGCGCAAGCCCGAAAATCTTCCACCTGGAAAAGCTCCATCAGGCTTTTGAATGCACCCAACATCTTTTGTAGCGCCGCCTGCTTTTCTTCGCTGATGCTGCCATCCTGAAAAACAGCCTCCCCCAAACGAATGGGCACCCTTACAAATTCCAATATTTTAATTCTCGCACGGTCATCGCCATCGTTGAAAAAACTACAGATGTACAAACGGGCGGCGTTAGAGCCAATGTCAATGGCGGCTACGTTCAATTTCTACTAATTTAAAGTCTTTGCAAATTCCTTAGAAGCCAAGCGCTCGAAATACTGGTGGATGGCATATTGAGCGCGAATCAAATCCTCACCAGGAGCAACCTCTTTCATCTCATTGGATAAAGGATTGGTCATATTTCTTGCACGTTGGTTGTCGTGCAATTGTAAGTCGATTAGGTCGCGCATCTCGCGGCGAAGGTCGGCACTCCATACCGGAAATGCAACCTCTATCCGGCGACTTAAATTGCGGGTCATCCAATCGGCCGAGCTCAAATACATCTTTTCGTTTCCTTTATTGCTGAAAATGTACACCCTCGAATGCTCCAAAAAGCGATCTACAATGCTGGTAATCTCAATATTTTCGCTCATTCCCTTAACGCCAGGCACCAAGCAGCACATTCCCCTGATAATGAGCCGCACCTTTACCCCTGCGTTGCTGGCTTCATACAATTTTTGAATCATGTCAGGATCTACCAAGCTGTTCATTTTTAGGATGATGTATGCCTGATGCCCTTGTTTGGCATAAAGAATTTCCTTGTCGATATACTGCACAAAACGCGAGCGCATATAATGCGGTGCCACCAATAAATGGCGGTATTGGAATTGCCTGTTTCCTTTTTCCAACGATTTAAACAACCTGCTCACTTCCATGGTCAAGCGTTTGTCGGCCGTAAACAAACCATCGTCGCAATAAATGCGCGCCGTAAAACCGTTGTAGTTGCCTGTACCTAAATGTACATAATCGCGCAATCGATTTTTTTCGCGCCGGGTTACCAAGCACATTTTGGCATGTACCTTCAGGCCCTCGAGCCCATAAATCACCTTGGCTCCCGCTTCTTCGAGCTTTCCGGCCCAGTAAATATTGGTTTCTTCATCGAAACGCGCCTGGATTTCCACCAAAGCTGTTACTTCCTTGCCATTCATTACCGCCGTAATGAGCGAATTCACCACACTGCTGATTTTGGCCACCCGGTACAACGTAATTTTGATGCTTTGCACCTCCGGATCGATGGCCGCCTCGCGCAAAAAACGAATCACATAATCGAACGACTGGTAAGGATGATGCACCATAACGTCCTTCTTGCGTATGGCATCAAATATGGGCAAATGGCCATCGAGGTAAGGCACTGGCTGGGGAGGCAGCGGAGGGTATTTTAAATGGACCCGCCCCAAATCGGGGAAATCCATAAAGTCGCTGAAATTATGGTAACGACCACCTGGAATGAGGTTCGATTTGTCGAGGTCGAGCCGACGAATCAAAAACTGCAACAAATCAAGCGGCATGGAGGTATCGTAAATAAAGCGTACCGGATCGCCCTTCTTGCGGTCCTTCAGCGAGCTTTTCATTTTATCGAGCAGGTTATCGCTGATTTCGCTGTCGAGGTCGAGCTCATGATCGCGCGTTATTTTGATGGTGTACGCCTCAAATCGATCAAAATCGAACATGGCAAAAATGCTGCGCAGGTTAAACCGGACCACATCGTCGAGCAACATCACCCTCCGGTGCTCTTCTTGTTGCGGCAAGATGAAAAAACGTGCACATACCTTGGTAGGCAGTTCAATGAGGGCATATTTGAATTCATTGACATCGGCACTTTTATACATCTTCACCGCCAAATAAATATAGGCGTCTTTGATGTGGGGGTGCCGGCGTGTATCGCTGATCATGATGGGCGTGAGGTAAGGAAACACCTGCGTTTTGAAGGTGAGTCGCAAAAACTCCTCTTCGCTTGCATGTACCTGCCGCTCATTGATGATTTCTATCCCCTCCTTTTCGAGTTCGGGCATGATTTCATCGTGAAAAATAGATTCAAAGCGCGCTTGTTGCCTGATAACCGTTTGCTGAATTTGCGTAAGCACCTGATCGGGATGAAAAGGCAGTTTGTGTAGCTGGCTGGCCCTCAAAACCAGCAATCGACGTAAATTGGCCACCCGCACCCTGAAAAACTCATCGAGATTGGAGGAAAAAATGGCCAAAAATTTAATCCGCTCTAACAACGGCACATCCGGATTTTCGGCTTCCTGCAATACCCGGGCATTAAAAGCCAACCAACTTATTTCGCGATTGAGCAATTGAAATTTTTGTCCATTGATGTGCTTTCGATAGAGTATTGCCGGGTTTTTAAGGCTCATGCGTTAGAGTATTGAATAATCGTTTTTAGGAAAATCGAACCAGGAAACTTTGCCTGTCAACGGCTTTACCTCGTGCCAATGATTCACTTCAAAATCAATCACCACCAAACCACAGGTAGGCAAATGATCGAGCCGCAAATCGGCCGCAAGCAAATTCGACAGCTGGGTCATAGATGGGTTGTGCCCTACCAGCATGACCGACTGCGCGGGGAGCCCCAAATCGAGCACCACTTGTAAAGCCGTTTCTTCACTGGCTTGGTACAAAGCCGGTACTACTTCCATGGCCTTAAAACAATCGCCACTAATTTCGAGCAAGGCATCGAGGGTTTGCCGCGTGCGCATGGCAGCACTTACGCACACCAGATCGATGGATTCGTTCCGGCCTTTGAGCTTGTAGGCCAACTTTACGGCATCTTGTTTGCCACTGTGGGTGAGCACACGTTCGCCATCGGCCTGACCCGTAAGGTCGAATCCGGCTTTGGCATGTCGTAAGAGGTACAATCTTTTCATGGCAGATTGGTGGATGCTACACCACAACAATACAATTTTAATCCCTTAATTTCGCTTCTCAAAATAGCCACGATTATCTGTTTGTTATGCAGCGCCGCCTTTTTCGTATCTCCTTGCTTATCAGCAGCTTGCTGTTAATTCATTTTTGCAGCTGGGCACAGTACCAAAAATTGTATGTGGCTCATTACAACGTTGAAAACCTGTTCGACACCATTAATGACCCCAAAACGGCTGATGAAGATTTTTTGCCTACGGGTAGCTATGGCTGGACGAAGGAGCGTTACGAGCACAAAATCAAACAGCTCGGCCGCGTGATTAAAGACATGAACGATGGTCAGGGGCCTGATATTTTGGGCCTTTGCGAAGTAGAAAACGAGCTGGTAGTAGCGGCTTTGGTAAAGCACCTGCGTGCAACCACTAAAACAAACTATGCATACGTGCACTTCGATTCGCCCGATGGACGGGGCATTGACGTGGCCATGATTTACAACCGCAAAAAATTTAAGGTGCAGCATAGCAAGTCGTTATTGGTGGTGTTGCCGGGCGACAGCAGCAGGCCTACCCGCGATATTCTGGTGGTAAGTGGCCAATTGCCCAACAAAAGCAAAGTGCATGTATTGGTGAACCATTGGCCCTCGCGCCGCGCAGGACAAGACGCCTCTGAACTGGCACGCATGGCAGCTGCCCAAGTGGCTCGCCGAGCAGTTGACAGTTTGCACCGTACCTTTGCTGGTTCGGCGGTGATGGTGATGGGCGATTTTAACGATACGCCTGCCGACAAAGCCCCGCTCGAAGTATTAGGAGCCGTTTGGCCCGCCAGCACCACCGCACCGCTGGTGAATCCTTTCCTGCCGCTTCATAGCGACAGTACCCAAGGCTCGTACCGCTACCGCAATAATTGGCAATTCATAGACCACATCAGCCTGAGCCCCTGGCTCATGCAAAACGATGGAAAATTGCGCTATGTTCCAGGCTCGGCAGCAGCTGTAAAACAAGATTACCAGCTCGAACAAGAGGGCCGATTCAAGGGAAATCCATTTCGTTCGTATGCTGGCAATCGCTATCTGGGCGGATTCAGCGATCATTTACCTGTGAAAATCGTGCTCGAATGGAAGAAGTAAATCAGGCCAACCGACACCAGGCATGGTATGCCTCGTGGTTCGACAGCCCGTATTACCCCCTTTTGTACAAGCACCGCGATTATGCGGAGGCGGCAGATTTTATCGACCGCATCTGTCAATACCTGCAACTCGAACCTGGCAGCAAAGCCCTCGACTTGGCTTGTGGCCGGGGACGGCATGCGCTGGTGATGGCACGGCAAGGCTTATCGGTCACCGGGCTCGATTTATCGGAGAGCAGCTTGCAAGATGCGCGCAAATTGGCGTCGGCCCACCCAGCTCTTGCGCTTGGCTTTGCGCGGCACGATATGCGCGAAGTGTATGCGCAATCGGCATTCGATGTGGTTTTCAATTTATTCACCAGTTTTGGTTATTTCGATGAGCCGGCTGACGACAAAAAGGTGCTTGATGCCATTTTTACCGCGCTGAGGCCCGGAGGCTTATTCGTTTTCGATTACCTGCACGCGGCATATGTGGAAGAAACCCATGTGCCAAGCGAGGAAATAGAAGTAGATGGCGTGCGCTTTTCAGTATCACGACACATTACCGCAGCATGGATTGTGAAGCAAATACAGGTACAAGATGGAGATGATGCTTATCGATTCTTTGAAAAAGTGAGAAATTACAGTCCCCAACAGCTAGAGGACTTGCTGCAAACTACCGGTTTTTCTGTCTTGCGGAAATTTGGGAATTACCAGTTGGAACCACCTAGCCCCGAGAGTCCGCGTTGTTTATTCATCTGCCAAAAATGATGGAGCAACTACTTGCGCTTGATAAAGAGGTATTCTTTTGGGTGAACCGTGGCCTGGTCAATCCGGTATTCGACTATTTCCTGCCACTTGCCCGCAATATGTTTTTTTGGGCACCCCTATATCTGTTTCTGATTGTGTTTTTTGTCCTCAACTTTGGCAAACAGGGCTGGTGGATCATTGTTGGGGTGCTGCTCACTTTTGCCTGCACCGATTTAATGAGCAGTTCCATTATCAAGCCTTGGGTGGGCCGTTTGCGCCCCTGTAACGACGAAGAAGTGCGCCAATGGGTACGGCTTTTAGTAAGTTGCGGTGGGGGTAAAAGTTTTACCAGCTCGCATGCGGCCAATCACTTTGGATTAGGGTTGTTCGTGGGTTTGACACTGAAACCCTATTTTCGTTGGGCGCCCTTTTTATTTGTGATTTGGGCAGGAACCATCTCTCTTGCGCAAGTGTATGTTGGAGTACACTATCCGTTCGATATTTTAGGAGGCGCTTTGTTGGGGATCACCATCGCTTGGAGCATGTGGCAATTATTTCGTAAAAAATGGGAAGTACACAATTAAGTTGGCTGGGCATGAGCCTGCTGGTAGCCAGTCCGATTATAGGCGGCTTACTGGTAATGGCGGTAAAACCGCAATTTGCACGCTCGCTTAAAATGCTGCTCACCTTTTGTGGTGGCTTTTTGTTTGCCACTGCCGTGCTGCATTTATTGCCCGAGGTATTTGCCACCCAGCACCATTACGAAGGATTGTTAATCTTGGTAGGATTCTTCTTGCAAATGCTGCTCGAAAAATTTTCGGAAGGAGTTGAGCACGGGCATTTGCATTTAGAAGGCCATGCAGGTCACGATCATGGTGCACATGATCATTCACATTTCCACAAGCATGGCTTATCTTTTGGATTGTTGCTCAGTTTGTCGATTCACTCATTGGTAGAAGGCATTCCCCTCAACGGCAGCTTCAGCATTGACCAGCCTTTTTGGCAAAACCCCTTGTTGTTAGGGGTTATCATCCACAAATTCCCTTCGGCCTTCGCCTTGATGACTGTTTTGCAACAATCTACCATTACCAAAGGCAAACGCTTGGGCATGTTGATTTTTTTTGCTGCCATGACTCCACTTGGTGTGCTATTAGGCCATTTTATTTTGGGCGCACAAGCGGGTGCCGACAACGAAACTTTTCACATTTTGTTGGCTTTGGCCACAGGATCTTTCCTTCAAATTGCTACTACCATTTTATTTGAAAGTACGGTAAACCATCAATTTTCGGCCAAAGCCATCTTATTGGCCTTTGCGGGAGCACTATTGGCTTTTGTGCTTTGATTTGTTTTTTCACAGCTATTCATTAGTTTGCAGGTGTAAAAGCCCTGTATGAAAAAACTATACCTATTCGTACTGTGTGTGGCTGGATTCACCGCTGCTGCACAGCCACAAAATGCCTTTCATTTCGATGGCGTTGACGACTATGTTCAACAGACCGCAGGATCGGCTTCCCTCGTCGGAAAAAGCGCTTTTGCCATGGCATGCTGGGTGTATCCAAGCAATCCCAGTCCTGCCTTCCCCAACTTCGACGGCATCATTGGCTACCGCAACGAAAGCAATGCCGATTTTTTCATTCTGCAGCTGAGCGCCACCAGTTTTGAGGCTCGCTTTAGAAATAGCGCTGGATCGCCATTCACCATCACCTCTCCTACTTGCCAAGTAAACCAGTGGCAGCATTTAGCGCTGGTATACACGGGCAGCCAATTGCGTTTTTACCACAATGGCACTTTATCGCAGAGCATCACAGCCAGTGGGATCATCAACAATGCGACTGTTCCGTTCAATATCGGCCGCATTCCATTTTCAAGCACGCCTTTTTGGCTGAATGGGCAGGTTGATGAAGTGGGCATTTGGGGTCGTGCACTGTCTGACAGCGAGGTGAATTGTATTTACCGCCAAAAGCTCGACACCAGTATGACTGGTTTGATGCATTATTTCCCCATGGATGAAGGCATTGCAGGCGGCAATAATTTTGCGCAGCCCCATCTTACCGACACCAAAGGCAGTTTGAATGGGCTGTTTTATGGCACCACCTTGAATGGGGCTACGAGCAATTATGTAACCGGCACCCAACAAATGGGGCAATTCACCGACACCTTGTGCAAGGGCAGTTCGTATACTTTGTTCGGACAAACCTTCAACCAGCCCGGCACCTATCGCTTGAAGCGGAGCGGTGGCGATGGTTGCGATTCGAGTTTGTTTTTAACCTTGGTGGGCGATACCGTTGACGTGACGGTGAGTCAGAACCGCGAGCTGCTAACGGCTGCCAATACGGCAGCCAGTTCCTATCGCTGGCTCAATTGTCAGTTAGGCTTCGCTCCTATTGTGGGCGCCACGGCCCGCACCTTCACGGCCACTGCAAATGGCACATATGCTGTTGAAATTGTAGAAAATGGATGTACAGACACGTCTGCCTGCTTCACGGTGGCTACTGTTTCAACCTCATCGCTGCAGCAGGCCTCAGTGCGTATTTATCCAAATCCGGGTAATCACTGGTTATTCATCGATTTGCCCACAACCTTTTCTTCAGCTGAAATTGAGATCGTGAATATTCAAGGTCAAACAATTAAGAAAACTGCATTTGAAGATTTGGGCGAAAAACGCAGGATAGAGGTTTCGAGTTTAGCTGCCGGAACCTATTACGTATGCATTAAGCATGGGGGCGAGAGACGTTTTTTCACCTGGGTGAAATACCCATGAATGGAGTTCATCGAAAAAAGCACTGCATTCATCTGAATTAAAAGCCCAGCCATTGAAAGCCACCGTTACTTCGTCATGCCCAAAATAATGAGCCCGGAACCAGCACATACTGCGAGCTACAACAGTCTTCCTTTCGGACAAGCTGTACACCAGTTTATACGCAACGAGCAGCAGGCCATTATTGGCTTTCGGTTTGTTTCGGTAAACGAAGCGCTTGCACGTATTTTAGGTTGCTCAACTACCTACTGGGTAGAAATGGGCAGTGAAGAGCTGCATCCATATCGCATTGAACAACGAAAGGCCGAGTTTTTAAACCTTTTGTCGCATTTAGCAATAAACGGACCAGGAGAAAAAATACAGCAGTACGATGCCGTAAACCAAATTTGGTACAGCGTGCATTTTTACCGTACCCATGCCGATGAATTTATCAGCATTTGGCATGCCGACCCACAGTTCGCGCATACCGAAAAGGGAAAGCAAAACGACACCCTCCCCCAATTATTGGCCAACAAGCTGGAGCGTTTAGAACGCTTCATGGATAGCAGTAGCGATTCTATCCAGGTGAGTGAAGTATCGGGGCAAATGGTTTATGTGAATAAGGAGGGTGCTTCGCGTTTAGGCATCTCCCCCAAAGATATTGTTAGGTTTAAAGTGGCCGATTTTGAGCCTATTTTCCGAACACCGGGCACTTGGGAAAAGCACATTGCCGACTTGCGCATTGGTCCCATGCAATTAACCAGCGAAAACTTTCACGAGGGGCTCCAAGAGCACATTCCGGTAGAGGTAAACGTGAGCTTGCAACAAATACACGGTCGTGAATATGTAGTGGCCCTGTCACGAAACATCAGCGACCGACTGGCAGCGCAAAAGGAGCTTGAAAGGCATGCGGCCATGCTCGAAATACTAACGCGCATCGCCAATCAGTACATCAATATGCCCCTGAGCAAAGTAAAAGAGCACATCCAGGCTTCTTTACAGGAATTGGGCACCTTTGTAGGGGCAGACAGGGCTTACATTTTTGACTATGATTTTCAGGAAGGCGATTGCAGCAATACATATGAATGGTGCGGTGATGGTATTTCGCCAGAAATAGAGAACTTACAGCATGTTCCTCTCGAATTCATTCCACAATGGGTTGAAATGCATCAAAAAGGGGAAGCCTTTTTGGTGGAGGAAGTGGCTTGGCTGCCAGAAGAACTGCAAGGCCTACGTGAAATTTTAGAGCCGCAAGGCATCATTAGCCTCATAACCGTACCCATGATTGCGCCAGATGGCCGGCTATTAGGCTTTCTGGGCTTCGACTCGGTGCGTGAAAAGAAAATTTATTCCGACCGAGAAAGGCGCATTTTGGAGGTATATGCAAGCATGTTGGTAAATATCAACCTGCGCACCGAAACAGAAGCACGCATGAACGAGGCCATGCAAGAAGCGCGAGCTGCAAGTAAGGCCAAATCGGAATTTTTGGCCAATATGAGTCATGAAATCCGTACGCCTTTGAACGGCGTGATTGGCTTCGTAGACCTGCTCCGATCGACCCCATTGTCGCCCAACCAGCTTGAATTTGTGGAAAACACCCACATTTCAGCCCGTACGCTGCTTGATTTAATAAATGACATTCTCGACTTTTCAAAAATAGAAGCCGGCAAATTAGAACTCGATTACCAACCCTGTTCGTTACTAGCCCTCACCGAAGAAGCCCTCGACATCGTTAAATATGAAAGTGCACGCAAAGAGCTGGAGCTCTTGCTCGACTTCGATTACCATTTACCACAACTGGTAGAAACCGATGCCTTGCGATTGAAGCAGGTACTGGTGAATCTTTTGAGCAACGCCATCAAATTCACCCAGCTGGGCGAAGTACTCTTGCGTGTAACCGGCCATTGTGAGGGGACCGATTGCCGGGTGCTTTTCGAAATCCATGATACGGGCATTGGCATTTCTCACGAGCAGCTATCGAAAATGTTCAAGGCATTTTCGCAGGCCGACAGCTCCACCTCTCGGCGGTTTGGCGGAACTGGTTTGGGCTTGGCCATTTCGAGTTTCTTGGTACAAAAAATGGGCGGCAAAATCCAAATTAGCAGCACTGTAGGTCAAGGCTCGGTATTCAGCTTTGAACTTCAGTTACAGCGGTCGGGCGATGAGCTGCCATTGGTATCGGAAAATCAGGTGCTCAAAGGCAAGAAAGCTTGGCTCATTCAAAACCATATTGGTGCCGTCCAAATCAGTCAAAATCATCTGCAACGTTTAGGTTTAGACCTAATTCACTATTACGCCGACGATTTAAGCGATGCTCAGTTAACACCCGCTATGTTGAGCAACATACCCGAAGTATTGGTGGTTGATCAAGAATTGGGGTTAGTTACGGGCATGGATTTAATAGGCAAATTGCGAAAACATGGTGGGGAAGCTTGGCAAACCATACCCGTTATTATGTTACAGCCGTCGAACGGTGAACTGAGCAACAACAAGCAATTTTTGGCCTTGGGAGTGGCCTTCAAGCTGGCCAAACCGCTAAAAATAAGAGATTTAGAAAATGCGTTATTGGGTGTTTTCAATCATAAAATCAATCCGAAAGCCGAAGCCAAAAACCAGAGCGAGCAACCAGTGAAGCAAGTATTGCCTTCAAATGTTCGCCCTGTAGTGATGCTCGTTGACGATGTGCCCATGAACCTCACCTTGGCCCGTTGGATGGTAGAAAAAATGGTACCTGGAGTGCGCATATTGGAAGCCCGAAGTGGCGAAGCAGCCCTTTACTTGTACAACGAAGGGGTAAAAGCCGATTTGATTTTTATGGATGTTCAAATGCCCGAAATGGATGGTTTGGAAACTACCCGAAGAATTCGCGCTCAAGAATTGGAAAAAGGAAAGAACGAGCGGGTGCCCATTATTGCTTTAACTGCTGGGGCACTACAGGAGGAGCGCGAGCGCTGCTTGAAAGCCGGAATGGATGAATTCCTTACCAAACCCATACATGTGAACCAACTCGAAATGATGGTTCGCAAATATTTGCAAAAAGCATAATACCCAATTTGCCTAGGTATATAATCTGCTTATATTTGCAGTATGAACCCAGCAGCCGGTAACCAATTACTTAAGGGGCACTTGCACACCTTGGTGTTGCATTTGTTAGCCGACAGAGGCCGCATGTACGGCTACGAAATCACCAAGGAAGTTAAGGAAAGAACAGCAGGACAGGTCCAGCTTACCGAAGGCGCGCTCTACCCTGTTTTACACAAGCTGGAGGGGCAAGGGGTTTTGCTCACTGAAATAGAATTGGTAGATGGCCGTGCGCGCAAGTATTACCGATTGAATGAAGCTGGTTCAGCACTGGCCCAATCTACCCAAGCCCAATTGATGCAGGAGCTGCAATCGCTGCTGCTTATTTTTAATCCACCTCAAATGCAATGGACATGAAAAAACAACTTACTACGGCAGAAGTAGCGCAGGTTGATGCATGGATCAGGCAGCGGGGCTTCACCTTTGAGGACGTTCGTTTAGAGATACTCGACCATGTACTTTGTGCCATGGAAGAGCGCATGGCCAACGACCCTAACCTCAGCACCGCCCAAGCCTACAAACAAGTGCATGCTTCCTTTGGTGTTTTTGGTTTCAGCACCTTAGAAGATGCATATATCAAGTCTACTGAAAAACGCATATATCAGAGCTTCTTCCGCCAACTGTTAGGTCTTGTGCAGCCTAGGGGTCTTTTCATTAGCCTGAGTGCAGTTTTATTCAGTTTTACCACCCACGTATTGCTGGGCAATGAGTATGTAGTTTGGATACCGCTGCTGGTAGCAGTGTTTTTCATGTGGCAACGCATACGCATATATTACACGCACAAGGAATTGCGAAAGCTGCTCGCATTTCGGATGGCATTGGCCCCCATCTTTTTCAGTTTCACGCTTTCTATGTACATCCCCTTTTGGCATGCTGAAATAGACCTTTTACAAAACAACCTGCTTTGGCCTTTGTGTACTACCTTCTTAAGTTTGATAGAATGGGCCCAGTGGCAGGTGCTGCAGGCAGAACTCGACAAAAACAGCCAATTGCAGCTGAAACTATTTTCATAAAATGGTCTGTTTTGAAAGAACTATAGGCTCATTTATTCAATTTCAAAAGGCTTTTTCGTGAAAAAAAATAGGACATTCAGCAATTAAGGCAGAAACAACTTGGTCGAATTAATATTATCGATTAACTTGTAATATGTATCGATTGCTGCTTCTGTGGACGATCTTTGCGTGGCATCTTTTGCCAGCCGCGGAAGCACAAATACGTTATGCCCCCAATCCGCGCTTTGCCCCGGTAGATTATGTCGATCATCAAAAAAATCATCTTGGCATCATGGCGGGTTACCTGCAATTGATTCAAGAAAGAGCCGACACCCATTTTATCTATACCCATTACCCTGTTTGGGAACAAATCATCAATGCACTTAAAACCAACAAAGTAGACATCGTTGCAGGCATTCACTACAATCAAGAACGTGAACAATATGCTTTTTTTACCGAAAGGCTTTTTGAATTACCCTTGTTTTTGGTGGTGCGTACAGGGTATTCCTTGCCACCGAATGCGCTAAAAGGCATTAAAATAGCAGGCGTGCGTGGTTACGCCTCCACCGAATACATTTTGGCTACCTTTCCCGAGGCTGAATTGCTTTTGTTCGACTCTGAATTGGAAGCACTCATGCAAACCGCTTCTGGCCAAACCCACGCTACAGTTACCGACTTGGCAGCCGCTTCTGCATTCATAGAAACATACGGTCTTTCGAATTTGAAAGTAGGGCGCATGCTCGATTTTTCTTGGGATATCCGTATTGCCGTCAGTAAAAAACAGCCCGAAATTTTCGCCATGCTTAGTGAAGCGCTAGACAAAATCACACCTGCCGAGCGCGACAGTTTGTATCACGCCTACATTGGCATTTCAACCCTAACCGAATCTTCGTTGCTGCAGCGCTATCGCGATGAGTATGTAGCCGCCATTTGGATCATTGGCCTGTTGATTGCTGCCATTATTGTCTTTATCACCGTTTTGCGCCAACAAATCAGAAAAAAGACGAAAGAATTAAAGCAGCAAACGGAGCGCTATCAGTGGGCCACCCGTGCCTCCTCGGATGCCATTTTTGAGCTAAACGGTGAAACGGGGGTCATTCACTTTGAAGAAAATTTCAGGCAATTATTTGGATATGACCTCACCCTTAACAACAACACCATTCAACAATGGTGGACCTATGTTCACCCTCAAGACCTACCAGATTTTCAAAGTGCCATCAAAAAAGCCGTAAAAGAGCGTCAGTTTTTCGTTTCCAACCAATTCAGATTTCTGAAAGCCGACGGCACCTATGCACAAGTAGAAGCCAGATCTTATCTCTTAACCAATGAACAAGGACGGGTTAGCAGGGTCATTGGCGCCCTGCAAGACACAACCCGTATCAATCAGCATGTAGCGGCCATTAGCGAACAAAACAAAAGATTACGCGAAATTGCCTGGATGCAATTGCACATTATTCGTGCTCCTTTGGCCCGCTTGATGAGTTTGGTGATGTTGCTCGAATTCAAAGATCCCGAAACCGAGCAACAACGCGAGCATATTGATCATCTCATCCTTCAATCGGCCAAGGAACTCGACCAGGTACTCCAAGACATAGTGAGTAAATCGGCAGAAATCAAAAGCGAGGCCATTGATTAAACTGAATGATTACTACTTGCCTTTTCCTTTGATCATCCCAAAAAAGGCTTTCAGCTGCTCACGCGGGAACATATTGGCAAAGAGATTAAACTGTCCAGCCTGCAAACGCTCGCCTCCGTCGATGGTCACACATTCACCGGTGATGTAGGCACTCATATCGCTCATGAGGAAAGTAGCCAACCAGCCCAATTCTTCGTGTTGACCGTAACGCCCTGCTGGAATGCGCTTGAGGTATTTTTCTTCGATGCTCTTATCGGGCAGCAAGCGGCTCCAAGCCCCTTCGGTGGGGAACGGTCCGGGTGCAATGGCATTCAAACGGATGCCGTAAGTGGCCCACTCCATGGCCAGCGAGGTTGTCATGGCATAAACACCTGCTTTAGCACAGGCCGATGGCAATACAAAGGCTGAGCCCGATTCGGTATAAGTGGTTACGATGTTCAATACCACGCCACCTTGTTCTTTTTTATCGATGAGCCGTTTGCCAAATGCCCGGGTGCAATGGAAACTGCCCTTGAGTACGATGTCAATCACAGCATTGAAGGCATTATCGCTCAAATCCTCACTGGCTGCCAAAAAGTTACCTGCTGCGTTGTTCACCAAACCATTGATGGTGCCCAAGCGGGCTTCGAGCGATGTAAACATGCTTTCAACGGCTTGAGAATCGCGCACATCGCACACTTCGTACACGGCATCATGACCAATTTCGGCCACGGCTTGTTGTAATTTTTCTTCGCGTCGACCACAGATAGCTACCCGTGCGCCCAGGGCTGCAAAGGTTTTGGCCATGGCCAATCCCAGACCACTGCCGCCACCTGTTACCAAAATATTTTTGCCTGCTAAAGTATCGTTTGTAAACATGTTGATTCAATTTCGACCGTAATATACAGCAGGGCGTTGCCAAGCACAAACATGTGCACACATTTCCGACAATGAGCGGTAAAATAATGCGGTCAATCCTTATTTTTGTGGCATCAAAGCATTGACCATGAACTTCAAACTCGGCGTACTTTTTACTTTGTTGACTTTGGCCTACGCAGGCTACATCATTTTTGCTGGCATCATGATGCCCGATACTTTGGGCTACACAGAAATGTTGATTTTCTGCGGCTTGTTGGCCGGCGTGAGCTGGTTTGTGAGCATGGGTGCTTTTGAAGACATTGACAACGAGCGCAAGGCTGCGAAGTGAGCAAAAGAGCGCTTTCGCTGCTTAAATCGCACGAACTGCGTTTGACCGACGCCCGCATCGACGTGCTCGATTTTATCATCGACCACCCGCGGGCCATCTCTCAACCCGAATTGGAACACGCCCTCGTACACAAATACGACCGCGTAACCCTGTACCGCACCCTCAATACTTTTACCGAAAAAGGCCTGTTACACCAGGTGGCCGACAACAGTGGCAGCATGAAATATGCCCTGTGTAACGACCAGTGCAATGAACACGAACACCACCACGAACACCTGCATTTTCATTGCATCCGATGCCAGGAAACGGTGTGTGTCGACAGTGTGCTCATAAGCCCTCCCGCCCTTCCATCGGGCTATCAGGCCAATGATTTTAATTTTGTTGCCAACGGTATTTGTCCGAAATGCGCTTAGTAGCGCTGGCGATTGGCAAATGCCACCAGCGATAGCATCAGAGGGACTTCCACCAAAACGCCGACTACGGTGACCAAAGCCGCTGGCGATTCGAGTCCAAACAAGGCAATGGCCACAGCCACCGCCAACTCAAAAAAATTGCTTGCACCAATGAGCGAAGCAGGCGCGCAAATGGCATGAGAGAGGTTTAAATACCTTCCCGCAAACCATGATGCAAAAAAGATAAAATAGGTTTGCAGCGTTAAAGGAACCGCAATCAGCACAATGAGCAGCGGGTTATGTATTAAGTGCTTTCCTTGAAAGGCAAAAAGCAAGACCAAAGTCGCCAACAAAGCAAATATGGTAAAGGGCTTGAATGCCGGGATCAAACGCTCCGCTAGCCAAGCGGTGCCCATCTTACCAAGGGCCCAGCGATGTGTGAACCAGCCTGCCGCCAAAGGCACCACCACAAAAAGGAGGACCGAAGCCAAGAGGGTATCGTATGGAATATGCACATCGGCTACACCAAGCAACAAGCCGACAATGGGTACAAAAGCCACCAGCAGCACCAAATCGTTCACGGCTACCTGCACCAGAGTGTAATTGGCATCGCCCCTGCTCAGGTAGCTCCACACAAACACCATGGCCGTGCAAGGTGCTGCGCCTAACAAAATGGCGCCTGCCACATATTCACCCAGCTTTTCGGGTTCGATGTAAGCCGCATACAAATGCTCAAAAAAAAGCCAGGCAAAAAAAGCCATGCTGAAAGGCTTCACCAACCAGTTTACCACCAAGGTCAACCACAAACCCTTCGGATTTTTACGCACCTCCCCCAACTTCGAAAAATCGATTTGCAACATCATCGGGAAAATCATGAGCCAGATGAGTATGGCAATCGGAATGTTTACCCTGCCCCACTCTAAACCGGCCAAACGACCAAAAAAAGCTGGGAAAATTGGGCCTAAGATGGTGCCAAGTGCCATCGACAGCAACACCCACCAAGTCAAATTTTTCTCAAAGGCGCCCAAGCCCGCTGCTTGCTTCATTGCAGATGAATTATATCGCAATATTACGATTTTATTGCGACTCAAAAAGCAATAGTTTTGTGCTACCCATGCAACACGCTACTACCCTTGCTTATGCCCGGCAGCGCGATGCCGAAGATGTACTTGGCCACTACCGCCAGCAGTTTCATTTCCCCAAACACAACGATGCCCCCGTGCGCTATTTCACGGGCAATTCGTTGGGATTGATGCCGCGTTCGGTGCGCACCTACCTCGAAACCGAGCTCAAAAGCTGGGAAACCTATGGGGTGGAAGGGCATTTTGAGGGTCCCCACCCGTGGATGCACTACCACAAACTTTTCAACGAAAAAGCAGCACGTTTGGTGGGAGCCTTGCCCCTCGAGGTGGTGGTGATGAATACCCTTACCACCAATTTGCACTTGCTGATGGTGAGTTTTTACCGTCCCACCCAAAAGCGCTTTAAAATCATTATGGAGGGCGGGGCATTTCCTTCCGACCAGTACGCCATCGAAAGTCAGGTGCGTTTTCATGGTTTTGATCCCGACGCAGCCATCGTAGAGCTCGTTCCACGCAAAGGCGAAACACATTTGCGCCACGACGACATTTTGGCCACCATTAAAAAGGAAGGCGCTGAAACCGCACTGGTGTTGTTGGGCGGGGTGAATTATTATACCGGACAGCTTTTTAACATGGCCGACATTACGCGCGCCGGACATGCAGCTGGTGCTGTGGTAGGTTTCGACCTCGCCCATGCCGCCGGTAACGTGGCCTTGCAATTGCACGACTGGAACGTAGATTTTGCCTGCTGGTGCTCCTACAAATACCTGAACAGCGGTCCGGGAGGCCCATCCGGTATTTTTGTGCACGAACGCCACGCCCACAATGCCGAACTGCCTCGTTTTGCCGGCTGGTGGGGGCACGATGAAGGCGAACGCTTTAAGATGAAAAAAGGCTTCAAGCCCATGCCCGGTGCGGCAGGCTGGCAACTGAGTAATGCCCAGGTGATGGCCATGGCGCCGCACCTCGCTTCACTCGACATTTTCGATGAAGTAGGCATGCCTGCCTTGCGTGCCAAGTCGGTAGAGCTCACCGGTTATTTGTCGTGGCTGCTCGATGAACTCCAAACCGAATTCTCCCAAAGCGGCTTGCATGTAATCACACCCAAAAATCCCGATGAACGCGGCTGTCAGCAGTCGATTGTGGTGCCCAAAGTAGGCCGAAAGGTGTTTGAGTTCCTCAGTGCGAACGGCGTGATTGCCGATTGGCGCGAACCGGATGTAATCCGCGTAGCCCCTGTGCCCTTGTACAACAGCTTTGAGGATGTACAACAGTTGTACGAAATTTTGCGCGCAGCAATAATCCAAAACAGCTAGCGTATATTAGCATCACAGGTGTTTACCTGAAACCCAAATTGTTATGCCTAAAACCCTGTTGTGGATGCTGCTGGCCTGCAGTTTTCACCTCACTGCCCTTGGCCAAACAAAAACCTATACCCTCAGCGGATTCATTCGCGAAACTGGCAGCCGAGAAACCCTCATTGGGGCCAATGTGTATGTCGACAGCCTCAAAACGGGCACCGTAAGCAATGCCTATGGTTTTTATGCCTTGAATCTGCCAGCAGGCAAGCACCGCATACGCTTTTCGTATGTCGGTTATCGGAGTCAGGAAATAGTCATTGAATTAAACGGCAATACCGAACGCGACATCCAACTCGGCGCGGCTGCCGACCTCAAAGAGGTGGTGGTAACCGACGACCGCTTGCAACGACAGGCAGAAAGCGCGCAAATGAGCCGCATTGAACTCACTCCCCAACAAATCAAAGAAGTACCCACCATTTTTGGCGAAAAAGACGTCCTCAAAGCCCTGCAACTCATGCCCGGGGTGCAAAGTGGCAACGAAGGACAGTCGGGCTTGTATGTGCGCGGGGGTGGTCCCGACCAAAACCTCATCCTCCTCGACGAAGCCACCGTTTACAACGCCAGCCACCTTTTCGGCTTTTTCTCTGTCTTCAATGGTGATGCGATCAAAAATGTAAGCCTGATCAAAGGGGGTTTTCCGGCCCGTTACGGAGGCAGGCTGTCGAGCGTAATCGACATCAGCATGAAAGACGGCGACAAATCGGCATTTGGCGGAGAAGCCGGCATTGGGCTCATCAGTTCGAAGCTGATGCTCGAAGGTCCCATCATCAAAGACAAGCTCAGCTTTGTGGTATCGGGCCGGCGCACCTACATCGACGCCTTGGTAGCTCCTTTGGTGCAATTGCAAGACCCCAATACCACCGCAGGCTATTATTTCTACGATTTCAACGCCAAGCTCAATTACGACATTGACCGCAAGAACCGATTGTTTTTGAGTGGTTATTTTGGCAAAGACCGTTTTTATGCCAATTACGAAGAACCCGGTTATTTCAGCCGCAACGGCATGGAATGGGGCAACCGCACCGGCACCCTGCGCTGGAACCACCAGTACAACAACAAGCTGTTTTTCAACACCTCCCTCATTTACAGCAATTACGAATTCGGCACTTTTTCGGGAGAGATTTTCCCCCCCGACACTTTCAACTTGCGCTACAGCAGCAGCATCCGTGATGTAGGCATCAAATTCGACGCCGACTATGCCCTATCTCGCAAGCACCAACTCAAACTGGGCGTACAAACCACCCGACATGTGTTTGTTCCCACCGCTTTTGTGCTAAAAAACACCGATTTCCCCGAATTTAACATCGACCGGGTTTCGCAAGAACTCTCGCTGGAATCGGGCTTGTACGTAGAAGATTTATGGCAGCCCACCGAACGATTGGAGCTGAATACCGGCCTGCGCTTGAGTCAGTTTTACGCCGAGGGAGAGAACTATTGGCGCCTTGAGCCCCGCTTCAGCGGCAGGTACATGCTCACCGATTTGAGCTCCATCAAAGCTGCCTTCAGCCTCATGAACCAATACATGCACCTGTTGAGCAATACCGGCATTGGTTTGCCAACCGATTTGTGGGTGCCATCCAACAGTGTGATAGGACCGCAGCGCTCCATGCAATTGGCTTTGGGTTATGCGCACGACATCCCCAAAAAATCGCTCACCTTCACCGCTGAAAGCTTTTACAAACAATCGCGCGATGTGATCACCTACAAGCCCGGCGCCAATTTCCTGCTTACCGGCATAGATGGATTGTTTTCGGGCGAAGTCATCGACATCAAATGGGAACAGCAAGTCACTACCGGCACAGCCACCTCCTACGGGCTAGAGCTGCTCTTGCAAAAACACAAAGGCCGCTTCAACGGCTGGGTGGGCTATACGCTGAGCAAAACCGATTGGCTGTTCCCCGAAATCAATGCCGGTAGGCCTTACCCTGCCCGTTACGACCGCAGGCACGATTTGAGCATCGTAACTTTTTATGACCTGCGCAAAGCCAGTGAAAAAAAATCGGCCATCAAGCTCAGTACCGTATTCGTTTATGGCACAGGCAATGCGGTTACCTTGCCCCAGGCTACCTTCGACGCACCCTACGTTTCACCCGAACCCGTTGAGGCTTTCTTCGGCTTTTTCAACTACAGCCTGACCGATTACGGCCCCATGAATTCCTTCCGCATGCCCGCTTATCACCGCCTCGATTTTTCGTTGCAATTCATCAAACCACAAAAGTGGGGCGAGCGCGTGATTGAATTCAGTGTGTACAACGCTTACAACCGCGCCAATCCCTGGTTCCTCGACCGTGGTTTCCGCGATGGCCGCACCGTATTGGTACAGTACAGCCTCTTTGGCATCGTTCCTTCCATCAACTACATCGCTCGGTTTTGATATGAAAAAATTAACCTATCTCCTGTTGAGCGTGCTGGTATTTACTGGCTGTCGCGAAAAGCTCATCGATACCACCGATTTGAACATACCCGAACGATTGGTCGTGGGTTGCTTCATTAGTCCGCAAGACGACACCTTGTATGCCACCGTCACCCTCTCACGACCACTCTACGGCCAGTCGATTTTCGACGAATGGCAACACCCCAAAGTAAACAATGCCACGGTAACCATACGATCGGGCAGCAACAGTGCCGTATTCAGCTACAACGCGACCCTTGAGAAGTACGTATTGCCTGCTACTGCCATGCCCATCATTGCGGGTCAAGCCTACACCCTCGAAGTAAGCACTCCCGATGGCAAAAGGGTGGATGCACAATGTACGGTACCCACCCCGGCCAATTTCCAATTCGAAGTATTGGGTTCTTTGGTGCCACCAGCCAACAACGAACCCTTCAGCCGAGCGCTCAATGTTGATTTTCGCTGGCAAGGCTTGCCCGATAAAAATCGTTTTTACCGCCTCAACTATGCGCAGTTGTTGGAAAACGGCATGTTTGCCGGTGAGTATTGGCAAAACACTTACCTGGGCGCCACCCAATTCTATGCCGATACCGAGCGTGAAAACAAGCGTTTCAGGGTTTTTGAACGAATTTCATTGGTATTCACCACCAGCGATGGCAACGGCTTGCGTATCAAAGGAGTCTTGCAAGAACTCGACGAAAACAGCTACCGCTACTTCACCAGCGTGAGCAAACAATTACAAGTGGGTGCCGATGGCTTCAGCGAACCGGTGGTGATTTTCACCAACATAAACAACGGTTTGGGTTGCTTTGGTGCCTCCTATCAATACACGGTGCTGAGCGATACATTGGCGTTTTGATTTGGCTATCTTTGAAGCATGGCAAGCATTTCTTCGCAAAACAGTTTGAGCATCTTGGGTGCCGGACTGGTTGGCTCTCTTTTATCAATTTATTTGCGCCGCAGAGGCTATGAGGTAGACATTTACGAACGTCGTCCCGACCTGCGCCGCGGTGGCAATTACGGCGGCCGCTCCATCAACTTGGCCCTGAGCGACCGGGGTTTTGGCGGACTCAACCCCGTGGGCATAGCCGACGCCATTCGCTCGGTGGGCATTCCCATGTACGGCCGCATGATGCACGATGTAGACGGCAAACTCACCTACCAGGCTTACGGCAAAGAAGGCCAGTGCATTTATTCGGTATCGCGATCGGGTCTGAATTACAAGCTCATGGATTTGGCTGAGGAAGAGGGCGTGCGTTTGCACTTCAACCTGCGTTGCACCGATGTTGATTTGCAGCAAAAGCAATTGCATTTTGAGCACAACGATACGCACCAACGCATGTCGGCACCCTACGAGCGTTTGTTTGGTACCGATGGGGCTTTTTCGGCCCTGCGCAACAGCATGATGAAAACCGACCGCTTCGATTACAGCCAAGATTATTTGGAGCACGGTTACAAAGAACTCACCATTCCGGCCACTGCCGACGGCGGTTTTGCCATGGAAAAAAATGCGCTGCACATTTGGCCGCGCGGGCATTTTATGATGATTGCCCTGCCCAATCCCGATGGCAGCTTCACCTGCACCTTGTTTTTCCCTTACGAAGGCGATCCCTCCTTCTCCAAAATCAAAACGCCGGCCGATTTGATGGCTTTCTTCGAGACTTATTTCCCCGATGCCATCCCCCTGATGCCCACTTTGGTGGAGGACTATTTCGCCAACCCCACCCCTTCGTTGGTAACGGTACGCTGTTTCCCCTGGAAATACGACGACCACGCCCTACTGCTTGGCGATGCTGCCCACGCCATCGTACCCTTTTATGGCCAGGGCATGAACTGCGGTTTTGAAGATGTGCGCGTATTCGACGAGCTGTTTGCCAAACATGGCGAAAACTGGGAAGTCCTTTTTGGCGAATTCCAGCGGCTGCGGAAAGCCGACGGCGACGCCATTGCCGACCTGGCCAAAGCCAACTTCATTGAAATGCGCGATAAAGTAGCCGATGCTGAATTCCTGCTGCGTAAGAAGATCGAAGCACGCATTCACAGCCGCTACCCCGATACCTGGATTCCGCTGTATACCATGGTAACCTTCAGTCCCGATATCCGCTACTCCGACGCCCTGCGCCGCGGCCAATACCAAGACCGCCTTATGGACGGACTCATGCAGCAAGGCGACTGGCACCGCGATTTTGACAGTCAGGCCTTAGATGCCGCAATCGACGACATGATGGCCCGTTACCATGCATAGGTTCACCCAGCATGCCTTGCTTTTTAAAATGGTAATTTGCCTACATTAGACCATGCAAACCGTAGCTGACGCATTGCCCCATTCACTCTTTTGGGATACCAATCCCCAAAAGCTAGATTGGGAATCGCATGCGGTTTTTATTGCCAACCGCGTGGTAGAACGAGGCGATTACTCCCACTTTAAAATGCTGCTTGCGCTGTATGGACGTGAAAGGTTTAAGCATTTGGTGCTGCAAGCGCCAACGCTTTCTCCCAAAACCTTGAGCTTTTTGTGTGCTTTTTTTCAGCTCACGCCAGAACAATTCAAATGCTACAAAAACACACCGTCAGCGCCCCATTATTGGATTTGACGCGCCAATTGTGTGCACTACCAGCCTTGGATAATTTTCATTTGGCGGGTGGCACGGCCATTGCCCTTCAAATAGGCCACCGCAATAGCATCGACATAGATTTTTTCACACCCCATTCCTTCGATGCAAACGCAGTTCGAGCAACATTGGAATCACTGTTTCAGTTACGCACCAACGAAGTACTCAAAAATGGATTACTGGGTGAAATCAACGGCATCAAAGCCGACTTTTTGAGCCACCAATATCCCTTACTCCACGAACCAGTAGTGCTAGAGGGGGTAAGGATGTATCACCTCAGCGATCTCGTTGCCATGAAGCTGAATGCTATTGTTGGCAATGGCACCCGACTCAAAGATTACGTGGATGTAGCCTTTTTAAGCAGCCGGTATTGCCTTGAGGAGATGGTTGATTGTTTTGTGCGTAAATACCCACTGTCAAACGGCATGATGGCGCTTAAATCATTGGCATACAGGGCCGATATAAACTTTGAAATTGCCATTGCGTATTCCAAAGACGGGTTGACATGGGAACAAGTCAACGAACGCATCAACGCCATGTTAAAAGAACCCAGCAGCTTATTCCCTCCATTGGCTGAATAAACCATCCATTTTTAATCGGCCCAGTGGTAGGTGCTGGTTTCATGACTCCCGTTCCATTTCGCTATTTTTGCTTTTTCTAATAACGTATTTTATGAACCAAAGCATCCACAACATCCGCCAAGTACTGCTGTTTAGGGGATTGGCCTTTGCCTTGGTGGGCCTTGGTTGCTGGCCATTTTTTGCTGATGTGGAGGAAATGCTGAGTATTCCCATTTTCATTGCGGCATTGGTGGCGGTAGCCAGCTTGTGGATATTGATGGATCCGGGTTACCTGGCCGTGGAAGTTTCGCAAGGTAAACTGCTCATTTCAACCGACAAGGAAGACAAAAACGCCTTTTTCCTCACCCTGCCCGTGAGCGAAGTGGCTGGTTATGAAATTGAAAAAAAATACGGCGGTCTCAACCGGCAATTGTACCTCTACCGCAAAACACCACAAGGTTTTCTCAAAAGCAAAGCCGTCCCCATGAGTTTATTCACACCTGCCCAAACCAAAGCCTTGCGAAGCAAACTCGACGCGCTTATCAAAGCGAATGGGTATGCGCATTTGATGCTTTAAACAAGTGGGTACAGAACCGGCTTCGAAGGGCTTGCATCGCTGTCGAAGCCAGCTACCATGAGATTGAGCAAATAATCGCCATCGGGCAAAGCATCGGGCGCAAACATCATTTCGGTGATGGTGGCTTGCATGCGTGGGTGCTCGGGATAGTTCCACCAAGCATGGTGTGCCTGCAACAACCCGCCGTCTTCTTCGCGGTCAACCGAGGGCAAGTCGGTGAGCAAATGTTGTACCCCTTGCTCGCGCAACCAGGCCAAAGCACCGGCTTCAAAATAAGGTGGATTGCTGCCAGAATAGCGCGCATGTTTTTTTGCAGGCAGGTTTGGAAGGGTTCGGACAGCAACTGCTTCGATGCCCGTTAAATCGCCCGCCGCTTGCACCACTGCCTTGCGGGTGATAAGCAAATCAGCGCCATACTTTTCGGGCAATACCGAAATCAAACGGGCTGCAAAATGATAGCGTTGCAAACATTGCTGCAAACTGATGCGCTGCGGACTGATGTGCCCCACGCATTCGGTATGGGTGCCATTGCCATGCGGATTAAACCACATGTTTTCTACATTGCAAGGTCCACCTGCAGCCACTTGGCCCACAAAATCGCCCATGCGGAAAGGCTCCATCACCGGATCGGGCAAGTAAAAGGCATTCGGATTGTCGGCACCTGCCTTCAACGGCAGGCCCAATTCAAAGGCACTGTGCCAGTCGGCCCTGCCCAAGTATTCAAGGGTTCGGTTCGTCATCGTCGGCTAAAATAAAAAGTTCTGAGGCAATGCGGTCGGCAAAATGGCGGCCAGCACGGGTCAATACCAAACGGTCGGCATGTAGCTGATACCAATCGGCATCAATGTCGCCGAGCGCAGCGTGCAAGTGCTGCAACCATGCCGCACCAAAATCGGTTTCCAATTGGTGCAATGATAAGCCTGCTGAAGTGCGCAGTGATGTCAAAATCCGTTCGTTGAAGCGGTCGTATGGGCTCAACTGCTCTATGTCTGCCGGAATTTCCCCCTTTTCAATGGCGGCCAGGTAACGTGCGTTGTTGGCCACATTCCATTGGCGGCTGTGGCCGTTAAAACTATGCGCCGATGGACCAATACCCAAATAAGGTACCCCATGCCAATAGCTGCTGTTGTGTTGGGCTTCTTTTCCGGGCTTGGCAAAATTCGAAATTTCATAATGCACATAACCGCGCGCGGCTGCCATGTCCATGAGTAAATCGAATTGCCGCTGCTGGTCGGCATCGGTGGCTACTTGCACTTTGCCGGTGCGCACCATTTTGTGCAGGGCTGTTTTGGGTTCAACGGTGAGTCCATAGGCCGAAAAGTGTGGCAAATCCATGGCCAGCAGTTGGTCGAGGTTGGCTACCCAATCGGCATCGGTGAGACCGGGTAAACCATAAATCAAATCGGCGGTGAGTAATTCAAAACCAGCTTCGCGGGCCATGCGCAAACAACGGCGGGCTTCGTCGGCCGAGTGGGCGCGATTCATGAGGCGCAAATCCTCCTCCCGAAAGCTCTGAATGCCAATGCTAAGGCGGTTGACCTTGCTCTCGGCCAACATGTTCAGGTAATAGAGGCTCAGGTCGTCGGGATTGGCCTCCAACGTTATCTCCGCCCCTTCCGCCACTGCAAACAAACGGTAAATGGCGTCGAACAGGCGCTCCAACTCGGCTTCCGTTAACAAACTGGGCGTGCCTCCACCCAAATAAATGCTGCTGATTTTACGCTCTGGCAGATAATCGGCCCGCAACTCCAGCTCGCGCACCAGTGCATCTACCATGGGCACGCGGTGTTGCAGCAAGGTGCTGAAATGGAAATCGCAGTAGTGACACGCCTGCTTGCAAAACGGAATGTGGAGGTAAATGCCCGCCATGGGCTGCAATTTACAACTCAGCGTACGGTTTTGCGTCGGTTGCGCTGGTAGTCGTGGAAAACAAATTCGCCCAAACCCTGCAAACTGCTGTAAAAGGCCTTGCCCTGGTTGGCTTCGGTGAACTGCTGCACAAACGACTGCAAATACGGATCCTGCGCAATCATGAAGGTGGTGATGGGAATCTTCACTTTTCGCGCTTGCCGGGCCAAATCCAAACAACGGTTCACAATTTTGCGGTCGAGCCCAAAGCTGTTTTTGTAATAGCCATCGGCCTCTTTCAAACAGCTGGGTTTGCCGTCGGTGATCATGAATATCTGCTTGTTCGGATTTTTGCGGCGGCGTAACAAATCCATGGCCAACTCCAAACCAGCTACGGTATTGGTGTGGTAGGGCCCCACTTGCAAATAGGGTAAATCTTTGATTTCGATGGGGAAGGCATCGTCGCCAAAGGCAAGTATGTCGAGGGTGTCTTTCGGATACTTCTTCAAAATGAGTTCGCTCAACGCCATGGCCACTTTTTTGGCTGGGGTAATGCGGTCTTCGCCGTACAAAATCATGCTGTGCGAAATATCAATCATCAACACCGTGCTGGCCTGGGCATCGTGGGTGCTTTCTACCACCTCCAAATCTTCGGGGGTAAGTTTAAAATCATCGATACCGTGGTTCTGGTAAGCATTGCGCAAACTGTCGGTGAAATCTATCTGCTCCAAACCATCGCCAAAACGGTAGGCACGTTTGTCGGCACCGGCCTCGAGGTTGTCGCCAGCATGCGGGGTGCGGTGGTTGCCGCGTCCCGACTTCTTCAATTTCCCGAAAATTTGCTCCAAACTGCGGCTGCGGATTTGTTGCTCGCTTTTGCCCGACAGCTGCTGTACACCCGGCTGCTCTTCTTTGAGGTAGCCTTTGCGCTTGAGGTCTTCAATAAAATCGCCCATGCCGTAGTCGGGCGTGGTGAGTTTGTATTGTTTGTCGAGTTCGTTCATCCACGACAATGCCTCGGCCACATCGCCCGAGGTGTACTGCACCAATTCCAAAAAAATATCAAGCAGCTTCTCAAAAGTCGATTTGCCCGTAGCATCCTCGGGCACATAGTCGGTAAAACGAAATCCACGCATGGGATAGTAACAGCAATGTGAGGCGAAAAGTTACGTTTTTCACGGGTTGGTTCAAAAAATGCAGCTGCCATGCAGTCGCTTCGAAATGCAGGGCAATAAACCATGGTAGGACAAATTACCTTAGTTTTAAGCCTTCAAATGTACCCCACTACCGCTTGCGCATGAATGTGTTGTTTCTGGCTTCTTGGTATCCCGAAAACGAGGACTCGCGCAACGGCCTGTTCATTTGGCAGCACGCGCAGGCCATGGCGGGTTTACCTCAAGTGAAAGTGGTGCTAGCAGCGGCAACGGCCAGCACTGCGCATGAACGTATGCACTTCGAGCAAAAAGAAATAGAGGGCGTTGCGCACTGGGTGGTTCGCTATCCGGCCGGTGGCACACCGCTGGTTCAGGCTTGGCGTTATTTCAAGGCCTGGCAAATTTTACGCAATCAGTATACCCGTAGTTTTGGCGCACCCGATGCCATTTTGGTGAACGTTTTGTGGCGTGCTGGACTGGTAGCCAGGTGGTGGAAGCTGCGTTTCGGATGGAAATACAGTATATTGGAGCATTGGTCGGGCTACTTACCCAACGGACAAGGTTATTCAGGCTGGTGGCAAAGTCTTTTTACGCGCTGGATAGGCAGGGCGGCTGAAAAAGTCGCTGGTGTTTCTCAAGCTTTGGTGGAAGGACTGCGGATGCATGGCATTTCGAATCGATTGATGGTGGTTCCCAACGCCGTGGATGCTCGGGTTTTCCACCCCCTTGCTGGCATCCCCAGGACCAAGCACCTGCTGCATGTTTCCAACTTGGCCCCCGAAAAGAATTTTGACTTTGTGCTTGAAGTATGGCAAAAGTGGCGCGCGCAACATCCCGAAGCCCAATTGTGGGTAGCTGGTGCGATTGACCCGGAGCGCATGGCCCCTTACAAAAAGCTAGAAGGACTCGTGTTTTTAGGCTTTTTGGAAGCGTATACCTTGGCTGATACCTACCGCAGAGTACATGCCCTTTTGCTCCCCAGCAGCTTCGAAACCTTTTCGATCGTCACTGCCGAGGCATTGGCTTGTGGCACACCCGTAATTTCGACTCCATTGCCCGCTTTGAAGGCTTTTGCCTCCACGGGCTTGGTGCAAATAAACATGCATTCGGCGCGGTGGGTTGATCAATTGAACTTACTTTCTGGCGCAACTACAACGATTGATGCTTCGGCAATTTTAGATCATTGTTCACCCACGCACATAGCCTCCCTCCTTTTACAACTCACCCATCATGAGCGCCACTAAAGCCATTTTTCACACGCTTTCATCGCGTTTTGTGGGTGCGGCCCTCAACTTGCTTTTGCTGTGGTTTACGTCGCGCTGGATGGGTGCGGGCGTACGTGGCGAAATCAGCCTGTATTTTTCAAGTATTTATTTGCTTGTTCTGGTAAGTGGTTTTGCCGGTGGCAGCACACTCATTTACCTCGCTCCTCGATTTGCTTTGAATAGGCTTTTGATGCTGGCATATGGCTGGTGTTTGGGTGTAAGCCTGTTGCTGGTACCTGTCTTGGCGTGGTGGCCCGGACTGCCGGCACCGCAACTGGGCTGGTGGATGGTTTCGAGTTTGCTCTTTAACCTCACAGCTGCCAACCGCTATGTGTTGTTGGGTCAAGGTCGCATACAAACCGACAATTTATTGGGCATTGGCGTGAATGCCATTCAATTTTTATTGCTCCTAGCGCTTGTACTAGGCACAGCCTCCCGAAGCCTGCAGGCATTCGTATGGGCCTTTGTAGGAGCTTGGGGCGCAGCATGGCTGATTTCACTGGTGTTGTTGATGCGTGCGGAGCCTCAAGGTTCTACAGAGACTGCCTGGAAGCCCCTCCTCAAGGCTGCTTTTGGATTAGGCTTTTTGGCACAAATCACCAATTTGGCCCAATTCGTTGCTTATCGCATTCAGTATTACCTCATCGATGTGGCAGCTGGCAAAGAAGCAGTGGGCGTTTTTTCAACGGCTGTTTCACTGGCAGAAGCCGTTTGGATGATTACCCAAAGTATTTCGCTGGTGCAGTTGAGTCGCATTGTACAGAGCGATGACAAAGCAGCTGCGGCCCAATGGAGTTTGCCCTGGTTTAAAATCAGCATATTGCTCAGTGCGCTTGTGTTGGGCGTGTTGCTCCTGCTGCCAAAGGGCGTATTTGTTTGGGTTTTTGGTACTGATTTCGGTCAAATCCCCTCCGTACTTCTGGCTTTGGCACCTGGCGTTTTGGCCTTGGCCGGCTCCAACATCCTGGCGCACTATTTCGCTGGCACGGCCCAATTGCGCTTCAATTTGGGTTCATCGGTATTGAGTTTAGGAGTAGTAGTCATAAGTAGTCATTTACTTTTGCCGGTTTGGGGAATTGCGGGTGCCGCCTGGGCCTCTTCGGCTGCCTACATTTTTGGTGCCCTGTGGCTGATGTGGCATTTTAAAAAGCAGCATCCAGTATCTTGGAAACAATGGTTTCCCGGAAAACAGGATGTGCAATTGATTCGTAATTTCATCACCCAATATGTGCGGTATTAGCGGCTTTTTTTCTACTTCAGCACTTCCCGAAGCAGGCAGGCTCTTGCAACGCATGAACGATGCCTTGGCGCATCGTGGTCCCGATGACGCTGGCTACTGGCTTTGCACCAACTCACAAACAACTGCTTATGTTGATGGCAACAGCCATCCACACTGGCAGGCTCGGCTGGCAAGAATCGCCCCAGAACTGCCTGCTCAAATAGGCATGGCGCATCGCCGGTTGAGCATTATTGACCTGAGCAGCGATGGGCACCAACCCATGGAACTTGGCGAGCGTTATGTGCTCAGCTTCAACGGAGAAATTTACAATTACCTCGAATTGAGGCAGCAGCTTCAATCAGAAGGAATGCAGTTTCATACGGCCACCGACGTTGAAGTCTTGCTGCAAGTATGGGCGAAGCACGGCATGGCCGGCTTACAGTTGCTGGAGGGCATGTGGGCCTTTGCCCTGTACGACAAACAAGAAGGCTGCATGTATTTGGTACGCGACCGGGTAGGTGTAAAGCCACTCTACTATAGCTCTCATAGCGACCGTCTTTTTTTCGCTTCCGAACCCAAGGCTTTGTTGGCGGCCGGCGTTTGCAGCACCCAATTGAATGAGGCCGCCTTGTATGCCTTTCTCATGCACGGCGCTTACGAAGAAACGGAAGGCAGCCTGTTGCTCGACTTACAAGAAGTGCCCCCCGGGCATTGTCTGCAACTCGATTCCTGGGGAAATCGAAAATTACTTGCCTACCACCAGCCTCAATGGAGCGATGGCTGGGCCGATGCGCCACCATCACCCAGTGTGCTAAGCTCAATTAACGCTCATTTAGAACGAAGTGTACAATTGCGATTGCGTTCCGATGTAAAGGTAGGTGCTTCTTTGTCGGGAGGATTAGACAGCAGCGTTTTGAGTCTCTTGGCAGCAAAGGCCCCCCAATTCCCTTTGTTTACCGCCAGCTATTCCGCATTTGCGGGCGATGAAAGCCCTTACGCAAGTCTGCTAGCCGAGCAAGTTAAGGCCCATTGGCACCAAGTATCGCTTGAAAGCCATCATATTGCAGATCAACTCGAAAAGTTGGTAACAACCATGGACGGACCACTGCTTGCTTTCAGCACCTTTGCCCAGCATGAAATTTACCGCACTGCCAAAAAAACAGGGGTAACCATACTATTAGACGGACAGGGGGGCGACGAGTTATTTTCGGGATATGACCGATATTGGACAGGCTACCAGCTCCAAGCGCTGAAAGAACGTAAATTGGGCACCTTCAGCCCCCATCCGCAAAGCGGACTTCAGTATCATACTGTCATAAAAACTTGGTTACGTGAGAAAATCAGCCATTACCTATCACTACCTGGACAGGAATGGTTGCTGCGCCTTCGATTAAGAACATCAAAACTTGAATACTCCTTGCTCAACGAAAACTTCATTGAGCAGCAACTAGCGGTATCTGCAAGCCGAGCGGCCAAGCGAATTCCCGCAGGCCTAAATGAGCAACTTGCTCAAGAAAGGTACGGAACCACACTCAAAAACCTCCTTCGCTGGGGCGACCGCAATAGTATGGCCTTTGGCATGGAAAATCGTGCGCCATTGGCCGATGATCCTCAGCTCGACGCCTTGCTTTTGAACCTGCCCGCCAATTGGAAAATGCATCCGCAATACGGAAGCAAATGGCTATTTAAACAAGTCTTGGCAAACCGATTACCGCAGGCCATAGCCCAAAGAAAAGATAAAGTAGGTTTTTCGGCACCCAGCCAGAAATGGATGAACGAATTGTGGCCACAATGGCAGTATTATACGAGGCACTTGGGTCCTTGGGTGAATTTAGAGGAACTGCACAAAAGATCTAACGAATTGTTGCAAACCGAATGGGGTTGTTTGTATTTATTGCGCTTGGTATCACTTGGGGCGTGGATCAAACAATTGCAAGTGTTTAAAAACGCATAAAAAAAGCCTCCCGAAGGAGGCTTTCGTTTTGTTAGCGAATCAATATTCCCAGAGGGCTTGTTCGAAGTCAACTATTTTGTTCTTGATACGATCGGCTTCTACCAAAATATCGCGACCAGCTGCATAGTCTTCGATACGCAAATCTTTGGCATTCGATTCTTTGTAGATATAGCTGGCGAACATGCGACGGATGAACACATCGTCGAACGACATTTTCTGACCATCGTTTCTCCAGTTAAACACTTCTGAGTTGGCCAAAATATTGCGTATAGCGGGGTAATACACCCAGAACATAGCGGTTTGACCTACAATTTGACCTTCCGACTTGAGGTTGATAACTGGCGCCACAGCAATAATGCGTACTACCATGGTAGAAATCTGCTTGTCGAACACCCATTCTTCTTTGATACGAATGGCAACCGCATCATTCGGATTAAATTCCGTTTTTTCGATGCGTTGCTCAGGCAGCAGGGTGATGGGATTGGTCACCAAAAGGGTGTCGTAAGACTCTAAAGTCTTTAGGATATCGTCGCTGGTAACGGCATTCTCTGGAAACAACTCTTCGTTTTTGAAAAGATATCCTTCGAGCTCACCGCTTTTCAAAGCTGCTACCAGCACATTGATAAACATGCTTTTGGGGTAGGTGAAAATCAGATTGGGTTTCTGATTCAAATCCAACACCCGAAGTACGTTCCAACTGTACATTACGTCGGCTTCCCTGATGGGTGCCAAAGGAACTGGTGGACGCTTCTTGTACTTTTCACGTTTGAAAGCACCATCCACAATTTCCATTTTTTGAGTCTGCGCAAAGCCCTCTGTGGCCTGCAGCAGTACACATACAACGATTAGCAGCTTTTTCATGACTGATTAATTTAATCCGTATGTAACGGACAGTTTACGAGTTACTTTATCTGGGCCCACCGCACGTACTTCATCAAAGATGAAACGGTCGCCTGGCTTGGCATTACGTACAATTTGTTGAGCCTGACCAGTAAAAAGAGGTCCATTCACATTGACAACTTCTGGATCTTTCCGTGGAGCAATGTAAATCATCCTGAAACTCACGATATCAAACTTTAAATCGAAAACAAAATCCTTCAACAAAGCAATCATTCCACCTTGAGCTTTAAATTGTGCTGTTGAAACTTGACCAGGCTCTAAACCTCCAACGGTGGCGATTGGGTCGGGTACGTATTTAATCCTGAAGGTAGACTGCCCCAATACTGGAGTAGGCTTACCGTCATTTCCTTTACCACGCACACTTACGTCAACGGTACCAGGCTGCGTAACACGCACGGTGTACTTACCGTCTTTACCAGTAATGGTACCAGCACTCATACTAGGCAACAAATTGGCAGGCGTTACCCCTGGAGCAGAAATAGATACAGGGTTATCAACGCCAATGTAAAATACGTTCATCTTATCGGGAGAAATAACCGCTGCTGGCTTGGCTACTGTGTATTCAGCATCAAACGGATAACGTGTTTCTTCACCTGTACCAGGATTTTTCACCACGATAAAGCCGCCCCACTTCTTTTGACCTTCAGCACTTGCCTTCACCTTATACCGCCCCATGCCGTTTTCAACTGGAATAGCACCCCCACCTTCTAAACGGATGTCTAATGCCTGGCGACTATCGTAAGCCACTAACAAAACATCAGCTTCATACTCTTGACCGGTAAGTACATAATTAGACTTGGCGATTACTTTCGCTTCTAATTGATCGAATTTGAACGATTGCGCGTCAATAGCGCCCAGCAAATAACCTACTACCTCGGTCTCCGTGTTACGAATATCGCTTTCATATTTGCTGAATAGTGTAATCACTCCTGAAAGAGGCATCTCACCAAAGTTCGACTGCAACCAATTCTTCTTAACACCGCTGCCAGCTGCAGGCGCCGGATCTTTGGCTTCTTCTACATACACCTTTACTTTGCTCTGATCGGCAGCAGGAATTACCCCGTAAATTGCTTTGCGGTAGGCGTTAATTTTATTCATTAAATCCATACCCTCTTTGCTCTTGCCATCAGGATTCACCAACACTTGTGAACTGATATCAATATTTCCGTCGTCATCAACCGTGCGTACACCCTGCTCGGTTTTGTAGTCGTCGTTGTCGGCCTTACCGTTTTTGTTACCACCCATGTCTATCATGCGCTCCTTAATTTGCCGCATGTAAGCGAGTAGTGCCTCTGACTCCTTTTTAACCAACATGGCCTTGTTGTAGGCATCTTGCGTTTTACCCGGCTCATCCTCCATCTTTTTAGCAAAAGCTGCATAAAGAGCGGTGTTTTTCTGCTCAATAGACACATTCGTATCTTCGAGGCTTTGATTAATCATCGCAAAGGCCTTCAGAATTTCAGCTGATACATTCAGTGCCAACATGGCTGTTAGCACCAAATACATCATGTTGATCATCTTCTGCCTGGGCGACGCATTTCCACTTGCCATCTCGTGTATTCTCCTTTTTTAGCGATTACACACGTGGGGCGGTCATGGCATTCAGCATATTGCCATAAACAGCGTTCAAAGAATTCAAATTCTTCGCCAGTTTGGCAATTTCTTCCTGGTATTTAACGGCATCGGCTTGGGCTGACTCCATGGAGGTTAATGCACCGCCAATGTTGCTATAGAATTTGTTGAGCGTTTGCAAATGGTTGTTGGTTTCTTTCAACTCCATTTCGTACATCGAGTTCACACTCGACAAAGTACCTACCAACTGTTGCAATTGGCTAGCGTATCCTTTTGCTTCTTCGTGTACAGCAGCCACTTCACTGATTACAGCGGTAGCCTCACCGGTTGTACGTGCAAAACCACTCACCGAGCCGGCAGCATCTCGCATGCTTTTCGAATATTCATCGGTAGCTACGGTAGCTTCGCTGATGTCGGCCATTTTGCTCACATTATCACTCAACGCTTTGAAGCTGCCACCCAAGTTTTCCAATACATCTTTGCTGATGTTGGCTTCTTCCAGCATGGCGCCCAAATCGCCTGCAGAAGCCTTTTGTTGGCGGGCTTCCCCTCCACTCAATTCTGGATAAACCAGTGACCAATCGAGCTCTTCATGTGGCTTTTCAAAAGCCGAAATAAAGAAGATAAGTGCTTCGGTACCTAGACCGAGGGTCAACATAAAATCGGCACCAGGTAAGTGACGAATTTTAAAAAGCGCACCGATAATTACGATGGACGCGCCCCAGCCATAAGCGTAGTTTAGGAGCGACTTACCTTTTTTTGATTGCAAAAAGCTTGACATGCTTGACGAAATTAAATTTTGACGATTATTGGTTTTAGGTTAAAAATCTCTGAGGTCGCGACCAAGGAAGTCCATCACGCAACGGAATCCAACGTATGATTTGGTAGAATCTTGATATTCGAACGTACGAGCGCCTACTTGGGTAAGGTAACCAACATCTTTCCAGCTGCCACCACGAATTACCTTGCGCTTCATCACGATATCATCTTCTTCTTTTGCTTCGTATTTGTAGTCGGGGTTCAAATCATGAACCACGCTAAATACCGACTCGTCGAAAGCCGTGCTGGTCCATTCAGATACATTACCGGCCATGTTATACAAACCGTAGTCGTTAGGGTTATACGAATAAGTTTTCACCGTGTAAAAACCACCATCGTCGGTATAATTACCACGACCAGGTTTGAAGTTCGCTATCAAGCAACCTTTGTCGTTTTTGATATACGGACCACCCCATGGGTAAGGACTGGTTTGGTGACCACCACGTGCGGCATATTCCCATTCGAATTCGGTTGGCAGGCGGAAATCGCCTTGTTTTGGCTCACCATTGCCAATGCGGAAGCTGTGGAACAAATGTGTTCTCCATGCGGCAAAAGCATTGGCTTGCGCCCAACTCACACCAACTACAGGATAATCGTCGTAAGCGGGATGTGAAAAATAATTCTGTGCTTGGGGTTCGTTGTATGAGAATGCAAAGTCGCGTGCCCAAACCAAGGTATCGGGGTACACATTAATAACCACAGACTTCACAAATTCATTGCGTGGCCTATTCGGATCACGATTATCTGCAGCCATGCGCAAATCGAAATACTTGTAAGCAAAATTCAGTTTGCGTACATCTACCTCAAAGCGTCCAAAAATTTGTTCATTTTCGGGGAAATACAACTCAGCCAATTCTTCTAGCGTAGCCGGATCACCCCAATTAACAGGGACCTTCCAATTGATGTATTCTTTACCAAAATCGTCTTCGATGGTATTGCCCAAGATGGTGTGCGCCAAAGAATCTCGCACCCAAAACACAAACTGGCGGTATTCGTTGTTCGAAATCTCCGCATCGTCCATGTAAAATGCCTTCACAGATACCGTTTTGGCTTGCTGATTGGCATTAAAAAATACGTCTTGGTCTGATTGCCCCATGGTAAAACTACCTTGAGGAATAAAAACGGTGCCGTAGGGCTCTTCTTGCGACCAGCGTGGGCGGTCGGGAACTCCTACAAGTTCGCCGCTTTCGCCTCTACCGCAAGCGGCAGAAATGGCAACCAGTGCACTCAATGCGACGTAAGATGACATCCTTTTCATGTGGGCCTTTTTTAGATAAAAGCGCTGTTAATTTTAAAACCTTTACTCCAAAATGATTGCTTCGAACCGAAAACACGCATTTCACAGCATAAGGGAAGGGTAAAGATACTTCTAAAAGTGATATTTAAAAGAAGCTTCTGTAAAATTATTGTGTTCACTCTTATAAAAAGCGTGGTGAGCGAATGATGTATTGAGGCTTGGGCGGGATTTTTATATTGAAATCGTAGCTCAAGAATATTTCGTGTGACCCATCGTTCAAGCGTGAAAGTCCGCCCAAATTGTAATCGTAAGAATAGCCCAAACGGAAACCTTTACCCACATTGGCACCTACCATTACAATAGCAGCGTCTCCAGTTGAATAACCGCCACCAAACCAAAATTTCTCTCTGAACGTAGCAAGCACATTAAAATCTGCCTGGAAGTTGGAAACGTTTGATTTCAGCAAGGTAGAAGGCGTGATTTTGAATGATTCACCAACTGGAATGTGGTATCCGCCCGATAGGAAGAAGTTTCTTTGAAGGGTAATTCCCGAACCTGAGTTATTGTACTCAACCCTGGGATTGTTCAAACGATTGGAAGACAAATTAATGTACATGTCTTCACTGGTGTAATTTATACCAAAGCCGGCATCAAAAGCAAAAGCGTTTACCATGCCCGTTACAAGAAGCGGGTCGTTAGGATCATCTGGTTTGAATTTGGTGCCATCTAAGATGCTTTGGAAACCACCACCGTATAAACCTATACCCAAACTTCCGCCAAAAAGCTGGGTACGGAAAGCATAAGCCAATCGGAAACTGGTGGTGCTGTTGAAGAATTCATCATCGCGCCCTACCATTAACCCAATACCACCGCGTAAAAACTTCACCGGTGCATGTACCGTTAAATTGGTGGTACGTGGACTCGCATTGTCGGTAATATTCACCCACTGATAGCGGTGAATGAGAAAGGTGCTGATTTGCCCACGCGAACCAGCTACCCCAGGATTGTATGAAAAATCATTGAACATGTAATGGTTCCATTTGGGCTCCTGCTGCGCGAACGACAGCTGGGTTAATAGAACCATGCACAAGGCGAGTAGAGCTTTTCTCATTCAGAATTTTCCGTTACTAAATACCATCGAAGCGACTAAATAACGGAAACTTCGCTGCATTCGCAAGTCTACTTATTCACTTTTTTGATATACGCCTCAATGGCCATGGTCATAGAAGGTGCTTCGGGGGTGGGTGCAGGCACATCGAGACGCAGGTTGTGTTCGGCGATGGCCGCGTGGGTTTGGCTCCCAAAACCCGCAATGCGGGTGTTCTCCTGAACAAAGTCGGGGAAGTTTTCGAACAGCGATTTGATGCCCATGGGGCTAAAAAAAGCCAACATATCGTACTTAATATCGGCCAAATCGCTCAAATCGCTGGCTACAGTACGAAACATAACTGCCTGTTTGATTTCGATGCCAATTTTCAACGCCTCGCCAATAAAGCCGCCCTTCATTACATCGCTGCAGGGCATCAGGAATTTTTCGGTCTTGTGCTTCATCATGTAAGGCAATAAATCTTCCATCTTGCCTTCGCCAAAGAAAATTTTGCGCTTTCGCATCTGAATGTATTTCTGCACGTACACCCCAATATTTTCTGAAATGCAGAAGTACTTGGTGTCGATAGGCATTTCGATGCGCATTTCTTCGCACATGCGAAAGAAGTGATCGATGGCGTTGCGGCTGTTGAAAAGAATGGCCGTGTAATCGGCAATGTTCACCTTGTCTTTGCGAAAATCACGTGCGGGCACACCTTCCACTTTGATGAACGGCCTGAAATCAATCTTCAGGTTGTATTTTTTGGCAAGGTCGAAATAAGGCGACTTTTCTGTTTCGGGCTTGGGCTGCGAAACCAGAATGCTTTTTACTTTCAAATTGGGGCTTTCGGGGCTAGACATTCAGCAGAAATTTGGCAATTACAGCTGTAGGGATGATTTCAACGGCGCAAAAATACAAAATAAAGTGCAACACATGCGCGCTTGCTGCAGTATACATAAATCGAATAGCGTTAACATACCGCCAAATAATGCCCAAGCCTAGCAATACAAGCACGGTAATGCGTACCCAAGGCAAATAAGCAGGCATAAAAAACAAGGCAGCCATAGAAGGCAGCAACAAAAAAGCGAGTGTTCTATTTATTAAGAAAGTTTCTACGAGGTAAAAACTGGCCGATTCGCGCATGGCCAACAACACCCCCAAAAGCTTGTAAAAAAAATACTTGAACAGGTATACGGCCGTAACGCCAATAAACGTAGCAAAAATAATGAGGTATTGTTCGCCATGCGACCATACCGGCATGCGACCAATAACCCATTCGGCAAGAAACAGTGCTAGCAACAGGTTAAACAAAACCACATACATCAAAGAAATAAGGGTGCGGTTGGCTACCTGTTCACGTGCAAATTGCACGGCCAATCGCCAATTAAAAAGGGCCTGAAACATGTTTCGCACATACTGCTGGTTGCGTTGCATGATGACAACCAGCACCAGCAAGGTTAACATGAGCAAAATAGCATAAATGTCAGATTGACCATTCCGCTGCAGCATCGAAGCAAAAATCCGCTCATCGATGCGTTGCGGTAGCAGGTGCAGCGGTGCCGAAAGCGGATTGTAATGGCCAAATGGATTGTGGGTGTAGCGGGCTTCAAAGACGCCGCTATCTAACAGGCTTAAATCATAAAGCTGCTCGGGACTATAAACCGGTTGCGCATTCAAAGAATCGGCAAGCGCAATTGGAACAGGCTGTTGTGCCAGCACCTGAAGCGGCCAAAAGAGCACCAACCAAACGAAAAATCTGCGCAGCATGCCGCAAAATTAGCATAAAGGCTCAGAGTAAATACCGGTAGCCAAGGTGAACTTTGGCATTGGCCACCCGCAATTGCTGGGTGGCACTGCTTCCCAAGGCGTAAGCCACATTAAAAACACCCGTTTTATTTTGAAAGGTAAGGCCAAGGCCAAAGCCCAAGGGCCGGTCGCTGGCATTTCTGTCGATAAGTTGTTGCTGCAACCAGCCGCCATTGGCGAAGGCATACAACCACGAATTGGCATCGAGCAAAAAGCGCTGCTCTATGTTCCAAAGCAAATAACGTGTGGCTTGCAAACTTTCTTCATCGAAACCACGCAAGGTTTTGAAGCCCCCCAATCGAAATTGCTCGTTGGCAAACAACTGCTCACTCCAAATGGCGCGTCCCAAGAGCGAGGCATGTGCCTGCCACCGCTTTTTAACAGGCACAAAAAATTGGGCATCGAGCTGCATGCCATATTGCGGCACACGCCTTTGCTGCTCGTTGCTTTGTGCCTGTAGGCTTATTTCGCGCGTTCCAGCGCCAGCCCCCATCACCAACAGCCAACCGCGGTAGGGATTAAAAGCTTTATCTAATCGTTGCATGCTGTACTCCAATCCATAAAGTTGCCCATCTACCCTGCCCTGTGCCAAAGCCGCCGAACCCGCCCCATCGAGCAGGCGGTAATTGCGCTGTTGCCAATAGCCTTTGAGGTAGTTTCCGGGTGAGAAGGTGTATTCGAGTCCGAGCAAGGACTGCACTTCCAAAAAACTGCTGTCGCGCCTGAACAACCGAAAATCACCGTCGAAACCCACCGGACTGCGTAACAAAAAGGGCCACCGCAGGCCTGTGCGTAAGTCTTGCGTGCCAGGCTGCAAACTGCGCCAATTAAAAGCAATGCGTTCGCCCCTTTTGAAGGCGCTCCACAGCAGCAGGTTCAAATCGCCCGTGAGCAGTACCCCTCCCCCATTGCCCGTGCCCGGGAAAAGCCCCAGCATGCCGTCGAAACTACTCACGGGTCTTTTATTGGCATGAATTACCCACGAAGCCTTTTGGTTATAAAAGTAGAGTTGCGATGCCGCGCTTTGCTGTGCATAGGGCAAGGCATTGATGCGGCGGTTGATTTGCTGCACCTGTCGTTCGTCGTACAACTCGCCTTCGCGCAGCTGCAGGTATCGGGCCAGCACCCAAGGTTTGAGTGGCAAATTGCCCGCTATGCGCAAACTGTCGTAAGTAACCATGCGGCCCGGCTCCATGCGCAGGCTGGCCGAAAATTGTTGCTCGTGCAACACTACACTATCGAGCCACAAGCGCGCAAAGGGATAGCCGCGGTTTTCGGCGGCTTGCAGCAAGCTTTCGTACCACATTTGCACTTCGGTTACAGCAACCGATTTTCCGGGGAGCTTGTGTGTTTTCCGCGGCCGGGCATCGGCAAAGGCTTCGGGAAGTTGCAAGCGCAAGGCTTGCCAGCGGTACACCGGCCCCAGGTGCACATAAACCTGCCAACCCAAGCTATCGCGCTGTTGGCTGTCGATGGCTGCTTCTAAATGACCTTTCGATTGCAACAGCATCAGCTCACGCCCCAACCAACGCTCGGCCGAGAGGCTATCGGGTTGAACCGTTTGCTTGAACAGACTGCCATTGGCCGCATGCATCAATTGAATTTCGAGGCTTTGTGCACTGGCTGTCAAGACGCAACACAGGCAAAAAACTCCCAAAAACAACTTCAAAGGCATGCCACAAAGAACGTATTTTTTGGAGGGAGATTTTGGCCCCTCTTAGGGTTGATCTTCGTCGAAACGAAACATGCTGCTCAGCAAATCTTTGAAGGTGGTTTGCCGCTCCAATTGTTGCTTGCTCAACAGCGAGTATTCGGCCAAGGCGTGCAGCACAAATTCTTGCAGCAACAAACCGTGGCTGGCAGCCATGGCGGGCTGGAAGCGGTTCACCAGCTCTTCGAGCCCAGGCACCAAAGCCAACTGTGAGGCATATTCTCCCTGCGGCGCATCGTTGAGCATATCGAGACTGTTGCCTTCACCGAACCATTGGATGATTTGCTGGTAAGGTTGCTCGCCCGATTTCTTTTTGAGTCGCTCGGGATCGGGGAACAGCAGGGGGAACAAACTGCGAATGGCCTTTTTCACCAGGTTACGTGCCACCAAGGCGGGCCCTTCCTGCTCGCCTTCATACACCAGCTCTACCTTGCCGGTGATGGCAGGCATGATCGAAAAAAGATCGCTGATGCGGCCTGCCGCTACCATTTCGCCGTTAAGAAGCGCCCGGCGTTCGGCGGTTGCCACCAATTGCTCGTAGGCCGATATGGTTAAACGGGCCGATACCCCGCTTTTTTGGTCAACATACTCGCTCGAACGGGCTTCGAACGCCACTTGCTCAATCAAATCGTGCAGCAGCGGGGCAATTTCTACCTTTTGCTGCTGATCGGCATGCAAACTGGCTTCTTGCAAGGTAATGCGCTTGCCAATGTCGATGTTCTTGGGATAATGCGTGAGGATTTGGCTTTCGATGCGGTCTTTGAGCGGGGTAACAATGCTGCCGCGGTTGGTATAGTCTTCGGGATTGGCGGTAAACACAAACTGCAAATCGAGCGGGAGGCGCAGTTTGAACCCGCGAATTTGGATGTCGCCCTCTTGCAAGATGTTAAACAAGGCTACCTGAATGCGTGCCTGCAAATCGGGCAATTCGTTGATGACAAAAATGCCCCGGTGGGCACGTGGAATGAGTCCGAAATGGATCACCCGCTCATCGGCATACGACAAGCGCAGGTTGGCGGCCTTGATGGGATCGGTATCGCCAATGAGGTCGGCCACGGTAACGTCGGGGGTGGCGAGTTTTTCGGTGTAGCGTTCCGAACGGTGTACCCAGGCAATGGGGGTGCGGTCGCCCTCCTCCTCAATGCGGTCGCGGCCAAAACGGGTAATGGGCGCCAGGGGATCGTCGTACAACTCGGCACCTTCTATAATGGGAATGTATTCATCGAGCAGCGCCAACATTTGCCGCGCGATGCGGGTTTTGGCTTGTCCACGCAAACCCAGCAACAAAATATTGTGGCGGGCCAAAATGGCCTGTTCTATTTCGGGAATTACGGTGTCTTCGTAGCCATGAATGCCGCTGAAGGGCGACTCGCCTTTTTGGAGACAGGCGATGAGGTTTTGGCGCAATTCGTCTTTGATGCTTTTGGGCCGGTAGCCCGCGCCGCGCAATTGTCCGAGTGTTCGTATTTTATCGATGCTTTGCATGAATGTTCAATGTATCTGGTGAAAATAAGTCGAACCACCCCAGCTTTGTTTCATTTGTCGTCATAAAAAACGCCAATCTTTCAACAAGGCATCGCTGGGCCGTTGAAAACGGTTATTTTGCATCATGGCATTGTGGGTTTACAGGGCTGCCGCCGGATCGGGCAAAACATTCACTTTGGTACGCGAATACCTGCGTTTGTCGCTAAGTGCCCGCGAGGTCGACGGCTTTAAGCACCTCTTGGCTGTAACCTTTACCAACAAGGCGGCGGGCGAAATGAAAGCGCGGGTGCTTCAGGCCTTGGCCGAATTTGCTGGCAAAAGCGAAAGCAAGCGTTTTGGGGTGATGTTTGAGCAGTTGCAAGCCGAATTGGGCCTCGAAGCGAGCGCGCTGCGCGACCGATCTCAGCAAGTGCTAACAGCCATGTTGCACCGCTACCAGCAGCTGAGCATTGGCACCATCGACAGTTTTGTGGCGCGATTGGCCCGGCAGTTTGCCAGCGAATTGTTGCTCGACCAGCAATTTGAAGTGGTACTCGACACCAAACTGCTGCTGGCGCAAACGGTTGAGCGCTTGCTGGAGCGGCTCGGACAAGAACCTGTGCTGACCGACATCTTGACCCGGCTGGCTTTTGAGCAAATGGAGCAAGACAAAAGCTGGCACATACGCGGCGAACTGCAGAATTTTGCCGAGCAGCTGCTGCGCGACGATATGCGCCATATTCTGCCCCGCTTAAAAAGCAGTGATGCGGCCCAATTTGGCGCCGAACGGCAGGCTTTGCGCCAAAAAGCCCAACAACTGAGTGCGCAATTTGCCCTACCGGCCCAGGAGCTACTCGATCAATTAAATCAAGCTGGTATACAGCAAAGTGATCTTTTTAACAGCGGGAGGGGCTTGATGAACCCATGGACCGGATGTGCACAGGGAGAAATCACTGAATTTAAAGATACCTATACAAAATGCATCGCCAAGCAGCAGTGGGTTGGCGGCAAGGCGAGCCCGGCTGCCAAAGCCTGGTTACAAGCAAATGCGGCTTGGCTGAGCAGTCAAAGCGAAAAAATCATGCTTGCCCACGAGCAATGCAAGAATGAACTCAAACTTACGCGTGCTATCCTCAAGCGGCAATACGCCAGTGCTACCTTGGCGCTTTTGCAGCAGGAGCTCGATGGTTGGATGGAAGCACAAGCTGCTGTGCCTTTGCCTGTGCTCTATTTCAGGCTGGCCGACGTATTGGCCGAAAGTGCTACCCCATACATTTTCGAGCGTTTGGGGAATTTGTACCGGCACTTTTTGATTGATGAGTTTCAAGACACCAGTGTTTTACAGTGGAACAACCTGCTGCCTCTGGTAGAAAACGGCCTTTCGGGCGGAAACGATTCGCTGCTGGTAGGCGATGCCAAGCAAAGCATTTACCGCTGGCGCTCGGGCGATGCCAACCAGTTTGTGCAGCTGCCCCAGCAACGCGATGGCTCGGCAGGCAGTGCCTTGCTGGCCGATGCCTACCGCTTGGTGCAGCTCAATACCAATTTCAGGTCGTACCGTACAGTGATTGATTTTAACAACCGCTTTTTCAGGTGGTATGTCGATAGGCAGTCGGCACCGCGTATTCATGCGTTCTACGAAGGCTTGGAGCAACTGGGGGGCAAAGCAGGCGGATTGGTGCAAGTAAAACTGCTGCCCGTACCAGCGCCCGAGAGCAACTATATCGAACAACGGCAGCAGGAAGTGGTTGCCTTGGTTGCCGAATTGCGCCAAAAAGGTGTTCCCTATGGCGAAATGGCGGTTTTGGTGCGCAAAAACAAGCTCGGCAGTGCTTTGGCCGAAGCCTTGATTGCTGCTGGCGTGCCCGTTATTTCGGGCGAAAGCTTGCTGTTGCACCGCCAGCCCGTGGTGCGGCTGTTTTGGGTGTGCTTGCGCTGGCTGCTGTATCCGAACGATACCCTCAATTTGCAGCAAGGCAAATTGTTGCTTAGTCAAATTCACAACGAACCCCTTTCGGCCCACGAAAGCTGGGAGGAGCAGGTGCAGCGCCTGTATGGTAAGCGCCTGCCCGGCAAACAGTGGAAACAGTTGCCCACAGCCGAATTGCCCGAACAAGTGCTTCATTTTTTCGGCTTGTTAAATCAGCCCGATCCCTTTGTGCTGCGTTTGCTCGATGTGGTGCGCGACAAAAGCAGCAAATGGCACCAGCCCGACGAATTGTTGCAGTGGTGGGCGGAACAAGGGTCGAACATTGCCCTGCCCATGCCCGAAAAAGGCGATGCGGTGCGGGTAATGACCTACCACAAATCGAAAGGACTGGAATTTGGCGTGGTGATTATTGCCGATGCCGACCAGCTAAAAGACGAACTATCGGAAAAAGCCAAATGGATCAGTACCGATATTACCAACAGTGGGGTGGCTTGGGTGTCGACCCATGATTTGGCGCATGCGCCCGACCCCTATCCTGCTCTTTTCGAAGAAGAACAGGAGATGAGTAGGCTCGACTACCTCAATACCCTGTATGTAGCCTTTACCCGAGCAGTGGGTGCCTTGTACATTTTGGGGAGCTCAGAAAAGGGTGCAGCACATAGTTTCAGCAAACAATTCCCCACTTTTGCCCAACAAAGTGGCTGGGATGGGGTCGACTTTTTTGAGATAGGCAGTTTGCCCATGTTTGAACCGGCAGCCGAAACCAGCAACCCAGTGCTTGGCAGTCATTATTGGTCGGATTGGCGCGAGCGGCTGGCCTTGCAACACCGTTTTGAAGGCACCCAAGAAATGCAAGAAGCCCTGAGTTTGGGCAATGCAGCGCACGGCATCTTGGCTGCCTTGCCCGATGCCTCTGCGTTGGAGCGGGTGATTGAGCATCAGTTGCAAACAGGAGAAATTAGCATGGCACAAGTAGATGTACTGCTTCCCGCCCTGCGACAATTGCTCGAGCAGGAGCAACTGCAACCCTACTTTGCAGCGGGGGTGGAAGTGCGGAATGAAGCGGCCATTTTGGGTACCGATGGGCGCATGCACCGACCTGACCGGGTGGTATTTTTACCCAACGAAGTAGTGGTTTTGGAATTCAAAACCGGTCTGCCTTTGCCCAAACACCAAGAACAGTTAGCTACCTATGTGGGCTTGCTTCAACAGATGGGGCATGCGGCCAAAGGTGAATTGGTTTACCTGCAAATAGAAGAAGCATGATGGAAAAAGACCCTTTCATAACAGCCTGCCTCACCGAAGCCCATCGCTACAAGAAGCTGGGTGATGCCTGCCTCGAACGCCTGAACGAGGCCCAACTGCATTGGCAGGCCCACGAAAACTGCAATTCGGTGGCCATGCTGGTGCATCACCTCAGCGAAAACATGCGGAGCAGGTTCACCGACTTTTTAAGTAGCGATGGTGAAAAGCCTTGGCGCAAGCGAGATGCCGAATTTGAGGCCATCTATTGGTCGAAAGCCGAAATACAAGCAGCTTGGGAAAGCGGCTGGGAGATTTATTTGTCGGTTTTAGAATCGCTGCACAGCCACGACCTACACAAAACAGTCCTCATTCGTACCGAACCGCATACGGTTATGGCTGCCATACAGCGACAGCAGGCCCACTATCCGTATCACATCGGACAGATGACCTTATTGGCCAAATGGCAGCTGGGCGAGGCCTTTGAATCCTTATCGATTCCCAAAAACCAAAGCCAAGCCTTTTTGGCCGATATGCAAAACAAATTTAAAAAATCGTAATGCATGGCGTCAAGGCCAATTGAAACTACGTACTTTGAAAGATGTCATCGGTTGAGCTGCTGCAAATCAAGTTAAAATTATCGAACGCCTATTTGTTGCGCTCGGGCAATGCCGTGGTTTTGGTCGATACCGGTAGTGTGGGCGAAGCCGAAGCTTTGGAAGACGCCCTGTTGGCACAAAACCTCAGTGTTGCCGATGTGCGCTTGATAGTACATACCCACGGCCATTCTGATCATGTGGGAAGTACAGCCGCTTTGAAAAGCAAATACGGTTGCCATGCGGCCTTACATTCTGCCGACCTGCCCATGGTGGCGGCGGGTAAAAACGATCGCTTGGTTCCTACCCGTTTGATGGGCAAATGGCTCATTCCGTTTGTAGACCAGCCTTTTACGCCTTTTGAAGTAGAGGTGCCACTCGATAAGCTCGACAGTCTTGAGGCATTTGGACTGGATGTAAAAATTGTACCCTTGCCTGGTCACACAGCGGGCAGCATGGGTTTGCTGTTACCCGATGGCAGAGCCATTGTAGGCGATGTGCTGATGGGCGGTTATATGGGCGGAAATTTTTTGCCTCACTTGCCCGACTACCATTATTTTGCCGACGACCTCAGTGCTGTGCACCAGAGCCTTAAACGTTTGGTTGCTGCGGGTGTGAGTGAATGGTACCCTGGTCATGGAGGCCCGCTAACAACAAAAGCGGTGCTCAAGCGTTTTGCCAAAGTACTTGCATAAACCCGCTATAGTCTTGAAATCAATTTTGCTGCTCATTGCCCTGTTAGGCTTGAGCCTCAAACCCACCCACGAAGCCCCTACCCATCAGCTATGGATATATGTTACAGGGGTAAAACCCAGCGAGCTTTCGAAAGTGAATATTGGTTTGTACCGCGAGCAAGACCCTTTTCCCAAGCGCGATGGTACCTACAAACACCACATTGCAGCTGCCAACAACGACACCATCAAGGTAAAGTTTGAGGTACCTTTTGGCGAATATGCTGTGGCCGCATCGTTGGATGTGAATGGCAACGGCAAACTCGACCGCAATTCGTTTGGCTATCCGGTAGAGCCCTTTGGCTTTTCACGAGGTTTTAGGCCCACCGTACGTGGCCCGCGTTTTCAGGAGTGTGCTTTTCAGTTTAGCCGGCAGAACCAGCTCATTTATGTGAAGCTGGCAGATTGAATGCCATATATCATGGCTGTAACCCAAAGCTTAGAAGGGACCGAAAGTAGATTTTCAGCGTTCAATCTGATGAAACCCTTCGTCAAAAATGTTTTTTTGCTAAATTAGGGCATACAATACCCTTCTAGGGTGCCCTATAATGAGGCATTCTAAGCGTTGATGTTTTTTTTAATGAGGCAGTTTCCGTTACATCCACTTGCCTGGCGCAATCGTCTGCATGGGTGGGTATTGGCTGCTTTGGTGGCTTTGCTTGCTGGCAGTTCGTCGGCCTTGTTTTTGGCCGTGCTCGATGCACTTACCCAATGGCGCGGCGAGCATAAATGGCTTGTATACTTCTTGCCTTTGGCAGGTTGGTTGGTAGGCTGGCTTTACATGCGTTTTGGTGGGTTGGCAGGCCGCGGCAACAACCAGTTGCTCGATGAATTCCATGTGCGCCAAGGTGGCATACCTTGGTTGATGGCGCCTTTGGTGTTGGTAGGCACCTGGCTTACCCATGCCTTTGGTGGTTCGGCCGGACGCGAAGGCACGGCCGTGCAAATGGGGGCATCCCTAGCGCAGGCTTTGGGAAATCGCTTGGGGTTGGCCCGCCGCCAGCAGCGGGCTTTGCTGCTCATGGGCATGGCGGGTGGCTTTGGAGCCGTTTTTGGCACCCCGCTGGCCGGAGCTGTGTTTGCCATCGAAGTTTTGGGCAAGGGCCAGCACCGTTACCGGCATTTGCTTCCGGCCTTGCTCACCGCCTGGGGCGCCCATGTGGTGTGTTTGGCCTGGGGCATTACACATACGCCATTTGCCTTGCACCATGCCTTCCATGTTTCAGCTGCCAATATATTTGCCTTGGGCGCAGCGGCCATAGCCTTTGGACTGGCCGCCCGTTTGTTCAGTGGCTTGGGGCATTTTTTCAATCGACATTTAACGCAGCTGCTCCCGAGCCTACCCCTCCGTGCCTTTGCCGGTGGCTTGCTGTTGAGCTTGGTCTTCTGGCTCACGCAAAACGACCGCTATTTGGGTTTGGGAGTGCCCGTGATACTCGAGGCCTTTGAGCAGCCTGTGCCTTGGTACGACTTTTTAGCCAAAACACTCTATACCACTTTTACCCTGGGTGCAGGTTTCAAAGGTGGCGAGGTCACCCCCCTCTTTTTCACTGGTGCCACCTTAGGCAGCAGTTTATCGACCCTTTTGCCCTTGCCCGCCGATTGGCTGGCGGCTTTGGGTTTGGTAGCGGTTTTTGCCGGAGCCACCAACACCCCCTTGGCCTGTGCCCTTCTAGGCGCCGAATTGTTTGGCTGGATGTTGTTTCCAGTGGCCTTGCCGGTATGTTGGCTGGCGGTAATGGTGTCGGGGCCGGCGGGTATTTATAGCAGTCAACCCACCTATGCCCTGAAGCTGGAGCGCCTGCTGCCAAAACCCAAACCACCCTCTTACACCTAAAAAGCCATCGTAACATGAAAAAACTACTCTTTATCGCCGTGCTGGGGTTTACCCGGGTAGCTTTGGCCCAAACCACCCCCACCGACCTGGCCCAAGCACAGCTTGACGCCTATAACCAGCGAAATTTAGAGGCTTTTTTGCTACCGTACGACGACAGTGTGGCGGTATACACCTTCCCCAACCAGTTGCAATACCGCGGCAAGACACAAATGCGCAAGGTGTATGGCGAAATGTTTCAAAACCTCCCCGATTTACATTGCAACCTGCTTAACCGTATGGTGCTAGAGAATACGGTGATTGACCATGAACTGGTGGTTTTTAGAAAGGGCCAGCAACCTTTGAAAGCCATTGCCATCTACAAAATCAAAGACGGCAAAATTGCCGAGGTATATTTCTTGCAATAAAAGTACGGGCCTGCTGAATGGCATAAGTATCTTCTTATTGTAGGTTTCAACGCACACTGTCCATGTATTCTTCAACCCTTTAGCCTAAAGCCCATAACAAAAAATCCCCGCCTGATTGCTCAAGCGGGGATTTTTTGATTTAAACAGCTACAGCTTAGCGCTTCACCACCAAGCGGCGGGTAGCAGCCATTTCGTTGTTGCTAAGGCGTACAAAATAAACACCTTCGGGCAAGTTAGCCACTTCAATTTCGGCTACTCCTGAGCTTACATTGTGTAACACTTCAACGGCTACCTGCTTGCCAATCATGTTGATTACTTCCAACTTGAGGTTGGCAGGTTGCTGCAAGCTGTATTGCAAGTAAGCCTTGCCTTGTGCGGGGTTCGGATAGAGCTTCATGCTTTCGAGGGCATTGTTCTCGGCCACTGAACTCATCAAACCACGATTGAGGCGAATATTGAATGGCTGAACCGCCAATTTGGTATTGGTAGCACCCACGCGTGAAGCACGCACGGTCCATTTCAAATCAACACCACTTCCTTGTGGTACACCGGCTGCATCTAAAATAGCTGCAATTTGACCGTAGGTTAAGGTGAGTGCTGTATCGCTACCTGCCGTATTCGAAGGAATGGTAGCTACAGGAGCTGTAAAATTACCAGTTGGCAAATCGAGCAACCAGGCGTAGGTGAAGTTGGCAGCACCACCGGTCCAACGTGCAGGATTCCAACGAATGGTAATAGCGGTTGATTGCGCACCTTCAACAGTTAACACTGTATTGTTAGCTGGTGATACCAAGGTAAAGTTGGTAATGCTATCAACACCACCACCTGTGGTTACCAAATCGGCCAAATAACGGGGCAACAACTGCCATCCACCCACGCGTGGGGTAGCGGTAGTAAATTGTCCGCCAATACCAATCATATCAAAAGCACCAGTGGGAGCAGGTGAGCCAAAGAGGTTCACATCGTTGTCGATACGTACATCGAAACTATCAACACCATTGGTAACACGTACGGTAGCACCCGAACCAGTAGCACCAGGGGTAGGCCACTGCGCAGGATTCACCATGCTGAGGTTGTTGATGCGAATCAAGCGCGACTCGGTGGCCTCGCTCATGGCCGTTACCACTTGAGGCGCTGGCAAGGTGATGTTGGTGCCCACAATGGTAATTGAATCGACGTTGATTTGCGACAATCCGTTGAATTGGGCTACTGTACCCACCACGCGGATAGAATCGCCTTCGTTCACATTGTATCCGATATTGCCTGTGGCACGAAAGATACCGATACCAGCATTGCTTGCACGATCGAAAATATGGAATTCTAAACCAGCCGGACGCTTATTGAAGCCCAATACCACACCCGAAGTACGTACACGCACGTTGATAGAGTCGGCTACACCGCCGGTATTGTTACCGCGAATTTGCCCGATAGTCAAATTGGTTACAGGAGGTGGCACGGGATTGCTAATGCGAACCCTGCTGCTACTTAAAGCACCAATGTTCAAACCACCCGTTGCACTTACAATGGTAAAGGTAATGGTGTCGGTACGGCCTACAGGAACGTTACCGAAAGTTTGGAAGCTGAAACCGGTTTGGGTAGCATTGGCAGCTACGTTCAAGGTAATGGTATCGCTAACGGCAGCGGGATTGGTGTTAAAAGTAGCACCTGTGCCATAGCCAACGCCAGGAGTAGCTGTCCAGCGAACACGCACTTGCGCAGCGGTATTCACCGGATTCACAATGTTGATGAACATGGGGAACGAGGTGGTTACGTTGGTCAACAAGGTGTCGGTGCGACCAAAATTCAAGGTAGGCGTAGTTACCTGCACTGGAATGAAGTCGCTCGCATTCATCGGTACAATTTGATATACATCGGTGAAGGGCGAAGCGTTGTCGTTTTGCGCACCAAAACCAATCAAATCGAATGGACCCGTTGGTTGTGGGAACTGTGGTGTATTCAATACACTGATGATGAACATTTGGAAATTAGCGGTTCCATTAGAAACCGTAATGGTTCCATTGGCACCCGCTGCTGGCCATGTGCCTCCAGTGATGTTGAGGTTGTTAATGCGGATGTATTCGTTTTCGGTAGCCTCGCTGGGGGCAGTAACTACCAACGGCGTACGCAAGGTACGACCCGTGGCCACGCGGAACATGGTGTCGATGTTGATCTGGGTCAAACCGTTGAATTGCTCTACGGTACCCTCGGCAACTACCGAGTCGCCAGCAGCCCAGTTGGTTACGCCAAAAGTGGTGCCTGCGCGACGTACTGTTGTACCACCGGTACCATCGATCAAAATCCACTGTACGCCCACAGGCTGTGAAGTACTGCGGTAGTGGTTGCGGCCATGCAATACACCCGTAACGCGCTGACGGGTTCCGAGTGAATCGGCTACACCATTGGCATTGTTGGTTTTAATTACAGCAATAGGGCGAATGGGCAAAGCCTGCACACGAGGCGCACAAGTTCCAAAAATGACGGCAGGTAAGGTGGTATTTACACCTGGAACTACGAGACTGCGGTTGAAACCACCTTGGCCATTGTTTACACCACAGGCGGCAGGAACCAGTTCTTCTCCCGACCACAAACTGTCGCGCAAGAATTTGTATTGAATGGTATCACCAGCATTCAGGGTAATAGTACGCTGATAAATGCTGCTGGTACCTACGCGGGTCATCACGGCCGATGCCGAAGCAGGATTCCAACCATTAAAATTACCAGCAACACGAACACCGCCAGCTCGTACCGTAAAGGTATCCATATCTACCTGCAAAGTAATTTGAGCCTGCACAGTGGCAACTACTGGAATGATGTCGGCAGCACTGCGCGGGAACAACTGATATCCGCTGGTGAATGGCGATGAATTGTCGAATTGGCCACCCACTCCTACCATGCTGAATACAGGGGTAGTTGGTGCGCTGCCAGCCAGGTTGGTACCGTTGGCAATTACGCGAACGGTGAAGGTATTGGTAGTGTCGCTAACCTTACGAACAACGATGTTGGCTGCACTGGTTGAACCAGCTGCAGGCCAAGTGCCGCTTACAATTTGGAGCGAATCAACACGCACCAATTCGTTTTCGGTGCTCTCACTTACGGTAGGAACCACGAGTGGTGCAGGAATAGGTCTTCCGGTAGCCACCAATACGCAGGTATCGCCGTTGGCCGAGCTCATTGAAATTTGTGTAAGGCCGTTGAATTGAGCAACGGTTCCTTCGGCCCAAACCGAATCGCCGATAGCCAAGGCACCCAAACCAAAATTGCCGCTTGAACGGAAAATGGTAATACCACCGGTATTGTCGCGAATAACGTATTGCATGCCGTTGGTGCTGATATTGTGGCTTATAACGGTACCACGCACTGCCACCCTGGCATTCAATGAATCGGCCACGCCATTGGCGTTTACACCACGCAAACTGGCGATAGTGCGTACAGGTAAGGTAGGATTAGCCACCAGTACATTACAACTTCCAAATTGAACCGCTGGAAGTACTGTATTGCTTGCAGGTACTGTGAAAGAGCGGTTGAAGCCACCGAAATTGTCTGATACACCACAAGCCGCAGGTACCGATTCCCAGTTTCCACTGTTGATGAATTTGTACTGAATAACCGTACCTTCTTGGATGCTAAATGTTCTGCTGTAAATGTTGTTGGCACCAGGCGTTAAGGTATCGGCAGTAGCATTCCAGCCATTAAACGAACCTGCTACGTTTACCCGAGTGGCTACTGTTTGTCCGGTCATGTCGACGCGGAAGGTAACCTGACGTACCGGCAAACAGTTGGTACAAGCGCCATAACAAACCAATGGCAAGGTAGGATTACCTGCCTGAACCACGTAAAAACGGTTTCCACCGATGGCACATGCCGCAGGCACTTGCTCGTCTTGGCTCCAAGCATTGCCATTTACATATTTGAATTGCAAAGTATCGCCAATGTTGAAGGTATCTGACCACATCCAAACATTGGTGTCGGCCATAGAACGGGTCATGGGTACTGCATTGGCAGGGCTCCAACCTTGGAAATTGCCCGCAACCCGAACGCCATTGGCCGATACGGGCGTATTGGCCATGTTCACCCTGAAGGTAACAATGCTGGTGGTTTGAGGCGTATTAGGTGCTGCGGTGATGGTAATATTATCGATGCGGTTGTTGCCCGTTGCAGCGGTTGCCCCTAAAAAAGTAATGCGGAAGGTGGCACTAGAAGCATTCGCCAATGCGGTTACACCTGTGAAATCAACCGTTCTTACACCAAAAGTACCCGAACCAGTGAGGGTGTCGGTACGGAATACGGTAAAGGTGGTTCCGTTGGTGCTGTAAGAAATTTGGTGCACGTTAAAGCCGGTACCTGTTCTTTGCGCAGCATACGAAAGCACCGGGTTTTGCCGGTTGGTTAGGCTTACCGCGAGGTTCAAGTGGGCACCATTGTTGCCGTTATTGAGGCCGCCTTGAATACTGAAAGAGCTTCCACCCGAAGTGGCGGTATCGCCCGACCACTGGTTGATTTGGGTACCCCCAAAAGAGGGCAAATACAGGTAGGCACCACTGGCGTTGAGGGTATCTAAAAAGTTAGTTACCGTTAAACTGCCCGTACCCAAAGTAGCCGCTTGAGGAAAGCTCGATGGCGCAAATCCAAAGCCTCCTCCTGGCAAATTGTTGCTGTTCTGGTTCCAGTAAGCAACCAGGTTTTGTGCCGATGCACTTTGTACATTGCCCCATAAGAGCAAGGCCAAAGCAAAAGACACAAGCGTAAACATTCTTCGCATAATGTAATTTGGTTATTTTCGATTGCAAAGGTAGTCTTTGCAAAATCGATGCAAGTTACCTCAATATTAACAGATGGCCAAATCCGAATATGCACAGCATATCCACCAAAAACCGACAGCCGCTGTCGGCAAATTGTCGCCTGCTGTTTTGCCATTCCCCACAGCACAAGCCAACTTTGCAGGATGAAAACCAAGCTCCTAACCTGCTTGTGCGCAGCCATTTGCATCACCAGCCAAGCACAAAACTGGCAGTACACCCCCAACTTCCCGCCAGGGGCGCTGAGCGATGTGCAGTTTTGGGAGGAGCAATTGCTCGTATCGACCTACAACGGCCAGTTGTACCGCAGCCTCGATGAAGGACAAAGCTGGCAAAACATGGCCCTGCCTGCTCCCGCTCGACCCATCTACGGCTTGTATAGCAGTAAACAACGCTGGTTTGCCAGTGCTCCCGGCGGCTTTTACACCTCGGCCAACGCAGGCCAAAACTGGCAGTGGGTGGCGCTGCCCAGCCCCTTTGTGCCTTCGGGCTTCGCCGTTTTAGGAAACAACCATTGGGTGGTTGCTACGGCCGACTTGGCAGGAGGTGGAGACCAAGCCAGTGGCCTGCTCCGCTCTACCAATATGGGACAAAGCTGGGAGTCGGTAAACGCCAATTTGCCGGGAACGGCCATTTCGAGCATGATTCAAAACGCTGCTGACCAGCTGGTGGTGGCGCTCGACAGGCCTCAACAAACCAACAGCTTGTTCACCACCTGGTTGGGCCCCAACGGCAGTTTTCAGTGGGTGCCCCTGCCCATCCGCATTTTTTACCAAAACGATAGCAGTCGGGCCGATTTTCAAGCCAACGAATGGTTCCACTTGCAGTGGTATAACGACAGCACCCTCTTGATTTCGGCCGATGGTTTGGTGCGCGAGCCCGGTGCCACCAATGCGGTATTTGCACAATGGATGGGTTTCAGAAAGATCAATACAGGCAGTCAGGCCGAATTTTGGGTAGAAACCCTCCCCTTCCGACCGCAGTTTAACAGCTGGTGGGACCAAGCCGCACCCGCCCATCTTTTATTGCACAGCCATACCCAGCATTGGTACGGAAGCTTACAAGGAGGCAGCGCGCGGGGTGGTGCCTGGATGCGCCCCACGGCAGCACAAGGCTGGAGCAAGGCCAACAACGGCATTGCCCCCGGGCCCAACGGCTGGGATTTTCTCCAATTTGCCGAAGGCCCTTGGGGACGGGTGTTCGCCATCCACCAAGGACAGCCAGGGGTATATTACAGCGATTTTAGCCGCATTTGGCCAAGCGCTGTACCCTCGGCAAAGGTGGCACCGTTCAAAATATGGCCCAATCCGGGTACGGGTGTACTGCATTTCGATGTTTTGCCCACAGCCGCATCGCTAGAGGCATTTAATGCTGTTGGCCAACGGGTATGGGCACAAACTTATGAAGCTGCCGAAAAGCCAACGGCCGATTTGAGCCACTTGCCCCCAGGGGTTTACCTGCTGCGTTTGCAACAAGGCCAAGCGCTGAAACACGCCAGCTATGTGCATCGGCCGTAGGGTGGGCTGCTACAGATTTAAGTTTTTCGAATGGCTTTCAAAATTGTAATTTCAGGACTGAATCACACCATGATTTGCCAGGTTCCTTTGCTAGCGCAGTTGTGAATGGCTTTCAAAATTGTAATTTCAGGACTGAATCACACCCTCAAATACCCAAACATCTCCTCCCTCCTTGTTGTGAATGGCTTTCAAAATTGTAATTTCAGGACTGAATCACACCTTTTGGGTTTTTTGGGCGCTTGCCCCGCGGGTTGTGAATGGCTTTCAAAATTGTAATTTCAGGACTGAATCACACCACGACCAAACGCGGCTCGTTACCGACGCCAGTTGTGAATGGCTTTCAAAATTGTAATTTCAGGACTGAATCACACCGCGTTGGCATAGCGCCCACGCCCGAGCGGGGTTGTGAATGGCTTTCAAAATTGTAATTTCAGGACTGAATCACACCGTAGTTTTTGGCTGTTGCTCAACTGGGTGTGTTGTGAATGGCTTTCAAAATTGTAATTTCAGGACTGAATCACACCGGATCGGAGAAGAGCGCCGGACGGTCTCCGGTTGTGAATGGCTTTCAAAATTGTAATTTCAGGACTGAATCACACCAATTCATTCTATAAAAAAGCCCGATCATTAGTTGTGAATGGCTTTCAAAATTGTAATTTCAGGACTGAATCACACCCCGCGGATTCGGACAAGAACGTCAGGATGGGTTGTGAATGGCTTTCAAAATTGTAATTTCAGGACTGAATCACACCCTGAAGACCGAGTTTCAGCACCATGAGCTGGTTGTGAATGGCTTTCAAAATTGTAATTTCAGGACTGAATCACACCTTAATGGTTTCGTTCCACTCCTTCTCTGTGGTTGTGAATGGCTTTCAAAATTGTAATTTCAGGACTGAATCACACCTTGAAGGAATACCTGGCTCACAGCGACATCGTTGTGAATGGCTTTCAAAATTGTAATTTCAGGACTGAATCACACCGCGGGTCGGGCTGCATTCAATCGGCTGCAGGTTGTGAATGGCTTTCAAAATTGTAATTTCAGGACTGAATCACACCTGGAGGTTAGTACTGATAACGGGAAATCTGGTTGTGAATGGCTTTCAAAATTGTAATTTCAGGACTGAATCACACCATTGATATTAGTACACCTAAAGGAATGAAAGTTGTGAATGGCTTTCAAAATTGTAATTTCAGGACTGAATCACACCAACTAGTAACTCAACTTCCTACAAAAAACGGTTGTGAATGGCTTTCAAAATTGTAATTTCAGGACTGAATCACACCATTATCCGGATGCACGAAAGACATGGATTTGTTGTGAATGGCTTTCAAAATTGTAATTTCAGGACTGAATCACACCGAAAGTGGTAATGTTTGAATTTAGACTGAAGTTGTGAATGGCTTTCAAAATTGTAATTTCAGGACTGAATCACACCTCGGCCTTAAAATGGCAACCGAACATGGAAGTTGTGAATGGCTTTCAAAATTGTAATTTCAGGACTGAATCACACCGGCCTCCTTCCAAAACATATATGCAATAAAGTTGTGAATGGCTTTCAAAATTGTAATTTCAGGACTGAATCACACCAGCCCGCTATTGGTGGCGCTGGCTTAAGTTGTTGTGAATGGCTTTCAAAATTGTAATTTCAGGACTGAATCACACCGTCGTTTCAGCACGTGAATGGCAGCAGCTGGTTGTGAATGGCTTTCAAAATTGTAATTTCAGGACTGAATCACACCTGATAGCGAAGTCAAACTCATTAACGCAGGTTGTGAATGGCTTTCAAAATTGTAATTTCAGGACTGAATCACACCAAAAGTGGGCTGACATTTGGGCTGATATGGTTGTGAATGGCTTTCAAAATTGTAATTTCAGGACTGAATCACACCGAGCAAGAGCTGAGCGGCTACCGCACCCTTGTTGTGAATGGCTTTCAAAATTGTAATTTCAGGACTGAATCACACCAAAAAGCGATTATACATAGTTCATATAATAGTTGTGAATGGCTTTCAAAATTGTAATTTCAGGACTGAATCACACCAAAGGTAATTGAGGGCAGCCACTACTTCATGTTGTGAATGGCTTTCAAAATTGTAATTTCAGGACTGAATCACACCCTGCATAAGTTGTAGGAGCCAACTTGACCTGTTGTGAATGGCTTTCAATGGAAATTTCACTCCATTCTGACCCACTTGTTTCACTGCAAACTGACCCGGGTGT
>VFQQ010000511.1_pt1 | contig 75326 bp, 68 predicted proteins | sample 3512341 | NCBI WGS metagenome assembly VFQQ01 (sample SAMN10412373, study PRJNA504923) | tailings metagenome | isolation source: Relicate 2 Philex TSF1 revegetated site | place: Philippines: Tuba, Benguet | collected 2017-08-29
TGGGCCGCTACTGGATCGCCGACGGCGACGGCCGCTCGCTCGACGCCGCGCAGCGCCCGGTGCGCACCGTGCATGCGCACAGCGGCGCGGCCGAGCTTGGCCCCTACCGCCACTACATGCAGAAGGAGATCTTCGAGCAGCCGCGCGCCATTGCCGACACGCTCGAAGGCGTGGCCGGCATCACGCCCGAGCTGTTCGGCGACGGAGCGTACCGCGTGTTCAAGGAGATCGACCGCGTGCTCATCCTGGCCTGCGGCACCAGCTACTACAGTGGCTGCGCGGCCAAGTACTGGCTCGAATCGATTGCGAAGATCCCGACGCAGGTGGAGGTGGCCAGCGAGTACCGCTACCGCACCAGCGTGCCTGACCCGCGCACGCTCGTCGTCACCATCAGCCAGAGCGGCGAGACCGCCGACACCCTGGCCGCGCTGCGCCACGCGCAGGGTCTGGGCATGGCGCACACGCTGACCATCTGCAACGTGTCCACCAGCGCCATGGTGCGCGAATGCAAGCTCGCGTACATCACGCGCGCCGGTGTCGAGATCGGCGTGGCTTCCACCAAGGCCTTCACCACGCAACTGGCGGGCCTGTTCCTGCTCACGCTGGCGCTGGCGCAGGTGCGCGGGCACCTGGCCGAAGCGGACGAGGCCGAGTACCTCAAGCGCATGCGCCACCTGCCCGTGGCGTTGCAGGCCGTGCTGGCGCTCGAGCCGCAGGTCATCAGCTGGGCCGAAGACTTTGCGCGCATGGACAACGCGCTCTTCCTCGGCCGCGGCCTGCACTACCCGATCGCACTCGAAGGCGCGCTCAAGCTAAAAGAGATTAGCTACATCCACGCCGAGGCTTACCCCGCAGGTGAACTGAAGCACGGCCCGCTCGCGCTGGTGACGGCCGCCATGCCGGTGGTGACGGTGGCGCCCAACGACGCGCTGCTGGAGAAGCTCAAGAGCAACATGCAGGAGGTGCGCGCGCGCGGCGGCGTGCTCTACGTGCTGGCCGACGCCGACACCCGCATCGCCAGCAGCGAAGGCATCCACGTCATCCGCATGCCCGAGCACTACGGCGCGCTCTCGCCCATCCTGCACGTGGTGCCGCTGCAGCTGCTGGCGTACCACACGGCGCTGGCCAAAGGCACGGACGTGGACAAGCCGCGCAACCTGGCGAAAAGCGTGACGGTGGAGTGACGGGATCGAATGCCCAAACCGATTGTTTCTGACAAATAAAGTCGAAAACAGCGAAATAGAGTCGAAAACAAAACAATAAAGTCGAAAACTACGGCAGCGACGCTGACATGGCCATCAACCTGAGTTCAGTCATTGACAGTTCTTCAGTTGGGGAGCTGTGCAGCGACTGCCGCTAGGCGCGTCTACACGTTGAACTCACGGTCTTGGCGTAAGAGCTGTCGTCCAAATGCTAGCCAATGGCAGCATACTGCTGAGAGCTTGCGCTATAGGGGTCGGGCATGCATTTAGGAATTGAGCAACACACAGGACTGGTCTTTGAAGGCACGGGGAACCCCGACATTCCCGCCATGCCGATGCCAACGGTGACGCATGCGAAGTTCATCGATACTGCAGACGATTGGAAGGCGCTCCCGAGTCCTTCGGAGGCTTTTGGTCTCGTGTTCCGAGAGGATTCGTATGACCCGGTAAGCCGAACGCGCAGAGGCCGCCTCTATCAGCAAACCAGCGGTGCTCAGCCTTCGAGGCTTATCGTTTCCGCCCACCCCCATGACCGCGGCTTGATTCCAGGCTACGACAAAGCAACCTACAAGTCGCTGTTCGTCTATACGTCTTGCTTCGAAATCCTACAGCGGCCGAACCAGGGCCAAGGTTCGGTTTTGGCGCTAGGGTCGTCGCGCGCAGCGTCAGCGTGGCGCGTCGTGCAAACGGAGGCGCTATACAGCGGCGCCGTGATGGTGACGCTTAAAGCGTTGTCAGCATTCAGCATCCTGCCTGAGCTCGACCTCAACAAGATCGACGAGCAGCTCCGACCTGCGGTCGCTCAGGCAATCGCGCGCGTCCTCGACTCCGCCTTCAAGGAGTCACCTGGCTCTGTCGTTGACAACTGCCGCGATGCCATGCAGGCGATTCTCTCCTCATGGCTTGCTCAGAGTGGCTCGCCCGACACGATCATTGGCAGGGAGCTTGCGCAAGTCTCTGCGACTATAGAGGGTGCACCCTATGAGCGAATCTGCGTGGGTCACCTGGGCAAGGTGTGCGCGAAGCTGCACAGCCGGAACAAGAGCAATGCGCAGCGCCAAAATGGTTATCGACCCATCATGGAAGAGGACGCCGAGCTCGCCATTCATGCTGTTGGCTTCGCAATCCGAGACCTTGAATGGGCGAAAGCCTAAAGCGGCCTGCAATTTCAACCTGCCCGCGCCTTGCGGCCTATTCAGTTCGAAGTCACTCCAGCCACCCGAGAGGCCGTGCAATCCTGGATCAAATTGGCCGGGTTGAAACAGAAGGCGCTCTCTTGCCCTGCTGCATGAACGAATCGCCGCACTTGGGGACTCGCCAGTATGAACAGATCCTCGGGCGGCAGGTCGACAACCTGGGGCTGGACCGCGCGGATTAGTCTTCGGCTTCGCAGCGGGTGTCGCCGGTCACATTCGGCCCGCGTACTCACGCTGTTGGCGCGAAGCCACCATTGGACGCGGCAACCGGTGCTGACCCGTCTGGCCGTGTTAAGGCGGTTAGCCTCGCCTCCCCTATTCCTTGAGCCACGACTTTTTGATCCCCTCGAAGTTGAGTTGCTTCCACTCTTCCTTCCAGAGCTGGTAGTACGGAATATCTGTCGACGAGGGTGGAGGATCGCAGCGCTGCACCTGGACCAACGATGGCATCACCACCGACTCACCGATCAGAAGCGCCTCGCCTGCACCCAGGGTCGGCAACTTGTCGCACAGGTTACCGAGGGTGTCAGGCAACAGGCGGGCGACGTAACTCTGGTCGCTCGGGTTGGTCAAGCGCATCGCCAGGAAATTGCTGCACTGGGAGAAGATCGTCTCGGAGATTTCTGACGGCCGCTGACTCGACAGAAGCAGCGTGACGCCGTACTTGCGCCCTTCCTTTGCAATGCGCTCGATCGAGAGCTTGGAAGCGCGAAAACGTACCAGGTCGCTGTTGGGCACGTACTTGTGAGCCTCCTCATAAACGAGCAGGAGCGGCGCGTCGGTATTGAACTGCTCTTTCGCCGCCGTGCGCATCACTTTGTAGTGATATCCATATTCGAAAAGGATCCGCGAGATCAGTGACACGGTGATGCTCAGGACCTCAAACGGAACGCCGCTCAAGTCGACGATCGTGACGTTGGACTTCGTATCGCCGTAGCCGATCAGGCTCATCAGAGTACCTTCCAGCGTGGCTGTATCCGCAGCCGGACCGAAGAGGAACTGCAGGCGGTCCTGCTCGACCTTGCCCTCGAACCGCGTGAAGAACTTGTCCAGTGTCTTGTCAGCGTAGCTCCCGCCCGTGATGCTTTGCGACTTGGTCGGATGAAAATCGAGTCGCTTAGAAAAGTAAAGATCCAAGCGCTGATCCGCCGTGAGCAGCAGCCCATGGCCACTATCAGTCTTGCCCTCAGTCAGCAACGCGTAGCTGCCGTCGTTCACCATGTACCGCGCCTCGTTCTTCGAGTTCACGGTTTCGTTCTTGATGTTGTACAGCGCGTTCAGCACTTCATGGATGTCGAACTTGAGAGGACTGTCGTAGAAGACGTTCTTCGCGCACTTGTTGTGGCGCTTCTTGTTCTCCGTGACCAAATGGCGAAACACTGCCGATTGGTTGTAGTTGTCGCGCTCGCCCGTATCCAGAAGCACCTCCTCCAGTTCTTCGCTGTTGAGCAGCCAGTAAGGCAAGGTCAGTGTGCTGGCATCCAGGAAGTTCGCGTCGGGGAATGCCGTCCGGTACTCGGAGTGGATGTCGAAGATGACGACGTGGGAGTTGTTCAGCGAGTAATCGCCGTCTTTCGCGCGCACTGCGGTCTGGATGATCTTGGCGATGGTGTGCGACTTGCCCGCGCCAGTGGAACCCACGACGGCAAGATGCTTGTTGAAGAACCGGTCCCCGTCGACGGGGACGGAGATCTTCTCGTTGGACACCAGCGCGCTGAATGCGAACTTCTTTGCCGGCTCAATCGAATCCTCGAAGATTTTCTTGATGTCTTCGTCCGTCGCCGGCGCCACGCCAGTGGGAGGGATGGTCAGCGTATCGCCGCCACGAATGAACTTGCCGTCAGCGATGATTCCCAGCGGCAAGGCCTCGATGAGGTGACGACGCTCGCCGCTGGCAGTTACTTCGATGCAGAAGTTCTCGATGATCGCGATGAGCGCGCATTCTTCGATATCGGTGATGCGCAGATATGAGCCCACCTTGAGGCTCTTATCGTTTGCGAATGCCGAGATGTTGCCAACCGAGATCTTCACCTTGTCCGGGAAGACAGCAATCACTTCGGCCTTGATGTCATTGGAATCGTTCATGCCTGCATGACCTCCTGAAGCAGATAGGCACTGTCACTCTTGATCGAATGGAGCCCTGTGCCCTTGGGCAGGAGGGCTGAGTCCAACGGCGAGCCTTGGTGAAAGTCGTAGACCTCGACGAGCGAGCCTTTGCAGGCAGCCATGGTCGGCGCTAGCTCGTGCTCATCGGGGACGAATTTGAGCGTCCAGAGTCTTTCTTTGGTGGGGCGCTCCGCCAGCATCTCGGGTGAGAAAGCCGAACCGTGGAAGGGATAGCCGTCAATGAAGGCCACGCCCTGCCTCCAAAGGCTCTCCTTGAGCTCAACCAACTGTTCGGGCGTCAGGCCTCGCAGCAGCACGTAGGGGCAAAACCGATCGGTAGCAGGCGTCCGCATATGCTCCGTGTGCGAGAACTTCCGCCCAAGCCCGGCGAGCATGCGACTGGCCTTGGCCACTTCGAACTCTTCGCCCATCTCGATCACGAAGAATCTCGAAGCCTGGGGCAGCTTAGTCGTGCGATGAGAGAAGTACTTTCGACGGACCATCCTCGCGAAGTACTCGCGCCCCATGTAATCCCTCAGCCAGGCGTTGAAGACCACCTCCTTGCGGTTGATTGCCTTCAAGAACTGCGCCTTGGTTACCTTTCGCTGCGCCACGTCCGCTTCGATTGCGAGTCCCTGAACGACGTTGATCGCCATCGGATAGAAGAAGATCCGCGCATCATCGCTGTTGCACCCGGAGATCTCGCGCACCATCAGTTTGATCAACGTCTCCTTCTGAGCGTCATAGGACGGCGCGCTCACGTTGATGTCCAGCAGCGCGAGAAAGTCGGCCAGCTGTTCGTCGGTGAGCACCAGTTCTTCGTGCACTTTGTGGACCTTCTTTTCCTTCGTGAAGGTAAGAAAGTGTTCCTTCACGAAGTCGCCCGTCAGGGGAAGCGTGAGCTTGTGCTGCCCGCTTTGGTAATAGCCGTGAAGCCGGTACCGGAACATTTGGTCTCTGGAGCAGCCCGCGGCATGGAAATGCCGCAGCATGTGCACGACCGCGTCCTTAATCACCGAGTGGTTGTACTCCGTGCCTTCGTAGTACTTGCACTGCACGAAGGCGCTCTCACCCGGATCATCCAGGTCTATGTCCTCCACGCCTTCGACCGTCACGCTGCCATGAGGGGACGCCTCGAGCAGACTCACGATCGTCTGGTCGAACTGGTAGAAGTAGCCTTTGATCGTCGCGATCGCGCTGCGGTCTTTCACTGTCTATCCTCGGGTGATGCTCAACGGCGGTCGGCCTCACGGCGTAGAGGGTTCGCCGCCGCCGTAGCCAGGCGCATGAGATAGCTCGCGTGCGGCAACGCCAAGGTCCTGCCAGGCGTGCGGGTGGCAGCTAAACACCAGGATCTGATGTCTTTGAGCGGCGTCGTAGAGCACCCGCTTCATCTGGCCCAGTCGATCTTTGTCGGTGTGAACCAGGGCGTCGTCTAGGATGAGCAACGTGGGCTTGCCAGCCTCTTGCAGAAGGTCCGCGTAGGCCAGCCGCGCGACGACACCCATCTGCTCCCGTGCCCCGACGCTGAGTTCCTCGAAATCACCGGTCTCCGCGCCGTTGGTGCCGACTCGGGTGATGCGTCCCGGTGATAGGTCATCACTCACCTCGATGCCCGCGCCCGGGAACAGGATCTGTAGGTAGTGGTTCAGGTGTCGCTGAAGTGGCGCGCGCAGGCGTCGTGCCAGCGCGGCGCGCTTCTCTGTGAGCAGCTTGAGAAGATGGCTCAGCGCCTTGGCCCGGCGTTCGAGCTCGGTGCACCGTCTCTCCATGTGGTCGAGCTCGCGCTGTTTGTCCGCGGCGGCCTCTTCCAGCCCCAAGGCGCCCTTGGCCTCCAGGTCCGCCTCCAACCGGATGATGTCGCTCCCGCGTTGGGCGTACGCGCTCTCAAGCTGCTTGGCGCTCCGCTCAAACCGCTCGACGTCCTGCTGCAGAAGTGCAACGTTGAGCGTGCGCAGTTGCTCGGCGAGTGCTTCCACACCTGCCCGCGCCGTGGTCTCGTTCGCAAGGGCATCGGTCAGGGCATGGCTGGCGTCCGCTTTCCTTTTGGCGCGAAGTGGGTCGGCCAGTGTCGCCTGGGCCGCTGCCAGCTCTTCGCTCGCGACGCTGAGCAGGGCCATCGCTTCGCTCACCGCGAGCTTGGAGTCGTTCAGCTGGGACGTCGCATCTTCCAGTATGACCTTCGCCGTGGATTCATCCGATTCCGCTTGCGACACGGATACGCCGGCAGTTTCAGCCCCGACAGGTTCCGTCAAGTTCTGCAGTGCTTGCTTCGCCTCCGTCAGCTTGGTCGACAGCGCCGCTATGTCCACCGCCAAGGCGGCCACCCCCTTCGGAGCGTGGGCCTCCAAGACGGATTTCGCCGCCTTGGCCTCCGCCGCGCGCTGCACGTGCTGGCGCTCACGCTCTTCCGCAGCCGCCAAGTTCGCCACACCCAGGCGCTGGAGCAGCTCCGCCAGGACTTTGCGCTGTTGATCACGATCCGCAATCAGGCTTTGAAGGCCCTCACCGCCCGGCAGCACCGTGATGCGCCCCACCCCCTCAATGTCGATGCCCGTGCGCTCCACCACGGTGAGGCGGTCGGTGGCATTCACCTGGACACCGGCGACCTGCACCTTCGCGCTGGGCTGGAGGCGGAACTCCAGCGCGGTTGATACCGCATCCAACCGAGCCTGCGCGGTGCGCAGGCTCTCCGTGACTTCGCGCAGGCGCTTGAGCTCCGCGCCGGGCATGGCGAGCGACAGCGTCTCGGCCTGCAAGCTTGTTAGCTCTTCCTGCTTGAGCTGCGCTTGGCGGTGACTCCGGCTCAGGGCTTGTACTTGGGCCGCGAGCTCGGTCACCGCCTTCTCCTGGGCCTGCCAGGTCGCCACTTGGCGCGCCGCTGCCAGTCGGTCGCGCGCCCTCATGCTCGCGTGTTCAGCCTGCGCATGGCGCGGCTCCCAGGCCTGGAGCTGACCGTTGGCCTGCGCCAGCTTGTCCTGCGCCGCCTCCAGCTTCTCCTCGCGCAGCTTCACCGCGTCGTCGTCGCGTGCCATGAGCTGCAGTTGTTGGCGCTGGGCGTCAACCTGCGCCGAAGCCTGCTTGAGCAGCAACTCTTGCGCGGTCCTCCGCTGGGCAAGCCCCAACGCGTCGGCCAGCTTGACCTGCGCTTGCTCAAGTTGCGCGCGCAGGGTCAGCCAGGGCCGAGCCTCGCCGTCTTGCCCATGATCAAGACGCAATGCCGCCAGCCGGTCCACGGCGATTCGGTACGCGTTAATCTCCACGCGCAATAACTGCAGCTCTTCGAGCAGCGCTGTGCGGCGCTTGATCGCTTCCCCGTATGCACCGCGCGGTGCCTCGGTGGACGGCGTCAGCAGCTGATTGCGCTCGGTCTCAACCGCCTTGATGACCTCATCGCCGCTTGTGGCCGCGAGTTCGCCAAGGGAGTCCCCCATCGCGTTGCGCAGATGATCGCTTGCGAACCCGACGACCTTGGCAATTTCATGCGACGTGCCCTGCTTAATCCAGAGCAACCCGGGGATACCCATGTGCTCGGGCGAGCTGGCGCCCTTTCCGGCGAAGCTGAAGCCCAGCAGCTCTCCCAGGTGATCCTCGGCCTCTGCTCCTTCCAGCGTCTTGCCATCGATGATGAGCTGGCATCGCTTCTTGCCCAGAAACGCCTTGCTCAGCCGAGCGGGTTTCCCGCCGAGTGCGAAAGCGATCTCCACAGACGGCGTGGCGGAGCTGTCGCTCCACGGACGCAAGCCACTGATCGCGCTCGACTTGTGCCGCTCGAAAAACGCGGCCCGGATGGCTTCGGCTACGGTGGACTTCCCCGACTCGTTCGGGGCGACGAACAGGTTCAGTCCGTCAGCGAAGTCGCACAACTCCAGCGGGGCCCGAAAGCGCTTGAAATTCTCGATTCGCACCCGCTTGAGCTTCATGCGCAGGCTCCTTTCGCTGGTGCTTGGTCGTCCAGGATCCGCGCCAGCGCTAGCAGCGCGTCACGCGCCAGTTCGGGCTCTGCGCTGGCTTGCTGCTCGCGCAGCTCCTGCAGGGCCTCGCCCACAAAGCCGTCGGCACGCAGCGTTTGAATATCTTCCTCGGTTGGCTCGAGCCTGAGCGCCTCAGCGTTCCACAGGATGGCCCGCGCCTTGGCGCGCGCCGCCCCGAGCGCGGCCGTCAGCTTGCGGTGTCCCGCCAGATTGCAGGTGCCGGACAGGCGCAAGTGAAGGACATCATTGCCACTCACTCCGTCTAACGCTTGCACCACTTCGTCGACGTCTGAATCGACGGCCATATGCTGCTCGAGCTGACGCCAGTTGAATTTTCCGGTGGGTACCGCTGTGACAATAGGCTCGAGTGACGTCGACTCTATGGCCACGAGCAGTGCCTGACCCGACTCGTTGGCTTTAAAGCGGTCCGATTCCGGCGTGCCGGCGTACCAGGTCTTGCTATCCACCTGCTTGGTGCCGTGCCAGTCTCCTAGCCCCAGGTAAGCCAGTCCCGCGCTCTGCGCCCGGCCCGCCGCGATCGGATTGGTCGAGTCCACGTCTGCGGGTAGGATGCCCTGCACACTGCCGTGCGCCAGACCGACTCGCGGCAGGTCGTCCGATGGAACGTGCGTCGCGAACCATTCGGTGAGGTCGGCATAGGTATGGCGCTGGGTCAGCGGTGCCGGCAGCAATGTGAACTTGCCTGCCACCACAAAGGGCCTTGGCTCTAGGCACACGATGACGTTGTCGGGGATTGCCCCCAAGCGATGTGCCCGGTTCCACACCGACTCCGCCAGCGCAGCATCGTGATTACCCGGGATCAGGACCCAGGTCCCGGTAAAGCCTTGCATGGCGTTGAACAGCCGCCGAATAGTCTTCTCGGCCACCGTCTGGGCGTCAAACACGTCGCCAGCGACCAGCACTGCGTCCACGCCTCTATCGGCCGCGATACTGGCCAGGCGCTCCACGGCAGCGAATCGTGCCTCAAATAGAGCGGCCGCGTCGTCGGTCTCAAACTGCGCGAACACTCGACCGATCTGCCAGTCGGCCGTATGCAAAAATGAGATCAAGTCATCCCCCTGATCGCTTGATTTGATGGAATTCCCTTGCAGCGGCGACTTGATGCGCCGTTCACCACCAGTCTAACGTTTTGAAACACTGCACGGCAGTGCACTGCTCGGACGAATCGCGAGAGGTTTCTCCGTTCGTTCGAGCACGAAATCAGGGGTTGTTTCGCGGCGTTGTGACCAATTTTTCAGCGGTCTGTTTGGTGTTACTGACGACCCGTTTTGGTCAACTACGGCCTTTCGGCCTCGAAGCGCAGGTGGCTGCACCCAGTCTCGAGCGGCCGATGCTCAACAACTCGCGCTGCGACCTCCTTGATATGGGATGAGATCCATAGGAACATAGGGCGCGCGCATGGCTCTTGCTCCCATGCCCCTCCCTGGCGACGGATCGTCGACCTGAGCTGCTATGGCCATGGAGCTTCTGCCATTCAATTCTGCGGTTCTTCCTTGGTTGACGGGCGAGACCCTGTTCAGCCTCTGCAGTCGGCATCATCGCCTCTGGGGATTTTCGAACTCATCCCAGTCTACGGAGATTCTTTTCGGTTCACCGAGGCGAGGGACGCAACATGACTTTCCCTGCGCGTTGGATGTGTTCGCGGATCGAACGCAAGGGCTTCTTGGTTCGGCGAACGAGATTGCCAGACAGCGTACTGTGCTGAAGTTCTACGCTCCGTTTCGAGGCGCGGGTGAAGTGCAGGATGCAGTTGTCATGATGCGAAGCGCCTCCGTGGCACATCTGAAGTATCGATTGGGGCTTCTGACGAGTCGGTTTCGTGCGCATCACCCGCTCAAGTCTTGCCCTCAGTGCAGGCATCGTGATCTCGTGGAGTGTGGTTGGGTCTATTGGCGAGGCCATCTTCAATACCCCGGGGTCTGGATGTGCCCGGAGCACAAGATTCCTGTGCAGGAGTCGGCGCTGAAAGCGACCGGGGTGGCTCGTTTCCAGTGGCATCTTCCTGCTGAGGAAGATCAACACAGTCTTGAGGCTTTGAGAACGGACTGGATGCAAGCAAGTGCACTCAAGCTCGCAACCATGACCGTCGATCTGGTGGAGTCCATAACGGAGGATGGCTGGTTGAGCCGGCATCGCTTCCAGGCCGCGGTGAGATCCCGCATGCTGGCCAATGGCTGGCTTCTTACATCGGGCAGGCTGCGGCTCGAAGATGCCGCAAGCTCCTTCCTTCAGCATGTACGACCACTTCGACGTATTCCGGAACTAGCAGCTCTGCCGAGCTCCGTTGAAGAGGCGAAATCACAATTGGGTCGACTTCTGCGGCCGATGAGAAGTGGAACGCATCCGCTTCGATGGATGGTCGTCGCGAGCTGGCTGTTTGACGACGTGGATGATCTTCGAGCGGAACTCGCGCATCCCAGCGAAAGGGACTGTTGGCCGGAGGTGAACAAGGAACTCAGTCAGGGGGCAACTGATAAGGAGGACGTGCGCGTTCGACTGGTGGCGTTCATGAGCGAAGGGGCGTCTGCCACATCAGCAGCGCGTGAGTACGGAGTGGACGTCAAGACCGCCATGGCATGGGCAGCATCTTCTGGGATTTCCACGAAGCGTAGGTCGAAGAAGCTGACGGCGGAAAGCCTGCTTTCAATCTTGCAGGCGCTTCAATTTGGCGACGACAGAAATGAACTCGCTCAGCGGTATAGCATTTCGAGTGGGACCATCACTCGCATCCTCATGACCGAGGTGGGGCTGCACGCCCAATGGGTCGCTGCTAGGAAAGCGAGATCCCGAGAGCGCGCACGTTCGACGTGGCTATCCCTTCTGGCAAGTGGCGAACATCAGGGCTTGAAGTGGATGAGAAAACTGGAGCCAGCCGCTTATGCGTGGCTGTATCGCAACGACACCGCCTGGCTTCGGGCCAACCTTCCGCCTGCTCCGAAAGAAAGTGCCCGCAGGGCGAGCCCAGCGGTTCGTTGGGATGTCCGTGATTTGGAGCTCAGTGCACGTGTCTTTCAGACTGCGCTGTCGCTGTCGAAGAACGGGGCAACAACGTTGCGACTCTGGCAGTTGTACCAGGTCCTTCCAGAGCTGAAGGCGAAACTAGGTCAACTACAACGGCTGCCCTTGACGCAGCGAGCGCTCGAGACCGTCCTTACAAGACGCGCAACTTCCACTTCCCCGAGCGAGCTACTCTGATTGCGCAGCCCGGCCGCTTTCCTGTCTTTGTGCATGATGGTTGACATGCAAATATGCGCTAGATTATGCTTTATGCATGCTCGAAACAGCGTCGCTCGCCAGGTTGCTCAACGCTAGGGAGGCGTGCAGACAGCGCGGCATTTCCCAGGCGCAAATTGCGTCTGCCGTTGGTGCCAGTCAGTCGCAGGTAAGCCGGATCTTGAACGGGCGAGGGCTGCGTAGATCTCGCTTGCTTGAAGATGTGTGCCTCTACGTCGAGCGCTTCGAAGTCGGCGTGACGGCCGATGCGGTGAGGGGCAACGAAGAGCTTGTCGACGCGTTGCGTTCTGCGTGGGACGGATCGGCCGGGCACGCAAAGGCATTGTCAACCGTCATTCGGTCCCTCTCTGCATTGCGACCTACGCCGATCAGTCGGTTGTAGGCTAGAAGGGCCCCCAGATTGCTCGTCGTACCTGCCCCCAAGCCTGGCGAGCTTGCCATCGGCTATTGGGGGGCCGTCCTCCGGTGGAACGGATTGAGTCGGAACGTCGCGGATGGACGTCAAGCGTTACGCCTATTCACAGGGCAATCGGTCAACTTCTGTGACGTACCTCGCGTCGAACTCTTGGCGAAGATCGCAGCAATGGACCTTGAGTCATATGTTCGGCATCACACAATGTTTCCTCTTCGTCGTGCAGTGACAAAAGACGTCTCCGGAGGGATGCTGGGGCAAGGAAAGTACCGTGCTTCCATGATCAGCGGGGGCACGTTGCGAGTGCCAAGACCGCAAGCTTATCTTTGCCAAGAATGCGTGCGCGAGGATCTTGGCTTTCACGGCTATGCCTACTGGCGTCGAGAACACCAACTGCCTGGGCAATGGAGATGTGACAAACATGGCGCCACACTGTCTCGCGTTGGCATAAGCCAGGCGGAGGCGTTCTACGCCTCGCCGGCCCAGATGCTGCCGCAGGCCAAGGTTGAGAGTGACTTGATGTTCGAGAAGGATGCGACGGATTGCGCGACGTACCGGTTCTTCGATATCTGTTCGCACCTGCTAGGCGGCGTTGTTGTCCTCCCCCTCGATGCCGTCTTTTCTGCAGCCAAGTATCGAGCCGAAGATCTTGGGATCAATACTGAAGCCTGCACCCTTGTCCGTCACCTGCTAAAACTAGAAGAAGTCCAGGCCTGCTATGACCGGCGATGGCTCGATGCCTTGAGTCAAGAAGGACTCACGAGACATGTGTTCAGCGATGACGTCTCAGGGAGTGCGATGTTCTCTACGCTGTCGGCCGCCCTTGTATTCGCGGCCTTGTACGAGACGAGTGAAGAAGCGATTTCAGGGATGGTTCTCTCAACAAGAGAGTGCACGAAAAGTCATTGACTCAGATTCGCATAGTTGCTGATAGGTAAACCGGAAAGCAATGGACGGGGCACTGGGGGGACTGCAACAGTGGTAGCGCCTTCCCAAGACAAGTGAGACTCACGAGAACCGACTCCAAAACTCCGACCAGAATGGCGTGTCGCGCAGCACGAGGTCTTCATACATGGCCATCTTGGATGGGCTTCCTTCCCGAATCGCCGCGACGGCTGGTGCGAGCGGCTCGAGCCAGGTTTGAGCTGCCGTGATGAAGTCTTCGAGCCGCAAGCTGTCATCCGCGCGTTCGAAGGCAACGCGGTGAGCAGCGATCCACAGTGCGATGATGACTCGTTGAATGCCTGCGGTCAGATCAATGATCAGCTTGGCAAGGTTGTCGTCGATCGGGAGCTTCTTCTGAACATACTGATACCGCGCAAGCACGTCCAGAAACTGGGACCTAAATCTTGGCGCAGTGTGATCGGAGAACTGTTCGAACCGATGGTAACCGGCAGTATTCAGTCGCTGCAAGGTACTCAAGCGCGAGGTCAGAGCACCGATTCCATCCGGCGTACCGGACACAAGCACTGGTATCTGGCCTGTGTTGACGAGATTGAGGAACCAGCGCACGACGCGATCTTCTACGATGCTGATTTCCGGCCGTTCTGCGGTGCCAGCGCGGTTGACTCGTTGCTTCAGGGACGAGATCTTGAAGAGATTCTGAATTTCATCGAGATGAAGAATCCCAAGGAAGCCAGACACGGCGACTTGCCGCCATTCGTCCAAAGCTCGCATTCCATCTGGAATTCGTTCCTTCGCCAGCCAGTTGTCGAATCGCCGACCGCCAGTGGCCTCGTCCCACGCAAGCATCAGCGCACGCGCAAGGTCCGATGAGCGCCCAGAGGGTGGAGCCTCTACGGACAGCCACAGGACTTGGGTCAACCCCCCGATGACCTTTGGGAATCGTTCATGACGAATGACCTGAGGGCCAAAGGCATGTAGGCATCGAAGGCAGGCCTGTGTTTTGCCGACACCAGACAGCCCCTCTACTGCTGCCGCGGTTGCTTGTGGAATTCGAATGCCGGCGCGAGTCGCATCTCCACTAACTGAGGCCCAGGTAGACGCTTGTCTGGGGTCTCTGTAGCTGTATCCCTGGCGTACCATCAGATCGATTGAATGAAACAGGCGTCGCTCGACCAACGTCGGGACATGCAAATCACGAACAGACATCAAGTCATGCAGACGAACATGCTTCGGAGTCGAGCCCAGATCTGTGGGTTCCGGTGGCAGATAGAGCAGGGAACTGAGAGTGGCGTCCGACGATTGAATGCCTGGCAAACACTCCGTGAGGAGGTTGCCCGCGTATGGGTTTGAAGGGTCCTCTGCCTTCATCTACCTGTCTCGGTTTGCGCGTTCGAGCAGTGTGGACATCATCGCGTCGTGGGCGATCTCCGCTTCATACCGAGGTACTTCCAAAGGGCAAGACTCCGCCATAGGATGCGCAAGTGATGCAGCTTCCTCCAAGTGGCGAGCCTCTGTCATTGTGGGCATCGGCCCGTCGAACTTGTCGATCGCTTCTTGAGTCAAGCGATTTGCATTGTCCCGGATCTCTTGAAGGCGCCTTCGTGACTGAATGGAGGCCGCAAGCCGTGCATGTTCTTCAGCGGGCCTGTCCATGACCTCTTTTGCGAGTACGTCTGCCCACTCATCCATACTGTAGTGAGGCGATGCCCTCGACTCGCCGGTCAAGGTCATCTCAAACATCTGGTGGTCCTTGGGCGACGGCGTCCAAATCGTTTCCATGCCACCAGGGTGATGATGAACGGGTACGTTCCAGCCGCCGAAGTTCCGCGCGCGGGTGGTCCATTCAAGCTCATGAATATGATTGGAGGTGTACATGCAACCAGCATGCCAAACCCCATCTGATTTGACACGCGCCGTAGCCGCGGGGAGCAGCTCAGCGACGAGGTCATGCTCAAACACTTGACGCTGATACGCAGCCCCGACAGAGTGACCCCAGCGCCAAAGGCCTGCCGGAGATGGGAACACGCCGGCAGCTCTCATCTCGCCCGTCATTCGATCGCTACGGTTTGCAGTGAAGTTGTAATCCGCAAACGCAATCGATAAGTAGTCCGCGTAGTCTTTCAACGTAAAGGTGCACTTTCGCGGATCGACCTTGCGCAGCTCGAGTTCATGTCGACGAGCGTCCATTGCGCCTGGAATGAACCAGAATTGCTCGTCCTTGATGATGCGAAACTGCACCTCGACCGTACCCTTCAGATCCCCGCGGTAGGGAGGTGTGTAGGCGACGTCGTAGTCGAGCTTGAGTGCTGTGTGCTTGTGTCCGGCCGAGAGATACTCGCCGCGGTCACACAGGAGGCGGTAGCAGAGAGTTGGGGCTGGAACCAACTGCGTTGCCAGCGCGAACTGAGGAATTCGTGTGGAAAGTGAATGCGACATGCACGCGTTGAAGATGGCGACCTTTGCGGTCGACCAGCTGGGACCCGTGAGGCAAATGTAGAAGCCCATGATGGCCGTCGACCAGATGTCGACAATGATGTACACAATGGGACGACCGATAATCCAGGCTCGTTTCACCGATGATCGAAGATAGATGTCTCCTATCGTTGAATCGATCGCCCAGGTGTGCGCCGGACCGGGTACACCCTTCCAGCTTCGTGCAGTCAGACCTCTCAACTGGCTGTTGAAATGATGTTTTGTAGTTTGCTCCGCTAGACGCTCGAGCTGACTCGAATCCCACATGAGCACGCGTCGAATCTGCTGGGCGTTCGGATACGATCCCTGCGGGCCTAGTTCGTACTTCACTTCACCATCAACATCCTTGGCCGTTGCAACAAAGGATGAGCCCAAGATCAGCTTTATCCGCGCTGGCATCGGCGGCTTAGGCCTGGGGATCTGTTTGTCTGCAGCAAGAATCCGCAAGCGCCAGTCCGTGCTCATGCCAGGCTGAATCGAAGCAATGGGAACTCCAGTGGCGCGTGCGATTCTTTGTGCGGTAGATTTCCGCCCCGCCTTGCCTCGAGTGGGCGCCTCGTTCTTGGGCGGGTCGCACGGCCTCGCTTCCCCTGGGGCGCCACAGCGATGACGCAAGGGGTACAGGCTCGACTCGTGCATGCCCCATCTGCACAAAGACGACCAATGCTTGTAGATGTAGGCGCGACTGACCCGCTTGGTTTGCATCGTTTCACTCACAAGTGGAGCAATGCTCTTGTGAACGATGATGCACTCTTGGAGTTTTACCAAGTCCAGAAAGAGCGCCATCTTGGCGATCCGGTCCTCGTGATCGATTCTTGCCAGCTCTCTATTTCCTCCGCGACCCTTTGACGATGGATCGGATCCATTCGGTACAAAACGACGCTCAACAGAAACTGGCAAAAGGAGCTTCGCCGAGTGAAGCTCCTGGAGTTGCGTGCGGTCGAGCCACAGGAGATTGCCGACCAGCCGCGCGGGTGGCTTCTTTCGAGGTCGCCGGAGGCGCTCTATCGTTACACGTGCTCTCCCTCCCTTGGACTTCGTCGGAGAACTTGCCTCAGAGTAGAGGAGGACCGCGCATGTCACATCCAACTCAGGGGCGTCGAGTATCACCCGGTAGATGCCTGGAAGTATGTTGCTTCGACTTCGCGAGCGATTGACCACACGGAACGTCGAGTCGGCGATCATTTCCACGAGGTCCTCCGCATCTCGATAGGGTTGTAGGCCAGAAAGGCCTCGCGTTCTATCAAGCGGAAGGGAACATGAAACTTGATAGGTCGACGGAGATCGACGGACAGAGGGCCGTGTACGACGGATTGCCACAGAGCCTTCTGCGCTTGCGGCTCCGAGCCGAGATGCTTGGTGAGGAGATGAATCAACTCAGTAATGGATCTGAACTGATTGAGCTCGACGAGCTTTGATGCGAACGTCCTCTCCTGCTCGGTGGTATCACGGTGGCGCGTCCAACATGCGACAGTTTTTAAGTTGTCCGCGACGGCGGGGTGAAAGACCTCGGGAGTGATGAGGAGCCAGTCGATGCCTCTGCATTCCCAGTACGCCCTCTCGACCTCAAGTAGATTCATCTTGCGTTTTGGTAATCGGGCATCTTGCTTGCAGGCCACCGCTGTTGCGTTGAAGCGCCCATCTCCTCCACGCCTAACCACGAAGAAGTCGGTGGACATGCGCCACAGAGCTGTGGCGCCATCGCCGCTGGTTCTCGGGTGTTTGACACCCAGCTGCAGACAAAGTCCGACCGTCCCTGGAAATAGCCTAAGTGGGTTGCCTTGGTCGTAGTCGAGCAGCGGATGATTGGATGGTTCGATGGATAGCCGATACTGCTCAAGGCAGTCCGTCACATCGGTCAGCATCCGGATGAAGTACAGGCCAACGAGTTCTTGATCGCTCAACAAGTGCCGTTGTCGGCCGTTCCAGATATGGAGGTGGCTTCTTCCAACGGAAGCCGGATCACCGCGCCCGACTTGGTGCCAAGGGACATAGAGGTCGTAGGTGCCTGATCCCCTGCCTTGGCGTTCGAAGCGTTCCAGCACCTTGGGCGTAAAGCGTTTCGTCGTTCTCATGCAATCCCCGAGAAAAAGGAGAAACGAAAGGGGATTGACGAGACCGCTTGACGACTCGTACACTGAAGCAGTCCTGCAAAGACTTCTTCGGAATCCCCGGAGAACCGGCGGCGACCCGTTACAGCGGGTCGCCGTTTTTCTTTGTCTACATGTTCAGCCTCCTACGATGGTCGTGTGCGATCACGCACCCAGTGCGAACTGGGACCGTCCTTTCCTGCGTGATGAGTTGCGCGAACGAAGAACTCGTGAGCGAGAGTGAGGTGATAGCCGGCGGAACCCCGTGGGCCTGACACGGTCGTTGTTGCGGCTTGCCAGAGAGTTTCGCTACGGGGCGAACTTGCCTTGACCCGGTGCTTGGATTGAGTACCCTTGGCGTGCCAGTGCTGAGGGGACTTCTCCGAGGCTTCAGGTAGACAGGTCCCCAGAGCGGGATCTGTCTGCTTGATTTCACATGGTTTCCTCCTGCAAAAGGGACATCACACGATCCAGGACATCATCCGGTAGCTGGTTGGATCTTGATCTAAGGGTGAGAATGCAGGCGCTCACTCTCGGAGGAAGGGGATTTCCGGAGTACATGTCCTGAATGGCTAGGCTAACCAGCATCTGCCGATCGTCGTCGCTTAATTCCAGGTACGAGGCAATGCTTGTGACGCGACTTGGGGTGGCCAATCGCTTTGAGTTTTCGAGCTCACTGTAGTAGCTCGTGGAGAGACCAAGCAGAGAAGCCATACTCGCTTGGCTAAAACGTCTAGTGGTACGCAGCCGGTACAGCATTTCGCCAAAGCTGCTAGGTGGCTGAGACACCTTTCCGGTCCGGTTACTGGCTCCGCCGCGAACTGGCGGATGGTCCGGCGACGGACATCCGAGATGGTTCGGCTCAAGAGCCATTCTCATGTGTGGGACCTCGCGCCTTGATCGGAACTTCTGTGTTTGACGGCTCGGAAAGTATGTGACCAGGTCGCTGGTTGAGATCAAGAAGTTGACATGGCAATAGGTGAACTCCTTCTTCTCACCTTTCACCAGCGGTGAGAACAATGAACGAGTTCTTCTCACCGTTCACCAAAGGTGAGAACAACGAACGAGTTCTTCTCACCATACTGAACTGTCAGATTGATCGAGGACGTCGTACCACCATGGTTGGGATTGAAGGAGATGCCAAGCACTGGCCGCAAGAGTGGTTGCGGCAGCTTCCGTTGCGTATGGAGGCCATGCAGCATGCAGGCGTACGTCGAAGTGAATTCCATTTTGCCGCGTACGTTCTACTCTGAAGACAGCATCTCAGTGCGTTCAGCCGCCATTCGACGCCTCTGAATATGCCGTTCACGGTTGGGCACTAGGTCTAGGATGGCGAAGTCGGCGCTTCAATGCAGCCTCTCTGGCCGCCGATGCTCCTGTCCCCACTCATACAGAAACCGCGTAACCATGCGCCGAACCTCCCTGGCATTGAGCCTCGCATTCGAATAGACCGAGCTTGGTGGTATAGGAAGTACGCCTGCTGGGAGACCCCATTCAATTCTGATGTCTTCCACCACACCTCGCGCCAGAACGGGCATGTGCTCCCGCCGAGGCTCAGGCATGTACACGATGATGAACCTCGAAAGCAGTGGTCGCGGAATGTTGCCAAGCCCGTTCGCCGTGGCCCAGAAACTCAGCCGAGTCATGTCGCAGGTCGTCTGAAGGAACGTGTCGTGCCAGCGCTTGGCTGACTCCGATTCGAGGAGACCCAAAAGCACAGACGTGATGGGCGCGCTATTGCTCGTACGACTTGTCACTTTGTCCAGTTCATCGAGCAACACAAGGCCGCTCGCGCTCTGGTGCCGCAACATCAGATTCAAGAGTGGCGACGGTTCGCCAGAGGCCCAACCCCTCGGCGTTCCGGTAATCGGTTTGCTGTCATGCATGCCACCAATTCCCAGCGGCAAGAACGGCAGCTTGAGTAGTTCCGCGATGCGACGTACAAATCGTGTCTTGCCGGACCCCGGGAACCCAACCACGAGCACAGGAGGTAGCTGCAGTTGTTGCACGCCGAACAAGCAACGGGATTGCAGCAAGACCCCCAGTTCGTCGATAGCCGCGTCCGCCCAGGGGAACTCGGCCCTCATGGCGATCAGGATCTCTTCGACGTGATGTAGTGGCGGCATGTGCGCCACTGGCAGGTAACCCAGCAATGGCTCGTACTGCTTGATGACCTCCCTGTCTTCCTTGCAGTTGCCGGGATTGATCGGTCCGTGAACCACCCGAAGCACATGCGCTGTTTGCGTGGCGTCGGCGCTTCCATCGATGGTCGAAAACGCGCCTTGCGCTGTGGAGGCCATTGCAGCGATTTGGTCACCTCCAAAGACGTTCAGCGCGACGATCTGCTGCAGTCGACCATTCCATAAAGTCGCACATTCCATGGCATCCCGTCGTTGGCGCAGGTGCTTGGTCAACGCAATCCAAAGCCCCATGCCCACACTCTCGAAGAACTGCTTGCGAGCCGCTTCTGCGCGCAACGGAAAGTGCTGCGTGTCGTTGACCGATAGGACCGCAATGGCACGGATGACCGCCAAACAGTCTCGCGTGGACCAAGTCGAAAGCTTTGCGTCCCGCTCAGCCTCCATCGCCAAGTCGATGCACTTGAGGAGTGTTTCAGCTACCGATGCGGGAACCAGAAGTTTGGGCGGCGCACTCGCCGAAGCCGTCTCTGCGAGCACAAGCCTGGGCAGCCCATAGTTGCCCAGCGACGTCGGCGCCACTTGCCATGCACCATGAGCGAGCGCCAGATCACTCATGGCCAACTGGACCATGGCGAACGCCTCAAGCAGATAGGCGTTTCGCGTGTTTCGGCCCATCTCGTGCAGCCACTCGTTGCGAAAATTCCGAACGCTGTCATCATCGAGCTCAAGGGCCTCGAGCTCTTCGAGGACCCTGATGGCAAGTTCTGAACGCCTGGGGCTCTCCACAGGGGATGAGAGCGCTCGTCTGATCAGGCGTCGAAACGCGCCGAATCGCCGAGGTGCGTTGTTCGTGTCCGTTGCGATGAGCAGCAACGGGTGGCGGAAGCCTCGTCCGCCAATGAGTGAAGAAGTGGGTCGAGCGTCGGTGCGCTCCTTGGCATCTGCAACCATGTTCGCCTCCAAAAAGGTGGAACGGTTGCGGTGCAGGTCCTGCGGTGTTGCAGGACGTTCGGAGAGCAACCCCCGAGTCGTGGGACAAAGCGCCCACGAAGTCAGGCTACGTCACGTTGCATCGCGAAGCAAGCTTCGAGTTCGAAGTGGCCGACGAACGCGAGCGGACGACGAATTTGCGCTATCGGATACTCCGTACACGACTTCGGATATGCCGCAAATTCTTAGAGCGCGAGACACTTGTTGTCGCTCCGTTCTTTTGCCCACCTCAGACGAGGCTGCGGGCGAATTCATCGACCGTCATCACCTCGGTGCCTGCCGCGCGCGCCCGGTCGAACAGGTCGTCGGCGAGTGATTCGAATCCGGGCACCGGGCTCATGCAGTCGCGAAGCAGGACCACCCGGGGCGTGGCCGCGGGCGTCCTCCTGCCCAGGAACCGCATGAACTGGTCGTAGCTGGCCGCCACGCAGTGGCTCGAGGCCTGGCCCGCGATCGCGATCACCTCGGCACCGTCGGCCAGTGCGGTGGCCAGCGTGGTGTTGAACTGCGTGGCCGGCACCGAGGCCACGGGCGCGTCGGCCTCGAACACACCGAAGTGCTCGCTCAGTGGGTATTCACCCTTGAGCACCTTGGTGACGGCGCGCTGGTGCGCCATTTCCCAGGCCGCGAGGCTGCGCGCCAGATCGCCCTGGATGTTGTGGCCCCAGGTGCCGGTGACGCAGTGCACCGGCCAGACCACCATGCCCGCCTTGCCGGCCGCGGCCAGTTGCTCGAGCATGCCGATCACCTGTTCGGTCAGGCGGGCGTCGCGCGGCCGGTAGGAGCCGGCTCGCACATCGTCCGCGGTGATGAAGCTGAACGGCGCCACGGGCTGTCCGTCCGGGCCGAGCCAGAAGGTGGTGCGCTCGACCGCCACGCTGGCGTGCGAGTCCAGCGTGACCGTGATGCCGCCGATGCGGCTTGCGTTCGAGTCAATGAGGCCGGCCAGGCGCTTGAGGTCTTCGTTGGCGCCGGCCACCGGCAGGGCGGCGCCCTCGATGTCGCAGAAGTCGTTCTGGGGATCGATGATGAGCAGTTGGGTGCGCATGGCAGTCACTCCTTGCTGGCAGGCGATTCGACCGATCGGAAGGTGCGCGGAAAGACCGCGGCGCGCTCGCGGTCGAGGATGCGATAGCCCATGGCCGCACGCCCCGCGTCGCCCGCGATCGAACCCGCCTCGAGCAGGAACTGCGCATCGAGCATGCGCTTGCGAAACGCGCTCTTGTCCATGGGGCGGCCGAGCACGATCTCGTAGGTGCGCTGCAACTGCGGCAGCGTGAAGGGCTCCTCCAGCAGGAAGGCCGGCAGCGAGGTGTACTCCACCTTGCCGCGCAGGCGCTCCACCGCCGCGGCCAGGATCTCCGCGTGGTCGAAGGCCAGGCGCTTGCGCAGGGCCGCGTTGACCTCGATCCACTCCGACGCCGCCGACGCCATCTCCTCGCTGTCGGCGGGCGGTGGGACCAGGGCGAAGTAGACATGGGTGGTGCACCACCCGCGGGGGTCGCGCGTCGCACTGCCCCAACTGCCCAGTTGTTCCAGGTAGGGCGCGCTGAACCCGGTCTTCTCGCCCAGCTTGCGCAGCGCACAGTCGGCCAGGCTGGCGTCCAGGTCCACGTTGACGAATCCGCCCGGCAGGGCCAGGCGGCCCGGGAATGGATCGGTGGCTGCCTCCGGGCGGCGCACCAGCAGCACCTTCAACTGCTCGTCGAGCACCGTGAAGATCACGACGTCGACGGTGACCAGCGGTCGCTCGAAGTCGGGTGCCGCAACGCGAGAAGGGGATCGTTGGCTGGCCATGCTTGACATCTCCGGTTTGAGTTGTACTATACAACCCATAAGAGTTGTACAGTACAACTCAATAAGGAGCCCCAAATGCTTGGCATCCGCTTCATCAAGTCGCAGCCCACCACCCACCTCATGCAGTTCCGCGGCGGCAAGCTCGTGCGCGAAGGGGCCGGGCTGTCCTTCTTCTACTACGCACCCACCACTTCCCTGGTCGCGGTGCCGATCGCCAGCCGCGACGCCGGCTTCATGCTGGACCTGGTGACCAGCGACTTCCAGGGCGTGACGGTGCAGGGCGAGCTCACCTACCGGGTGGGCGACCCGGGCCGCATCTACAAGTTGATGGACTTCTCGCTCGAGCCCGACGGCACCACCTACGCCTCGGAGGACCCGGAGCGCCTGCAGGACCGGGTGGTGATGCAGGTGCGCGCCATCGTGCAACAGGTGATCCAGGGCCTGTCGCTGCGCAACGCGCTCAAGGCCACGGCCGAGGTCGCGCGCGCCGTTCAGGAGCAACTGGGCCGCCAGCCCGAGGTGCAGGCGCTGGGGCTGGAGATCCTGGGGGTGGCGGTGGTGGCGATCAAGCCCACGCCCGACATCGCCCGCGCGCTGGAGGCCGAGGCGCGGGAGGCCAATCTCAAGGCGGCCGACGACGCCATCTCGCAGCGGCGCATGGCCGGCGTGCAGAACGAGCGGGCCATCCGCCAGAACGAGCTGGACACCGAGATCGCGGTGGAGGTGAAGAAGCGCGAGATCCAGGAGACACAGATGGAGGCCCGGGCCGCGGCCATGCGGCGCCAGAACGAGTTGCGCGCCGAGCAGATGGGCGCCGACATCGAGCTGGAGAACCAGCGCAAGGCCTTCGTGGCCAGCGAAGCCGAGAACACGCGCCAGGCGGCCGAGGCCCAGGCGCACAAGGTGCGCGCCGTGATGGACGCGCTGGAGAAGGCCGACCCCCGGGTGGTGCAGGCGCTGGCGGCCGTGGGCATGCAGCCGGGCCAGCTCATCGCCCAGGCCTTCGGCGGCATCGCCGAGCGGGCCGAGCGAATCGGGCAGCTCAACCTGTCGCCCGAGTTGCTCAACTCCCTGTTGGGCGCGGGCGGTGGGGCCGCGGCGTCGGCGGTCACGCGGAGGTCGGCGTGACCACCGCCGCCAGCGATCGGCGGGTGGTGCTGGTGACGCGGCGCACGCGGCTCGATACCCTCATCGCGCGCCACAACACGCTCGGGCAGGCGAGGTTCTATGTGGAGCACCTGGGGGCCGACTTCTCGGACTACCTCAAGGAGAACGAGGCCTACGCGGCCAGCCTGCGGGTGACGGTGCAGGCCCTGCAGGCCTGGGGGCGCTACCAGATCGTCGACCGTTCGCTGCTGGCCAACTTCGTCTTCGCGCCGAGCGACATCGTGGTGGCCCTGGGCCAGGACGGCCTGGTGGCCAACACCATGAAGTACCTCGAGGGCCAGCCGCTGGTGGGGCTCAACCCCGAGCCCTCGCGCTGGGACGGCGTGCTGCTGCCGTTCCAGCCGGCCGATCTCGCCGCCATCCTGCCGGGCGTGGCGGCGGACCGGCGCGACACCCGCACGGTGACCATGGCCGAGGCACGACTGAGCGACGGCCAGGTGCTGCGCGCGGTGAACGACCTGTTCGTCGGTCCGCGCAGCCACACCTCGGCGCTGTACGAGCTGTCGCACGGGTCGACCACCGAGTTCCAGTCCTCCTCGGGGTTGATCGTCTCCACCGGCCTGGGCTCCACCGCCTGGCTCAAAAGCATCGTCACCGGGTCGCTCGCGATCGCGCGCAGCCTGGGCGCCAGCACCGACGACGAGGACTACCAGCCCATGCCCTGGGAGGAGCGGGCCCTGGTGTTCGCGGTGCGCGAGCCGTTCCCCACGCGCACCTCTCAGGCCACGCTGGTGCACGGGCGGGTGCTGGCGGGCGCGCCGCTGCGGGTGCGCTCGCGCATGCCGGACAACGGGGTCATCTTCTCGGACGGCATGGAGGCCGACCACTTGCAATTCACTGCGGGGATGGAGGCGAGGATTGAGCCCTCGAGGACGACCGGCAAACTGGTGCTTTGAGCAGTGTTTGGGTATCGGTGTTGAGCAAATGAGGGTCTTGTCTAGTGGGGCAGAGATGGGCCCTCATCGGGGGAATCGAGGCGCATTGCCGTGCGGCTGCCTCAAGCCAAGCCGCATCATCGTGGCCTAGAAGTGACGCTGCAGATACCGAGCTTTGCAGCACCCAGGTATTCGGACTCGGCGAGATTTGTTGGCGCTTGTCAGTGGGCGCGCGCGCCAACGCCCGGCGCGCCGCTGATCTACTTCATTGCGCCTCGTGCCTTCACCCTCGAGGCCGGTAACCTGTTTCTGGACTCCAATGGCATCAATGTCGTCTCCGGCGCCTTGCTCGCGCCTTCGCGGCTGAGCTGTGCCACACGCCGGCGCAGTTGCTGGTGCAGACGCACTGGACGCAGGACCGCATCGCCAGCCGCAGCGGTTTCCGTTCGGTGGACGCGCTGCAGCGCGCGTTCGCGCGCCAGCACGCCGTCACGCCGCAGGCCTATCGCGACGGCGCGCGGCGCCACTGAGGCTGACACGCGCTGCTTCCATTACAGTAGCGCTGGCACCTGTCCGCGCTGACTGACCTTAGGGAGGCAAGAGCTGTCATGACAAGGAAGACAAACGATGCCGTGTGCCACCCGGTGCGGGGGCAGCGTCGCGATGGATCCTTGCGCCACCGGCGCTCGCGCCTGTCGACGGCGGTGCTGGCCCTGGTCTGCGCGACCCTGGGCGCCCCATGGCGCAATCGATCACGGCCATCGGTGACGTGAATCCGGCCCCTGTCTCGACGCCGACCTGGGACGTGCCGGGTGGCGAGATCTATGTCGGCGACACCGGCGGCGTGGGCACCTTGACCATCCAGGGCGGCGCCACGGCGAGCAGCGCGACCGGCGCGCTCGGCTACACCGGGGGCGACGGCACTGTCACCGTCACGGGCAGCGATGCCAGCGGCAGCGTGTCGAGTTGGACCATGCCGGGCGATCTGGCCGTCGGCGCGGGCGGCACGGCGTCCCTCTCCATCCTGAATGGCGGCCTGGTGAGCAACGCGTTCGGCAACATCGCCTCGGGCGGCGGCACGGCATCGGCCACCGTCTCGGGCGTTGACGTCCATGGCAACCGCTCGACCTGGATCAATGCCGTTACCCTCACCGTGGGCAATGCCGGCGCGGGCTCGCTGCTCATCGAGAACGGAGGCCTGGTGCGCAGTGTCCAGGGCGCCATCGGCGGCACCACCGGCGTGGGCCCGGGCGTTTCCAGCGGTACGGTCACGGTCAGGGGCAGCGACGGCAATGGCCGCGTCTCGACCTGGGAACTCGGCAACAACCTGTATGTGGGTTTTCTGGACCCTGGTGACTTGTTCGTTGAAGACGGCGGTGCGATCACGGGCCACACCGCCTACATCGGTTACCAGGTGGGCGGCAACGGCACGGCCACGGTGTCGGGGCAAGACGCCGTCAGTGGGCGCGCGTCGAGCTTCGATTTCTCCGCGCAACTGAACGTCGGCTACGAGGGCACCGGCGAACTGACCATCGAAGACAGCGGCACGGTGCGAACGTCACTGGCCCGCATCGCCGTTCAGGCCGGCTCCACCGGCACGCTGCACCTCAACGGCAATGCGCTCGCGCGCGGCGTACTTGAAACCGACGTGGTGATCCGGGGCGACGGCGCCGCCACGCTCGACCTCAACGGCGGCATCCTGCGGGTGACCTGGGACGAGTCGGACTTTCTGCGCGGCTTCACCACACTGGCCGGGGGCGCTGAGGGCGTGTGGCTCGACACGAACAACCATGCGGTGGGCATCGGCACCGCCTTCACCGGCGCGGCCAGCTTCAACAAGCTCGGCCTGGGGGCGCTGACGATGTCCGGTCTCAGCACCTACGCGGGCGCCACCACCATCACCGCCGGCACCTTGCGCGCCGGCGTGGCCAACGCCTTCAGCGCGGCCTCCGCGCACACGGTGGCGGCCGGCGCCACGCTCGACACGGCGGGCCTGGACCAGACCGTGGCCAGCCTGGACAACGCGGGCACCGTCGCGCTGCTGGGCGCCGCGCCGGGCAGCCGGCTGACGGTGAGCGGCGCCTACGTGGGCCACAACGCGCTGCTGAGGATCGGCACCGCCTTGGGCGACAGCAGCAGCGTCAGCGACCGCCTGGTGCTCGATGGCGCCGGTGCCAGCGCCAGCGGCACCACCACCGTGCAGGTCACCAACCTCGGCGGCCTGGGCGCGTTGACCACGGGCGACGGCATCGAGGTCATCAGCGCCATCAACGGCGCCACCACCACGGCCCAGACCACCCGAGACGCCTTCCGGCTCGCGGGTGATCACGTAGACGCAGGCGCCTACGAGTACCGCCTGTACGCGGCGGACGCCAACGGCGCGGGGGAGAACTGGTTCCTGCGCTCCAGCGCGCTGGCGGCCGATGCCGCCACGCCCGCCTACCGCGTGGAGGTGCCGCTGTTCGCCGCGCTGCCCGAGCAACTGCGCCTGGGGAACGCCGTGATGCTGGGCAACTGGCACCAGCGCATCGGCGATGGCATCGCCCGCGGCGCCGAGCGTCAGACCTGGGCGCGCATCATCAGCGCGGAGCGCACCATCAGCCCCAGTTCGTGGTCAAGGTGGCGCAGCAATTTTGGGGGCACGACCCGCACACTGTTCAAGGACCGGCCGCTCATGAGCGCGAAGCCGATCTGCAGTGCCAAGCCCAGCTTGAGGCTGCCGCTGCGCCATCGCGCCAGCAACTAGTGCTCGGTGCACTGCAGCTGAAAAACGCCTGCAACTCGAACTCGCTGAGTTCGCACGCGATGTCGCGCAGGCACAGGTAAGACGTTTGCAAGCCTTGCATGGCCGCGCTCCTCGACGATTTGGGGGCCGAAAACGATTCGCTGCGGCGAAGTGAACAGCAATGTTCGAACAATCAATGACTTACCGACCACCCCCCCGCGTCAGTACTGGAGAGTTATACGTCACTTTTTGCACTGAAATCAAAAGGACCCCTTGATCGGAACCTTCGCATCTGCCGACCGGCCTCGCGCGGTGGCTGCCCAGATTCAGCCAATCGAACAGACCTATCGTCCGTGCGAAATCCTCGCCATGCTGCCCGGAGCGATGTGGCGCATGGAGTATCGAAGTCGCGCACTCGTTGACATCATGATTGCTAGCCTGAGATTGGAGAGTAGCGCGACCTTCACGACTTCAGTGCATACCATGCGACGCCGTCTCCACTCACGGCGCATTCCACGGCGCTTTCCGCGATGAGGTAGTTCATGCAAGCCACGGCCTCGCCCGTGGCGAGACTCAGTTGCTGTCCATCCTGCGCCCCTATGGCGCGGTGAAAGAGGGCGGGGAACACGTCCACGATCCGTTGCGGCCCGTTGCATAGCGATTGGCGCAGCCGCTCCAGCGCCTGGTCCTGGCTGGCCCTGAGCGAGTCCAGGCGTTGGTGCAGCCCGTAGAAGGGCTCGTTGTGGGAGGGCAACACCAGCACATCGGCGGGCACCTCCCGCGCCAGCTTGTCCAGCGACTCGTACCACTCCTTGAGCGGATTGGCCTGAGGTTCGGTGGCGAACACCGATACGTTCGACGAGATTCGCGGCAGCACTTGGTCGCCCGCGATCAGCAAATTCAGGTTGTGGCAGTACAGGCAGGCATGCTCCGGCGAATGGCCGCCGGTGGTGATGACCCGCCAGTCGTGCGGGCCCAATGGCACCAGATCGCAATCCTGCAGGCGCCGGAAGCTCTCGGGTAGCGCGTGGATGTGCTTGCCGAAGCTGCCAAAGCGGCTGCGGTAGCCTTCGATGGCCGCTTCCGACCAGCCGGCGCGGCGGTGGAACAGCACGCCGTCGGGCGGCGCCTCGCGATTCGTGTCGGCATGCATCACGCGGCAACTCAGGTATTCCAGCCGGCTCATGTGCAATGGTATGCCTGCACGGCGCGTGAACCAGCCGGCCAATCCGATGTGGTCGGGGTGCATGTGCGTGGCGTACACCCCCTGCAGGGGGCGCGCCAGCGGACCCTGCGCCATGAGGGCCAACCAGTCGGCCACGGTGGCGGGATCGTTCAGGCCGGTGTCCACCAGCACCCAGCCATCGCGCGTGTCGATGGTCCAGACGTTGATGTGGTCGAGCCGGAATGGCATCGACAGGCGGATCCAGCGCACGCCGGGGGCGAGTTCGACCGTGTGGCGCGGCGCGGGCGGCTCGAACGGGTAGGTCAGCGCAGCAGTGTCGGGCTTCGTCATGGTGCAAGGTCAGATGCCGGTGAGCCCGCCCGTGCACAGCAGGGTCTGGCCGCTCACGTAGTCAGACTCAGGAATGCAGAACAGGTAGGCCGCGCCGGCGGCCTCCTCGGGCGTGCCGGCCCGGCCCAGCGGGATGCTGCGCTCAAGCATGGCCATCAGGTCCGGGTTCACGCCCACCTTGATCGCGCGTCCATCGACCTGGATGGCGGCGCCGGCATCGGTGGTGGCCTCGGTCATGCGGGTCCCGATGAGGCCGTAGGCCACGCAGTTGACCGTGGTGTTCAGGCGACCCCACTCCTTGGCCAGCGTCATGGTCAGGCCCACGATGCCGGCCTTGGCGGCAGAGTAGTTGACCTGCCCCACGTTGCCGAAGACACCCGCGACCGAGGAGATGTTGACCACCTTGCGCACCACGCGGCGGCCGGCCTCGGCGTCGGTCCGGCTCAGCGCCCGGATCACCGGCTGCGCCGCCCGCAGAATGCGGAACGGCGCGGTCAGGTGCACGTCGATCATCGCGTGCCATTGCTCGTCGGTCATCTTCTGGATGACGTTGTCCCAGGTGTAGCCTGCGTTGTTCACAAGAATGTCCAGCCCGCCGAACGCGCTGGTGGCCGTGCCGATCAGCCGGTCCGCGAAATCTGCGTCCGCCACGCTGCCGCAGCAGGCCACCGCCTCGCCGCCCAGCGCGATGATTTCCTCGCGCACGGCCATGGCGGGCTCGTTGTCGAGGTCGTTGAGGACGAGCCGGGCGCCTTCGCTCGCGAGCTTGAGGGCCATCGCCCGGCCGATGCCCCGGCCCGATCCGGTGACCACGGCCACCTTGCCCCGCAATTTTTCCGACATGGTGTGCTTCTGTGTTTACCGGGCGGTTGCCGCCTCGGCGTCGTAGGCGTCAACGCTGCCTTGCTGGCGCAGGACGGCGCGCTGGATCTTTCCGGTCGCCGTCTTCGGCAAGCTGTCCATCTGGCGCAAGTAACGCGGCTTGGCAAAGCGCGGCAGCTGAGCGCTGGCCTGGCGGACGATGTCCGCCATGTCCAGCACCGCGCCTTCGCGGGGCACCAGGGCCAGCATCACCTCATCCTCCCCGCCCGCGCCCTGCGCCGGAACGGCGTAGGCCGCCACTTCGTGGATACCCGGCAACTGGCCCACCACGGCCTCGACTTCTGTGGCCGAGATGTTCTCGCCACGTCGGCGAATGCAGTCCTTGATGCGGTCCACGAAGGTAATGAGCCCCTGCGCGTCCCGCGTGCCGGCGTCGCCCGTGTGAAACCAGAGGTTGCGCCATGCCTCGACCGTTTTCGCCGGGACGTTCAAGTAGCCCGCCATGAAGCCGAAGGGCACCTTGGGCCGCACCAGGATTTCGCCCACCTGCCCGACCGGCACGGGTACGTCGGTCTCTGGGTCGGCGATGCAGATCTCGAATCGGTCCTCGTGCGCCCAGCCGGCCGCGTTCGGCGCCGGCTGCCCGATGCGTCCCCAGATGGGAATGCCGACCTCGGTCATGCCGAACCCGGACAGGACGTCCTTCACGCCGAAGCGCTCGCGGAACACGGCTTCGTGCTGGGCGGGGTTGGGTGCGCTCAGGCTGGCGCGCAAGCGGTGGTTGCGGTCCTGCTCCGTGGGCGGCTGATTGATGACGAACATGGCTGTGGTGCCGAGGTGGTTGGTCAGCGTGGCACCGGATTCCCGGATGTCGGCCAGCCAAGTGCTGGCGCTGAAGCGCTGCTTCAGGAAGGCCGGGATGCCCGCCAGCACCGTGGCCCCCAGTTGCAGGAACAGGCCGTTGGCATGGAACAGGGGCAGGCAGATGTAGTACTTGTCGGTTTCGGTGATTTCCAGGCTGCGTATCGACCCCAGCCCAAGCAGTGCGCAGTGGCAGTGCGGCATCAGCACGCCCTTGCTCGGCCCGGTGGTGCCGGAGGTGTACATGATGCAGAAGATGTCCTCGGGCCTCGGCGCGGGGCCCTCCCAAGGCGCGCAGGCGTTGCTGTCCGTCCAGGCCACCTGGCGCAAGTGCTCGGGCACGGCGGCGGGCGCATCGCCCACCACGATCAGGGTGCGCAGGTGGGGCAGTTCCTCCGCCAGGATGGCGATGTGTTCGACCAGCGATGCGTCCACCACTATGGTGGCCAGTTGGCAGTCGTTCAACTGGTGACGAAGGAATGAGGAGCGCAGCTCGGTGTTGAGCATCACCGCTGTGGCCCGCAGGTAGCCGATGCCGAACGTGGTCGCCACCATGGCGCAGCTGTTGAACATGAAGACGCCGACGCGCTCCTCAGGCTGCACGCCCAGTTGGTGTAGGAAGCCGGCAAACCGCTGGCTGCTCGCGAAGGCCTGCTCCGCAGTGAGGGTGCTGCCCCGGCTGTCCTCCAGCCAGGGCGCGCCAGGGTGGCTGGTGGCCCATTCGCGCAGGGCATCGGTCAGCGTGCATGCGTGGGGTTCGTGGATACGGCTGTACATGGGTCTCTTTCTCCATTCCTTGGAATATCGATGTGGGGCAGGCTCAGACTTCCAGGTTCTTGAGCCAGGGAACGTGGGCCAGCGCCTCCGAGGGAACTGGCTCCAGCACCGATCCCATCAGGCCGTTCCAGCGGTTGAACCATCCGACCATGGCCACGCAGGACACGATCTCGACGACTTCCTCCTCGGTGAAGACCTGCCGGGCCTGCCCGATGGCCTGGGCTGGTTCGCGCACCGGCAGGGTGCCGCCCGCGGTGGCGATGGCCAGCGCCTTGCGCTCCTGCCCGGTGTACCGGGGATCGTCCAAGTAGGACGGCAGCGCGGCCAGCTTGTCCCAACCGATGCCCAGGTGGTGGGCGGCATGGACGAGGTGTGTCGTCGTATAGCGGCAACGCGCGCCGCGCGCGGCTTCCGCGGCGACCAGGAAGCGCAGTGGCTCCGTGAGCAGGCCGTCGCCGCGCAGCGTCACGCCTAGCAGCTTGAGCAGCGCGGGCACCACGCCGGGCTTGCGCGCCATGGTCAGCAGCGCATTCGGGCGATAGCCGACGAAATCCACCAACTCTTCCAGCACGGGGTCTTGGGAGCGGGGGTCGTTTTCATGCAGGGGCACGATGCGCGCGGCGGTGTGGACGTTCATGGGCATGCCTTGACTTGAGATTTTTGTGAACACGGAGCGGTCACGCCGCCGCGCCCGTCGTGATGAGACCCTCGACGTGGGCGCGCTGCGCATCCAACTCCTGGGCCGTGCCGGACCAGGCGACCTGGCCGTGGTCCAGCACGTACTGACGGTGGGCCAGCTTCATCGGCACCTTGAGGTTCTGTTCCACCAGCACGATGCCGGTGCCCTGGCGATGGACCTCGCTGAACACCCGGACCAGCTGGGCTACGATGACCGGCGCCAGCCCCTCGGTGGGTTCGTCGAGCAGCAGCATGCGCGGGTTGCCCAGCAGGGCGCGCCCGATCGACAGCATCTGCTGCTCGCCGCCGGAAAGCTGGTCACCGCCAAAGTTCAGCCGCTCCCGCAACCGCGGGAACACGTCCAGCACCCGATCGAGGGTCCAGTGCCCCGGCTGGTGGGCCAGCGCGCCCATCTTCAGGTTCTCCAGCACCGAAAGGTTGGGGAAGATGCGGCGCGTGTCCGGCACCAGCGCCACGCCGAGCTTGGCGATGGCTTCCACGCCCAGGCCCGAAATGTCCTGCTCACCCAGCAGGCGCCGGCCGGCCACCAGCGGCATCAGGCCGATCAGGGCTTTCAGCAAGGTGGTCTTGCCCGCGCCGTTGCGCCCGACGATGGCGACGATCTCATGAAAATCGATCCGCACTGAGATTTCTTCCAGCGCCAGGGCCTGGCCGTACTTGATACTGGCTTTTTCGAGTTCGATCACTGCGCGTCCTCCCCGAGGTAAATCGAGCGCACCGATTCGTTCCGGCGGATAGCCTCGGGAGAGCCGCACGCAATGACCGAGCCGTTGCTCATGACCACAATTTCGTGGGAAAGCGACATCACCACGTCCATGTTGTGCTCGATCAGCAGCACCGTCCTCCCCTGCGCGGCCTTACGGATCAGGGCCAGTGCGGCCTGGATCTCATGGTGGCCGATGCCGGCCAGTGGCTCGTCCAGCAGCAGGATTTTGGGGTCGGGCAGCAGGGTCACGCCCAGCTCCAGCGAGCGCTGCAGGCCGTAGGGCAGCGTACCCGCGATGTCGTCGCGGTGGGCCGTCAGCCCCGTCAGCTCCAAAATGGCATCCAGTTGCTCGCGGAATTGCCGGTCAAAGTGGCGGCTCATCCAAAAGGGCTGGAACCCCGGCCTGCGCGACTGAGCCGCGACCATCAGGTTCTCCGCCACCGTCATCTCGCCGAAGATCTTGATGATCTGGAAGCTGCGCCCGATGCCCATGCGGGCCCGCTCGTGGGCTGGGCGCTGGCTGATGTCCCGGCCGCCGCAGTAAACCTTGCCGGAATGGCGCATCTGCCGCCCGGCGAGCACATTCAGCAGCGTCGTCTTGCCCGCGCCGTTGGGCCCGATCAGGCCGTAGATGCGGCCCTCCTGGAACTCATGGCTGACGTCGTTGACCGCCTTCAGGGCGCCGTAGCTGACGGTCACGCCCTCGCATCGCAGTGCCGCCTGGCTCATCGGGGACTTCTCCGCCGGTTCTTCTGGTACACCGCAAAGCCCTTCTCCAGTTCGCCGACGATGCCCCGCGGGAAGAATATGGTCGTGAGGATGAACACCAGGCCCAGCACGCCGTACCAGTACTCGGTCCAACTGCTCAGCCACTCCTTGAGCACCTCGAAGGCGATCACGCCGACAGTGGCGCCCCATAGCGAGCCGGAGCCGCCCAGCAGGGTCATGATGATCACGTCCCCAGAGGTCGTCCAGTGCAGCATCTGCGGGTTCATGTACATCAGCAGCGAGGCCAGCAGAGCCCCCGCCAGGCCGCTCAGGCCACCCGAGATCACGAAGGTGATCTGCTTGTATCGATTGACGTTGAAGCCCAGTTGGTCGGCGCGGGTCTCGTTGCCGCGGATCGCCGCGATCACGCGGCCGAACGGCGAGCTGCGCAGCGAGATCACCGCCAACATGACTAGGGCATACACGCCCAGCACGAACCAGTAGTAGTGGACGGGGTCGTAGAAGTCGATGCCCAGGAAACCCGGCCGCTCCACGCCCGAGATGCCGTCCGACCCGCCGGTGAAGCCGCGCAGCTTGCTGTCCGCCAGGATGAAGATCAACTGGGACAACGCCAGGGTCACCAGCGCGAAGAAAATGCCGGACACCCGCAGCGCAAAGAAGCTGAACAGCAAGGCGAACGCGGCCCCCACGATGATGGCCAGGCCGACGCCAGCGGAGAAGGGCAACCCGTACTTCTGCGTCGCCAGGGCCACGGCATAGCCGCCCACCCCGAGGAAGGTGGCGTGCCCGAACGACACCATGCCCAGCGCGCCGAAGACGAAGTCAAAGCCGACGGCGAAGATCGCCCAGATGGCCGCCAGGGTGACCAGTTGGATCAGCGCCTCCCCTGGGTGAAGGAAGGGCAGCAAGATGCCCGCCGCGGCCAGCAGCAGGCCAAAGCAGATGTCGAATCTGGTGAGTTTCATGCCGTCCTCGCCGTCCGGTAGAACAGGCCCTGCGGCCGCGTCAAAAGGGTGCCAATCAGCAGCACGAAGGTCATGATGTCCACCCAGCCGGGCAGGTACACATAGCCCAGCGCACGCACCATGCCGATCAGCATGGACGCGGCAATCGCCCCCCGGATGTTCCCGAGGCCGCCCAGGATCACGACGATGAAGCAGTCGATGATGGTGTTGGTCGCCATGCCCAATTCGATGGGGAACAGCGGCGCAGCAATTGCGCCCGCCAAGCCCGACAGGCCACAACCTGTGGCGAAGACCGCCATGCGGATCGTGCCCACCGGCAGGCCCAGGATGCGCACCATTTCCGCGTCGCTGCTGGCGGCCCGCACGAGCATGCCGAAGGTGCTTTTCTCCAGCACCAGGTACAGGCCCGCCGAGACAAGTGCGCCGAACCCGATCACGAACAGCCGGTACATCGGGATCGTGCTGCCCAGCATGTCCACGGTGCCGTTCCACAGCTGCGGAATCGCTACTTCCTGGTAGCCAGGACCCCAGACGAATCGCACCAGGTCGCTCAGGATCAGGATCAGACCGAAGGTCAGGATCAACTGGTAGAAGTGCGGGCGCTCGTAGAGCGGGCGCAGCGTCAGCTTCTCGATCACCGCGCCCGCCAGCGCGGTGAAGAACGTGGCAGCCAGCACCCCCATGAGAAACGAGCCCGTTCGCCGCCCCGTTTCATACGAGACGTAGGCGCCCAACATGTAGATGGCACCGTGGGCGAAGTTGATCACGCCCAGCATGCCGAAGATGAGCGTCAGACCCGCCGCCAACAGGAAGAGCAGCATGCCCAGGCTCAAGCCAATCACGATAGTTGACATAGTGATTCACCAAGTGCGGGGGGCCGGGGCGGCGCCCCGCAACAGCCCTCAGCTCTTGCAGGCCTCGAACAGCTTCTCTTCGGGGAAGACCTTGGTGATTTTCATCGTCAGGAGGGGGGCCGGCGGGGTGCCCTGCACCACCTCGCCCCAGAAGCCCGGCTGCAAGGCCTGGTGGTCGCAGGCGCGCATGGTCTTCTTGCCCTCCACGGAGTTCTCGCGGACGCTGGTGGCGAAGGCGTCCACCCACTTTTCCTTGTCCCAGGAGCCAGTCTTTTCCACCGTGTCCAGCCACCAGGCCATGCCGTCGTAGGCTTCCCCGGCCGTCATGCTGGGAGAGACGCCGAACTTCTTGCGGTAGGCTTCGACGAACTTGCGGTTGGCGGCGGTGTCGATGGTGTGGTCATAGCGCAAGCCGGAATTGACGCCCAGCGAGGCCGGCCCAGCGGCCGCTGCCATGGTTTCATCGGCAACCACAGGTCCGAAAAGCACCTTGCTCTTGCCCAGGTTCACCTGGCCCGCCTGTTTGAGTAGGGTGACCACGTCCGAACCCGTCAGCATCAGCAGCACGCCGTCGGCGTCGGACTTGGCGATCTTGTCCACGATCGACGAGTAGTCGCGGTTGCCCAGGGGCGGAAAGTCCTCGCCCACGATCTGTACACCGGTGGACCCGACCTGGCTCTTGATCCACTCATAGCCGTCGCGGGTGGCTTGGTAATCGGCGGTGACGGCGTAGATCTTCTTGAGCTTCTTGTCCTGCATGTACACCAGCGCCATGCGGTTTTCCATGCCCAGGTTGTTCGACGTGCGGAAGGTGTAGCGGGAGCCGCCAGGCACGGTGATTTTGTCGTCCGCCGAAATGGTGACGAGGTGGGGAACCTTGCGCTGCTTGGTCAGGTTCATGACGGCGAGCGTGGAGGCGGAGCTGAGCGCGCCGAAGATCATGTGCGAGCCCTCGGAGATCAGCTTGGTGGCCTTCTGCACGGCCGGCTGGGGCTTGGTCTCATCGTCCTCCCAGGTGATTTCGATGGGGACGCCCAGCACCTTGCCACCGCGCTCCTCGACAGCGACCTGCGCGCCTCGACGCATGTCCTCGCCCAGCAGCCCGTAGGGGCCGGACAGCGACAGCACGCCACCGATCTTGAACTTTTCCGGCTTGGTCTGGGCGTACCCGTTGGACACCAACCCCATGGCCGCCGCCGCGGCGACCACCATGCTCTTCTTGAACCATTTCGCAACGCTACCCATGATCTGTCTCCTGTCGTTGGTCACCATGAATTCCAGGTCAGCCGATGCCGGCGAAAATGCCGCCATCAACCATGATTTCAGCGGAAGTGACGTACTTGGATTCGTCACTCGCCAGCCACAGGGCCGTGTAGGCCACGTCCCATGCCTCTCCCATGCGGCCCATGGGACGCTGCCGGTCCCGCTTGGCCAGCGTTTCTTCCAGCGAGGCCTCCTGATATCCGTCCGCCAAGGCCAGTGAAGGTTGCCGAACCATGGGCGTATTCATCAGGTCGGGCATCAGCACGTTCGAGCGGATGCCTCGCTCAGCCTGCGCGCCCGTACAGGGTTACCACGGTGACGCCACCCAGGCCCGCGTTGTGCTGCAGGGCGAATCGCGCACCCTCAACCTGGCGTTCTTCGGCGCTACCGCGGATCTGGTGGGTCAGCTCGTAACACTGCGCCAGGCCGGTCGCGCCCAGCGGATGGCCTTTGGACAGCAACCCGCCCGAGGGGTTGACGACGACCGCGCCGCCATAGGTGTTGCCGTTGGCCTCGACGAAGGCCTGGGCCTCTCCGACGGGGCAGAACCCCAAGCCCTCGTAGCTGAGCAGCTCGTTCTGCGCGAAGCAGTCGTGCAGTTCGCACACGTCGATGTCCTGCGGCCCCACGCCCGCCGCCTTGTAGACCTGGTGGGCGGCCTCGCGCGTCATGTCGAAGCCCACGACGGAAATCCCCGACTTCTCGTCGAACGTGCCGGGACGGTCGGACACCAGCGACTGCGCCAGCACCTGGACGTTGGTGCCCAGCCCCATCTTCTGCGCGAACTTCTTGCTGACAAATACCGCCGCCGCGGCGCCGCAGGTTGGCGGGCAGGCCATCAGGCGGGTCATGGTGCCGGGCACCAGGGACGAGCTAGCCATCACTTCTTCCTCCGTCACCTCCTTGCGGAACAGCGCCAGCGGATTGCGCGCGGCATGGCGGCTCGCCTTGGCGCGGATCTTGGCGAAGGTTTCCAGCGAGGTGCCGTACCGGTCCATGTGCTCGCGGCCCGCCGCGGCGAAGTAGCGGATCGCCATGGGCAGCTCCGGATGGCCGAACACTTCGTCCATGACCCCGTTGAAGCGATCAAGCGGGTCGGGCCGGTCATCCCAATAGTTCTTCAGGGCACCGGAAGGCATCTGCTCGAAGCCCACCGCGAGGGCGCAGTCGACCGAGCCGTTGGCCACTGCCTTGCGCGCCAGGTACAGCGCAGTGGAGCCGGAGGCGCAATTGTTGTTGACGTTGATCACCGGCACGCCGGTCATGCCGACTTCATAGACAGCGCGCTGGCCGCTGGCCGAGTCGCCATAGACATAACCCGCATAGACGTCCTGCACGTCGGAGTAGGCGAGGCCGGCGTCCTGCAGCGCCTGGCGGATCGCCTGCGCGGCCATTTCCGGATACGGCAGGTTGTCTCCGGGTTTCTTGAAAGGGGTCATGCCGACACCGGCGACGAGAACGGGTTCTGACATTGCGATACCTCCGGGTTGATTCATCAAAACGTACGTTGAATCGAAGCGCACCGCACAATCCGCATGCTGTCCGCAACAGCGGGAAGGACGTTGTGCATGCTTTTCAGTGGGTACTATTTCGCATAAATTGGTACCATTAGATGCCCTTCATCGGTACCATGTCAAATGATTTGGTACCGAATTTGACTGGTGAAAACCCTTATGAGAAAGAATCTCACCGACGACGACTTCATGGATGCGTTGACCGATCTGCTGCTCGCGGAGGGCATCAACGGCCTGACGGTGGGCGAGATCGCCGCACGGCTGCACTGTTCGCGGCGGCGCCTCTACGACGTTGCGCAGACGAAGGAAGAGATCTTCTGCGCGGCGGCTGAGCACTTCTTCAACCGCATCCTGGGCCAGAGCGAAGCGCTGGTCGGCCGTGAGCAGGATCTGACAGCGGCGCTCGCCGCCTACCTCAACGTAGGTGTTCAGGCGGCCGGCCGGATCGGCGTCCAGTTCCTGAAGGATCTGGAATACTCCGCGACCGCCAGGAGCATCTTCGACCGCTACCAACAGGCGCGCACCATGAGGCTGTCCCAACTGATCGACGAGGGAGTGCAGCAGGGCGTGTTCGCGCCCTGCCACGGGTTGGTGGTGTCCGAACTCATCCTGGGCGCCGCGCTGAGGCTGCGCCGCCCGGCCTTCCTCGCCCAGGCCAACCTGACCATCGAGGAGGCCTTTCAGGAGTTCTACCGGGTATTGCTGGGTGGACTTCTGATCGACTCAGCCACTCCGAAAGTGACTCAGGATGGCACGCGGACAGGCCGGACTACCGCGCGGCGCACATTCGCAAAGAAAGATGTTGGTGCTGACGAGGTCGGCGCGATGTTGATGGCCGCCTGGAACCGCGATTAGTACTACAGCCGTAGCGATATCCGCTGCGGTGATGGTCTTCGAGAAGCAGGCGTTCATACCCGTCTGCAGATCTTCGGACGTCGTAGCCGTTCTGATCGTTCATCGTCTGCTCATCTTTCAGAGCTGGTCGTCCGACAATGCCAACGTGCTGGCCGCTCCATTGATCACGATGTCGCGCAGCGCGGAAGCCTCCACTAGGACGTGCGTCGCGTAGTGACTGGCCGTGATGCGCTTGGCACTCAGGAAGCCCGCATCGCCAGCGCCCGCCGCCAGTTGCGCCGTCGCGGCCTCAGCCATGCGCGCCGACAGCCAGCCCCCGATCACGGTGCCCGCCAGTCGAAGGAAGGGTACTGCGCCTGCGGCACAATCCTGCGACTGCGCATCACTGTGGACGAGCAGCCAATCAGCGCTTTCCTCCAGGGCATGAGCTGTTTTCATCAGCGCATCCCCGATTGGCTCGAGTTCCGGGTCGCGCGCATCCATCAGCCGGCGCGCATCGCTGTCGATACGAGCCAGTAACGCCTTCAGCGTGCGCCCACCCTCGCGCGCCAGCTTGCGGCCAATCAGGTCGTTGGCCTGGATGCCCGTGGTGCCTTCATAGATCGTCGTGATGCGGGCGTCGCGGAAGTACTGCGCAGCACCGGTTTCCTCGACGTAGCCCATGCCGCCATGGATCTGCACGCCGTCGGAGGTGATGCCCTGCGCGCTGTCAGTGCACCAGCCTTTGACCACTGGCGTCAGCAGGCCGACAAGGGCCTGTGCCTGCGCGCGCTCCTGGGTGTCGGGGTGACCGGCGGCACGGTCCATCTGGCCGGCGCAGAAATAGGCCAGCGCGCGCATCGCCTCGGTTCGCGCCTTCATGTCCATCAGCATGCGCCGCACGTCGGGGTGGCCGGCGATGGTGCCGCTGACGGCCAGCGCCGGCTTGCCCTGCACGCGCTCGAGCGCATAGGCCCGAGCATGCTGGTAGGCGCGCTCGGAAACGCCCACGCCCTCCAGCCCCACATTCAACCGCGCGTGGTTCATCATCGTGAACATGCAGGCCAGCCCCTGGTGCGGCTCACCGACGAGATAGCCGATGGCGCCCCCGCGCTCGCCGAAGCTCATGGACGCCGTGGGGCTGCCATGGATGCCCAGCTTGTGCTCGATCGAAGTGCAGGAAAGGTCATTGCGTTCACCCAGGGAGCCGTCGCCGTTGACCAGGAATTTCGGGCACAGGAACAGCGAGATGCCTTTGACGCCCGGCGGCGCATCGGGCAGGCGAGCGAGCACCAGGTGCACGATGTTCTCGGCCATGTCGTGCTCTCCCCAGGTGATGAAGATCTTGTTGCCGCTGATGCGGTAGTGATCCCCCTCGGGTACGGCGCGGCTGCGCAGCGCGGCCAGATCGGATCCGGCCTGCGGTTCGGTGAGATTCATGGTACCGGTCCAGCGACCTGCGATCATCGGCTCGAGAAAGCGCTGCTTGAGGGCGCCGCTGCCGTGGTGGGCGATCGCCTCCACGGCACCGAGCGTGAGCATCTGGCAGAGGCTGAAGGCCAGGTTGGACGACTTCCACATCTCCAGCACGGCGGTGGACACCAGCGTCGGCAGGCCTTGGCCGCCCCATTCGGTGGAGGCCGGCATGCCGATCCAGCCGTTCTCGCAGAAGCTGGACCAGGCTTCGCGAAATCCATCGGCAGACGTGACCTCGCCATCGTTCCAGCGCGCGCCCTGCACGTCGCCCGGACGATTCAGCGGATCCAGCACGCCAGCGGCATAGTTGGCAGCCTCCCGCAAAATTGCCTCGACCAATTCAGGCGTGGTCTCCTCATGGCCGGGCTGGGCGCAGATCGCCTCCAGGCCTCCCACTTCTTTCATCGTGAACAGCATGTCGCGCAAAGGCGCGGTGTAAACGGACATCGCTTACTCCTTGTATCCCCGCACTAGGAGTGCTTCCGATCGACCAGCAAGGGGGCATCAACGGCCAGATCGTCGGCTGATATCCATTCGATAGCGTCCAGCTTCAAACGGGTGCGTTGCTTGAAGATCTCGTGAAGAGCCTTCTCGGCCATTGCCGCCTCTCCGCCTGGGTTCAAGACGCCACGCAAGGTGATCGTTTCGCGATGCTGCTGGCTCGTGACCACCACTTGAGCTCGCTGGATAGGCGGAACCTGCGCCAACACCTCCTCGACGTTGCGCGGATAGATGAAGATTTCCCGGGCCTTTACACCCTGTCCGACCCGGCCTTCCAGAAGGTTGATGTGGCTGACGAAACCATCCGCTGAGGCGGCGCGTCCGCTGGCCACGTCGCCGGTGCCAAACCGCACGAGTGGCCAGCCACGGTTCATGGTGGTGACCACGATTTCACCGGTTTCACCCAAGGGCAGGGGAACGCCGGTTTGCGGGTCGCAGATCTGGACCAACCTTTCCGGTTGCACGGTGTAGCCTTCCTCGTCCGCTTCTTCGTAGCCGATGAGGCCGAAGTCACCGGTGGCGTATGCGGAGAAGATCTTGATGCCGTACCGGCTCTCGAGCGCGCGTCGCTTGCCCATCCAGTCGCCCATCTCCCCGCCGAGGAACGCCGACTTGAGCTTCCAGGCGCACGGCAGCGCGTGTCCCATGTTCTCCAGGGTCCGGATCAGTGTGAGAAAGAAGGCGGTGGAGGCACAGATGCAGGTGATGCCCAGTTCCAGGATCAGCTGGGCCTGCTGCTCGGCGCCACCTGGGCCGCAGGGGACGACGGTGGCGCCTGTGGCGGCGATGCCCTGATCGAGCAGCACGCCGGCGGGCACCAGGTGGTACGACCAGGTGTTCAGCACTCGGTCCTGCGGGCCGAGGCCTGCGCGCTGGAAGCAGTGGGCGAAACCGTGGCCGTCCTGGTCGTCCACCAACTGGGGTTCGTAGATGGGGCCGGGTGACACGAAGATGCGCTGGATCGCCGCTTCATCGACTGTCAGGAAGCCGCCAAAGGGCGGCGCCCGGCGTTGGCGCTCCAGTAGCGCGTCCTTGCTCGTGACGGGCAGGCGCGCCAGGTCCGCCGCGCTGCGGATGTCCTGTGGCGTCATGCGCGCGCGCTCGTAGATCTCGCGGATGGCGGGCGCCCGCTCGAAGGCGTGCTGCTGCGCCGCGCGCAGCGCGCCGAGACGATCGGATGGGAGGGAATGCGTCATGGCCCGGCGCTCCCTTACTGGCCGGTGAACCGCGGTGAGCGCTTCTCTTCGAAGGCCAGCAAGCCCTCGCGCAGATCGGCGCTGTGCGCATGCACCTCCGAGGCGAGCAGCTCTAGGCGCAGCGCGGTCTCGATGGGTTGTTGCAGGCCGTCGTCGACCAGCGCTTTCATGCGCCTCAGGCCCAGCGGGCTCTTGGCGGCAATCTTGTCCACGAGCGCCTGGGTGGCCGTTTCCAGTTCACCAGGGGCCACCACCTGGTTAACCAGGCCGGCCTCCATCAGTTCTTCCGCAGTGAGGAAGTCGCCGGTGAACAGCAGGTACTTGGCGCGTGTGGCCCCGATGATGCGGGGCAGGCGCACCGACCCCCCTCCACCAGGCAGCAAACCGTAGTTGGCGTGGGCATCGCCGATCTTGGCGCCGCGAACGGCGAGCACCAGGTCGCAGCAGAGCACCAGCTCGAGGCCGCCCGCCAGGGCCAGCCCGTTGAGTGCGGCGATCACCGGCTTGGGGAAACTGTCCAGCCGGTTCATCGTGGCCAGCACGGTGTCGAGGAAGCGGCGCGGGCCGTCCAGATCCAGATCCGATTGCGACCGAACGTACTTGAGGTCGGCCCCGGCGCAAAAAGCCCGGCCCGTGCCGGTGAGAACCACCGCGCGCACGTCTGGGTTCTTCTCGGCGTCGTTCAAGGCCTGATCGAGGCCGCCGAGCACTTCGGGCGTAAGGGCGTTCATCGCGTCCGGCCGGTTCAGGCGGATCCACATCGCACCTTGGCGGACTTCCGCGGCAACAGCGGCGGGCGGCATCGTTTCCATTTCCTGGGCTTGGTTCTTCATGGGCGGATTCTGCGATTCAAGGGTCGGTTTGGCTCTCAGGGGATTCCATTACTGCATGGTCGTTCAATTTACTTTACAGTAAAAATGATCAACAGAAAGGTCGACATGAATCCACCGATTGCATCGCAGGGATCTCCGCTGAAGGGGATCAGGATCGTTGAGTTCGAGGGCATCGGCCCGGGGCCGCTGGCCGGCCTGTTTCTGGCGCAGCTGGGCGCGGATGTCACGGTCGTGGCTCGTCCGGGTCCTGGCGCTTTGCCGAAGGACATGACGCCGCGCGAGGACGGCTTGCTGTCGCGTGGCAAGCGTCGGGTGGTTCTGAACCTGAAGCAGGAAAACGACAGGGACCGCGCGTTGGAGATCGTCGCGGCCAGCGATGGCTTGATCGAGGGCAACCGGCCGGGTGTCATGGAACGCCTAGGCCTGGGGCCCGGCGTCTGCGGGCGCTTGAACCCGCGCCTGGTATATGGGCGCATGACCGGCTGGGGACAGGACGGACCGCTGGCCCAGGCCGCCGGCCACGACATGAACTACGTGGCGCTCACGGGCCTGATGGCGCTGACGGAGCGCCCCGGCCACCCGCCCATATTGCCTCCCACGGTGCTCGGCGATGCGGCGGGCGCACTGGGCTTCTCGCTGGGCATGGTGTCGGGCCTGCTGGCCGCCAGGACGAGCGGGCAGGGCTGCGTGGTGGATGGCGCCATCGTGGATGTGCTGGCCATGCTGTCGCCGCTGGTACAGCTCGTCAGCGCCGCGGGCGGCTTCGATGCAGGCGTGCCGAGTGTGTTCCATGACTCGCCCTTCTACGACCGCTACCTCTGCGCCGATGGTCGCTACGTCACCGTGGGAGCGATCGAGCCACCGTTCTACGCACTGCTGCTGGAGCGGCTCGGGCTGAGCGACGTGGTGCTGTCCGAGCAGATGGACCGGTCCGCTTGGCCTGCATTGAAGGCGCGCATGGCGGCGCTCTTTGCATCGCGGCCCAGTGCGCACTGGACGCAGTTGCTGGAAGGCACAGACGCCTGCTACGCGCCGGTCTTGAACATGGCCGAGGCGGCCAGGCACCCTCACAACGTGGCGCGTGGCCTCTACCACGTGACACCGGCGGGCGATGTCGAGACCGTCAGAGGGCTGCGCTTCGCCGCGCTGGCGGACCGCGCCACCAGGGCCTGATCAGCCTCGGGATTTCCCTAGGCGGCTTGCGTGAATTTGACTATATAGTAAATCACTTTTATTTATAGTAGATTGGCGCTGATGCGGCGCCAACCATCGATCCAGTACAGGAGAAGCGCGTTGGAAGACATCTACGTCGTTGGTGTGGGGATGACCCCGTTTGGCCGGCATCTGAACAAGGACATCAAGCAGCTGACGCGCGAGGCCACTGAGGCGGCGTTGCTGGACGCCGGGATCCGGCGGGAGGACTTGCAGGCAGCCTTCTTCGGCAACACCTCGCAGGGCCACATGGATGGTCAGCACATGATCCGCGGGCAGATCGCCCTGCGTGCCATGGGGATCGGCCGCATTCCGGTGGTCAACGTAGAAAACGCCTGCGCCAGCGGCTCGTCCGCGTTCGTGCTGGCGTGCAACCACGTCCGCTCCGGTGCCGGCGAGGTGGCTCTGGCCATCGGTTCGGAGAAGATGTTCACCGCGGACAAGCAGAAGATGTTCTCGGTCTTCGACAGCGCCTGGGATCTGTCGAGGGCAGGCGAGATTCGCGAAAACCTGATGCTGCTCGGGCGCGACGTGGTGGTGCCGGAGGGCTCCACTTCGCCCAAGCCCTACAGCGTGTTCATGGATGTGTACGCGGCCTTCGCCCGTTCCCACATGCGCAGCTTCGGCACTACGCAGCGCCAGCTGGCGGCCGTCTCGGCCAAGAACCACGCGCATTCGGTGCACAACCCGCTGTCGCAGTACCAAGTGGCCTACAGCATCGAAGACGTGCTGGGCGCCCCGCCCATCACCTACCCTTTGACGCTGCCGATGTGCTCGCCGGTGTCGGATGGCGCCGCTGCGGTCATCGTGTGTAGCCGGTCCGCGCTCCAGCGGCTGGGCATCGACACGCGCCGGGCGATCCGGGTGCTGGCAGCCCTCGTTCAAAGCGGCTCGGACCGCAGCGAGGACGACCATGCCAGCCATTGCACCGCGCTGGCGGCCCGCCGGGCGTACGAACTGGCCGGTGTGGGGCCGGACGACATCTCCGTGGCCGAAGTCCACGATGCCACGGCCATGGGCGAAATCATCCAGTCCGAAAACCTGGGCTTCTGCGAGTTCGGCCAGGGCGGTGTGATCGCCGAGCGGGGCGACACCCGCATCGGTGGGCGCATTCCCATCAACCCCTCTGGCGGCCTGGAGTCCAAGGGGCATCCGGTCGGCGCGACGGGGCTGGCACAGGTGCACGAGCTGGTGACTCAACTGCGCGCGGAAGCCGGTACCCGGCAGGTAGAAGGCGCGCGCATCGCCCTGGCAGAAAACGGCGGGGGCCTCGAGGGCATCGAGGAAGCCGTGGCCTGCATCACCATCCTGGCGCGTTGAGCGCCCTACCCAAAGCGACAAGCAACATGGACATCAAGAACACGGTAGCGCTGGTGACCGGCGCGGGATCAGGCCTCGGCCTGGCGACTTGCAAAGCCCTGGTCGAAGCAGGCGCCCAAGTGGTGGCCGTCGATCTGGACGAAGAACGCCTGGTACGCGAGATGGCCCCGCTGGGCGAGCGCGTGCACACCCTGAAAGTGGATGTGGCCGACGACGCCAGTGTGGCGGCCGCCGTGGCGTTTGCGGTCGACACCTTCGGTGGCTTGCACGTGGCCGTGAACTGCGCGGGCATCCTGGGGCCGTGCAAGACCTTGTCCAAGGGTGAGCTCTTTCCGCTGGATCTCTGGAACCGAGTGATCGGCGTCAACCTCACCGGCACCTTCAACGTCATCCGGCACGCCGCACGTGCGATGGCGGCCAACGAGCCCAACGAGGATGGAGAGCGTGGCGTGATCGTCAACACATCGTCCGGCGCGGCCTGGCAGGGGCAGATGGGGCAGGCCGCCTATAGCGCGAGCAAGGCCGCTGTCATGGGTCTGACGCTACCGGTGGCACGCGACCTGGCGTCGCACGGGGTGCGCGTCGTCGCGCTAGCGCCCGGCCTGTTCGAGACCGGCATGTCGGCCGGCATGCCGGCCAAGGTGGCGCAAAACATCATCGACAACGTGATCCTGTTCCCGAACCGCATGGGGCAGGCGCCGGAGTTCTCGGCCCTGGTTTGCCACGTGGTGGAGAACGCCTACCTGAATGCCACCACGCTAAGCATCGACGGCGGGGCCCGGCTCTGATGCCCATCGTGCAAGCGCGCCACGACCTGAACAAGGAGACCCGATGGACATGATCCAACCTGGCAAAGGTCATTCGGCATGACGGCCGCCCACCCTGCCCACCACGACGACGTCGTGCTCTCGGCCCGCAACCTGCTGCTGCAGTTCGGTGGCATCGTCGCGCTCAACGACGTGTCCATCGACGTGCGCAAGGACGAGTTGCTGGCCATCATCGGCCCGAACGGCGCGGGCAAGTCCTCGCTCATGAACTGCCTGAGCGGCTTCTACCGCCCCAAGAAAGGTGACATCACGCTCGGCGGGCGCAGCGTGCGCCAGATGGCGGTGCACGAGGTTGCGGGCCAGGGCCTGGCCAGGACCTTCCAGGGCACGCACATCTTCTCGGGCATGACGGTGGTCGAGAACCTGATGGTGGGCCGCCACCTGCACATGCGCACGAACCTGGCGCAGTCGTTCTTCTACTTTGGCGCGGCCCGGCGCGAAGAGGTGGCCCATCGGGAAGTGGTGGAGGAAATCATCGAGTTCCTGGAAATCGAGGCCATCCGCCATGCCCCGGTGGGCAGCCTCGGCTATGGCCTTCGCAAGCGCGTCGACCTGGGCCGGGCGCTGGCTCAGGATCCTCGCATCCTCTTGATGGACGAGCCCATGGCGGGCATGAACGCGGAGGAAAAAGAGGACCTGGCGCGCTTCATCCTAGACGTGCGCGAGGCCAAACGCATTCCGGTCGTACTGGTGGAGCACGACATGGGCGTGGTGATGGACCTGGCCGACCGCATTGCGGTGCTCGACTTCGGCCGCAAGATCGCCGAAGGAACCCCCAAGGAGATCCAGGCCGATCCTGCCGTCATGAAGGCCTATCTCGGGGAGGACGGGCCATGAAGCTCCAGATCGAAACCCTGCCGCAGCTGTTGCAGCGCCGTGCGCAGGCCACGCCCGATCGGCTGTCCCAACGCCACAAGCAGCGCGGCATCTGGCGCGAGTACAGCTTCTCGGCGGTGCAGCGCCATGTGCTGGAGCTGACCCTGGGGCTGCACCGCATGGGCGTGCAGCGCGGCGCCACCGTGGCCATCATGGGCGAGAACGAGCCGCAGCACTACTGGGCCGAATTCGCGGCGCACGCGCTGGGCTGCAAGGTGGTCTCGCTGTATCCAGACCTGACGGCGGAGGAAGTCCGGTACCTGCTGGAAGACAGTGAGACGGTCTGCCTGTTCGCTCAGGACCAGGAACAGGTGGACAAGGGCCTGGAGGTCAAGGACGGACTGGGGCTGCTGCGCCACATCGTGTACTGGGACGACACGGGCATGTGGTCCTACAAGGACCCCGTCCTTAGCACCTTCGGGGCGGTGCAGCAGCAAGGGCGCGAGCTGGATGCGCAGGCCCCTGAATTGTACCGCTCGCTGGTGGCGCAGGGCACGCCCGACGATGTGGCGGTGTTGTCCTACACCTCGGGCACCACCGGCAAACCCAAGGGGGTGGTGCTCACGCACCGCTTCCTGATCGACAACGCGCAGCGCCTGATCCAGGCCACCGATGCCCAGCCGGGCATGGAGTACCTGAGCTACATCGCGCCGGCCTGGGCCACTGAGCAGATCAACGGGATTTCCATGGGCCTGGGCTTGCCCATGGTGGTCAACTTCCCGGAAAGCCCCGAGCAGGTGCTGGCCAACATCCGGGAACTGGCGGTCGAGGCCATGACCTTCGCCCCGCGCCAATGGGAAAGCATGGCCTCGTCGGTGCAGGCTCACATGCTGGACGCCGGGCCGGTGCGGCGTGCCGTGTACGAATGGGGCTTGAAGGTGGGGCATGCCTTCCACGTCGGCCGCCTGGATGGCAAGCCGGTCGGCTGGCTGGATCGCCTGCAGTTCCCCCTGGCCGAAGCCCTGGTCCTGCGGCCGTTGCGCGACCAACTGGGCCTGACCCGGTTGCGAATCGCCAGTTGCGGGGGGGCCACCATGGCGCCCGACGTGTTTCGCATGTTCCACGCCATGGGCGTGCCGCTGCGGAACATCTACGGCTCCACCGAAACTGGCCTGCTCACCTGCCACCAGGGCGAGCGCTTCGATCTGGAAACCGTAGGGCACTGGATGCAGGCGCACCCGCAGGCGGGCGCACCGCTCGAATGGCGGGTGAGCTCCGACGGCGAGCTCCAGATCCGGGGTGGGAGTCCCTTTCTGGGCTACTACCGACGGGAGGGCTCGGTCGAGTCCAAGGTCAAGGCCGGCTGGTTCCACACCGGCGATGCCGTGACCAGGACCGAGCGAGGAGAGCTGGTCTTTCTGGAGCGGCTGTCCGACCTGAAGCGGCTGCGCAGCGGTGACACCTTTCCGCCCCAATTCGTCGAGACGCGCCTTCGCTTCAGCCCCTTCATCAAGGACATCATGACCGTGGGCGATGAGCAGCGCGATTTCGTGGCCGCGCTCATCAACATCGACATGGCCGTGCTGTCGCGCTGGGCCGAAGACAAGCGCATCGGTTTCTCGACCTTCACCGATCTGTCGCAGCGGCCCGAGATCGCGGCCCTGATCAGCCAGGAAATCGCGCGTGTCAACCAGTTCCTGCCTGCGCATGCGCGGGTGAAGCGATTCGCCAACTTCCCCAAGGAACTTGATCCCGACGAAGGCGAGCTGACGCGTTCGCGCAAGCTGCGGCGCGAGTTCCTGGAGGAGCGCTACGGCGCCCTGATCCAGGGCCTGTACGACGGCTCCCGTGAGGTGCGGATCGACATCCCCGTGACCTACCAGGACGGACGCCGGAGCAACTTCAACGCGAACGTGTTCATTCACGATGCCGACGGATCCGGTGCAAACACCTCGACCGAACCCCAGCGCAGGAGGCCTGCATGAGCGATTTTCTGAACTACCTCATCAACGGGGCATTGACCGGTCTTCTCTACGCCCTGATGGCCATGGGCTTCGTGGTGATCTACCGCGCGTCCAAGGTGTTCAACTTCGCGCAGGGAGAGCTGGTCGTCTTCGGTGGTTACATGGTGTGGTGGACCATCATCCAGATGGGCATGCCGATGTGGCTTGGTCTGCCCGTGGCCTTCGCGAGCGCGGCGATCTTCGGGCTGATGATCGAGCGGATCTTCTTCGCTCGCCTCGTGGGCGAATCCGTCTTCTCGATGGTGATGGTGACCATCGGGCTGCTGATCCTGATCCGCGGCATCGTGCTGGTGTTCTTTGGCCCCCAGGTGCGCGCGTTCCCGATCATCTTTCCGATCGAACCCATCATCCTGGGTGACGTGGTCATCTCCCGCTCGCTGCTGTACGGCGGCCTGCTGACTATCGCCTTCGGCTTTGGCCTGTCCTGGTTCTTCAACCGGACCCGCATGGGCTTGACGATGACGGCCGTGGCCGAAGACCACCAGGTGGCCATGTCCATGGGTATCTCGGTGCAGCGCTCGATCGCCTTCGCCTGGATGCTGGGCGCCGCGCTCTCGACGCTGGGCGCCATGGTCCACCTGAGCGGCCGCTCCATCAACATGATGAGCTCCGACATCGGGCTGGCGGCGCTGCCGGTGGCCTTGCTGGCGGGCCTGGAGTCGCTGGCCGGGCTGCTGCTGGCCGGCATTCTGGTCGGCGTCATCCAGGGGCTGGCATCGGCCTACCTCGATCCCCTGGTGGGCGGGGCGCTGGGCTCGGTCTTCCCTTTCATCATCATGCTGCTGATGTTGTTGATCCGTCCCACCGGCCTGTTCGGCTGGAAAACCATTGAGAGGGTATGAGCATGGATCCCGCAGGCGTCTTCGCGACCTCGTTTACCCAGGACCAAGCGCTGGTGCGCACGCGCCGCCAGGCCGTGACACTGGTCCTGTTCGTGCTGGCCATGTTCTCGCTGCCCTTCGTCGCCGACGCCCGCGCGGTGGCGGTGATGACGTCGATGCTGATCACCGCCGTGGTGGTGATCGGCCTGCAGATCAACACCGGCCTGGCCGGCCAGATCAACATGGGCCAGGCGGCCTTCATGGGAGTGGGCGCGTACGCCACCGCGCTGCTGGCAACCAAGGGCGGCCTGCCGTTCTGGCTCGCGCTGCCGGCGGGCGGTGTGTGCGCGGCTCTGTTCGGCCTGGTGTTCGGCTTGGCCGCCGTGCGCATCAAGGGCTTCTACCTGGCCCTGACGACGATCGCGGCACAGATCCTGTTCCATTTCATGGTGCTGAACATGCCCGCGGCCTGGCTGGGAGGCTCCAACGGCATCACGGTCGAAGCGGCCCGGCTGTTCGGCCTGGTGCTCGACACCGACACCGGCGTCTACTACCTGTGCCTGGTGGTCGCCTGCATCATGATCGCCGGCGCCTACGGCGTGGCCCGCAGCCGGCACGGTCGGATCTTCGCCGCCGTTCGCGATGACGATGTCGCCTCCGGCATGATGGGCATCAACGTGGTGCGCACCAAGGCACTGGCCTTCCTGCTGGGTGCGTTCTACGCGGGCATCGGGGGAGGGCTGTGGGCGTACTACGTGCGCTTCGTCTCGATCGACCAGTTCACCCTGATCCACTCCATCTGGTTCATCGCCATGATCATCGTGGGCGGCATGGGCTCGGTGACGGGCGCATTGATTGGCGTGTTCGTCATCCGGCTTGCGCAGGAATCCTTCACCAGCGTGGGCCCTTCGCTGGTCGAGAGCTTCTCCTTCCTGAGCGGCGACGTGGTCTTCGCCGCGATGAACATTTTCCTGGGCGGCATCATCGCCGGCTTCCTGATTTTCGAGCCGCGTGGATTGATGCACCGCTGGAACATCCTCAAGCGTTCCTACCGGATGTGGCCCTACCCCTACTGATGCCGGATCTTCGCGGCCGTCCGCTGCGCTGGAGGACGGTCGATTCGTGTTGGACAGCGTGATCAAAATCAGGAGACTTGTGTGAATACAAACAATGGATGTCTGTCGGCCCTCGCGCGTCTGGCGCAATACGGCGCCTTGGCCGCGGGTGTGTTCGGTCTGGCGGGCACGGCCCAGGCGCAGACCACGTACAACATCGCCGGCCTGGCCGACTTCACGGGGCCCTATGCCGATGTCATGAAGGACATGACGGGCTGCCGCAAGGGCGTTCTGGACTGGTGGAGCGAAGAGGTGGGCAAGGCCCAGGGCGTGGCGCTTCGCATCAAGGAGTACGACACGCGCTACGATGTCGCGCAGGTGGCCAGCCTGTGGCCCGGCATCAAATCGGAACTCGACCCCGTGGCGATCCTGGGCATCGGCGGCTCGGACGCGGCGGCACTGCAGCAGCGCCTGCCCAACGACAAGGTGCCTCAGATCCTGGCCACCGCCGGCTATGGCTTCGCCTGGAAGAGCGACAGCTGGGTGTTCAACGCACGCGCCACCTACCCGCACGAAGTGGCGGCCTTCTACACCTGGCTGCAGAAAAAATCGGGTTCCACGGCGCCGATCAAGGTCGGCGTGATCTCGTCCGAGGTTTCCCCGGCCTACGTGGACATCCACAAGGGCACCGAGAAGTTCGCGAAGGACAACCCCAAGATCCTGGAGGTCGTGGAGACGGTCTACACCGAAGCCCAGCCGACTGACCTCACCCAGCAGGTGAACCGCTTGGTCCGCAAGGGCGCGACCGTGCTCCAGGTCTTCAACAACACGGCCTCCGTGGTGGCGACCCGCCGTGCACTTCAGAGCCTGGGCAAGACCAACATCCCCATCGTCATGTCGGCCCACAACGGCCTGGTTTCCTCGGGCAAGGCCCTGGGCGGGCTGGAGCAGATGGAGGGCAACTTCGAGGTCTACGGCATGGCCATGTCCACGGACGATCCCACTCCGGCACGCGCCTACTTCGAGCAGTTGCGCACCAAGTACAAGGCGCAGGTCAGCTACACCTCGGCCTGCATCATGGGCATGAGCCAGGGACTGATCGTGGCCCGTGCCGTCGAGCAGGCGATCAAGACCAAAGGTGCCAAGGGCGTCAAGGGCGAAGACGTGCGCGCGGCGCTGCTGACCACGCCGATGCCGAGTGAACGCAGCTTCGGCGTGCTGCCCGACCTCCAGTATGGCAAGGACGCGCCCTTCCCCACCGAAGGCCTGGCCGTGAACATCGGCACGGTCGAAAAGGGCAAGTACAAGCTGCTGGAGCAGAACGTTCCCATGCCCGTGCTGAACAAGTGGTAAATGAACCCTGGCCTGGATCCGGATCGATTCCGATCCAGGCCCACTCCAATGGAGTCCCCTGTGCTTGAACTGAACAACGTCGAGGTCCTGTACAGCGATGTCATTCTCGCGGTCAAAGGCATTTCGGCCAAAGTGCCTGCCGGGCAATGCGTGACCCTCCTGGGGGCGAACGGTGCCGGCAAGAGCACCACGTTGAAGGCCATATCGAACCTGATCAAAACGGAAGACGGCCGTGTGACGGCCGGCACCATCAGTTTCGATGGTATCGACATCGCGGGGGGCAATCCGGCCGACCAAGTCCGTCGAGGCATGGTGCACGTGATGGAGGGCCGCAAGGTGCTGCGGCATATGACGGTGGAGCAGAACCTGGTGGTCGGCGGACACATGGGCTCCGGGCGCGATGCCAGGGCCCTGCTGGACGAGGTATATGGTCGCATCAAGCGGCTTGCCGCCCTGCGTCACCGCACGGCGGGCTACCTGTCCGGGGGCGAGCAGCAGTTGCTGGTGATCGGGCGTGCCCTCATGGCCAAGCCCAAGCTGGTCATGATCGATGAACCCTCGCTGGGCCTGGCCCCGCTCATGGTGGAGGAGGTCTACGGCCTGCTGTCCGAGCTCAAGGCCAGCGGCCTGACGCTGCTGATCGTCGAGCAGAACACGCGCGTCGCGCTGGAGCTGGCCGACTACGGCTATGTGATGGAGGGTGGCCGCGTCGTGCTCGAAGGCCCGTCGACCAGCCTGCGGAGCAACGAGGACGTGCGCGAGTTCTACCTGGGCCTGACGGTGGAAGGTGAACGCAAGAGCTTCAGGGACATGAAGCACTATCGCCGCCGCAAGCGGTGGTTGGGCTGAGGGCATGGCCCGTCGGAACCGACAGACAAAATTCAAGGATGAGCAATGAGCAGCGTGTCGAATGCGTTTTTGAGCGAACAGGAAGTGATGATCCGGGAGTCGGCCCGCCGCGTGGCCAACGAGGTGGTGGCCAGCACCGCTGCCGAGCGCGACCGCAGCAGCGCCTGGCCTCACGATGAAATCCGGGCGGTGGCTGAACTCGGCTTCATGGGAATGCTGGCGCCCCAGGCCTACGGCGGATCTGGGCTGTCGTTCGTGGAGTACTGCCTGGCTATTGAGGAATTCGCCGCAGCCGATGGCGGCTTTGCCACCATGATGCATGTGCACAACTCGGCCGCGCACGTGCTGCGGTCGTTTGGCACCGAGGAGCAGATGAACTCCTTTCTGCCCGAGCTGGCCAGTGCGCAACGTATCGGGGCCTTCCTGCTGTCCGAACCCCAAGCTGGATCGGACACCGCCGCCATCCGCACCACGGCCCGGCGCGAGGGCAACAGCTATGTGCTCAATGGGAGCAAGCAATGGATCTCAAACGGCAGCGAGGCCGGCTTCGCACTGGTGGTCGCCGCCACGGGCGATCCGGGCTCCCGCGACCGCTTCAGCCTCTTCATCGCGGATCCGAAGGAACCGGGGTACCAGTGCCTTCGAATCGAGAACAAGCTGGGTCAGCACACGGCTCACACCGCCCAGATCCAGTTGGACAACCTGCGTGTGCCAGCGAAGAACATGGTTGGCGAGGAAGGGCGTGGCTATGGCAAGGCGCTCTCCTTGCTGTCGGATGGCCGCATCGCGATCGCAGCGCTGTCCATCGGCATTGCCCGTGCTGCTTTGGAGGCCGCGATCCACTACGCGAAGGAGCGGGAGGCCTATGGCAAACCGATCGCCGAACTGCAGGCCGTGAGCTTTGACCTGGCGGAGATGGCCACGCAGGTGGACGTGGCCCGCCAGTTCATGCTGTACGCCGCGCGCCTGACGGATGCGAAACTGCCGTCCATCAAAGAGGCTGCGATGGCCAAGCTATTTGCCAGCGAAATGGCAGAGAAGGTCTGTTCGGCTGCGCTGCAGGTCCATGGCGGCTACGGCTACGTGAATGACTTCCCCGTCGAGCGCTATTACCGCGACGTGCGGGTGACGAAGATCTACGAAGGCACCAGCCACATCCAGAGGCTGATTATTGCGCGCCAGATCTTGGCAGGATGACTCGGGCTTGCGACTTGAAGCTGCGATTAGCCTGTCCGATATCATCGAAGCCCAGCCTGCATCCGGGTTAACGCGCAGAGGACACTGCAAGAATGAGCACGCAGATTGACGCCAAGCCTAAGTCGAGACCCCGCGGCAACGCCGCCAGACGTCCAGGCAAGGGCGTTAAGTGGAACAACGCGGTGGGTGGCGCGGATGAGCAGTACCAGCTCAAGAAGCAGGCGGTCATTGCCGAGGCTTCTCGCACCTTTGGCCGCCATGGGTACAAGAACGTGTCCCTGGACGAGATTGCCGCCGCGCTCAATGTCACCAAGCCCGCTCTCTATTACTACTTCAAGAACAAGCAGGAGCTGATCTACGAGTGCCACGAACTGTCGATGAGGCTTGGTGACCAGGTGCTGAAAGACGCCATTGCATCAGAGGGAACCGGGTATGGGCGCGTCACTACCTTCATCAAGAACTACATCTCTCTGCTGACCGACGAGATGGGGGCCCCTGCCATCCTCCACGACTTCTCTGCGATGACGGCGGCGGATCAGCGCAAGATCACCTTGAGGCGCCGCAAGTTCGATTTGGAGTTGCGCCAGGTGTTCGAAGAAGGCATACGGGATGGATCCATCGCACCGTGCGATGCCAAGCTGGCGGTCTTCTGGTTCATGGGAGCCGTCGGCGGGATTTCCCAGTGGTTCCACGCAGAAGGTCGTCTGCGTGGGGATCAGGTCGCCGACATATTCATCGGCCTGCTGGCCCATGGCATTCGACCGGCTGCGCCGGAAAAGGGCGGCGCGAGGGGGAAGTCTTGATCCGATGTTCGGAACCATTGACCGTGATCAGCCAGCCCTGAAGCGCGTAAAGAAGTCGAATGCCACAGTCGATTGACCCAGACCCTGCCGCAAAAGCGGGGCGTACCGAGCCCGAGGTCGAGCGGGCCAAGTGCGCCTTGCGGCCGCAAAGACTTAGGTCTTCGGCGGCCGCAGGTTCTCAGTTGGGAAAGTCCGCACCGCGGATGTCGTCGAAGAACCACTCGTCAACGGTCAGCTTGAGCGTACCGCGCTTCTTCATCAGTTTGGCCGCAAGCTTCGGAGACGCGTAGTTGGTGAAGTCGAACTCGAATCCCGTGCGCACGTCCCCACTGTGGTTCGTCAGTTCCATCGCCTCTGCATCGGTCAGCTCGTGCGCTTCGGCCACAGTCAGCTTGAGCTCTGCGGCCAATGCCTCAGCCAGTGTGCGATGGCGCAACTCCCCGCCCTCAAACTCGCGCCAGGCCTGACGCGCGGCGCGAACGACGTGTGAGCCGTAGCCCGCAAAGTAGTCTTCCACCTCGCGCCAGGTAGAAGCCCCGATAGGGAAGGATTTGTCACGCTGGATGTCGCCAGCGACATCACCAATTGGGTCACTGCGACCTCGCTGGCCTTCGAGCCAGCGATGGAATGGAGCGCGCGCAGCCTCTTTTGCGACCTGTGTTGCACGCAAAGGCGTCTCCAGCACGTTCGGGGCACCGTCAGGGCGGTACTTCCGGCCGCGCTCCTCGGCCGGCAAGGTGTTCCATTGAGCAAGGCTGGAGAGGAAGCGCTCGCCGTCCTTGCCGTCGGTGTGATAGCTGGTGGGCACCAGGTGGTCCAGTGGCCAAAAGACGTCACAACGGGCGCAATAGCACTTCGTAGGGTCGTCTTCCACAACGTCTCCGTGCAGGTAGTAGCGGTACGGACCGGATGGGCGCAACGGCTTCGGCGCGTCCGCGACAGCCTGCGACGAGCTATCGCTGTGCTTCGACAGCAGCGACCAGTTGGTGAAGCCGTTCTGCACCGCAATGCGGTCCAGGGCTTCGCTGTGGCAGATGGAGAGTGCGCGGCCGAGCTTCTTCGCTTCGCGGCGGAAGCGCTCGAGCTGCAAGGGAGAGAAAGATGTAGCCATGACTTGACTCCGCGGTCGCGGCAAGTCCGATGCGCCCACACACCGAGCCAGCGGCGACCATTGGAAGGTCAAGGCAGGACTCGTCTTGAAACTCGCGCTGTCAGTACGACTTCGCCTCGTGGGCGGGCAAGCCGGCGGAACGGCTTGAGCCGAAGCATAGCGACACTTGGGCCGAATTGTCTAGTACCCCTGGAGGCGTCAGCAGCGCACCAGACGCCTACCTGTTGAACGTTCGTAAAGTCGCGTGCCTGTCTCACGTACATCTAGGTGCTCAGGCCGCCATCGACCATCAGGAGACTTCCGGTAGTGAAGGAGCTCATGTCCGACGCCAGATACAACGCCGAACGTGCGATTTCCGGAGGAGTGGCATGGCGTCCCAGCGAAATCTACTCGTCAAACATGGTTGCGGCATCTCGTTGGATGGCCTGCGAAATCTGCCGCTCTATGCCGAGCTGGAAGTCATTGGAAACCGGTCCAGGGTGAAGGGTGTTCACTCGGATGCCCCGGTGGCCTGCCTCCTTCGAGATGGAGCGCATCAGACCAATCTGCGCATGCTTGGCAGTGATGTAGGCGTACACGCCCTCAGCTCCAATGACGCCTGCCACACTGCTCGTGATGATGATGCTGCCGAAGTCGGCCATGTGCGGAAGAGCGTACTTGCAGACCAGAAACGCGCCGCGAACGTGTACAGCCATCACGCTGTCAAACACGTCTTCCGGGTACTCCGCGAGCGGCGCCACGACGCCAGCATTGCCAGCGTTGCTGAACAATACGTCGATGCGGCCCCAGGCTTGGCGCGCGGCTTCGATGAACGAACGAACGTCCTCGGCGCGTCTTACATCGGTCATGTGCACGTGAACCCTGTCGTCGTTGAGTGACTTCACTGCCCAAGAATCACTTTGCCTTGGAGCAACGTCTCGGACTGAGCCTGCTTTTCGCGGTGGGCAGTTGCCGTGCCACTTCAGGCATTGTCATTCCTTCCAGCACGTGGGTGATGACTTGCCGCTCTCGTCCCGAGAGAGCCGCCATGGTGTGCCTGGAGAGCTTGGCTGTCGCTCTCTCCTGCCTCGCCACTTGCATGTGGCGTCTTACCGCGCTGCAGGTAAGTCGTGCCTTCTGAGTCAACGCAGAGATGTCTTTTCCGTCGAAATCAGGGTGGGAAAGGCTGCGGCAGAGGTTCACGGCTACGCGGCAGCCATCGCGGAACACCGCCAGCAGGGAGAGTCGTTCTCGAATTCCCGTCTCTGCGTAGCAGACGGCGCGGTACTCCTCGTTGGAGACGTGTTCGGCCAACTGGTGGCTGCACCACAACTGCAATGCGCTCGTTGGCTTCTGTCTGCCAAGCCACAGCATGTTGGAATCCTGCAGGTCGAATCCCATGCGCAGGTAGTCGACCGCGGTCATCGATGCGGCTTACATAAGGGAGTGTTCAGCACCGCATGGGTGAACTCAATCAGCGGTGCGGGCGCTTTCGGCGCAAGTGCTGCGCTCGATATCGTTTAGGTTGAAAGCACTTTTCTCCGTTGGATTTCTTGTCTCTCCCTGGTCGTTGATACGCTCTGTAGCGCACGTAGAGATTCTCTAGACCAATGGCCGATTCGATGTCCTACGGAATCAGGACGGGCCAACCCGAAAAACCTCACCGCGTCAGTAGCGAGTCGACGGTCCAGTAACTGGTCGCCGTGGCCCATGCCGCATTCGCACTCACCGTCTTGTCGCTCTCAATCTGCGGTGGGGCTGGGGGTGCTTCCACGTCAAACCAGCCGTAGAGTGGTCGGCACTGGTGCTTCAGCCTTGGGAGCGTTGTCAGCGGAGAGGCCAAGATCATGGCGACTTTGGTGGAGATTGCAAACGCACTGGTCTATGCGGGACGGACCAAGCTGAGCAGCGTCACTCTAGAAACGCGGGCGCGATGCATCGGCGTTTCGATGTTTGTAGAAGCAGACTCCTCGAAACTCGTCGTGCCTGTCTGGGACGGTCTTTTGAGGCCGAAGGGGTTGCCCGAGGACGTCCACGCCAAGCCGTTGGCCCTCGTTGTGCGCGCCATCTACTCCGACGAATTGCGCGCGTAGTTGGTGGCGTTGGGAATTGAGTGCAAGTCAAGTGTCCTGAAGAATGGACCAAGTTCTTGAGGGAGGATTCTCAGATGAGGCAGAGGCGTCATCCGCAAGGCCAACATTCCGCTCGAAAACTGAGGGTGTGGTCCCCCGAAGGCGGCAGAAGATCGGTCTACTGATCTATGTTGCTTAGACGAAGAAACGCACCAGGATGCGCAGTTCTCGACTCTATTTGCTGCAACGCAGCGGTAGGCCACGCGGACTGCGGCGGCAGTTTTCGACATTGGGCGGAGTACGATGTCCTTCGACCTTGGCGAAGACCGCATGCGCCCTAGCGGGCAGTTTGCGACATTATTTGATCAGAATACCGATTGGTTGGAAATGTGACTAATTGGTAGCTTTTTGCCCGACTCTGGCTAACATCTGGCGCTCCTCCCACCCACTTCACTGGAGAACGCCATGAAGAAGACCTTGATTGCCTCCCTGCTCGCCTTCGGCGCCATGGCCGCGGCGCACGCCAAGGACATCGTCGACACGGCCGTGTCGGCGGGTTCGTTCAAGACCCTGGTGACCGCCGTTCAGGCGGCCGGCCTGGTGGACACGCTCAAGGGCCCCGGGCCCTTCACCGTCTTCGCGCCGACCGATGAGGCCTTCGCGAAGATCCCGAAAGCGCAGCTGGACGCGCTGCTCCAGGACAAGGCCAAGCTGACCGCGGTGCTCACCTACCACGTGGTGCCCGGCAAGGTGATGGCCAAGGACGTGAAGGCCGGCAAGGTCAAGACGGTGCAGGGCGGTGAAATCACCGTCGGCACCATGGGCGGCGTCACGGTGGACAACGCCAAGGTGGTTGCCACCGACGTGGCCGCCAGCAACGGCGTCATCCACGTGATCGACACGGTCATCATGCCCAAGTGAGTGGCCGTGGCGCCGCCGGCCGCGGGCCGGTAGGCGGCGCACAGCCCCGATGGCAACACACCCCTTGGGCCGCCAGACCGCCGCGCTGCTCGCTTTCCTGGCGCTGACCGCCGTGGCGGCGGCGCTGGGCGGCTGGGCGTCGGTTGACGCGGCCCGCTTTTATGCGGCGCTGGAGCGCCCGCTCTGGGCGCCGCCGGCCTGGCTGTTCGGCCCGGCCTGGACGCTGCTCTACACGATGATGGCCGTGGCCGCCTGGCTGGTCTGGCGCGCACCGGGCCGCGACGGCTCGGCCGGCGCGCTCTGGTTGTATGGCGTGCAGCTGGCCGTGAACGCGCTCTGGAGCTGGCTGTTCTTCGCCTGGCAGCTCGGCTTCTGGGCCTTCTTCGGCGCGGTGGCGCTGTGGCTGCTGGTGGGGGCCACCGCGGTCGCCTTCTGGCCCCACCGGCGCCTGGCCGCCGTCATGTTGTTGCCCTACTGGGGCTGGGTCACGTTCGCCACCGCGCTCACCTGGGCGGTGTGGCGCCGCAACCCGGCGCTGCTGGGCACCTGAAGGCGGGGCGCGCATGGCGGCGGTGGTCTGGCTCAAACGCGACCTGCGCTGGCGCGACCACGCGCCGCTGGCCGCGGCCGCCGCGCACGAGGACGCGCTGGCCCTGTACATCATCGAGCCCGCCTGGCTCGCCAGCCCCACGTTCGACCCACAGCATCTCGCCTTCACCCTGGGCTGCCTGGCCGAGCTGCGCGAGCACCTCGCGGCGCGCGGGTTGCCCCTGCTGGTGCGCGTGGGCAACGCGGTGGACGTGCTCGCGCAACTGCGGGCCGAGCACCCCTACCGCTTCCTGCTCAGCCACGAAGAAACCGGCGAGGGCTGGACCTACGCGCGCGACCGGGCCGTGGGCGCCTGGTGCCGCGCACAAGGCGTGGCCTGGCTCGAATGGCCGCAGACCGGCGTGGTGCGCCGCCTGAGCCAGCGCAACGGCTGGGCCGCGCGCTGGAGCGCTCGCATGAACGCTGTCGAGGTCGCCATGCCGACGGGCTTCGACGGCGCGCGGGCCGACCTCGCCGACCTGCCCACCCTGGCCGCGCTCGGCGTGCCCGCGGCGCGCCCCCTGCCGCCCGCGGGCGAACGCGCCGCGTGGTCGGTGCTGAACGACTTTCTCGGCGGGCGCGGGCGCGACTACCGCCGCGCGCTCTCCAGCCCGCTCACCGCGGCCGACGGCTGCAGCCGCCTGAGCGCGCACCTGGCCTTCGGCACGGTGTCGATGCGTTGCGTGCACCAGGCGACCGAAGCCGCCATCGCGCACACCGACGACCGCGCGCTCGCCCACGCGCTGCGCGGCTTTGCGGGCCGGCTGCGCTGGCACTGCCACTTCATGCAGAAGCTCGAGGACGAACCGGCGATCGAAGAGCACAACTTCTCGCGCGTGTACGACGGCCTGCGCGAAAACGCATTCGACCGTACGCGCTTCGAGGCCTGGTGCGAAGGCCGCACCGGCTTCCCCATGGTGGACGCCTGCATGCGCAGCCTACGTGCCACCGGCTGGCTGAACTTCCGCATGCGCGCCATGCTGGTGAGCTTCGCGGCCTACCACCTGTGGCTGCACTGGCGCGAGCCCGGCCTGTTCCTGGCGCGCCAGTTCCTCGATTTCGAACCCGGCATCCACTGGAGCCAGATGCAGATGCAGAGCGGCACCACCGGCATCAACACGCTGCGCATCTACTCGCCCACCAAGCAGGCGGCCGACCACGACCCGCAGGGGGTGTTCATCCGCCGCTGGCTGCCCGAGTTCGGCACGCCGGCCTACCCGCAGCCCATCGTGGACGAACGCGCCGCGCTGGCGCTGGCGAAGCAGCGCCTGTACGCGCTGCGCGCCACGCGCGAAGCGCGCGCCGAAGCCGACGCGGTGCAGCAGCGCCACGGCTCGCGCAAGGCCGGCCTGCCCCCCACGGGCCGCCGCACGCGGGCGCGTACCGCGGCCAGCGCGCCGCCATCGCAGCAGGAGCTGTTCCGGTGAACCCGGCCGAGGTGTGCCGCCACCTGATCGTCGTGCTCGGCGACCAACTCGACCGCGAAGCCAGTGCCTTCGACGGCTTCGACCCCGCGCAGGACCGCGTGTGGATGGCCGAGGTGGTGGAAGAAAGCACGCACGTCTGGAGCAGCCAGCAGCGCATCGTGCAGTTCCTCGCGGCCATGCGCCACTTCGCGGCCGCGCTGCGCGACGAAGGCCTGCCGCTGCAGTACGAGACCCTGCGCGCAGGCGGCCTGGCCGACGCGCTGCGCGAGGCCATGGCGCGCTGGCGGCCGCAGCGTGTGGTGCTGACCCAGCCCGGCGACTGGCGTGTGCTGCAGGCGCTGCGCGCCGCGGTGGGCGACACGCCGATCGACGTGCGGGAAGACCGCCACTTCCTGTGCAGTGCGAACCGCTTCGCGGCGCACGCGCGCGGGCGGCGCCAGCTGCGCATGGAGTACTTCTACCGCGAGATGCGGCGCGAGCACGGCGTGCTCATGGACGGCGACCAGCCCTGCGGCGGCGAATGGAACTACGACGCCGACAACCGTGAGGCCTTCGGCCCCGAGGGCCCGGGCTTTCTGCCGCCGCCCACACGCATCGAACCCGACGCCATCACGCAGGATGTGATCGCGCTCGTGCAGACGCGCTTCGCCGACCACCCCGGCCAGGCCGCGCCCTTCGGCTGGCCGGTCAACCGCGCGCAGGCGCTGCAGGCGCTCGACACCTTCATCAACGAACGCCTGGAACACTTCGGTCGCTGGCAGGACGCGATGTGGACCGGTGAGCCCTGGCTCTACCACGCGCACCTCGCGGCCGCGCTCAACCTCAAGCTGCTGAACCCGCGCGAGGTGATTGCCGCGGCCGAGACCGCGTGGCGCGCCGGTCGCGTACCGCTGCCCGCGGCCGAGGGTTTCATTCGCCAGATCCTGGGCTGGCGCGAGTACGTGCGTGGCATCTACTGGCTGCGCATGCCCGGCTACGCCGAGCAGAACGCACTGAACGCCACGCACGACCTGCCCGCGTGGTTCTGGACCGGCGACACGCCCATGCGCTGCCTGGCCGACGCCATCGGCCAGACCCTGCGCCACGGCTACGCGCACCACATCCAGCGCCTCATGGTCACCGGCCTGTACGCGCTGCTGCACGGCGTGGCGCCGCAGCAGGTGCACGCCTGGTACCTGAGCGTCTACGTGGACGCGGTGGAGTGGGTGGAACTGCCCAACACCCTGGGCATGAGCCAGTTCGCCGACGGCGGCCTGCTCGCGAGCAAGCCCTACATCGCCACCGGCCGCTACATCGAGCGCATGAGCGACCACTGCCGCGGCTGCCGCTTCGACCCCGGTGAACGCGTGGGTGAACGCGCCTGCCCGTTCACCACGCTGTACTGGGATTTCCTGTTGCGCCATGAGTCGCGCTTCGCGTCGCACCCACGCATGGCGCTGCAGGTCAAGAACCTCGCGCGCATCGATGCGCCGCAGCGCGCGGCCATCCGCGCGCGCGCCGACGCGGTGCGCGAAGGGCGCCTGGCATGAGCGCTGCCGACGTGTTCGAGCCCACGTTGGTGGCCGCCCGCGCGCGCCTCGACGCCCTGCAGCCCGAGGCCTGCGCCCGCACACGCAACCACCTCGACGGCGCGGTGACGCGGCTCTCGCCCTACATCACCCACGGGCTGCTGGGCCTGGCCGAGGTGCTGCAGACCGTGAGCTGCCGGCACAAGCTCGACCCGTCCCACCGCTTCGTGCAGCAGCTGGGCTGGCGCGCCTACTTCCACCACGTGTGGCGCCACCGCGGCGACGGCATCTTCGAATCGCTGCACGAAGGCCCGTTGCCCGACGCGGCCTACGCTCCCACGCTGCCCGTAGACATCCGCCGCGGCGCCACCGGTGTGCCCGTGGTCGACCGCGCGGTACGCGAGCTGTACGCCACGGGTTGGCTGCACAACCACGCGCGCCTGTGGCTGGCCAGCTACGTGGTGCACCTGCGCAAGGTGCACTGGCGCGCCGGCGCCGACTGGCTCTACGCCCACCTGCTCGACGGCGACCTGGCCAGCAACCACCTGAGCTGGCAGTGGGTGGCCGGCACCGGCAGCCACAAGCCCTACCTGTTCAACGCCGACAACGTGGCGCGCTTTGCACCGGCCGACTGGCACAGCCACGGCACGGTGGTCGATGCATCCTACGAGGCGCTCGAGGCCATCGCGCGCAGCGCGCACGACGTCGGCGGTGGACGCGGTGAACCCGTGGATGAACCGCTGCTCTACCAACGCCCGCCACCCGGCTGGGCCGTGAGCGATGCGCCCCCGCCCGCGGGCGCCTGGCTGGTGCACCCCTGGTCGCTCGGCGACCCGCCGCAGGCCGGCCCGCCGGTGCCGGTGCTGCCGGGCGGCTTTCACCGCCGATGGCCGTGGAGCGAGCGGCGCTGGGCCTTCGTGGCGCAGCGCCTGCTGGCCCTGGGGCCGGTGCTGCACTGGGTGGAAGAGCCCCTGCTGGCCGGCAGCCTGTGCTGGGACGATCCGCACGCCGCGCCCTGGCTCGGCGGCGTGCGCCGCCTGCCGCCACCGCCGGCCTTCGACGAGCCGGGCGAGGCCTGCGCCTCGTTCACGCAGTACTGGCGCCGCACGCGCGTGGTGGCGGCCTGAGGCGCGGTACGCGCTTCACACAGCGGTGGCCAGCCGGGTGTAGAGCGGAATGCCGACCAGGATGTTGAGCGGGAAGGTGATGCCCAGCGACAGCCCCAGGTAGAGCGAGGGGTTGGCCTCGGGGATGGCGTGGCGCAGCACCGCCGGCACCACGATGTAGGAGGCGCTCGCGCTCAGCACCATCAGCAGCGCGGTGTCGGCCGCCGGCATGCCCAGCAGCGTCGCCAGGCCGAGCGCCAGCAGCGCGTGCAGCAGCGGGCCCAGCACCGCGTAGGCCAGCAGCACCGGCGAGGCCTTGCGTGCGTCCTGGAAGTTGCGCGCCACCAGCAGGCCCATGTCGAGCAGGAAGAAGGCGAGCAAGCCCTTGAAAAGGTCACCCGCAAAGGGCTGCATCACCGCCCGGCCCGCTTCGCCGCTGAGGTAGCCCACCGCGAGCGAGCCCAGCAGCAGCAGTTGCGCACCGTCGGTGAAGGACTCGTGCAGCAGGCGGCCCAGCGGCGTGCCGGCCACCGCCGCCTGGCCGCTGGCGCGGGCACTGGCGTGGCGCGCGGTGTTGGCCAGCAGCACGGCCATCAGGATCGCGGGCGACTCCATCAGCACCATGGCCACCGTCATGTGGCCACCGGGCGTGAGGCCCAGGTTCTCCAGGTGCTGGGTGGCGGTGACGAAGGTGACCGCGCTCACCGAGCCGTAGGCCGCAGCCACTGCGGCCGCGTCCAGCTGCGACACACGGCGCCGCAGAAAGGCGTAGCCCATCGCCGGCACCACAAAGGCCATCAGCAGCGCCGCCCCCAGGCCCGTGAGCATGGCGGGCGAAGGCCCCGCCTGCGCGAGCGCGAAGCCGCCCTTGAGCCCCAGCGCCATGAGCAGATACAACGACAGGAACTTGGCGATGGCGGGCGGGATTTCGAGGTTGGAGCGCAAGGCGCCGGCCAGCACACCGAAGACGAAGAACAGGATGGCGGGATCGAGCAGGCTGGTCATGGGCACTCCGTTTCGTGCCGATGCTAGGGCGGCAGATGTGTTGCGTAAAATCGATTCGCTTGCAACTTTGCATAGATAAAAGCCGATGAATGTGAGCTTCCGGCAACTGCGCCTGTTTCTGGCCCTGCACGACACCGGCAGCGTCAGCGGCGCCGCGCAGGCCATGCACGTCACCCAGCCCACCGCGTCCATGCAGCTGCGCGAAATCACCCAGCACGTGGGCGTGCCGCTGTACGAGGTGATCGGCCGCAAGGTGCACCTGACCCAGGCCGGGCGCGACCTGGCGCAGACCGCGCGCGCCATGGTGCGCGAGTGGGAAAACTTCGAGCAGCAGGTGGCGGCCATGCAGGGCCTGGCGCGCGGGCGCCTCAAGGTCTCCGTGGTGAGCACGGCCAAGTACTTCGTCCCGCGCCTGCTCGGACGCTTCTGCCACAAGTACCCCGACATCGATGTCGCCCTCGAGGTGCTCAACCGCGACGGTGTGGTGCAACGCATGCGCGACAACCTCGACGACCTCTACATCATGTCCATGCCCCCCGCAGACCTCGCGGTCGAGGGCGAGGTGTTCATGGCCAACCCCCTGGTGGTCATCGCGCCGTCGCGCCACCCGCTGGCGCGCACCGCGGGCATCGCGCTGCGCGCCCTGGCCGATCAGCGCTTCATCCTGCGCGAGCAGGGCTCGGGCACGCGCATGGCGGTGGACCGGCACTGGCGCGCCCAGCGTTTCGTGCCCGATGTCCGCATGGAGCTCGGCAGCAACGAGGCCATCAAGGAAGCCGTGGCCGGCGGGCTCGGGCTCGGGGTGGTGTCACAGCACGCGCTGCATGGCCAGGCGCGCGAGCACGGTGTGGCGGTGCTCGATGTGCAGGGCTTTCCGATCTCGTCGCAGTGGAGCATCGTGCACCTGGTGGGCAAGCGGCTTTCGCCCATCGCCACGGCGTTTCGCGATCACTTGCTGGCACACCCGCGCCCTTGAGCGCAGGCTCAGCGGTCCGCGTCGCGGCCCCGGCCGGTCTTCTTCGGTGCACCGGCCTGCATGCCGAGTGCGTGCAGGGTCGAGATCAGCGTGTGCAGCAGCCAGGCCGCCAGGCGTTCCGGCGCGGAGCGGGCCGGACCGGTGGTTGCGCGGTGCAGTCGCCCCGACTGCGGCTCGCGCACCGTGAAGCCCAGCCGCTGCAGCAGCGCGGCTTCGGCCTTGTCCACGGCATGCCCCGCACCAGGCACCCATTCAAGCCGGCGCACGCCCTGCGCATGCAGTGCTTGTGCCAAGGGCCCGAGGGCGCCGCGCTGTGGGCACCAGAACACGGTTTCGCGTTCATGCCGCGGTGTCTCGATGACGATCACCACCTCGTCCGCGGCGTTCACATGGGGCAGGCAATCGGACCAGTGATGGCCTTGCACCACGGTCTGGTGCAAGGCCCGCGGCACGTGCGCAAAGGGGCGCGTGCACAGCACCGCCACCGGCGGGCCGCCGACCGCGCCCAGGCGTTCGCGCAGCACCGCCCGGCCGGCGCGGCCGACAGCACCCATCACGACTACGCGCCGGGGCGCCGTGTGCACCGTCACGTGGGGAAGGGCGCGGCGAGCGCGAACCACACGCCCAGCGCCACCGAAATGATGAAGGCGCCGTCCAGCAGGCCGGCGAGCAGGAAGACCTTGGGCTGCAGCGCTTCCATCATTTCCGGCTGCCGGGCCGAGGCCTCCAGGTACTTGCTGGCCATCAGGCCGATGCCGATGCAGGACCCGAGGGCGCCGAGGCCGATCATGTGGCCCACGGCGAGGGGGAGTTGGACAAGTTCCGTCATGTTGATGCTCCTGTGTTGTGCTGGCTCGACTGTGTCGCAAGCCGTGCACCGGTTCCATGACCCGTGAGGTCAAGGAACCCCCCGGGTTTTCCCACAGATGAGCAGAAACCCGCACCTTTCGGTGGCACGAACCGGCGGTGCCGGTGCTCTAATTTCGCCATGTTGAAACTGGCCTGGTTCCGCCTGCGATTGCGCTCCGCCTTGGGCGATCTGGGCATTCCACCGAACACCGTCAACCGCCACCTGCGCGAGGCGGTGATCAAGCTCGGCCAGAGCGAAGGTTTCAACCCCCGGGAAGCGGCGCTCATCATCTACTTCCGCACGCCGCCCATGCGCCTGCTCGAAGCGCAGCGCGCGCAGAGCGCCATCGTCGCGTGGCAGAAGAGCCAGGCGGTGCGCCAGGGCTACTTCGGGCGCGCGGTGCGCCAGGAATTCAGCCTGCCCGAGGTCTCGGGCGTGCGCGAAAGCCTGTTCCAGGACTCCTGAGTTCCCGGCGCGCAGCCGCCGTTCATTGCAGATTCCGCAACTTTGCGTTGTGGCTCGCGCTGTTTTTCGGTTTCAGGGTTTTCCCTAAAGTTCACCCCATGCCGAACACAACACGACGTGTTCGACAGAAACCGAAACCTCAACGTCTGTCTTCAAAGGAACTGTCATGAAAGCCGCTCTTCTCCCCATCGCCTTCGCCCTGACCGCTGGTGCCGCCTTCGCCGAAGGCCCGATCTTCGTGGACCCGCCCTTCACCTCCACCCTGAGCCGCGCCGAAGTGCGCGCCGAAGCCCTGGCTGCCCGCGACGCTGGCCGCTTCGAACTCGGTGACGGCCAGGTCATCGTGGCCGGCAAGGCTGCCGACAGCAGCAACAGCGCGACGCAGTACGCCGCCGGTGGCGCCACCCGCGCCCAAGTGCGTGCCGAAGCCGCCGAAGCCCTGCGCCTGGGTTACTTCAACGGTGGCGAGATCACCCAGTTCCCCAGCGCCGAGCAAGCCGAGCAGGTGCGCCTGGCCGGCCAGCGCGCCGCGCAAAGCGTCACCGCTTCGAACTGATCTCCCGCTGTTCTTGCGTCTCCAAGGTTGAAGGGGCTGCCCGGTCGGGCAGCCCCTTTTTTCATGGGCGCGCGGCGATACTGGCGCCTTCTCATTCCACACAAGCAGGAGACGGCGAATGTCTGGTGGCGATTGGAAGGAACTGTTCAATGCGGCGTGCGAGGGCGACTTCGCGCTCGTGCAGTACCACGTGAAGAACGGGGTGGACGTGAACTACGCCCACCCCGAGTTCCTGTCGACACCGCTGGTGGCCTGCATCCTCGCCGGGCAGGAGCGCATTGCGCACTACCTGCTGGACCACGGCGCCAACCCGCGCCTGCATTCCGAGTTCGACGGCGTGGTGCCGATCGAGGCCGCGCAGCGCGCGGGCCTGGGCGGCATCGAACAACGGCTGAACGCACTGGGCATCGCCACGCCACCCCCGCGGCGCGAGCCGCGGCAGTGGTTGGCGCGCTGGCTGGGTCTGTGAGGCCGGCGCGGTTCACGCGCCCATCGTCTCCAGTGCGGGCAGCAGTGTCGAATGCCCGCGAGGCGTGATGCCGAGCTCGCGGCCCTCGGATCGGCGCAACCAGTCCTGTTCGATGAAATGCTGCAGCAGCTGGTCGGCCAGTTCGCCGGCGAGGTGGTCCACGCCTTCGGACCAGTCGTGGCACGCGTAGGCGAATCGTCTGCGCCGGTTTGGCGAGGGGGCCGCGAACCCGAGAGCCCTCAAGGCCCCGTGCCCTTGGGGCGTGAGGGCCAGCCCTTCGGGCATGGGTTGGAAGGCGCGCTGCCGCACAAGGCCCGAGAAGAGTTTCACGCCCAGTTCGCCCGCGAGGTGGCCATAGCAGCAGCGAGCGAGTTTCAGGCGTGCCCGGGCCGGATGGCGCCAGGCGGGGCTGGTGGGTGCCCGCTCCGACACCGTGGCCAGCGATTCGAGCAGGCGTGCCACGGAATCGTCGGCGAGCGCGTGGTAGCGGTGCCGACCGCGCGGCTCCACGCGTATCAGGCCGCCTTCGATCAGGCGCGCCAGGTGCGCGCTGGCGGTGGCGGCCGAGACGCCGGCCACGGCAGCCAGTTCCGAGGCACTGGCCTTGCGGCCGCCCAGCAGGTGCAGCAGCATCTGCGAGCGCGAGGGATCGGCCAGCAGGCCAGCCACCGAGGCGATAGCGGGTTCGAAGCGTGGGCTTGTGTTCATGTGGCCGCGATCATGGCCGCACCTGCCGCGCTTGCGCAAAGGTGCCGGGCACCGTGCCGAGCCAGCTGCGCTCCTCGCGCAGGATGAAGCGCTGCGCCTGCGCCCGCTCGAAGTTGGCGCGGCCGTCGGGGTCGGCTCGCAAGCGGGCGCGGTAGCGCTCGTAGGCCGCGAGGTCGTCGAAGCCGATCAGGCCCCAGGCGATGTCGTTTGTTCCTTCGCTTGGCACGAAGTAGCCGATGAGGTGCCCGCCGCAACGCGGAATGATCTCGCCCCAGCGTTTCGCGTAGTCCGCGAAAGCGGGGATCTGGAACGGATCGAGTTGGTAGCGGATGAAGCAGACGGTGTGCACGCGGGTCTCCGATGGGCGTTGAGGGGAAGCTGCACTGTGCGTGCCACCGCGCCCCCGATGCTTCGGTGTGCAACGAAGCGTTGGAGAATCGTCGCGGCGCCCGTGGCGGTTCCGACGGGTGGTTGTCGATTGCGGCCCGGGTCTGCCGTCGTCCTTGCAGCGAGGCCGCAAACCCGTCGGCCAGCGCCCCTCAACCCCTGAAAGGATTCACCCATGCCCACCGGAACCGTTCGCCTGCATCGCGTGCTCAAGGCCCCGCCGCAGCGCGTTTTCCGCGCCTTCACCGAGCCCGCGGCCATGTGCCGCTGGCTGCCGCCCTACGGTTTCACGGCGGAGGTGCAACAGATGGACGCGCGCCAAGGTGGCAAGCACCGCATGTCCTTCACCAACTTCGGCACCGGCCATTCGCACAGCTTCGGCGGCGAGTACCTGGAGTTCGTGCCCGGTGAGCGCCTGCGCTACACCGACACCTTCGACGACCCCAACCTGCCCGGCACCATGCAGGTGACGGTGGTGTTCAAGGCCGTGGCTTGCGGCACCGAACTCACGGTGGTGCAGGAAGGCATTCCCGAGTTGATTCCCACCGAGATGTGCTACCTCGGCTGGCAGGAATCGCTGGAGCAGCTCGCGAAGCTGGTCGAGCCCGAGATTCCGAACGGGTGAGCCCGGGCATTCGCGCGCTTCAAAGGAACATGCCGCCCGAGGCCTCGATGCGCTGGGCGTTGATCCAGCGGTTCTGCGGCAGCAGCAGCGTGGAGATCACGTCGCCGATGTCGTCGGGCTGGCCCACGCGGCCGAGCGCGGTCTGCGCGGCAATGAAGTCGTTCACGGCCTTGTTGTCGCGCACCGTGCCGCCGCCGAAGTCGGTCTCGATCGCGCCGGGCGCCACCACGTTCACCGCGATCCCACGCGGCCCCAGTTCCTTGGCCAGGTAGCGCGTGAGCACTTCGATGCCACCCTTCATCGCGGCATAGGCCGCGTAGCCCGGCAGCGCGAAGCGCGCCAACCCGGTCGACAGGTTCACGATGCGCCCGCCGTCCGCGATCAGCGGCAGCAGCGCCTGCGTCAGGAAGAACGTGCCTTTGAGGTGGATGTTCATCAACTCGTCGAACTGCGCCTCGGTGGTGTCGGCGAACGGCGCATGGATGCCGATGCCGGCGTTGTTCACGAGGTGGTCGAAGTGCTCGCGCTGCCACACCGCCTGCAGTTGCTCGCGCACGGCCTGCGCGAAGGCGGGGAACGAGCGGCTGTTGCCCACGTCCAGCGGGAGGGCCACGGCGCGCGCGCCGATCCGGTGGATCTCGTCCACCACGGCCTGCGCCTCGCTGGCCTGGCTGCGGTAGGTAAGGATCACGCCGACCCCGCGCGCAGCGAGCTTGAGCGCGGTGTTGCGGCCCAGGCCGCGGCTGCCGCCGGTGACGAGGGCGATGGTGGAGGTGGGGTTGGTGCTGGTGTTCATGGTTGGCTCCTGAAGAGGACGGTAAGTGGATGAAGGCAGTCTATTGATCGAGAATTGGCAGATAAACCAGGTGAATCCGGTTGATCTGTTCGCCCGATCTGAACAATTGAGGAATGCCCATGAACACCCTGGACGCCATGAACGTCTTCGCCCGCGTGGCCGACCTCGGCAGCTTCACGCAGGCCGCTCACAGCCTGGGCCTGCCCAAGGCGAGCGTGTCCGCCGCCGTGCAACAGCTTGAAGCGCTGGTGGGCACGCGGCTCCTGCAACGCACCACCCGGCGCGTCTCCATCACGCAGGACGGCCAGGTGTTTCGCGAACGCTGCCGCGACCTGCTTGATGACGTTGAGGACCTGCGCACCCTGTTCCAGCCCGACGGCGCCGTGCTCACCGGCCGCCTGCGCGTGGACATGCCGCTCGGCGTGGCGCGCACCCTGGTGCTGCCGCGCCTGCCGGAATTCCTCGCTACGCACCCGAAGCTCGAGGTCGAACTCAGCAGCACCGACCGCCGCGTGGACCTGGTGCGCGAGGGCTTTGATTGCGTGTTGCGGGTGGGCTTGCTCGGCGACTCGAGCCTGGTGGCCAAGCCCCTCGGCGGTTGCGAACTGGTCAACGTGGCCAGCGCGGCCTATGTGCAGGCCCACGGCAAGCCCACGCGGCTGGCGCAACTGGCGGCGCACCGGCTGGTGCACTACGTGGGCACGCTGGGTGCGCGCTCACCCGGGTTCGAATACCTCGACGACGCGGGCGAAACGCACTTCGTGCCCATGGCCGGCACGCTCACGGTCGACAACTCCGAGGCCTACATGGGCGCCTGCCTCGCGGGCCTGGGCATCGTGCAGGTGCCGCGCTGGGGCGTGGCCGATCGCCTGCGCAGCGGCGAACTGGTGGAGCTGTTGCCGCGCCACCGGCCCGCGCCCATGCCCGTGAACCTGCTGTATGTACACCGGCGCCACCTGCCGCGGCGGGTGCAGGTGTTCATGCAGTGGGTGGCCGATGTGATGCGGCCGATGACGCAGCCGGCGGCTGTGCGGCGGCGCTGAGACTCAGACCCCGAACAGCATCGTGCGGTGCGCGGACGCGCCCGCGAGCGCGCCGTCGCCCACGGCCAGCGCCACGTTGCCGGCGGCGCGCGCCAGGTCGCCGCAGGCGAACACGCGTGGCACCGTGGTGGCCTTCATTGCGTCGGTGCGCACATACACGCCCATGGGGCTTTCGTCGAGCGTGCAGCCCAACTGCTCGGCGATGGGCGTGGCGGGCCGGGTGCGGCCCATGGTGAACAGGCCGTCCATGGCGACGCGGTCGCCGTCTTCGAGCAGCACCGTGGCGTGGTCTACGAGGCGCTGTACGCGGCGCGTCTCGATGGCCACGCCTTTGGCCTGCAGCGCCTGCCGCTGCTCATCGTTTGGCGTGAAAGCGCCGTCGAGGAACAGCGTGACCGTGCCCCAGTCGGGCAGCATGAGCGCGTGGTGCATGGCCAGTTCGCTGCGCGCGAGCACACCGATGCGGCCTTGCTGCAGCTCGTAGCCGTGGCAGTACGGACAGTGGAAGACGCTGCGGCCCCAGCGTTCGGCCAGGCCTTCGATCGGTGGCAGTTCGTCCACCACGCCGGTGGCCAGCACCAGGTGCGCGGCGCGAAACGATTCGCCCGCGCCAGTGCGCAGATCGAAGCCGGCGTCGCCCACTGCGGTGGCGTGTTCGACCATGCCCTCGACCCAGTGCACCGTGGGGTAGGCGCGCAGCTGCGCCTGTGCATCGGCCGCGATGGCCTGCGACGGCCGGCCGTCTTGCCCGAGAAAACCGTGCGAGGCGGCGGCGAAGCGGTTGCGGCGCTGGCCGGCGTCGATCACGAGCAGGCGGCGGCGGGCGCGCGCGAGTTGCAGGCCGGCGGACACGCCGGCGTAGCTGCCGCCCACGATGGCGGCGTCAAAGGTGTGCATGGTCATGGGCATGGTGTGAGCGGTGGGGGTGGGCGCGAAGGCGACGGTCGAAGTCGGCCGCGAGGTCGGCCAGGGTGATGGCCGCCAGGCGCTGGTTGATCAGCGCGCGTGCGGCGGCGAGGGTGTCGTCGAGCGCGGCGTTCACCGCCTGCTCGACCAGACAGGCCGGGCTTTCGCTGCGGTGGCCCATGGCGAACACGGTGGGCGCGCCCACGGCCTCGTACACATCACGCAGCGTGACGCGGCGCAGATCGCAGCCCAGGGCCCAGCCGCCGCCGTGGCCCCTGCCCGCCACCACGAAGCCCGCATCGCGCAGACCGGCCAGCGTCTTGCGCACCACCACCGGGTTGGTACCGAGCACGCGCGCCAGCTCCTCCGATGTCATGGGATGGTCGCTGTGCGCCATGTGCAGCAGCACGTGCAGCACGGAAGAGAGCTTGCTGTCTTTCATGTAACTTTGAAGAATACATGAAGAAGAAAGCCCCGGCCAGCGGGGTTGTCTTGCCCGCGCGGTCGGCGGCCTACTTGAGTTGCGGCGAGCGCAGGATGATGTCCACCGTGGCCATGAAGTGCTCGCGCACCACCTGGGTGGCCTGCTCGGCGTCGCGGCGCAGCACCGCGTCCATCAGGCGGCGGTGCTCGGCCTTCACGTCGCGCTGGTCGGTGCCCAATGGCACCGACATGAGCCGGTAGCGCTCGCTCTGCGCGTAGAGCATGTCGCGCATGCGCAGCAGCCAGGGGCTGTGGCAGGCGTCCACCAGCGCGGCGTGGAAGTCGCCGTGCGCCTGGTTCCAGGCCGGGGTGCGGCGCGCTTCCTTGTCGCTCGCCTGTTCCTGCAGGCGTTCCATGCGGTGCGCTGCGGCCACGATGCGGCTTTCCCACTCCACGTCGCCCTGCGCGATGGCCCGGCGCAGGCACAGGCCTTCGATCTCGATGCGTGTGTGGGTGAGATCCATCAGCTCGTCGCGGCTCACCGGGGTGACGTGGTAGCCGCGGTGCGCCTCGGCCACCACCAGGCCCTCGGCGCCCAGGCGCGACAGCGCCTCGCGGATGGCGCCCAGGCTCACTTCGAAGCGCTGCTCCAGTGCCTTGATGTTGAGCTTCTCGCCGGGCAGCAGCGCACCCTGGAGGATCTCCGAGCGGATCCGCTGGCACACGGTGTCGGCCTGGGTGAGCTTGGGCGAGGTCATGGCGGCGAAGTTTATCGGGGAATGTACCTATAGACTAAGAATATATTTATCGTTTTAAGATAGATCAAAACGGCGGGGCTTCCGCAGCACACGACAGGAGTGGGGATGAGACTGGTTCGATACCGACAGGCCGGGCAGGACGGCTGGGCCGTGCACCGGCCCGACACCGGGCAATGGCACGGCACGGTGCGCGGCAGCGCGGGCTGGCCGGGCGAGGTGGACGCGCTGATCGCGGCCGGGCGCGCGGCGCTGATGGCGGCCGGCGCGGCCATGGCGCGCCAGGCCCCGCTGGACCTGTCGCGGGTGGACTTCCTGCCGCCGGTGGCGCGGCCGCCCAAGATCCTGTGCGTGGGCCTGAACTACCGCGACCACACCAGCGAAAGCGGCTTCGAGCAACCGGCCTACCCGACGCTGTTCTCGCGCTTCACCACCAGCCTTATCGGCCACAACGCAGCCATCCACCACCCCGCGCTGTCGGACACGCTGGACTACGAGGGCGAGCTGGTGGTGGTCATCGGCCGCGGCGGGCGCGGCATCGCGCGCGCCGACGCGCTGGCCCACGTGCTGGGCTATTCCATCTTCAACGACGCCAGCGTGCGCGAGTACCAGTTCAAGACGCCGCAGTGGACCATGGGCAAGAACTTCGACGGCACCGGCGCCTTCGGGCCCTGGCTCGTCACCGACGACGAGCTGCCGCCCGGCGCCAGCGGCCTGGCGCTGCAGACCCGGCTCAACGGTGAGGTCGTGCAGTCGGCCAACACGCGCGACATGGTGTTCGACGTCGCGCAGCTCATCGAGACCATCAGCGCGGCGCTCACGCTCGAAGCGGGCGACCTGATCGTGGCCGGCACGCCGGCCGGCATCGGCCACGCCCGCGAACCGCGCCTGTACATGAAACCCGGCGACGTCTGCGAGGTGGAGATCGAGGGCATCGGGCTGCTCAGCAACCCGGTGCAACGACCCGCCGCGCGCGTGGCCGACCACCCGCCGACGCCCGTCAACGTAGAGGAGACCACCCGATGAAACGCCACCATTTCCTGGCCGCGCTCGCGGCCGCCGTGCTCACCTTGGGGGCCGCGCCCGCCCTGGCGCAGGACTTCAAGGCCCGCAACGCGCGCTTCGGCCATGGCATGGCCGACGCCCACCCCGCGGGCCAGGCCGCCAAGGCCTTCGCGGCCGAGATGGACAAGGCCTCCGGCGGCAAGATGAAGATCGCCGTCATCGCCAACCAGGCGCTCGGCCCGGACCCGCAGATGCTGCAGGCGCTGCAGGGCGGCGTGCAGGAGTTCTATACCGGCAGCGCGCTCGCGCTGCTCGGCCAGGTCAAGGAGATCGGCTTCCAGGACGTGCCCTTCCTGTTCAACAGCGAGGCCGAGGCGCACACCGTGTTCGACGGTGCCGTGGGCGAGCACCTCAACCGCAAGCTCGACGCGGTGGGCATCAAGGTGCTGGGCTGGTGGGAGAACGGCTTTCGCCACATCACCAACTCGCGCCGCCCGGTGAACACCCTGGCCGA
>VFQQ010000512.1_pt1 | contig 75324 bp, 59 predicted proteins | sample 3512341 | NCBI WGS metagenome assembly VFQQ01 (sample SAMN10412373, study PRJNA504923) | tailings metagenome | isolation source: Relicate 2 Philex TSF1 revegetated site | place: Philippines: Tuba, Benguet | collected 2017-08-29
TTCAGGATTCAGGATTCAGGATTCAGGATTCAGGATTCAGGATTCAGGATTCAGGATTCAGGGAGCGGGGGGCCGGATTTGGGGCTGGACGTTGCTGGTTGATTCTTGATTGGTGATGGTTTGGGGGCGTTTTGGGCGGGAGTCGGCGGATTCTGCGCGGTGGGCGGGCTTTACGACGGGGAATTCGCGGAACGTCTTGACCGGGCGCGAGGGCTATGGAAAAACCCGCGCGGTCCCCTGTTTCGCTCCGGCGTTTTCAGTCGCTTCCGGCCAGTTCCCGCGTCCGCGGGGCGGGCGGCAGGGCTGCGGACGGCGGACGGCGGGCGGGGCGGCAAACCCGACCGGAACGGCAAAATTGGCATGGCCGTCACAGTTTGACTCATCGTCAAAACCGGCGAAGTCCGAAAAACCAGAAGACTGCAGAGTCTCTGTACCCGCATTGCGCGGGGGAGAGACGCCCATGTTTGGCCCTGCGCGTGCGGCGGAAAGGACTTCCGTCGCAAACGGGCTGTTGGAGAGCCTCATGCACTGGACGCGAGTCAGCCTGTTCTGTCTGGGTGCGGCCCTGTTGGCCTCGTCGAATCCTGCCTCCGCGCAGGTGATCAACGAGCAGACCGGGGTCGTGCAGCTGGAGGACTATAGCGGCTCGATGTCGCTATCGAACGACGGCGGATCGTGGATGCAGGTCGACCGCATGAGCGGCGACGGCGTCGGCTTCCAGAGCGGCTATACGCGGATCGGCATCCGCACCAAGCTGCTCGACTTCGGAGCGTCCCACGTCTTCTCCGAACTCAACGGCACCATGAACGACCATGGCCGACTGGGGACCAACCTCGGCATGGGCTATCGGACCATGTACGACGCCGGCGTGCTGGGCGTGCACGGCTGGTACGACAACTACGAATCGAACTACGGCCACCACTACCAGCAGGCGACGGTGGGCGGCGAATACCTGCACCAGTGGCTGGACCTGCGGGTGAACGGCTACATGCCGTTCGGCAATCGCGACAACTTCATCGGAGTGGTCGATCCGGGGACCGAACTGGCGTTCCAGGGGAATGACTTCGGCACCCTCGGTCGCGGCCAGATTGAACGTTCGCTCGCCGGCTTCGACGCCGAGGCCGGAGTTCCGCTGCCGGTGGCGACCTTCCTGAAGCTGTTCGGCGGCACGTACTACCTGAATGCGAAAGACGGCGACGACACCTGGGGCGTTCGCAGCCGACTGGAAGCCCGAATTGGCGACGGCGCTACGCTGAACTTCCAGGTGACTGATGACAACATGTTCGGGACGAACCTGAACTTCGGCGCGACCGTGTGGTACGGCGGCGGACCGACTTCGCCGTTCAAGTTCCAGCGCGACCGCAGCGGCTGGGCGCGCCGTTACGACCCGGTCCGCCGGGCCCAGCCGGTCCAGCTGCAGCAGGACCGCAATTCGGTGGTGTTCGTTCCGCTCAACAACACCGACACCGGGAACCGGTTCAACATCACCTGGGTCGACAACACGAATGCCGCACCAGGCGACGGCACCTTCGAGAATCCGTTCACGAACCTGCCGGGCAGCGCTCCGGGGTCGGACCACATCCTCGTGCGAACCGGCGTGGGCAACACCACGGGCAACATCGTTCTGGAAGACAACCAGAAGCTGTGGGGCGAAGGGCGCGTTTACACGCTGAACACCGATCGCCTCGGAACGGTCGAGATTCCCGACCAGTTCTTCAGCCAGGCCGGACCGCGGCCGACGCTCGCCCCGGCTGCCGGCTTCGAGAACGTCCCGATCGTGACGCTGGCGAACAACAACCAGGTCATCAACTTCAACATGACCGGCGGCACAGCCCCGGGCATTTTCGGGAACGTGGTGAACGATTTCCGGATCGAACACGTCAACATCACGTCCGACATCGGCATCTTCATCAACGATGCCAGCGGCCTGGGCATTCTGAACGACATTCAGGTTCCCAACGTGGCGGCCGGCCAGACGGGCGTGTTCATTCGCAACACCGGCGGCGACACGCTGAATCTGGTGGCGACCGACATCTCCACCACCGGCGGCGACTTCGGCATGCAGGTGTACGCCGACGGCGCGGTCGTCAACACGCTGATCGACGGGCTTGAGATCGTGGCGGCGGCCGACACCGGTCTGGTGCTTGACCAGCGGAACAATGGCGAACTGAACGCCACCGTTCGCAACGCGGCGATCGGCAGCAACGACGTGGGCATTCTGGTCTCCTCGAACACCGGGGCCGCCAACGTCACCCTCGACAACGTCGAGGTGACCGGCAACGGCAACCTGCTGAACGTGGTCGGCGTGTCGACCTTCATCGGGATGGACGTCACCAACTCGACCTTCAGCAACAGTGCGGCGGGGTCGGGCATCGTCATCAACGTCGACGGCACGATCGGCGACTTCGACTTTGAGAACATCGTCGCCTCGGGCAACTTTGAGGACGGCTTCCGGCTGAACGCCACCAACGCCTCGCTGATCGCCGCCGACATCATCGACAGCGATGTGAGCTTCAACGGCGACAACAACTTCGAGGTGAACGCCAACGGCGGCTCGGTGGTCAACTTCTTTGTCGACCCCACCACCGCGACGGACAGCGGCAACGACGGCTTCCTGTTCACCGTGGTTGATCCGCAGACCGTCATCAACGCCACGTTCATCGATGTGGACCTGTCCCGCGCCGGACAGTCGGCCATCAGCGGCCTCGTCGACAACGAAGGCCTGGTCCGCCTGTTCCTGACCAACGTCCAGGCCTCGGACTCCGGCCTCAACGGACTGGACGTCAGCGTCAACAACACCTCCGACTTCTTCACCGTCATCCGCGACAGCAGCTTCACCCGCAGCGGCCAGGGGAACAACGGCCGGGGCGTGAACCTGCTCGTGACGAACAACTCGAACGTGTTCGTCGACATGGACGGCACGCCCGCCAACAACAACGGCGCTGAAGGTCTGCACTACGAAGTTTTGACGGGCGTCGACGGCGCCAGCTCGATCATCGGCTTCGTGTCGAACGGCAACTTCTCGGACAACCCGGTCAACAACGTGTTCGGCCTGGTCAGCGGCGCCAACTCGTTCGCCAACTGGACGTTCACCGACGTCACGGCCGACCTGCTCGCCGCCAACAGCTCCGTCGAGCTCACCTCGCTGGCCGGCGGTCGCCAGGACATTGTCTGGAGCGGCATCAACAGCTCGATCTCGGGCGGCGACGCCGACGGCGTGAACCTCACGGCCCTGGGAGTGAACAGCGTCCTGAACTTCGCGTTCAGCGACGGCCGGATCAACGACAACGCCGGGCAGGGCATCGACGCCCTCGCCGCCGCCGGCGGACGGATCCGCATCGACCTGAACAACGCGGAAGTGAACGCCAACGTGAACGAAAACATCCTGGCCGCGGCGTTCGCCGGCAGCCAGGTGATCGTCAACGCGACCAACAGCAACCTGTCCGACGGCGGCCTGACGACCAACCTCGACAACGTGCTGCTGCTGGCCGACGGCCCGGGCGCACTGGTCGGAGGCATCTTCGACGGCGTGACCCTCGACAACAGCGGCCTGCACGGTCTGCATGCCCTCATCGTCAACGATGGTTCGCTCGACCTGCAGTTCCTCAGCTCCGACCCGGCGAACCCGGGGAGCGCCTCCAACAACCTGAGCGGCAGCGGCATCCGCATCGAAGCCGCAGCGGCCGACTCGATCAGCGTGGCCAGCTCGGGCAACTCGATCATCTCGGGCAATCTGAACGACAACGTCGACGTCGACATCGCGGGCGCCAACTTCGCCTTCATCCAGATTGCCGGCCAGATGGACGGCAGCCTGACGGGCGACGGCGTGAACGTGAACCTCGACGGAGTGCTGTCGGGCGGCATCGACATCGGACCCGGTTCCGCCAGCGACAACGCCAACGACGGCGTGAACATTCTGGTCGCCAACTCGACGCTCGATCAGGGCATCTCGGTCACCGGTCTGACCGCCACCGGAAACGGCGGCGAGCCGATCACCGTCGTCACCACGAACTCCACCATCACCGGCGGCTCCATCGACGGGAACGTCACGGACGGCGGCAACAACGGCATCTCGTGGACGTCGGACAGCGGCACTGTCGACGTGAACATCACCAACAACGTCATCACCGGCGCCAGCGACAACGGCATTCTGGTCACGCTGAACGGCACCGCCATCGGCAATGAAGTCCACATCGACTTCAACAGCGTCTCCGGCGACGGCGCCATTCCGCTCAACGGCATTCAGCTGAACCTGGCGAACGACGCCCAGCTGCTCACGGGCACGATCACCGGCAACGGCGCTTCGGGCGCGGCGAACTACGGCGTGCTCGTCGGCGTGACCGACAACGCCCTGGTCGACTCGCTGACCATCGACGGCAACGCCCTCAGCGGAGCCGGCATCGACGGCCTGCTGTACACCGCCTCCGGCAACACCACGCTCAACAGCCTGGTGGTGTCCGACAACATCGCCGACCAGAACGGTTCGGTCGGCCTGAACGTGCTGCTCGACTCCGTGAACGGCAACGGAACGGTGGAATTCCGCGGGAACCTGGCGACCGGCAACGGGAACCACGGCATCCTGCTGACGGGCATCGACACCTCGCTGACGGCCGCCGACTTCCTCGGCAACGAAGCCTCCGGCAACGGCGGCGACGGCATCCAGTTCAACCTGAGCAGCCCGGGCGGCACGAGCACCCTGGGCTCGGTGGCCGGCTTCGGCAACATCGCGGACGGCAACACGGGAGTCGGCATCCATCTCGCCCTCGACGGCTTTGACACCGCGGTGGTCGTTCCGGACGTGATCCTGGAAGGCAACATCGCCACCGGCAACGGCCTAGAAGGCGTCGCCGTCAACGTGTCCAACATGGACGCCGGCGTGATCGCCGTGATCGACTCGAACATGGACGGCAACGGGGCCGACGGCCTGCGAGTGTCGCTGACCAACAACGCCACCGACACCGTCGCCGTCCTCGGCAACACGGCCGGAAACAATGCCTTCAATGGTCTGAACTACCAGGCCGACGGGGCTTCGGCCGCCGTCCTCGCAATCGTCGGCAACGTCGGGGTCAGCAGCAACGGCGAAGCGGGCATCCTGGTGGGCGCGACCAACGGGTCGAACATCGACCTGATGGTGATCGACAGCAACGAAGTGGTGGACAACGGGACGCACGGCATTCAGCTGACCGTCACCGGGGCCAGCACGCTGCCGGCGGCCGGAAGCGGCTTCATCACCAACAACACCATCACCGGACATCAGGCTGGCGACGGCGTGAACATTGTGACGCCCGACACTGGCGGAACCGACTTTGGAATCGCGTTTGAAGGCAACACCATCAGCGGCAACACCGGCGGCAGCGGCGTGAACCTCACGCTGAATGGCGACTCGGGCGTGGTGACGTCGTCCTTCATCAACAACGACCTGTCCGGCAACGGCGGCAGCGGTCTGCTTGCCAACCTGACCCAGACGGCCGACCTGCAGATCGTCGACTTCCAGGACAACACTGTCGACGGCAACGGCCAGATGGGCGTCCGCGTGCTGACCGGCGGGACCTCGAACTTCCTGCTCGACGGCTCGGCCGGGGGCAACACCTTCGACGGCAACGCCGCCGCGGGCATCGGAGCGGTGCTCAGCAACGCGTCCACGGCCGACATCCGCATCGCGAATTCTTCCATCACCAACACGACCGCGGGCGGCATCGCCGGCTTCAACGGTCAGGGCGTGCGAGTCTTTGTGCAGGACACGGCCCAGCTGCTCGGCGGGTCGCAGATCGACTTCAACACGATCAGCGGCAACAACGGGAACGGCGTCGACCTGCTGGCCATCGACTTCGGCGTGATCGGCGGCATGACCATCAACGACAACATCATCGCCAGCAACGGAACGAACGGCGTCCGCATCGAACGCCAGGAATCGGGTGCGATCGGCTCGGCTTTCGACCGCCTGGAAATCTCCGGGAACGTCATCTCGGGGGCCAGCGAAGGCGTGTTCATCATCGCCGCGAACACCAATTCGACCGACTTCTATGAAATGAACGACAACGAGATCGTCGGCATGACTCTCAGCGGCGTGCACTTCGAGGTGCGGGCCGACGCCGACATCGACGTCAACATGGACAACAACCTGATCAGCAACAACGGTCTGGACGGCATTCTGGTGACCGACCAGATCAACGCTCCGGCCGACTCCCGAAGCGTCACCGGTTTCTGGACGAACAACGAGATCACCAACAACGGACGGCACGGCATCAACCTGGCCGGCTCGACCGACCTGCTCGTGATCGGCGACATCTTCGCCCCGGGCTTCCCGCCGCCGCTGGCCGATGGCAACCTGATCGCCGGCAACAACAACGATGGCATCTCCATCACCGGTCCTGGTTCGGTGATCATCGCCGGCAACCTCATCACCGAAAACGGCTCCAACGGGGCGGATGACGCCGGCATCGACTTCTCCGGCGCCTCCTTCAACGATGTCACGATCGTCAACAACGCGATCGTGAACAACCGCGGCGACGGCATCGAGTACGAAGGCGACGGCGTGTTCGGATCGATCGCCAACATCAGCGGCAACAACATCTCGTTCAACGACGGTCGCGGGTTCGACCTGCTGGTGCAGCCCAGCGGCAGCGGATCGTCCTCGGTCGACATGACGTTCAACAACAACATCGTGGCGAACAACGGCGAGGAAGGGGTGTACGTCATCTTCACCGCGTCGCGGAACCAGACGCAGTCCGGACCGTCGACCGCGGCCCTGCTGGCGGACGGCAACTTCACCGACTCGCCGTTCCTGCGGATGGCGATGGATGGCAACTCCATCACCGCCAACGGCATCAACAGCGGTTTCTCGACGACGGGCCTGGTGGTTCGCGTCGGCACGACCCAGGCGTCCACCAGCACCACCGACTCGGGCGGATTCGCCAGCAACGGCGCCGGCGTGTTCACCCGCTCGGGCGTGATCATGGATGTCACCAACAACAACTTCGGAGGCAACTTCGGCAACGACATCTACTTCGACTCGTTCACCTCCACCAACCCGCCGCCGGTCTCCGCCGGCACCTGGGGCACGACCGACGACCCGACGGTCATCACCACCTACCGGGCCGACCCGCTCGCCCGGCTGGACCTGACCTTCTCGGACAACAGCTTCGACTCGGTCGCCGTCAACAACGTGGGCGCCTTCTACGACACCAACGAAGCGACGTTCAAATCGCGAGCCAACAACGCCAACGCCCCCAACCAGGGACCGTTCCCGGCCGGCAGCTCCGACCGTCGCCGCAACGCCCAGCGTCTGGCCTCGCGGTACTCGACCAATCCTCCCGGACTGGCGCCGAACACCGACGGCATCCCGGACAGCTACCTGTATCCGGGCATGGGTGACAGCACCTTCCGCGTCCGCGGCAACCAGACTGGCCTGTTCCTCCTCGACAACCCGGCCCTGGTCGGCGATCCGAACGTCGTCGATGCGGTGTTCGAAGCCAACGGCGTCCTGCGTCCAGGCTCGATCGCTGGCGAACTCCCCTACGGCTGGGGACTGTTCTAACCGCCTGCTGATCTGAACCGTTTCCGAAGCCCCGGCGCGATTTGCTCCGGGGCTTCTTTGTTGGGTCGGTTGCGATCGCTGAACCGTCGGCCGGACGGATCTGTCGCCGGGGGCTTTGAGGCGGCTGCGGTCGCGTGGGTGTCGGAACTGTTGATCGTTTCTGGGCCGACCGGGAGGGCGAGGCTCTGACCGAGCCGCGTCCGGGAGAGCGGGCTCCATCGGATTCGGCGTTCCGCCGGCCCTTGTTGCCGAGGCAGGCCGTTCGTGCAGGGGCCGGTGGATGGCCGTCTTCCAACGGGAAGTTGTCCACCGGATGCGGCTCAGCAGGAGCTTCGCCCTCCCGTTTCGGGCGAGAACACAAAACAGAACAATCTTCCTATACCCGGCGCGTTGGCCCTTGGGGCGGGGCTGTTCCGTGTCCGCTGCAGACGATATCGTCCTCTGGCCCTTTTCACCCTGTGCACCGACCTCGCTCCATGCCGACGCTCACCGCTCCGCAACTTGTGGCCCTTGGCCAGACCATCCTCACCGCCGCCGGAGTCCCCGCGGGGGACGCCACCGTCGTTGCGGACGAGCTGGCGGAGGCGAATCTCGTCGGACATGACAGCCACGGCGTGATGCGGCTGGTGCAATATGTCGAGATGATCCAGGCCAACTTCGTAAAGCCCGGCTCCCAGTTGGAAGTGGTGCGGGAGGACGCGAGCACCGCCGTCATCGATGCCCATTTCAACCTGGGTCAGGTGGCTGCCAAGGCCGCTCTCGATGCCGCGCTGGCCAAGGCGAAAGCGACCGGCACCGCGACGGTGATGATTCGGAATTGCAACCATGTGGGCCGGCTCGGTTCCTATACGGAAACGGCCGCGAAGCAGGGCTTCCTGGCGATGATGGCGGTGAACTCGCCGGGGCCGGGGGGCGTCGCGCCGTTTGGCGGCATCGACCGCAAACTGGGAACCAACCCGATCTGCATGGCGGCCCCGTGGGGGAGCGCTGCGGTGGTGCTCGACATGACGACCAGCGCCACGGCCGAAGGGAAGCTGCGGGTCGCCTTCCAGAAGGGGGAGCCGGTCGGCGAGGGGCTGATGATTGATGGCCACGGCAACCCGTCCATCAACCCGGCCGACTATTACAACAAGCCCTATGGATCGATCCTGCCGCTGGGGGGCAGCATGGGACACAAGGGGTTTGGGCTGGCAGTGATGATCGACATCTTCTGCGGCATCCTGTCCGGAAGCGGCATCGCCCGGACCGACCTGCCGCGCGGCTCGAACGGCGTGTGGCTGCACCTGCTGGAGATCGAGCGGTTCCTTCCCCGGGCGGAATACGACCGCTGGATGGAAACGTACGTGGCGTATCTGAAGGACTGCCGGCTCGTTCCCGGCTGTCCGGAGATTCTGCTGCCAGGCGAGATCGAACTGCGGCGGCGCCAGCAGCGCGAGGCGGGGGGCGTGCCGATCCCGGATGAGACGTGGCGGCTGATTAACGAAACCGCAGGGCGGCTGGGAGTGACGGTGGCGGTGTAGGGGCGGTCTCGTTCAGGGCAACTCGCGTACGCGGATGTTCCTGAATTCGATCGGGGCGCCTTCCTGTTCCAGGCAGAGGTAGCCGGTGCGGGGTTCGCAGTTGTTGCCGCCGGAGACTTCTTCTCCGTTGACCCATAGCCGCAGTTCGCCGTTGATCGCCCGGACGTAGTAGTGGTTCCACTCGCCGTGGCCTTTGCTGAGGTTCTTCCTGGGGAAGCTGCGGCTGCCGTTGGGGGACAGCGGCGGAAAGGGGGTCATCCGGGAACTGCCCACGGCGAAGATGTCGCCGTTGGTGGTGAAGAAGCTCTTGCCGTCTTCGAACTTTTTGCCGGACGACTTCTCGAACTTCTGGACATAGCCATGATCGAGGATCTGCACTTCGATCCCGCCTGAGGGGAGCTTGCCGGGGGGCAGGTTCTCGAGGACGTTCGGGGGAGTCCAGGCGAAGAAGCCCGAATTGCCGCCAGATTCGTTGTGCTTCCACTCGGCGACCCACTCGAAGTTCGTGTACTGCTTCTTTGATCGGCAGACGCCGATCGGCTTGCCGGTTCCGACGACATGGGCGCCGTTCCAGACCCAGGTGTCGTCGTCGCCGTTGACCTTCACGAAATCGTCGCCGGTGAGCGTGACCCAGCCGGGGCCGGTTCCGTCGATGAATGCTTTGGGGGGGCTGTTCTCGCCGGAGGCAGGTTGATCGGCCCGGGCGAGATACTGGAGGCCGAACCAGGCGAGGAGAATGGCGGCGGGGAGGAGGAGCGGGCGCAGCGGCATGGGTGGGGGCCGGGAGGGTAAGGGCTGCCGGGTTTGGGGATGGCGGATGCAGCCGGGGCGGAAAGGAGCGATTTGTCGCTGGTCAATTATCAATGGTCATTTGTCATTGGACTCCATTTCGGGAGCTTCAATGACAAATGACTCATGATCGATGACCAATGACAAATCCACTTCAATGCCCCACCGGCACCCAGGCAAGCGGCCCGAGGCGAAAGTCCGTCTCAGAAGCCGGCTTCGGGGCGTTCGAGTTCGTCGAGCTGGGCGCGGAGTTCGTCGCGTTCCTTGCGGGTCGCATCGAGGTCGAACATCAGGTACTTGATGTCCAGCCGCAGTTCGGCCAGGGCTTCCTGCACGAGGGCCAGAAGCCGGCGACGGCGATGGACGCAGTCGACGACGCGAACATAGGCGGCTTCAACGTCCCGAGCGGTTTCGGGGGGAAGCGCGGCGATGGCCTGGCCGAGGTCGATCACTTCGCGGGGAAGTTCGGGTCGGGCGGCCGCCGGAAGCTGCTCGGGAGTGATCATTGTTGCCGTAAATAAACGAGGAAGAAAATCGTTACGACCGATTCTGCGCGCTGTTTGGACGAAACGCAACTCGCAGCAGTAAGGTTCGTCAGGATCACTCTTTAGTGCGATTGGCGGCCGATTTGGTTCGCTGAGGAGGCCTGCCGACCGGGAGCAGCTTCGCCTTGGCCTGTCGCTGCAAGTCGTGTTAACATCAGACGTTGCCGACACCGCCCCACGATGGATGCCCCGCCGGGCGCCGCCCGGGAGGGCCACGCGGCATGTTGAGCCAAAACAACAGTTTCCTTTTGGCAACAGTCGTCATCCTCTGATCGAGAGACGTGCGCAACGCCGGCGAGCCGCGTTGACCTTGCCAGTTCCATGGATGGAACAGCCGCCCATCAGCGACTTCTCGCTCGCACACCCCGCCGGGTGACGCTCATCGCCTGCGCTTTCATTTTCCTCGCACCGGCGTTTGCCGCGGCGCAGGAAACGTTCACCGACCCCGCCGAAGGGGCGATTGTGTCGTGGGGAGTCGACCTGCAGAACTCGGAAACGCAGGTCCTGGCCCACCGTCGGCAGCAGCGCTGGGTTCACGGCGGGAAGGACGCCGAGGAACTCCAGCTGCAGTTCCGCAACGTCGGGCGGAACATTGCGATCTACCGCGCCATTCCGCCGGCCCAGGCGCTGGAAGACCTGAAAGCCTCGTTGTGGGTGCGTTGCCGCATCAAGGGGCTGCGGCTGGGCCTGGGCCTGACCTTTCCGCATCAGCTCGATCCGGAAACACAGGCGCCGCTGTTCGCGCCGATTTTCGGAGCGCCGGCGGACGGCAGCGACCAGTTTCAGGAACTGAGCGTGGTGATCACGCGTGAAGAGATGTCGCGCGTGCAGACGCTGCTGCGCGGCAAGCTCGGCCGCCGCATCGACACCCGGAACATCGACTTCCGCGACGCCTATGTCGACCAGGTGGTGCTGCTCGCGCCGACCGGCATCGGTCGGGGGGAAATCCAGTGGGACGACCTGACCGTTGGCCCGATCATTCCGCCCGACCAGGTGAAGCCGGTGGGAGCGGCGGAGTCGGCCGACCAGCCGGCGCGGCTCACCTGGGCCGATCACCGGCTGCTGGCGGACGGCCGGGCCGTCATGCCGCGGTTCGTCACCTATCACGGCGAGCCGGCCACGCTGCTGCGCGACCTCAAGTTCAATTCCGCGTGGATCGAAGACGCGTCCGAGAAGCCGGTGCTGGAGGCGCTGGCGGGGGAAGGAATCGGCATTTTCGCGACTCCCCCGCCGCCGCCGGAAACCGACGGGCGCGGGCGCGTCTCGATGGCCCCGTTCGGACCGGAGACGAACCTGATCGATTGCTGGATGCTGGGCCGGCTGGATGTGCGCAAGCTGGAAGACGTCGCGCGGTGGTCGGAAATGGTGCAGGACGCCGACCGCCAGCGGCGGCTGCTGCTGGGGGATGTGTCGGGGCATGTCCGCGAGTTCCATCGCTGTGTGCCGCTGCTGGGGGCCAGCCGTCATATTCCGCACACCACGCTGTCTCCGGACGACTACGTCGAGTTTCTGGAAACCCGCAAGCATCAGGCGCTCGCCGGCCGGCCGATGGCGACGCTGCTCGCCACTGAGACGGCCGAAGCGATTCGCTCGTCGCGGCGATCGACCGACATCGAGCCGGTGCTCGAGCCCGAGCAGATTGCGCTGTGCACGCGGCTGGCAGCGGCGTCGGGCTACAAGCTGTTCGGGTTCTGGACCCATACCCCGCTGGACAGCGACGGGCCGGGGATGGAAGAGCGGCGGCAGATGCTGAAGCTGCTGAACATTGAATTGCAGCTTCTGGAGCCGTGGCTGGCGTCGGGCAGCGTGGTCCGCACTTCGGAAGTGCGCGTGGGGGAATCGCCCGCCCGGCAGCCGACGAAGCAGAAGGGCTTCAGCTTCAATCCGTTTGCGGGGGCCTGGGACAGGCCGGCCGACGATGCGGGACCGAAATCGCCGTATCGGGCCACCATGATGCGGGGCGGAAAGGACGTGCTGGTGCTGGTGGACTGCGTGGAAGAGAACGCCCAGTTTCAGCCGGGGCCGATGACGCAGCCGGCCCTGCGGTTCATCACGATGCGCTACGACGACACTCCCACGGCGTTCGAGGTGACGACGACGTCCGTCAAGCAGATCGAGCTCGATCTGCAGCCGGTCGCGGGAGGGATGGAGGTGGTGCTGAAGGATTTCGACCAGCACGCGGCGATCGTGATGACCAGCGACCTGTCGCGGATTGCGGAACTGCGGCGGGCGGTGGCGGCGACGGCCCAGGAGGCGGCGGCGGCGTCCGTCGCCCTGGCCACGGCGAAGCTGGCGCGTGTCGAGAAGGTGCATCTGGAACTGCAGCCCATTTCGCCGCCGGTGGCCGATGCCACGCAGACGCTGCAATACGCCCGTCATTACCTCAGGCTGGCCGACGACGACCTGCTGGGGCAGCGGCACGACGAAGCGCGGCGCAAGTCGCAGAAGGCGCTGGCGCTGACGCGGGCCGTGCAGCGGGCGTACTGGGAGGCCGCCGTCAAGCGGCTGTCGTCCCCCGTGGCGAGCCCGCATGCGATCTGCTTCCAGACGCTTCCGGACCACTGGCGGATGTGGCGGCGGCTCGACCGGGCGAAACAGGAAGGCGAAAACCTGCTGCGATCGGGCGACTTTGAAGACCAGGACGCCGTGCAGGCGCAGTGGACGCTGCGGTCCGAATCAGCAGGGCGGGACGCCGTCGCCCTGAACACGAAGTCGGCCCGGGGGCGGTACAGTCTGGCGCTCAGTGCGCCGCCGACGAGCGACCGGCCGGGGCCGGTGGATGACCCGCTGGTTCTGCTGTACTCACCGCCGATGCGGGTTCAGACGGGTCAGCTGGTGCGGATTACCGGCAAGGTGCTGGTGCCGCGCGAGCTGCAGGGCAGCACGGATGGCCTGGTGGTGTACGACACGCTGAAGGGGTCCATCGGCGCCCACCGGTTCCGCAAGGCCTCGCCGCCGGGCAAGTGGCAGACGTTCGAGATGTACCGCGACGTGCTGACATCGGGCGAGTTCAAGCTGGTGTTTGAACTTCGCGGCTGGGGCGAGGCGTGGATTGACGACCTGGTGGTGAGCGTGGTCGAGCCGGAGACGTCACCGGAGACGTCGGGGGTGCAGACGGTGGGGGGACGAAAGGCTACGCTGGATTGAATAAGGTGTCGCGGGTCCAGGAAAAGAGGGTGCGTCAATGTTGCAGCGTCTGTACATCGACAATTTTCGATCACTCGTGAATTTTGAGTGCAAATTTGATTCGGTCCAACTGCTAATGGGGCCAAACGGTGCGGGGAAGTCCACCATCTTTGACGTCCTTTCTTTCGTCCGAGATTTCTCGATCAATGGCATCGGCCAGATCGAGGATTATTTCGGAGGGCGTTCGCGCACTCTCTGGCAATCGGTCGATGTGCAGACATTCGAACTCGACATTTCGGGAAATAGCGGGGTGTACCGTTTTCGTTTAGAGGTCGATGGATGGGGGCATCCGGAACGCCCGCGAATTGTCTCGGAGTCTGTCACCTTTGATGGGCAGCCGATCTTTCGGTTCGAACTAGGTGAAGTCCACCTCTATAACGATCGCTTTGAGGACAAGGTTCAGTACCCGTTCGACTGGCATCGGTCAGCGCTAGCAACCACCGCAGAACGGCGGGAAAACACTCGATTGACGTGGGTGAAGAACTGGCTGGCAGGACTCCGAGTCTTGAGGCCAGATCCGAGACGCATGGTTGGAGTGGCAACGACGGAGGCGAAATTTCCTGAGCCGGACTTCAACAATTTTGCAGAGTGGTATACGCACCTAAGGCTGGAACGCACGGAACAGGAATTCATTGAGTTGCTGGAATCTCTCCAGCAGGTCATTGAAGGACTTGAGTCCATTCGGCTCGAGAGCCTCCTCGATAATCGGCGAATCAAGCTTCGAATGAAATCGCCAGCCTCCCTTCCTTTCGGAGTCAAGCCGCCAGAGCACATGCTGCAGGAACTTTCCGATGGCCAGCGTGTGCTGATCGCCCTCTATGCATCCATCCAGTTCCTTTTGACTCACGACAGGACGCTGTGCTTCGACGAACCCGACAACTTTATCGCACTGCGCGAGATCCAACCGTGGCTGGACAGACTGCTGGAGAAAGTTGACGACGCAGGCGGGGGTTGCCAGGTGTTCATCATTTCGCATCATCCTGAGTTGCTAAACCGGTTGGCCATCCGAGACGGGTTGCTGCTCAGCAGACCCAACGGCTTGCAAACTCGAATCAGCGCCTTTGAAGATTCGCAAAGCACGGGCCTGTCGCCCGCCGAACTTGTGGCGCGCGGGTGGGAAAATGAGTAGGCGAGCCTCTCAAATCATCCTGCTCTGTGAGGACCAAGCACAGGCAATGCTGGTCAATGCCTTCCTCCGGAGGCGGAACGTGCCATCGCGAACAATCCGGCGACTGGTCGCAGCCGAACTCCGACACGGAGGCAACATCACGGACGTGATTAGACTGTTCCCGGTCGAACTCGGTGCTTGTCGACGACAGTCACAGATTGCTCAAAAGCTTTTGATCGTCGCGGCGGACGCTGACGAGGGATCCGTGAATGACCGTCTCAATGAACTTCGCAGATCTGCGGACGACGACGCCATTCAGCTCGCAGGCCCGGGGTGCGTAGTCATCCTGATCCCCAAGCGTCATATCGAGACTTGGATTCGGGCTGGCCTGGGGCAAGCAATTGATGAAATTACGGATTACAAGCGGCCAGAGCCAACGCGTGACGACATCCGAGCTGCCGCCAAAAGCATTGATGAATGGCTGCAACAGCCCTCTCAGAGAGAACTGGCAGACTCGCTTCGGCGATCACTTCCCGGCTGGAAGCTGATCTCGGAATGCGTCTGAGGGACTGTGACGACACCGCCCGTAGGCCCCCAGAATGCAACAAGGCCGGACATTGCTGTCCGGCCTTGTGAATTTCAGGCGACCAACGTCGCGAGCAGATTACTTGCTCTTCTTGGTCGTCTTCGCTGCGGCCGGCTTGGCCTTCGGCGACTTCTTGGCGGTGGTCTTCGTCGCGGTCTTCTTCGTGGTGGTCGGCTTCTTGGCAGTGGCCATACTCGTGATCCTTCAACGACGTTGGCGGACGTCTGGGGATGGCCCGCGTGTCGGACGTCCTGGGCGACACACGGGAGAGGACGCCGTCGCCGCAGCGACGCACGTCCGACATCATCACCCGCCCCGGTGAATTGCTCCCCGGCTGCAAGGCGCTTTGCGGTGAATGCGTTGGTCTTCGTTGACGCGCTGCATTCACCAGACGCCCGTGTTTTAAGTCCTTTCCCAAAGTGAAGCAATTAGATTTTCTGCAGAACGATCGGATTTCAGCAGAAGTTGCCGGAGTTGGTTTTGAGGCAGCACAGCGCGCGGCGACCAAAACAGTGTGTTCAAACTTTGTGGAGAAGACGTTCGTAGTCGACGCTGGCCAGCATCGACATGTTGTTGTGGCCGGCCTCCCGACCGAGCCACTTTCGCCCGACCAGAGGTCTTCCCAAACGTGGAACGAATCGCCGACGCTCGAAAGACTCCGTCGCGGCTCGCTCACTTCGACAACCGTTCGCCGAAGAGGATCTCATCCGTCAGCCGCTGCACCTGGCCGGTGCGGTCGACGCAGGCCAGCGTCGACTTCCCTCTGGCGATCAGCGTGTCGCCGCGGGTGACGGTGTATTCGTGTTCGAGCTTGGCGGGCGTCTGCCGCGCGAGGCGGGTTTCGAGCGTCAGTTCGTCGTCGTACCGGCCGGGCGACTTGTAGTCGCATTCGATATGGACCACGACGAGGAAGAAGCCGCGCTCTTCCATCGTGCGGTAGTTCCCTCCCTGCTGGCGGAAGAGTTCCGTCCGGCCGATCTCGAAGTAGTTGAAGAAGTTGGCGTGGTGCAGGTAGCTCATCGCGTCGGTTTCGCAGTAGCGAACGCGGATGACGGTGGTGCAGGTGGGCTGGGCTGGTTCAGTCATTCCGGAATTCTTGGGATCGGACTGCGAAATGCAACCGGAACCGTGCTGCCGAAGACTCCGAGAATTCGGCCTTGGGACGAGATGAAAGACGAGTTTTCAACACGAAGTGACGAAGGCACAAAGAGCCGTGAAGGCATCCACCAGTTCTGTCCTTCGTGTTCTGGTGACTTCGTGTCGAACAAACTGCGGCAGGGGCGGCGAGGGGTTGCTTGGAAAGCGGCTTCGCGAAGGGGGGCGAATCGTGTCGGCGAACCCGGCCATTGCGATGGCCGGGCTTTGGGGCGTCATCACACCCGCAGCGCCTGCTGCGCGGCTCCCCACAATTCTTGGTCCACCGTCGGCCCACACCAGGACACCGACACTTCGTACCCGCCCTGTGGGAATGCTTCTTCGGTCGGGATGTACCAGGGGCCGCCGTCGCCGTAGGCGGCACAGGCGACGTAGCGGTCCGGCGCGGCTTCTTGAGCGCGAAGCTGGTACTCGATGAAGCTCTCGGCCGGCAGGTGCAGAATTGTGGCCTGGTTGACATGCAGGGCCGACACGATGATCGGCTGCCCCGCTTTGAACCGCCGCAGGTAGGCCACGGTGTATGCAGGCCGGTTCCGCTCGACGACCTTCTGCTTCGGATCGGCGATCTGTTTCAGGATCGCTGCTTCATCCCACTTCGGGTCGGGCGTCAGCAGCACCGGCACGGCCGACCATTCGAGGGCGGAGATCGGCTGCGGTTTCAGCGCCGTTTCTGACGCCACGATCGCATCATAAATGCGGCGCACAAGCACCGGCCGCATTTCGTGCGTTCCATCGTTGTACTTGCCGGCGGCGATGTTGCCGCCGCAGCCGCTGAAGTAGATGTGGGTGCAGTCGGGCTCTTCGGCCTGGCGTTGTTTGCGGGCGAGACCGACGAAATCGGACGACGCCCGGCCGTCGGCGTAGTAGCTCATCGGATGACAGGCGTAGTAGTGGCAGGACGCAATCTTCTTGTCGCCACTGTAGAACGCCACCGTTTTCAGCTTGCGGTCGATCAGTCCTTCGGGCGTGTCGGCGTGAATCTGCAAGCGAGAGGCGCTGCCGCGCATCGACATCAGCGTGCCGTTGGGCTGCAGGATGCGGCGGTTCCCCGCCACGCGAAACACATCGGCTTCACCCGTGGCGACATGCGTGAGCGGCACGGCCCGGTCGAGCGACGCCTTCGCCGCGGCGGCCACCTTCTGGACGGTCTCGTGGAAGAAGTCGACAAACGTCAGCGGCGGCAGGTCCTTGTGCTGGTTGACGATGTTCTGTGCTTCGAGACAGGTAAACGGCGCGTTGTGCTGATGAAGGCACTGCACGGCGACGCGGTCGGGATCGGTGCCGACGGCTTTGGCGACCTCGGTCCGGAATTCGAGATGCGCGCCGTTCAGAATGCCGGTCCAGTCGACCGCGCAGACGACCACCGGTTTGCCCGCTCCCTGAATCACGTACCCGATCACTTCCTGCGAATCGTCGACGACTTCGATCGGCTTGATCCACCCGCCGCAGCAGGGCTGGCCTTTGGGCGACGTGGCATCGACGCGGAACGTGGAAATGCGAAGCGGTTCGCCGGCTGCGGCGTGCGCGGCCGCGGAGAGGGCCAGCGGTCCGGCGGCTGCCGCCGTGGAAACAGTCGTCAACCAGTCGCGGCGGGAGAGTTCAGGCATGGAGGGATCCTGTGGTGGGAGGTCGCGCGGCGCTATTGTTCGGGAACGCGAACTGTGCCTGCAACCAACGCGGGGGTTCGCGTCTCATTGCCTGCGCAGGTTGCGGAAAACGCCAGCCAGAGCAGTGCCCTGCCGTCGGCAGAATATCGCTCGTGATTTGGCCCCCCTTTTTGTGGCCGGTCTGCCGCCCCCGCCAGAAGCGGTAGGGGCGGGGACGACGCGAGTCGGTTCAACTTTCTGTTGGCCTGTTCGGACCTTTCCTCGTGGGGCATTGAAAATCCGGGGGGGCAGTCCCGAGAATGACGGTTCCCCGGGGCGGGTCTGTTTGCCTGCGGCGTCTGGCGGCCTCTGGTCGCCGGGGCCGTGTCCGCCGTGGTTCGCAATTGCACGACATTCAGACTGGAACCAGCCCGCCCTTTGCCGGCGCGGACGACGGCGTATGTGGAACCCGTTCCGGAAACTCGCTCAAGGCCCGGCCAGCGATGAGGAGTTCCTCGCACAGCGGGCGAAGCTGCTGGCCGATGCGCCGATCCCCCGCCTGTGGCTGTTCGGGAAAACCGGCAGTGGGAAGACATCGATCGTCCGCTACCTCACCGGTGCGGCCGATGCCGTGATCGGCGGCGGGTTTCGGCCGCAGACCCAGCTGGCCCGGTTGTTCAATTTCCCGGACGACGAACTGCCGATCATCCGCTTTCTCGACACCCGCGGGCTGGGAGAAGCGAATTACGACCCCGCGGCCGACCTCGCGCAGTTCGATCAGAACGCCCACCTGATGATCGTGACCGTGCGGGCGACGGATCAGGCCGTTGAAGACGTGATCCGTCCGCTGCGAGCGCTGCGGAAGGCCGATCCCCAGCGTCCGGTGCTGCTGGCGGTGACCTGTCTGCATGACGCCTATCCCGGCGAGCAGCATCCCGAGCCCGATCCGTTCGGAGACGACCTGCGTCCGTTGCCGGACTCGCTTCCCGGCGAGTTGCGGCGGGCGATCGAGGCGCAGTACCGGCGATTCGAAGGACTGTACGACCGCGCGACGCCGATCGATCTCACCCCGGACGGGGAGGGGTTTCACCAGCCGGAATTCGGCGGGGCGCGTCTGAAGCAGGCCATCCTCGATCTGTTGCCGGCGGCGTATCGGCAGACGCTGGTGCAGATGGACCAGCTGCGGGAGATTGTGGGCGAGATGTACGAGCGGCGGACGGCGCCGATCATCCTGTCCCATTGCGCGCTGGCGGCTTCGGCGGCAGCGGTGCCGTTGCCCTGGGTCGACCTGCCGGTGGTGCTGGCGATTCAGTCGCACATGGTGCACCGGTTGGCGAAGCTCAATCATCAGAAACTGGACGCCGCCACGCTGACGCACGTGGGGGTGGCCGTCGGCGGGCGCATTGCGTTCCGGATGGGACTGCGGGAGCTGCTGAAGTTCATTCCATGGGTGGGCATGGCGATCAATGCGGCTGCGGCGTTCGCGATCACCTACGCCACCGGCGCGGCGTGGAACTGGTACTTCGTGCAGATCCGGCAGGGACATCTGCCGACGGACGATGAACTGCGCGAGGTGTACCGGAAACAGCTGGAGACCGGATCGCGGTTGTGGAAAACATCCCAGACGGAGCAACCTTCGTGATCTCGCGCCGCTCTCTGGTTCTGGGCGGGCTGTTTGCGCTGCCGCTGCTGATTTACGTGGGGATGGGGTTGTATGCCCTGTGGACGACCAACCTCCTGAACCGCCTGTGGTGGGTGCTGCCGGCGGTGTGGGTGTTCACCTGGGGGCTGTCCAAGGTGTGGCCTGCCCGGCCGGCGATCTCTCCGCTGTCCGATGCCGCGGAACCGATTTCCGGTCCGGCCCACTGGACGGCCCGCGATCAGGACGCCGCCCGCATCATCCGCCGTTTTCAGGAGCGGGTCGACGACTACTCGCCCGAGCAACTGACCGATCCGGCGTTCTACCAGCAGCAGGGGCAGGAACTGGCGATTGCCGTGACGAAGCTGTACCACCCGCGCGCGACCGACATTTATTCGTCGCTGACGGTTCCCGAAACGCTCGCGGCCATGCGCCTGGTGGTCGACGACATGGAGCAGTGGATGCTCGAATCGGTGCCCGGCAGCCGCATGCTGACGATTCATCACTGGCAGCTGCTGGGGTCGGCGCCGAAGTGGTTTCGCCGGGTGAAGGACACCGCCTGGGTCGCGGCGGTGCTGGTCAACCCGCTGAATGTCGCGCGCTATTTTTCATCGCGGCTGACGCTCGACCCGGTGACGACGGAACTGCAGACCGAACTCCTCGCCGCCGTGTATCTGCGTTTCATCCGGCAGCTGGGGTTCTATCTGATCGAGATGAACAGCGGCCGGCTGCGCGGCGGGGCCGACGTTTATCGGCGAACATTCCAGACGGCGGCGCACGCCGCGGCGCGGGTGTCGGATGACTGGGGGCTGAAGGCGGCGGCGGCCGAACCGGTGACGATCGCCCTCGTGGGACAGGTGAGTTCCGGGAAATCGAGCCTTATTAATGCGCTGGCGGGCAGCCAGCAGGCGGAAGTCGATCTGCTGCCGAAGACGCAGAGCGTCAGCCGTTACCAGGTGTCGCTGGGGGACCCGGCAGTCGTGGTGACGCTGCTCGATACGCCGGGCTATGCCGAGGCCGGGGCATCACCGGTTCAATTGCAGCAGATTCAGGAGGCGCTGCAGGTCTCGAACTGTGTGCTGGTGGTGATGGATGCCCATTCGCCGGCGCGGGATGCGGACATCAGGGCGGTGCGGCAGCTTGAGCAATGGTATTCGTCGCAGCCGCGGCTGAAGCTGCCGCCGATGATTGGCGTCCTGACGCACGTCGATCTGCTGCGGCCCAGTCTGGAATGGAGCCCGCCGTACGACTGGCGATCGCCGCAGACTCCCAAAGCGCAGTCGATCCACGACGCGGTCGAGTATGTGAAGGGGTTGTTCGGGGCGTCGCTGAAGGGGGTGGCGCCGATCTGCACGTCCGCGAAGAAGGAACGTGCGTGGGGGGTGCTGGAGGAACTGATGCCCGCCATGACGACGCATCTCAGCGAAGCGCATTCGGTCGCGCTGCTGCGGGCGTACGAAAAGGAACTCGATCGCGATCGACTGAAACGCGTGCTGAAACAGATTCAGCGCTCGGGCGGCGACCTGTTCCGCTGCTGGCTCGACGAACGGCTCAAGCCGTAATGGTTCAGCGGTCGATCGATCACTGCTCTGGTTTCGGTGAAGTCGCCGGTGAACTTGCCCAAATCAGCCGCGACTGGTCGAATCGGGGCCAGCAAGTCACACCCGACAGGAGATGAACGTGCTCACCATCTTCGACCGCTCTCCGCGGATGTGTGATGGATTGTCCCGCCGGGCCGTTCTGCGGGCGGGTGGGCTGTCGGCGGTTGGTCTGCCGGGGCTGGCGGCCGCGGCTTCCAGCCGTCGCGACGACCGCCGGGCGAAGGCCTGCATTGTGCTGTTTCTCACCGGCGGGCCGCCGCAGCATTCGACGTGGGACCCCAAGCCCCAAGCCCCGCGTGAAATCCGCGGTGAATTCGGGCCGATCGCGACGAGCGTGCCGGGCGTGCAGATCAGCGAGCTGCTGCCCCGGACTGCCGCCCAGGCAGACAAGCTCGCCCTGCTGCGAGCGGTCGTCACGGGCGACAACGCCCACTCGTCGTCGGGCTACTACATGCTGACGGGCGTGCCGCATGTCCCCAAACAGGTGGAGAACGCCAATCCGGGCGCTCCGAACAACCATCCCACGCTGGGGGCGGTCGTCCAAAGCCTGTCGCGCGAACGACGGTTGCTGCCTGCCGCGATCCGGCTGCCGCAGCGAATTTTCAACACCGATGGCTCCGTCTGGCCAGGGCAGGATTCTGGCTGGCTGGGTCACACATCCGATCCCTGGCTGTTTCACTGCGAGCCCGGCGCGGCCGACTTCGATGTCCCGCAGTTTCGCCTGGGGGCGGATGTCACACTCGAGCGTTTGGGACGCCGCGCACGCCTGCTCAAGCAGATGGACCGGCAGCTGCGCGAGGTCGACCGCACCGGCGCGGCGGCGAGCTTCACGGCCGATCAGGGGCAGGCGTTTGAACTGCTCGGTTCGCTGCGGTCGCGGGGGGCCTGCGACCTGTCGCTGGAGCCGGACGCCATTCGCGACCGTTATGGCCGCGGACAGTTCGGGCAGAGCGTGTTGCTGGCGCGGCGACTGGTGGAAGCGGATGTGAAGTTCGTGCACGTCAACTGGTTCCGCGGCGGCGATGAACCGTCGACGAACCCTGTGTGGGATTCCCACAACGATGAAACCCACCGCCTGAAGACCGTGCTCGGGCCGCCGCTCGATCAGGCCCTGAGCGCCCTGCTGGAGGACCTCGAAGCCCGCGGGCTGCTGGAGGAGACGCTGGTGGCGATTCTGTCCGAGTTCGGCCGGTCGCCGCGTTTCAACGGCGCGGCCGGCCGCGACCACTGGGGATCGGTGTTTTCGGTCGCCCTCGCAGGTGGAGGCATTCGCGGAGGACAGGCGTTTGGTTCGTCCGACGCCGTCGGGGGCCAGCCGCGTGACGGGCTGGTGACTCCGGAAGACATCACGGCCACTCTGTTTCACCAGCTGGGGTACGGCCCGGACACCGAGATCCACGACCCGACGGGCCGCCCGCTGCCGATCAGCCGCGGGCGGGTCATTTCGGGACTGGTGTAACGGCCCTGGCTGTTTCAGCGGGCCGCGTCGGCCTCGTCCGCGGCGAGTTGCGGAGTGATCGGCAGTTCGTCCGGATTCAAAGGGGCCGGAATTGCAAACAGTGCCCGGATCGCCGGGCCATGAGAACGCTTGTGGCCGGCGATGGCATCCCAGTCGACATCTTTGTCGCTGGCGCCTTGAAACGTGTCGCGCATCGATTCGTCCCACGCTCCGAGATTTCCCGCCAGCCCGCGCCAGCACAACATCACCATCTGCAGCATGTCGTTCGCGCCGGCGTTCTCGGGCAGACTGTGGACCGGCAGAACCTTGGCGACGGCCTCCGGCGACGGCAGCTGCACGAGCGGCTGCGACCCGGCGGCATGCAGCGTGACCGTGATGACAACGCGCGGCTGATCTTCGCCCGGATCGAACAACCGCAGCGTGCAGACTGGTTCCCGCAGGCGGTGATGCAGTTCGGCGGCGAGTCGTTTCCCGGTCTTGCCGGCATGCACCAGCGAGATGGTCTCGGCGGTCGATCCAGCGTCCGTCAACTCGCCGACCGCGGAGGTCAGCATCGAGGGAATGTCGATGAACACACGGTCGGTGAAGTTCCTGTTGGTGTCGAATCGGAAGTCGAAGTTGAGTGCATTGCCGCGGCCTCCGGCGAGGCTCCACTGGAGCTTCAGGTCGGGCGTCATGACGAACTGCGGGGTGGACGGATCGAAGATGTACAACGTCTGCCCCTGGCAGACCGCGAACGGAGAATTGTCGCGGGCGTCCGTTGCGAGGGTTTCAAACTCTCGCGGCCGGCGGTATCGCACCGCGAGTTGATAGCCGCCGTTGTCCAGCCGCACCTGGCCGGTGGCCAGGAACGGCGGGCAGGTGACGGAATCGGTGTCGAGGATGGGAAAACGCCGCGCGAGCGCGGTGGGGGAGTCGGCGGGTGCGACCGCCGCAGCGTCGCCAACCGGCTCGGCCCGAATTCCGGCCGCCGGCAACAGCAGCAGGACCGCGAACAATCCAGTCCGCGCCCAGAACGAAAGTGTTGGCACCGTCACGTCCCTGTTTCGGAAGCCCTGGTTCAGTCAGCTCACAACCGCACGTTATTCGGAAACCCTTGCCCGGGGCAACGCGGTTTTTTGTGCTGGTGATCGGCCGTCGCGACTCCCAGGCCGCTGGCGGAACTCACCTGGAACGCCGTCGGGGCATCGCCTCGTCCGCCTCTGCGACGGAGAAGGCGTGCGGGTCGAAGTCTCCCATCCAGTCGCTGATTTCGTCGTATTCCGGGTGTTCCGGATCCTCAAGGATTTCGAGTCGCTCGGAATAGCCCCAGATGCCCCCGATGTCTTCCGGCGGGCAGGCGTTTTTTCCGTCGATGCAGCGAGGATATTTTGCCCCGGGCTCACGCGGCACGAGTCCATTGAACGTGATGGTGTGCATCCAGCTGTCGCCAAAGTCGTACTCGTACTTGAACTTGAACCCCTTGATCTGGCCGTTCAGCACTGTCGACAGGCGCACGCGCTCCGAGTCTTTGATGAGCGGACCAAAGCCAAGGTCAAAGCCATCCGGCGAGGGGGGCATGTATTTCACTTTGCCGACACGAAACTGGTGGAGATGGTCATCATCCCACCCCATCGCGGCCTGGATCTGGAAATGCAGATCATCCAGGGTGACGTCGGCGGTCTGGATGACGCGCCAGATCGGGAGGTGGGCGCCGTCCAGCTGGATCTTCAACTGATAGACCCGATCCTCAGCGGGCTCGCCGATCGCCTGCCGGACGTTTCTCGCAACCGGTTCCGACTTGCTGGTCCCCTTTTTCTTCGCCATTGCAGACTCCAGACAATGTTCTTCGGGAATGACGTTACGTTTCCGGACTGGTCACGATTTCTCCTGCCACCACGTCGGCCGCGGCCACATTTTCCAGCATCTGATCGGTGCTTTCCGGATCGACGCTGCGACAGCTGGCTGTGAGCATGTCGGCGAGGTCGCGCATTTCCTGTCGCCATGCCTGCGGATCCATCCCTTCGGGCGTCACCTGGGAGAACTCGCCGCAGAGGAGAACCATCCGCAGACAGTGGCGGAAGATGAGGCCTTCCTGTTTGGAGAGATCGCGACCGGAGATGTATTTGGTGAAGTCGCCGCCGAACTGGACGAGGTCGCCGACGACCCACACCGGCAGCGTGCGAACTTCGCGGAGTCCCGGGTATTCCGCCTCGAACAGCAGCCGCAGCTTGTCGGAGAACGACAGCACCCAGACGCGCTCTTCCCAGGGCTTTGGGGGCCCGGCGTCTTCCTTCTCCTGGGGCGAGAGCTGCTCGGGCGTGGCGAGCCCCCGCTGCAGGAGTTCGATGTTGAGCCAGGTCGTCGCGAACTGTCCCTGCGGCAACACTTCGGGCTTCGGGACGCGAACAAACGGCAACAGCGACGGCGACAGCTCCAGCACGCTTTCGAGCGCCTGGATGCGCTCGGTTTGATCCATCTGCCCCATGTATTTCAGGAGAAACATCGCATACAGCGGATGGATCGTGCGGAACGTGAACAGCACATCGAGCAGCGGCCTGGGCGTGGCTGTTTTCGGCTCATAAGCCGGCGGCGGCGGTGGCTCCGCGGAAACGCCCTTCGGCGCAATGTCCTTGAACCACTTGAGCTGAGCCGCCGGAATCGCCTTCGGCTCGGGTTCCGGGGCCGACGCTGACAGCGTCGGCGGTGCTTCCTCAACGACGACAGGCGCATTCAGCGCCGGCGCTTCCTCGATCGGCGATTCCGGAGGCAGTGCGGTTTCGCCAGGCGTTTCTTCGTCCAACAGTCCTCCGCCAAAGTCGTCCTCGGCGTCTTCCACAGGCCGGACTGCATCGAAGAGCCCCGCAGGTTTGGGGGGAGCGCTGCCGCCGGACCGCGACGGCGCTGCCGTTGATGGCGAAGCCGGCGGCGCGCTGCCGCTGGCAGCACCGGCCACGGCGGGCGGCGTTGAAATTTCGACCGGCGGGGGGGGATCGAGGTCGATGAAGTCGTGCGTCCATAGCGTCACCAGCATGTCGGTGAGGCGCTTGTTGGCGGCGTCCATCTGTTTCGGGTCGAGCAGCCGTCGCCGGGCGAACGCGCGCAGCCGGCCGACATCGGGCGACAGTTTCAGCAGGTACGCCAGCAGCCGCCAGGGCAGGTCGCCGCGGCTGGCCAGTTTCGCGGCGGGCGTTGTCATCAGCTTCTGGAACTGTTGCTCGTTCCAGTATTGCTCGGTGGTCCGCCGCGTCGGCTTCTTTTTCTCCAGCGACTTCCGGGCGCGAATGAGGTTGGGATCGCGGGTGTCTTCGGGAATCTGGTCAATCTGCTTTTTCCATTTTGCGATCTTGACGTCGTCTTCGTGCGCCAGGGCGACGACGTAGCCCCGGGAATCGAACTGGGGCCGGCCGGCCCGGCCGAAAATCTGCTGGGCCGTGCTCGCGTCGACCAGGGTCCGCTTTCCCGGGGGACCTTTCATCAGGGTCGTCATCAGCACGGTGCGCGCCGGCAGGTTGATGCCGGCCGCGAGGGTCTCGGTGCAAACGCAGACCGACAGCAGCTTGCGCTGAAACAGGTCTTCGACCCGGCGGCGATGCTTGGGCAGCAGTCCGGCATGATGGACGCCGACGCCGCGCATCAGCAGCGTTTTCAGCTTCGGGCCCGCTCCGCCACTCCAGTCCCACTGCTCGATTTCCGCGGCGAGCTGCTTCTGTTGTCCGCTCACCAGAATCGACTTCCCCTTCAGTTGCTCTGCCGTCGTCCAGCAGTCGTTGCGGTTGAAGCAGAAGATCAGAGCCGGCGTGCGACGGGCGTCTCCTTCATCCTGCGCCACCGATTCCAGGTAGTCGGGCAATATCAGGTCGCCGACCCACTCGAAGTGCAGCGGAACCTTGCGTTCGCTCCCCTGCACCAGCTGCACCTTCCGGCCGTGGGCCCGGTCGAGCCACAGCACGAAATCGACTGCGTTGCCGACCGTGGCCGACAGCAGCAGCAGCCGGACCGATTTCGGCAGCAACGCCAGCGACAGCTCCCACACTACTCCGCGTTCGGCGTCGTTGAAGCTGTGAAACTCGTCCATGACGACCGCGTCCACGTCGCCGAAATCGAAGCCTTCAGGATGCAGGAGGCGGTTCAGCAGAATTTCGGCGACCACGACCAGCACGAGGGCGTCGGGATTGGTCTTGCGGTTGCCGGTGACGAGGCCGATGTCGTCCCGCGAGAACCCCCAGCGTTCGGCGGCGTCCTGAAACTCCTGGAATTTCTGCTCGGTGAGCGCGATGAGCGGCGTGGTGTAGTACGCCTTCCGGCGGGTGTGCAGGGCCTCGTAAATCGCCGCTTCGGCGATCAGCGTCTTGCCCGTGCCGGTCGGAGCGCACACCAGCACCCCCTGTTCGGCCGTAAACCAGGCCAGCAGCGCCTCTTCCTGCACCGGATAGGGCGGAAATGGAAGCTGATCGAGATAGGCGGCGGCGAGATCGTCACGCGAGGAGGCAGGCATGCCGCATCTTTGCGCCGGGGGATCAGAAGTGCCACCCTCGTCGACAGGCCAGTCGCCATGAACGGCGCGCGGCAAGCCTCGTCGCTGGTCATTGAGGGAATCGCTGCGGGCCGCAATGACCAATGACAATTGACCGATGAGAAAATGACAAATCCTCCCCCCTGCCCCGTGTGCGCAAACCCCACCCCCGCCTGCACCTCCGCCCGGCGACGCCGCCTCGGCGCCCGTTTCCGCAAACTCTTTGTTCCCTCCGATTCCCTACCGACGTTAAACTCAGCAGAACGTGATTTCCCGGCACAACCGGAACAGACCGATCCTGCCGACCATGACCGAATCGACCGCCAGCGACGAAAGGACGGCCCACGGGCCGCCCGCGGCGGGCCTGCTGGGCTTTGTCCGGCAGGTCTCGGAATCGGTCATCGTGCTCACCATCGCCGTCCTCGCGTTCCGCATGTTCGTGGCCGAGGGTTACCTCATTTCCACCGGGTCGATGGCCCCCTCGCTGCTGGGCTATCACAAGCAGGTGGAATGCCCGGCCTGCCATTACCGATTTGCTGCCGGCGTCCTCGTCGACGACAGCGAAGCGGAGCCCGCCACATCCAGCGTGCAGGCGCAGGACCTGCAGGGCGACCTCGGCGAATCGGGCCGGTCGGTCTGTCCCAACTGCGGGCAGCAACACATCGAAACCGCGTCGCTCCCGCGCAATGAAGGGGACCAGCTGATGGTCCACAAGCACGCCTACCAGTTCCGCGATCCGCGCCGCTGGGAGGTGGTCGTGTTCAAGAATCCGTCCGACCCGCTGCAGGCGTATGTCAAGCGCGTGGTCGGTCTGCCCGGAGAAGTGGTTTCGATCCGCGACGGCGACATCTACATCAACGACCAGTTGCAGCCGCGCTCGCTGGAAACCCGCCGCGGCATGGCCATTCTGGTGGACGACCACGACCACCAGCCGGTCGACGACCCGCAGTGGCAGCCGCGGTGGATTGTCGACCGCCCCGACTCGGGCTGGCAAACGAATGGCCCGGCCTTCGTGATTGACGCCACCAGCCAGCCCGAGCCGTTCGACGCCAACCCCGACGACGAGATCACCCCGCTTCCCGATTTCGACTGGCTGCGGTTCCGCCACTGGATTCGCTCGGGCGGCCGGCATGTGACGACCGTGCCGCTCTCCAGCTGGCCACAGGGGAGCGGGTTCCCGCCGATGGTCGGCTCGCTGCGGTACGACATCGATGCCCGCGAACTGTCCGCCATTGGCGTGGTTGACGACGAAGAACTCGCGCTGTGGGAGCAGCGCAGTTCCGATCCGGTTTTCCGGCGGGCGCTGCGGTCGCTGGCGGCCGCATCGCACGAGGCCCCCATCGTCGACGAGTATGGCTACAACCGCACGGGCGATGGCGATACGGCCTTCGTCGTGCGCGATCTGCTGACGTCGTTTCAGGTCTCGCCGCAGAATGGCCGGGGCGTCCTGGCGGTTTCCATCGACGACGGCCTCGCCTGCTACCTCGTGCAGTTCGACTTCACCCGCGGCGTGGCTTCCATTCGCGAGGCCGGCCAGTCCACCGATGTGCAGGAAGCGGTGCTGGCTATGGAGGCTGGAAAACCGCTGCAGGTCGACGTGTCTCTGATGGACCGGCGTCTCCTGGTCGCCATCGACGGGCGACCGCTGTTTCCCGATGTCATTTCTTCGGCCGCCCCCCGGCATGAGCCTCCGCCCCCGAAACGCCCGATCGCCATCGGCGCGGCAGGCGGCTCGTTCGAGGTGCGTTCGCTGAAAGTTTTTCGCGACGTGTACTACACGCCGAAATCGGAAATGCACCTGACGCGCCGCATGCAGGAGGATGAGTTCTTCGTGCTGGGCGACAACAGCCCGGTGTCAGTCGACAGCCGGTGCTGGGACGACCCGGCCGTCAAGCGGGCCAATCTGGTGGGCAAACCGGTGGTGGTGCACCTGCCGTCGCAACAGGGAAAAATCAACCTGTTTGGCGAGACGCGCTTCGTGCGGATACCGGACTTTTCCCGGGTCCGATATATTCGCTGATCCGGCAAGCGGCTGATTGCGTTGACGCGGCTGCCGTCAAATTCGCGGTCTCCATTAGCCGGCTCGCTTGCGGGCCACTCCTCGCATGTCGACAACTCCTCCCGGCTCGACGCCCCCCGTGCCTCCCAATCCTCCGGTGAAATCGGCGGAGGAAGCAAATCGCGAACTGCGGGCGCGTGTCGCCGCCGCCTCGCCGGCCCCGCCCGAACCCAGGCGCGAAGGGCTGCGCGACACTCTCGAATCGATCATCTTCGCACTCATTCTCGCGTTCCTCTTCCGGACATTCGAGGCGGAAGCGTTTGTGATTCCCACCGGGTCGATGGCGCCCACGCTGTACGGCCGACACAAAGAAGCGAACTGCGAGAAATGCGGCGCGCATATTGTCGTCGGGGCCAGCGAAGAATTTAACGCCGAGGCCGGCGCCCTGTACGAAGGGTCTCGGCTGCTCGCGGCGCTGTGCCCCAACTGCCGGTTCGAAAACAAACAGCTGAAGGACGCCCTCGCGTTCAACGGCGACCGGATCCTCGTCAACAAATTCCCCTACGAAATCGGCGAGCCCGACCGCTGGGATGTGTTCGTCTTCAAATATCCGCAGGAACCGGACATCAACTACATCAAGCGTCTGGTCGGCCTGCCCGGGGAAACCATTCGGATTCGCCAGGGCAACCTGTACCTGTGGGATGGAAAGACTGAACAGATTCTGCGCAAACCGAATCCGGACAAGCAGCGGACGCTGCAGATGCTGGTGTACGACGACAACCACCCCCCCCGCGAGCTGATTGCCGCCGGCTGGCCCGAACGCTGGGCCGCCGTCGAGCAGGACGCGTCTGGCGAATGGACGCCCACCGACAAAACGTGGTCGCATGCTCCCGAGCCGCGCGTGTTCCGGCTCGAAAACAGCGACCTGAAGCAGACAGCCTGGCTCCGTTACCGGCATTACAACTCCCGGCCGCAGGACTGGCAGGACCTCGAAGAAAACCGCCCGCTGCAGCCGCGCCTGGAGCTGATTGCCGACTTCTGCGGCTATAACGCCGCCTGGGGACGCGGACAGTCGGTCGACTGCCGCAGCGTCAACGAGATCGACCAGGGCGCGTTCTGGGTCGGCGACCTCACCCTGAACTTCACGCTTGAACTGGCGTCGATCGAAAACGGCGGCGAACTCATTCTCGAGCTCTGCGAGGGCGTGCACGCCTATCGCTGCCGCATCGATCTGGCCTCGGGAGTCGCCAAGCTGTTCGAGATTCACCAGGGGCTCGGAAACGCCGAACAGCCGGTGGCCGAGGCGCATACCCCCCTCTCCACCGAGGGCAAGTACGAGATTGCCTACGCGAACGTGGATGACCGGGTTTGCCTGTGGATCAACAACAGTCTGGTGAAATTCGGCGAGGCGGCGAACTTCAACCGGGACGGCGGAACGGGCATGTCGCTGCCGCAGAAATCCGACCTGTCCCCCGCCGGACTCGCGCTGCGAGGGGCCTCCGGCATTGTGCATAACCTCGTCATACAGCGCGATGTGTACTACCGCGCCGCCCGTTCTCTGACCGACTCTCTCGAACGCTCTGTGGAAGAGCTGCTGGCCGATCCGGACGCCTATCGCGACGCCTACCGCCGCCGCGCCGAGTACGATGAAAACGAATTCAAGGTGGATGACGACGGCTTCCTGGCCTTCGGCGACAACAGCCCGCGCAGCAAAGACAGCCGGCTGTGGGGCGAACCTCATTCCGTCGCCCGCCGCCTGCTGGTGGGCCGGGCGTTCTACATTTACTGGCCGCACGGCGTGCCGTTCCTCAACGAAGGTCGCGGATTCTCGATTCGCGATCACCGCGAGGCGGTGGTGCGTCACGAAGGGGGCGGAGCGTTTCTGGAGTTCAAGCCCGTCGAGGACTACCCGAAGTACACAGTCCCGTTCTATCCGCAGATCGACCGCATGAAACGCATCCGCTGAACGCCCCCCCGGCGACCGTTGCCGCCCGCAGTTCTCCATTCCCCCTCCGTCACACTCACCCCCGCGCCGCATGATCTGCATCACCGTCCTCCTGACTGTCAAGAACGAAGCCGATATCCCCACGGTGGAGGAATACCTCGCCCGGCACGGGGCCCTGTCACGGGCCGAACCGGGTTGCCTGCGGTTCGAGCTGTACCACTCCGAAAGCGATCCGAACGTGTTCATTCTCAATGAACGCTGGGAGACGGAGGAACTGCTGGCCCAGCACCGCCTGGCCGAGGGCTACACGACGATCTATGTGCCGCATGTGCTGCCGCTGGTGGACCGCACGCCGCACCGGTCGACGCTCGTGAGCGGGTGATTGGCTTCGGGGAGTTGGTCGTCGAAGCGGGCTGTCGCGGGCTGCGAATCGCCGGCATCGTCGATTTGCAATTTACCCTTCCTCGTTCGCACCCGCATTGATCCTCGCCTTCTGATCGCCAACAATCCGGGCACCTGACCGGAGACCACACTGATGGCGACGTCGAAGTCGAAGAAACCTGCGAAGTCGAAGGCGAAGTACAAAGTCATCGGCACCCGGCCCATCCGGCATGACGGCGCCGACAAGGTCACTGGCCGGGCAAAATATGGCGCGGACACCCGACTCTCCGGGCAACTTGCCGGCTACATCCTGCGTAGCCCGCACGCTCACGCCCGCATCACACGCATCGATGTCTCGGCCGCCGAAGCGTCGCCCGGCGTGCACGCCGTTCTCATCGGGGCCGACCTGCCCGACCAGGGGGACCGCATTGCCGAACTGGGCGAAGGGGCCGTCAACATGCGGCACCTGCGGTCGAACATTCTCGCGCAGGACAAGGTTCTCTATCGCGGACATGCCGTCGCCGCGGTCGCGGCCGACAACATTCACCTCGCCGAAGACGCCGCCCGAAAAATCGTCGTCGAATACGAACTGTTGCCGATGGTGCTCGATGTTCGCGCCGCCATGCAGCCCGATGCGCCAATCCTGAACGGCGATGTTCGGACTGTTGAGTTCGGCGAGCGGATCAGCGATTCCCCGACCAACGTCGCCAAGAAAGTGCTGTTCGAAACGGGCGACATTGCGGCCGGGTTTGCCGCCGCCAGCGTCGTCATCGAGCGCGAGTTCACGACCGCCACCGTCCACCAGGGCTACATCGAGCCGCATGCCACGTCGGCGGTGTGGCATCGCGACGGGCACGTCACGGTCTGGACCTGCACCCAGGGCTCGTTCACCGTTCGCCACCAGCTTGCCGAACTGCTGCATCTGCCGGTCACGAACATCAAGGTGATCCCCACGGAAATCGGCGGCGGGTTCGGCGGCAAGATTTCCGTCTACGAGCAGCCGCTGGCGGTGCTGCTGTCGAAGAAGTCGGGACGCCCGGTGAAAATCGTCCTCAGCCGGACCGACACGTTTGAAGCCACGGGGCCGACGCCGGGCTCGTACATCAAGGTGAAGCTCGGCGCCGATGCCAGCGGCCGGCTCGTCGCGGGCGAGGCGTACCTCGCCTACGAGGCCGGCGCGTTTCCCGGCAGCCCCATCGGCCCCGGCTGCATGTGCATCTTCTCGTGCTACGACATCCCCAACGCCCGGGTCGAGGGCTACGACGTCTGCGTCAACAAACCGCGCACCAACGCCTACCGCGCCCCGGGGTCGACGAACGCCGCCTTCGCGGTGGAAAGCGTTGTTGAAGAACTCTGCGAACAGCTCAGCATCGACCCGCTGGCCTTCCGGCTGAAAAATGCCGCCCGCGAGGGAACACGCCGCGTCGATGGCATTGTCTATCCGCGCATCGGCCTGGTGGAGTGCCTCGAAGCCATCGGCACGTCTGATCACTGGGACGCGCCGATCGGGCCGAAAACAGCCGCGAAGGCCCCCGAACCCTCCCCGAACGGCCACGCGCCGGTCCCGCTTTACCGCCCGTCCAACCTGAAGATCGGCCGCGGAATCGCCACCGGGTACTGGTTCAATGCGGGGCTGAAGTCCTCCGCCACCGTCAACCTGAACATCGATGGCAAGGTGACTCTCGTAGAAGGCTCAACCGACATCGGTGGCAGCCGCGCGGCGCTGGCGATGATTCTGGCGGAAACCCTGGGAATTGCGGCCGAGGACGTGAACCCCATCGTCGCGGACACTGATGGCGTGGGATACACCGACGTCACCGGCGGCAGCCGGGTCACCCACACCACCGGCGCGGCCGTGCATGCGGCGGGCCTTAAGATTCGCGACCAGATGCGCGAACTCGCAGGCCAGTTATGGAACTGCCCGGCCTCGAAAGTGAAATTCAAAGCGGGAGTGTTCACCGGGCCGGACGACAAATCGCTGTCGTTCCACGAGCTCGCCCGGCAGGGTCTGCATCACGGCCAGCCGATCTCGGCCTCCGCGACCATCAGCATGGACACCTGCGGCGGTGCCTTCGGAGCGCACATCTGCGATGTGGCCGTCGACCCGGACACCGGCAAGGTCGACATACTGCGGTACACCGTCGTGCAGGATGCGGGGACCGCCATTCATCCCGCCTACGTCGAAGGCCAGATGCAGGGAGGCGCCGCCCAGGGAATCGGCTGGGCCCTGAATGAGGAATACTTTTATGACGCAGCCGGCGTGATGCGCAATTCGACCTACCTCGACTACCGCATTCCGACCTGTTTCGACCTGCCGGAAATCGAGACGATCATCGTCGAGGTGCCGAACCCGATTCACCCCTACGGCGTCCGTGGAGTGGGGGAAGTGCCGATCTGCCCCCCTCCGGCCGCGATCGCTGCGGCCATTCACCAGGCCGTGGGAATTCGCCTCCACGCCCTGCCAATGACACCGTCGCGGGTTCTGGCGGCGGTGCTGTCGAAGGAAAGCTGATCGGAAGAAAGCTCGAACAGCACGGAGTCACGGAAAGCGCAGAGTCGCACGGAGAAGGACTTGTGATCTTCGGTGTTGCTCTCCGAACCTCCTCCGTGCGTCTCCGTGTCCTCCGTGTTTTCTGAGCCGCCGCGGCGCCAACTTCCACACAACAACTTGCAGACGGGTAAAATCACCGGTACAACGCGACTTTCCAGACTTGCCCGGGTGGTGGAATTGGCAGACACACCAGCTTGAGGGGCTGGCGCCTGTAATGGGTGTGCAGGTTCAAATCCTGTCCCGGGCACTTTTCGACGGGGGCGTCCACGTGACCGTGTGAACGCCCTCGTTTCGTTTTCCGATGAAAAGCGGGCTCAACAGCGGCCGAACGCCAGCATCGGGGCAGGTCAGAGCGGCCTTGCGGCATTCCATCGGTCGGCAGCAGGCAATTCTGACATCCGGTCTGCGGCTTCTGACCTGTCAAAAATCCCCAGTCACGACGTTGCCACGCCGCAAATCCGCCGATACACTCCCCGTTTCCATTTTTCCCGGCCGGATTGTGTCGGGGTCACGGGCCAGGCTCGTCTCGAGCCTCGGAAGGATGTTTTCCGCCGCCCGGCCGTTCGCCGCAACGTGAACGGATCCATTGAGATGAGCCTGATCAGGCGAAGGAAGTAGTCGTCGTGTCGAAAACCTACATGGCCAACGCCCAAACGGTCGACCGCAAGTGGGTCGTCATTGATGCCGATGGGCAGATTGTCGGCCGGCTGGCGACGAAGATCGCCACCATCCTGATGGGCAAGCACAAGCCCACCTACACCCCGCACGTCGAATGCGGCGATGCCGTCATCGTCGTGAACTGCGAACAGATCAAATTCGGCGGCAAGCCGCTGGGAACCGAAGAGTTCCCCAACTTCTCGGCCAAAATGGCGAAGAAGGAATACCAGTACTACACCGGGTTCCCCAGCGGTCGCCGGCTGGTGAAGGCTGAGGTCTACCTCAACCGCCGTCCGGACCACATCCTGCGGGAAGCCGTCCGCCGCATGCTGCCCAAGAACAAGCTGGGTCCGCACATGCTGAACCGGCTGAAGATCTACAAGGGCCCGAACCATCCGCATCAGGCCCAGATGCCGGAAGACTGCCCGGCCGTGCTGCTGAAGTAAACATTTCGCCGGGTCGCTTGCGACCCGTTCGCCGGCAACGGCGATCGCCAAGTTCGAAGACACCGCAGATTCGTAAAGAGACGATACACATGGCCGACGACATCATGCCGGAAGACGACGACCTCGCTCTGCCGGACGCTACGGAAGACTATGACGACGCCCCGATTTCGGCCACCCAAAGCCTGAACATCGGCGGCGAAGCGAGCGGGGAATCGGCCGTCGAACGTCCCGCCCCGGTGATTCGCGGCAAGCTCGACAAGCACGGCATTGCCATGGGAACCGGCCGGCGCAAAACGGCCGTCGCCCGCGTTCGCGTCAAGGACGGCTCGGGCAAGATCCTGATCAACGGCCGCGAGCTGGGTGAGTTCTTCACCCTCGAGCGCGATCAGAATCTGGTGAAGGCTCCGCTCATCGCCACCGAACAGACCGAAAAGGTCGACGTGTGGGTCCGCGTCGCCGGCGGTGGACCGACCGGCCAGGCAGGCGCCACGGTGCTGGGCATCGCCCGCGCCCTGTCGGCCCGCAACAACGCCCTGCAGCCCAAACTGTCCGAAGGGGGCTTCCTCACCCGCGACAGCCGCATGGTGGAACGCAAGAAGTACGGCCACAAGAAGGCCCGCCGCAGCTTCCAGTTCTCGAAACGCTGATCGGAGTTTTTCCAGAACCGCTGCCTGCAGCCGCAGAATTCGTCAAGACCTCGCGAACCCGATTCGCGAGGTCTTTTTCGTTTCCGAGACTCGAATTGACATGTTCTCACATTCCCCTAACGATTCCTCAGCGCATCGAACCGTCTGTCGGCAGCCCTGTCGATCCGAATCACCCATGCGCCGCGTCGTGTCACATGGCGTTCATTGCCGCGCCTGGCAGTGAATCAACCAGGGATCGTTGCCATGCGGATCTGGCTGGAACTCCTGTTCATCATTGCGCTCGCTGGCGTTCCGGCGGGCGTTCGCGCTGAGGAAGCCGCTGTCGACGGCATGACGCTGCTCGCCATCGAGCCGGACGGAGGCGATGGCGGGCTCGTGGTTCGCGGCGCCGATGCGCGCCTGCAGCTGCTGGTCACCGGACGCGACGCCGACGGGCGGGCGTTCGACCTGACCACCCGGGCCGTCTTTCGCAGCGAGCCGGAAGGAGTCGTCGCCGTCGACGCCTCCGGGCTGCTGACTCCCGTCATGGACGGCGAGGCCCGGTTGACGGCTGCGGTCGGCGAGTTGCAGACATCCGTCATGGTGACCGCCGCGGAGATCCGGCAGGCGGCGGTTGTCGACTTCCGGAATCAGGTTGTTCCGATCTTCACCAAGCTGGGCTGCAACGGCGGCGGCTGCCACGGGAAATCGACCGGCCAGAACGGATTTCGGCTGTCGCTTCTCGGCTTTCATCCGGAAGACGACTACGAGTTCCTCGCGCGGGAGGATCGCGGTCGACGCGTGTTTCCGGCCGCCCCGGCCCGCAGCCTGCTGCTGCAGAAGGCCTCAGGGCAGACGCCGCACGGCGGGGGCAAACGCATGGAGCCCGACAGCCACGAATACCGCGTGCTCGCGCGGTGGATTTCCCAGGGGCTCCCGGCGAGCCGGAACGACGCACCGGTGGTGACCGGCATCCGCTGCCATCCCTCTGACCGCGTCATGCAGCGCAACTCGAGCCAGCAGATCGCCGTGCTGGCGACCTACAGCGACGGCCGGACCGAAGACGTCACCCGCATGTCGCTGTTTGAACCGAATGAGAGCTCGCTCGCGACCGCGAGCGTCACCGGACTTGTCACCACGAATGACCTCGCTGGCGAAGTCGCCGTCATGGCCCGCTATCAGGGGCAGGTCGCCACATTCCGGGCCACCATTCCCCTCGGCCCCCCGCCGTCGCAGCAACTGCCTGTGCGCAACTTCATCGATGACGCCGTCGCCGCCAGGCTGAACTCGCTGGGCGTACCGGCCTCGGCTCCCAGCGACGACGCCACCTTCCTGCGGCGTGTCTTTATCGACATCGCCGGCACGCTGCCGACTGAGCTGCAGGTGCAGGAGTTCCTCGCCGACGCGGATCCCGCCAAGCGCGACCGGCTGATCGATGAACTCCTCGACAGCCCGGAATACGCCGACCATTTCGCGAACAAGTGGAACGCCATTCTGCGGAATCGCAAACGGCAGGACGGCGATGCGGCAGGCACGCTGGCGTTCTACGACTGGATCTGGAACAGCCTGAACGACAATCGTCCGTTCGACAGGGTCGCGCGCGATCTGCTGACCGCGTCGGGAGACATCGAAACCTCGCCCGCGGTGGTCTGGTATCGCGAGGTTCCGGAGGCCTCCCAGGCGGTGGAGGATGTCGCACAGCTGTTTCTGGGCATCCGCATCCAGTGCGCGAAGTGCCATCACCATCCGTTCGAACGCTGGAGCCAGGACGACTATTACGGCCTCGCCGCGTTCTTCAGCCGCGTGGACAAGAAATCGCTGTCGGACAGCACGGCGGCGGCGCCGCGCGACCGGCGCGTGTTTCACAATCCAGGGCTGGCCACCGCCGTCAATCCGCGCAGCGGCGTGGCGCTCCGGCCCACCCCGCTGGGCGACCGCGAATACGCCATCAGCGAAGACAGCGATCCCCGTCTGCGGCTCGCCGACTGGCTGACATCGCCGCACAACCCGTTCTTCGCCCGCGCGCTGGTCAATCGCTACTGGAAGCATTTCTTCGATCGCGGCATCGTCGAGCCCGAAGACGACATGCGGGAAACGAACCCGCCCTCCAACCCCGAACTGCTCGAAGCGCTGACGAGATCGTTCATCGACAGCGGTTACGATCTCAAGCAGCTGGTGCGCACCATCTGCCAGTCGAACGCCTACCAGTTGTCGTCGCTGCCGAACGAGATGAATGTCCGCGACCAGCAGAACTTCTCGCGCTACTACCCCAGGCGGCTTTCGGCGGAAGTGCTGTACGACGGGCTTCACCAGGTGACGAATGCGTCACAGTCGTTCGCCGGCCTTCCCGTCGGCACAAGGGCGCTGGCCATGCCCGACCTGTCGGCCGCTCCCTATTTTTTGCGGGTCTTCGGGCAGCCGGCGGGAGACACCGCCTGCGAATGTGAACGCTCCCAGGGGGCGAACCTCGCGCAAAGCCTGCACCTTTTGAACAGTTCCGAGGTGCACGAGAAAGTGTCATCTCCCACCGGGCGCGCGGCCCGGCTGGCCCACGACCCGTCGCGATCGACGGAAGACAAGATGCGGGAGCTCTACCGCTGGGTCTACGCCCGTGAACCTGAGCGGGAGGAAGTCGGCGTGGCGGAGACGCATCTGCAGAAGCATCCGAATGAGCCGCAGCGCGCCTGGGAAGACATTGTCTGGGCGCTGCTGAACACGAAGGAGTTTCTGTTTAATCATTAGACCATTTGCATGGTTCTTCTGCCGGCGATGGGACGGCATCGGGCTCATGATGGTCCCGCTTTCGCCGGCGGAGGCCTGCACACCAGTGCTGAAGATGCAGTAGAATCGCGCTGCGACGGCCGGCTTTCTGAAGCCGGCGACACGCCCGAATCCCCGGTGCTTCATGACTGCCATCATCCACGATCACGAACTGGAACAGGAACTGATCCGCGAGCGTCAGCGTCTTGGCCACGACCTGCGAGACGAAGTCTGGGACGGGGTGTACATCATGTCGCCATTTCCGCGGAACAGCCATCAACGAGTTGTGGGGTGCCTCGATACGGCTCTCCGGCTGGTCATTGAGCAGACAGGCCGGGGCATTGTGCTGCCCGGCGCGAACATCAGCGATCGCGAGGACGACTGGAAACAGAACTATCGCATTCCCGACTGCTGCGTCTTCCTGAACGGCACACGGGCGGAAGACCGGGACACCCACTGGTTTGGCGGGCCTGATTTCTGTGTGGAAATCGCCAGCCCGGGCGAAGATGTCGACGCCAAACTCCCGTTTTATGCATCGGTTGGCACGCGTGAAGTTCTCCTGGTGCTGCGATCGCCGCGCTGCCTGCAGCTCAGGCGACTCGACGGAACCACGCTGATCTCCGCTGGAGAATCGAACGCCGAAAACGGCGTCTGGCTGGAGTCGACCGTCGTGCCGCTTGCGTTGCGAATGGCCGGCACTGCGAACCTGCCGGTGATCGAAGTTCGCCGCACCGACGGGCCGGGCGAGTGGACCATCCCTCTGGCGTAGGTTCCGGACGCTCACGCCGCCGGCTCACGGCCGCGGATTTCGGTACAGCACATGTCGCTTCAGCCGGTGACCGTCCGCCACCCGCGGGTGATCGAAATCGCCGTTGCCGTCGCGGATCATCCCGATCTTCTCCATGACCCGCTGCGACCGCACATTGATGGTCGCCGTCATCGACACCACCTCGTTCAGCCCGAGCGTCTCAAAGCCAAATCGCAGCGCCTCGAGCGCCGCTTCTGTCGCGTACCCCCGGCCCCAGTGGTCATACGCCAGCCGCCAGCCGATCTCGACGCAGGGAGTGAAGTGTGCCTCGAACGCCGTGTGCCACAGCCCCACGAAGCCGATGAACTCTGCCCCGCCCTGCACCTCGACGGCCCACTGCCCGTAGCCATGCCGGGCGAAGTGCTCGAGGATGCGATCAACGCTGGCATCGCTTTCCGCGCGGGTCATCAGGGCCGGAAAGCATTCCATGACCCGTGGGTCGGCATTGAGTTTCGCGAAGGGTTCGCGATCGGCCTCGCGCCACGGGCGGAGCAGCAGCCGCTTCGTCGACAGACTGTCTCCCTGGCCGATCCGCGTCATCACAGTCCTTTCCGCAAAACAGCCCCAGCCAGCGAACGGGGGGCCCCGCCGCCCCTCTCCCAACGCCCGCGCTGCCAGGGTGAGCGCCGAGGCTGACGAAAATGTCCGCGACAGGCAGACAGGCAGCGTGCGGCAGGGCCGCATCAACGCTGGCGTCAGGCGGGTGGTTGATCGGTCGGCCTCGGGCGGACAATTTCCACCGAGCAGGGGGCGTTGTTGGCGATGTAATTCGAGATCGACCCCAGAAAGAAACGACGGATTGGTCCGTAGCCATGCGACCCGAGGACGATCAGGTCGGCTTCCCATTCTTCCGCGGCCGCAATAATCACATCCTTGGGCGAGCCTTCCACGAGGGCCGAACTCACCCGTCCTGCGACGCGCGACTCCGCCAGCGTGGCCACGGCCTGCTGCAGATGCTTCAGTGCTTCACCCTGCTCGGCCTTGATGATTTCATCGAACGCTCCCTTCGAGACAAACCCGGCAATGCTCGGAATGCACGGGGGCTCGGCGAGAATCACGCGGAACTCGCTGTCCGCAGGCCACGGCCGGCGCGCCACCTCGGCGACGGCCGCAAGGCTGCCGGGCGAGCCATCGATGGCCAGCAGAACTTTCATCACACCGCCTCCATCTCGAACGCCGCGCCTCTGCCGGGGAAACATCCACGGCATTCCGGACTTCACGCCTTTGCAGGCGAACGAGGGATCGCCGCGAGCCACCTGTCCCCGGGGCCTCTGGCAGTGGATTCGCTGGCCGTCCAATCGCCTGCGAGTGAACGATCGACAGCAGTCAGACGCGGAAAATCGTTTCGACGTTCCCGCGTAGAATCTGCCTGCCGAACTCGATCGCCTTCGTTTCCGACCACCCGCGGCCGAGAACAAAATCGTCCGCCAGCACCTTTGCCAGCACCCGGCGGTACATCCGGAACTTCGGCAGCGCAAACTCCAGCTTGTACATATCGCTGTAGTAGCCCACCTGCTTGGTGCGCGGCACGGCCTCCAGCCGGCTGCGGGTATCGACCTCGATGTACGTGGGAATGTTCGAGTACCACCAGTGTCCGTTGGTCACCACGTTGGGGAAGATCCAGGCGTAGCTGACGAGTTCGTTGTTGCTGGTGGTGCCCAGCACCGAGATCGGGAAGGTCACCTTCGGGAAAGCGTTGAACAGCTCTTTGTACTGAATCAGCGACACCCGCATGTCGAACAGGTCCTGTCCCTGAAAGACGCCTTCTTCATACACGCGGCGGTTCACGCCGATCATCAGGTCGAACGGCAGCGCGTGCTCGGAGCAGAACTCGGCAAGCGTCCAGAACACGAACCGGCTCAGGAGGGCCGATTGCTCCAGCGTCAACGGGCTGCCGGCGGCGACCCGCTCGACGACATTCTTCGCTTCGGTCACGGTGACTTTCGTCGGGGCGAAGCTGGGCGGAATGGAGATCGCGCAGGCGCGAGCCCCTTTCTGCGTGAAGTGGGTGAACAGTTGCCCGATCGCGCTCCGCAGCGATTCCGCGGAGGTCACTTCCGTACCCGTGGCCTTCGCCAGGCGGGCCCGCGTTTCCGGTTTCTCGAAATGGAACACGAGGTCGTCCGTCCGCAGACACGGGATGTATTTCTGCGTGTCGAACCCTTCGAGCGGATCGTCGAAATCGTTGGTCAGAAACACCGCCTCCAGCTTACTGTGAGTCAGGACCTGCTGCTCCCAGTCGGGCTGCTGCATTTTCGCGAGCGCCCCGTCGTACAGTTTTTCCCAGTTCTGCGGGGTGATCATTTCGTCCTGAAAATCGAAGAACTCGCGGGCGATCTCCATCAGCCAGCTGACCTGAATGGTGTTCGACAGGGCCCCCAGCTTCTCCACCAGCCGGCCCACGCGTTCTTTGGGCGAAATGTCGGGGTCGGCAATGTACGACTTGGGCATGCCGGCCGAGTGGGCGAGTTCGGTGTAGTAGTGATACCCCATGATGTCCGCGAGCGTTTTCGAAGCCGCGGCGTGCGGATTGATGTGCGTGTGCGGGTCGATCAGGACCAGCGACTCGAGTTCATCAAACAGACGGCGGGACAGGTCAGTCATGGCGGCTTCTTTTCGCGAACAGCAACGACAAATGGTCGAACAACGAGTCGCGGCCCAAAAGCGCGCGGTCGGCCGATTCTAAGGCATTCTGAAACCGCAATGCGAGCAGACCGACAACCGTCGCGCTCGCGCCGTCGGCGCACGAACGCCAGGCCAGGCCCCGCAGGCCGGGACAGATGACCGACTGATCGCGCGCAGCCGGCACGCCGCTCGGCCGCCGGGCATTTCACAAGGGCAGCGACGACGCGGCCTGTTTCTTGCCGGGCACAATCGACAGACTGGAGCGGACGGAAGGCGCGGGGTCGATTCGGGGCCCGGGCGTTGGATCGTGATTCACGACCAATCACACACCTCAGGACGATCGCTCAAGGATGCTCCTCATGCGACCTCTCATTCCGGTTCTCGCGATCTTCTTCATCGCAGTCGCAACGAACGCCCGCGCCCAGCGGCTCGAAAAGCATTCCGACACCATCCTCGACAACCACGCCCTCGCTTTCACCGACGGCAGATGGGGCACCTGCATCAATGGGCAGTCCTTCCAGCAGGATGCCCTGACGAGCTTTCGCGGGTGGCAGTACGCCACCTGGTACAACGCCGACCGCCGGCTGTGCGTCGGCCGCAGGAAGCTCGACGCGGCCGACTGGCAGACCTTCCATTTCGATGACTATTTGTTCGAGGGCAACGACACCCACAACGTCGCCGTCATCGGCCTGTGCCCGGCCAATGGCACGATCCATCTGGCGTTCGATCACCACGGCGACCCGCTTCATTATCGGGTCTCCGAACCGGGCGTCGCCCTTACGCCCGAGGTCGTCCGATGGTCGGCCGAGCTGTTCGGGCCCGTGACCAGCGAGCTCGAGCCGGGCAGTCCGCTCAAGCGGGTCACCTATCCGCGATTCGTCCGCACGCCCAAAGGGGGGCTGCAGTTCGGCTGCCGGATCGGCGGCAGCGGCAATGGCGACAAATGCCTTGCCGACTACGACGTGGAGCACGGCGTGTGGAAGAACTTCGGCCCCTACGCATCCGGGCACGGCCAGTACCTGGGCGGCATCTCACGCAACGCATACCTCAACGGCCTGACGTACGACCGCGAAGGCCGGCTGCACGTCACCTGGTGCTGGCGTGAAACCGGCGATCCGATGACCAACCATGACCTCTGCCACGCCGTGAGTCCGGACGGCGGCCTGACGTGGACGGACGCCGCCGGACGGCCGGCGGGCGAACGCGGAACCGACCCGTTCTCCATCGACACGCCCGGCATCCGGGCCGTCGAGTTTCCGATGAACCGCGGCCTGATCAACGCCACGACTCAGGCGATTGACTCCGAAAACCGCATCCATCTGGCCACGTTCCACCTGCCGGACGACGTTCCCAGCCAGTCCGGATGGGAAGCGTCGCGGGCGAAATCGAAGTTCTTCCATTACTGGCGCGACGACGATGGACGCTGGAAACGGAACCTGATTCCCGCCATCGGCAGCCGGCCGCAGTTATGGCTAGACGGGGCCGACAACGCCTACCTCGTCTTCTGCGGCGACCGTTTTCACCAGTCGCCCTATCTGTCGATCTGGGGCGCCTCGACGGGCGACGACTGGCAGAGCTGGAAGCTCGTCCACCAGGAAGAGGGCCCGTTCTTTGGCCAGCCGCAGGTAGATCGCTACTCGGCCGCCGGCACACTGTCGATTTATGTGCAGCAGGAACCGGCCCGCGGCGCGAAAGAAAGCCCGCTCAGGGTGCTGACGTTTATCGCCCGCTGAACCGCCCCTGCTCTGTCGACGCTGCTCATGTGCGTGCGCCATGTCGACAGTGGCGGCAGCGCCATGGCCAGGCCAATGACGGGCCATTCCATGGCACACTGCCGCCAACGGTCGCGAATCGATGCCTGCCAATCAGGCCAGCGCCTGGTATCGAATCTTCTTGAGAACCGGAGGGGAAGCAAACGACACCCGGTTTTCGAAGACTTCCACCACCCCCAGGGGCGTCAGGCCGGTCACGGCGAACGACCCGAGGAACGACGTATTCGAGGAGTTGTTGTTCATTCCCAGCCGAACACGGGCGTTCGCTCCGAGGACCAGGGAGACGTTTCCACCGAACTGGGTGGCGCCGCCCAGGAAGAGAGTTTCAATGCTGATTTCATCGAGCCGTCCCTTCGACGTGATGGATGTCGCGCGCTGGAACGTCGAGTCGTCGATCGAGAGCACCTTGCGGTATCCGGCCCCCAGGTTCAGGCTGGTCGCAGCGGCGAATGTCGAGCCCCGCACCGTGACTGCGTCGATGCCTGCACCCGTGTTGATCGTGTTGGATCCGCTGCCCGTCTGCTGGACGCCGAACAGCATCACCGAGTCGTCGCCAGCCCCGGTGAGGAGATTCAGCCGGTTCAACGTCACCGGCAGCTCGTTGTTGGAGCCGATCTGCACTTCGTCGTTGTGATTTCCGGTGTTGATGTTGACCGCGCCGGTGATCTGAACGTCCGCAGTGCTTCCGAATGCGGCGTTGGCGTAAATCTGAACCAGGTCGTCGCCGTTGCCGGACAGCACCGACAGCGGGGCATTGATGACGATTTCACCGCGACTGGAGTCGAACCCGGATGACGCAATGATCGAGACCGAGTCGTCGTCATTGCCGGTGTTGATCGTCACCGCACGGTTGAACGTCAACAGGCCGTATGAGGAATCAAAGCCTGCCTCGCCGGAGAGCTGGACTGAGTCTTCTCCGCCGCCGGTGTTGATCGCCACGGTCCCGTTGAATGTCGTGGCGCCGAATGAATTCCAGAATCCCGCGCTGGCCCGCAATCGAACAGTATCGTTGCCATTCCCGGTGTTGATGACGACAGCGCGTTCCAGCGTCGTCACGCTGGTCGAGCCAAATGCCGAGTTGGAGGCGATCTCCACGATGTCATTTCCGGCCCCGGTCGTAATGCTGACGTTCCCCGTGACGATGGCATCGCGGAGCACAACCATGTTATCGCCATCTCCCAGGTTCAATGTCACGTGCTGAATCGTCAGCGGGTTCTGGTTCGAGCCGAGGTAGATGGCGTCGGAGGTCGTTCCGCCTGTCACCCGGATGCTGGCGACGCCGCCGAAATCGAGCGTCGCGTTGTTCCCATTGATCAGGGTCCCATTGCCGCCGGTGAGGCGGATCGCCGTGCCGCCGTTCACGCTTTCGAAGGTCAGTTGATTCTCACCCTGTGCATCTCCCGTGAGCGTGACCGTCAGGACGCCGCCGGAGACGTTCGCCGTCGCCGACAGCAGAATCCGCGCATCAAGAATTTCGGCGTCACGAAGACTGGAGACGGAGCGCCGACGAATGGAGGGAGACTGGTGCCACAGTCGCCGCCAGGAAAATCGCATTTGAGTTCGACCCGTGGAGAAAGAGAGAGCTGTCAGATCCGATTGGCCGCTTTGTGGTGCCGCGTCAGTAGTCGTTTGACTGTCAATGGCTGGCGGCAGTCATCCGCTGAACGTCCGAAGTATCGTCCGGGATGATGCATGCCGTGAGTCGGGCTCCCCCAGTCTTCGTCTCACCTGCCGCCGCGGTCACGCGCATGCCGATTTTGCCGTTCGCGGCTGGCCTGTAAAGCGAAACGCGGGGCTGAAGGCCTTAAAGGGTGTAGGAACTTTCGATTGTTTCTGGGCCGACCGGGAGGGCGAGGCTCTGACCGAGCCGCGTCCGGGAGAGTGGGCTCCATCGGATTCGGCGTTCCGCCGGCCCTTGTTGCCGAGGCAGGCCGTTCGTGCCGAGGCTGGTGGATGGCCGTCTTTCAACGGGAAGTTGTCCACCGGATGCGGCTCAGCAGGAGCTTCGCCCTCCCGTTTCGGGCGAGACCACAAAACAGAAGACTCTTCCGACACCCGGCCGCGGCCACTCAATTGAGCAGGCGTCGAATTGCCAGAACTCCGGTCCCAGCCTTGAATAACAGCAACGTGCTCAGTCCCAGGCACAGGGGGGACAGGATTCCGGGGGCAAGCCAGACGTCGACAGGGATCGCGAGATAGACCAGGAACCGCGGCCGGAGCAGCCAGGAATAGGGCGCTCCCAGGGCGTTCCTCACCATCGCGAACGCGACGACCAGCGTATAGAGAAACAGGAACGCACCGGCGGACGGTCCCGGCAGCCGGCCGCAGGTTGTCAGCGTCAGCACGACGGTTGCGAGTACGAACTGGTCGCAGACGGTGTCGGTAAACGATCCCCGGGCCGAGGCGACGCCCTGCCAGCGGGCGAGCGGGCCATCGAGCCCGTCGAGTGCGACATGCAGCGCGAGCAGGCCGCAGGCGAGCAGCGGAGACCAGTTCCACGCCGGCCAGAACAACAGGCCGGTCGCCAGGGATGCCGCGGTGATCCAGCCGGGGGTGACTCGCAGGGATGTCAGTGACTTTAGAAGCGGCCGGAGCAGACGGGCCCGCACTTGCTGGCTGCGTTCCATGGAGGCCCGTTCCCGCGCGGAATAGCAGTCGGCCGTCAGTCGGGAGGCAGCCATGTCGATCGCCGGGCCAGCCGCGGGAAAGGGGTGAATTCCCCCTCAAGGCGTGATGCCCGTCGAAATGGCACGCGGTTGGCGTTGTCGATTCGCAAAAAAAGCAGCGGCTCCGCCTCTGGCCCGCTCAGACGGAACCGCTGAGTGCTCAACGTTTACGGCAGCACGCCGACGATGAGTCCTGTGTACGCGGCCTTCCCTTTTTTGGAGACCTTCAGGCGGTCCGTCACCACTTCTCCGCCCACATCGGGCAGCGCGCCCACGTTGTCGTAGGTCTGGGCCACATTGGAAAGATTCTGCACGACAGCCCGACCGATGACCCGGACCGTTCCCTTCTTCGTGTTGTAGGCGATGGAGACCTTGCCGACGGCGCCCAGGGCATCGTCGCGATTCCCCTCGGCGTTCACTCCGGGAAAGAGCACCTGGCCAGTCCCTTTGATTGTTGCAGCGGACGCTGTTGTTGCGGCGGCAATGACGGCAACCAGCGCGATCCGGCGGGCCCACGAGACTTGACGCATCTTCATCCCCTCAAGGTCGGTTCCAGTTCCGCCGGTTTCACGCCATCGCGTTGCCGGCACGGGCCGATTGTGGGCGTCCGGGGGAGCGGGCGAAAGCGGCACTCAGTCAGGCGGGCTCAGATTTCCGCGTGATGGTGAACTGTCGCCGGCGCAATTCGCGTCATTCAGGACGCGTGGGGGCAAAATCCAGAAAAATGTCGTGCAGGGGACGAGGCGAACGGGCGAAGCATTGCGGAACGGCCGATTTCGACGACGCGGCTCCGGCGCTGGCCGAATTTCGCGGTGAACAACACGACCGGCCCCGGGGTTTATTCGTGGCGGAGCGCGGCCTCGACGATGGTGCGCACCGCCCCCGGGGTCTCTTTCGGAATCGCCACCGAAACCGACAGCTCGCTGCCATCGGTTTCGGCGTTCACACTGGCGACCGCCTTCTGCACGACGGCCAGCGACTCCGCCTGCTCTGGCAGGAAACCTCCCGCAAGCGCCAGGCCGAGCAACGCCCGATTGCGCCGGTAGTTGATCTGGTCGGCCAGTTCGCGGGCGCGCTGTTCAGTGGCCAGCTGGCCGCTCACTCCCACTTCCAGACGCTCGCCAAGCGTCAGTCGATTCAGGGCGATTCCCCGCGCGGGGTTTGCGAGAGGCAGGTCAGCCGCGGCCGACGGGGAATCGACCGGTTTCTTCCCGGGCTTTCGCGTCCGCTTTTTCTTGTTGGGCGCAGGGGCATCGGCCGGGCTCGCTTCCGGAGCCGCCTCCGATGCCGCCGACGTCCCGCCCTGCCCTGCCTCCGGCGAACGGGCCGCGCTCTCCCCGGCCGACCGTGTGCGAACCTTGATCGAGGTCGCGACGTTCACATTCACGTCGGCAATCACCTGCACAGCCGAGCCCGATCCGGGTTGCTTCAGCACGGCGGCAATCAGTTCCGTCAGGTCGGGTTTCTTCGTGGCTTCGGGCTGGGCAGCGGATGGCTGATGATTCCTGTCCACATCTGCGGCGGCCCCGGCATCGACATCGACATCGGTTTCCACGTTGACGTTCACCCGGGTGACGACCATCACCGCGGGCTTCGACTGCGGACTCGGGCCGGGTGGACGCTGCGGCTGCGCTGTGGCCACGGAGGACGCGGCGACCCACAACACTGACCACAACGCCGATTGCAAAGAAAGCCGCATTCGAGTTCTCCCCAAGTTTCGACGCCCGGTGAAGTTTCCCTCGGGATTGTGACCGCAGACTGCGGCACGCGGAAGTGGTCAATTCGAGGAAGCAGTCCTCTCACAACCGGCGGGGTGCGGCCACCGCCCGCCGCGGGGTCATTTCAGAAGGGGCCGCAGCGCCGCCTCAAAGGCTTTCGCCTGCCGGTAGAACCCCAGGTCGGTCGGGTGCGATGAATCGACCGCCCCTTCGTTGTCGTCGCCGAGGAGTTCGTCGCCGGTCAGGTAGTAGAGGTTTTTGTCGCCGGCCGCGATCAGTTCGTCGTAGGCCTTTTTCAGGGCAACATGGTTGCCGTCGTTGCGGGCTCCCTTGGCGGGGTTCACCCACGCATCGGTGTAGCGGCGGTCTTCCACCAGCAGAATCGGCACGGCGGGATGGGCCGCCCGCAGCTGCGCGACGAGCGGCTGCGTGCGTTCGGCCGTCTCTTTGCCGTTCAGGTTGGGGCAGCAGTCGATCACGAACACGGCCGGCTGCAGTTCCACCAGAAACTGCCCGACTTCCGGCTCCATTCGTCCATTTCCCGAGAAGCCGAGATTGATCACCGGCCGGTCCAGCCAGCGCTGCAGAAACGCCGTGTGAACCGTCCCGGGTCGCGAAGCGCTCGCGCCGTGCGTAATTGAAGTGCCGTAGAACACAATCGGCTGCATTCTGTCGGCCGGATAGTCCGGGGCATCGACAATGGTCTGTTCGGCCGGCACGCCGACTTCAACCGACTCGACGCCGTTGTACAGCGGCAGGTACAGCAGGTATTCACGGTCGCCAGCCGCGAGGCCGCTGGCAAGGACGAGGCTGGTGGTTTTGGCGGCGGGTTTGCCGCAGGCGACCCAGCGCCATGTTCCCTGGTCGTCCTTCGCATACAGGTCGACACCGCTGACGCCCGTGGCCGGCATGTGCGGCATTTCCAGGCGTGGTTTCGTCAGCGTCCACCGGGCGTGAATGGCCGGGGAGGCCGTTTTGAATCGGACGCACTGGCCGGCGGAGTCGCGACTCAGGTTCCACACCGCGTCGCGGACGACGCCTTTCGCACGGGCGGGCAGTCGATCGTATGGGGCCAGCGTATCGGTCCACCCCTGGCCTTCGACGCCGAGCTGGCGGATGTCGTACCAGCGGACGCCTTCCTGCTCGGTCGACTTCAACTCGTCCGCCCAGGTGGACGACCAGCCCGACAGTACGATCAGGATGAAGCAGACGCCTGAAAGGTACGGCTTGCAGCAGCGAGGCATGGCAGAAACTCCGGGCAGGCAGGATCGCAGGTGAGGGACGCCAGACTACCGCCCGGCTGCGGCCATCGCGAGAGAGGGACGACGCGGACGGCGCGAAAGAACCCCGGCTTCTTGGATCAGGGTTGTTGCTGATGCCTGGCGGCCCGCATTCGCAGTTGATGGGCAGAAGCCGGGGTTCTTAGTGACGTTGCTCGTGCTTGTGTCCGGGGCGGCCGGCCCGCACACTCCAGCCGGCGAGGATTCGCCGCCCGCTTCCTGAGACAACGAACCACGGATCAGACGGATGACACGGATGAAGGAGAAGATTGCGGACGGAAAAACCTGCGGGCCAGCGCGCCTGGGGCTGTGCCTGATTGTGACGCTGACGGCCGCATTGCAATCGAGCGCTGCACTGGCAGAGGATGCTCTGCCCGACGCGGGCCCGGCGGGAGACATCCGCGTCTGCCTCACCGACAACCCGCTCGAAGGGTCGGTCGTCATCACGACGGTCTCGGACGTGACCGTGCACGCCGCCGGGCAGGACAAGGTGCAGCACAAGGCGCCCGCCCGGACGGAACTGCGCATCGAACGGAAGGCCGGCGCATGGATGATCGGTTCCCGGAAGTTGACGGGGACGGCGCTCGAAGTGCGACCGGCCGCTTCGCCCGGTCTGTGGGTCAACGACCGGTTCTACCGGGGAACCTTCCGGTTCGTTCCGTTCGACAACCGGCGTTTCTGGATCGTCAACGATCTGCCGCTGGAGCATTACCTCTGTTCGGTGATTGATGGCGAAATCCCCGGCGCGTTTCACAACGAAGCGCGGAAGGCGCAGACCGTCGCCGCGCGCACGTATGCCCTGCGCCGCCAGCAGCAGAACGCGGGCAAGGAATTTGACGTCTATGCCTCGCCCACGCGCGACCAGAACTACCACGGTTTTCAGTACCGCGATGCCAAGGGGACCGCGTTCGCAGGGGAGTCGCCGAAGTCGCGCCAGGCGGTGCGGGAAACGCTCGGCCAGGTGCTGCTGCGGGACGGCAAACTCGCCCGGACGTACTACTCGGCCTGCTGCGGCGGCATCACCAGCGCCGGCCCGACGACGTTTCCCGAGGCGACCGACATGCCGAGCGTCGAGTGTCAGCAGTGTCAGGCTTGCCCGCGATTTCGATGGTCGACCGTGCTGACGGGCGAGGAAGTCGCCGCAGCCGTCCGCAAGGCCGCCGGCCGGAACGCTCCCAAAGACTTCGAGGTCGCCCGCGTCGAGGTTCAGCGGCCCGATGACCGCGAGCGATTGCCGAGGCTGGTGGCGACGGACAGCCGCGGCACGTCGCTGACCGTCGATGCCCGCGCCTTTCGCAGCGCCCTGCCGCGCAGCGACCTCTTCAGCGTCTGGTTCGCCATGCATGCCGAGGGGGACCGCTGGCGGCTCGACGGCATCGGGCACGGGCACGGCGTCGGCCTTTGCCAGTGGGGGGCGAACGGATTTGCCGGCACCGGCAAGACCTTCGACGCGATCCTGGCCCACTACTACCCGGGCACGGTCATCGCCCCGTTCAAGCGCTGAACGGTTCACGACCGCTGACCGGGACCGGCCCCAACGAACGCCGCCGCCCGCGCGGCTTACTTCTTCGCGACGGTGTCTTCGAATTCCTGCATCGCCGCGATCAGGGCGTCGATGCCGGCTTCCGGAAACGCGTTGTAAATGCTGGCCCGCATGCCGCCGACGCTGCGGTGCCCCTTCAGGCCGTCCAGCTTGCGTTCTTTGGCGAATGCGACGAACTGCTCGTCGAGCTTTTCATCCCCCGTCACAAACGTGACGTTCATCAGAGACCGGCTGTCCTTCGCGGCGGTCCCCTTGAACAGCGGGCTCTGGTCGAGGTAGGCGTACAGCTTGCCGGCCTTGGCTTCGTTCCGGGCGGCGATGCCTTCCAGACCGCCGTTCTTCAGCAGCCACTTGAACACCTGGCCGACCGCGTAAATCGAAAAGCTGGGGGGCGTGTTGTAGCAGCTGTCTTCCTTGGCGTGCGTCCGGTACTGCAGCATCACCGGCAGGTCCTTCGAGCCGCGCTCAACCAGGTCCTTGCGGATGATGACCAGCGTCACTCCCGCCGGCCCCAGGTTTTTCTGCGAGCCTGCGTAAATGATGCCGTACTTCGAGACATCGATCGGCCGGCTGAAAATGTCGCTGCTGGCATCGCAGACCAGCGGGACGCCGGAAGGGGGAGTCGGCTCGTTTTTGAACTGAGTTCCGAAGATCGTGTTGTTCGATGTGAAATGGGCGTAGACGGGCGACTTGCTCCAGTGGACATCAGCCGGAATGTAGCTGCAGTTTTGATCTTCGCTGGTGCAGGCGACGTGCACGTTGCCATAGCGCTTCGCATCTGCGATGGCCTTCTTCGACCACGCCCCCGTCATGAGGTAGTCGGCCGTCTGATCCTTCGCCAGAAAGTTCATCGGAATCATGAAAAACTGCGTCGACGCTCCGCCCGTCAGGAACAGGATGTCGTAGTCGTCCGGAATCTTCGCCAGCTCGCGGCAGTCGGCGATCGCCTGCAGCAGCACGGCCGAGAACGCCTTGCCGCGATGCGAATGCTCCATCACGCCGATGCCGGTTTTTCCCAGGGACCAGATATCCTGCTGGCACTGCTTCAGGACTTCTTCCGGCATGACGGCCGGACCGGCGGAAAAATTGAAAATGCGATCAGACATGGGCAGCAGCAGGGATTCTGGATTCAGGATTCGGTGGACCAGGTCGAGGCATCGCCCGATCGGGGCGGATCGCCTGCGACCCGCCGCGGGCAACGGGTTCGCCACAGTCGAGGCGTCTGCCCGGACGGCGCAGGTATAGGGTGCGGTTCGCGCAGGGGTCAATCTACCGGAAGATTTCCCTCGGTTGAGACCAGCGGATGCCGGCTTTCCGACTCGCGCACCTGCGTCAGAGACGAAGCGACCAGCCCGGTCGGCACCGCAACGATTCCCAGGCCGATCAGCAGCACCAGGCAGGTGAACAGCCGTCCCCCCGTGGTAATGGGGTAGACGTCTCCGTATCCGACGGTCGTGAGGGTGCAGATCGCCCACCACAGGCTGTCGAAGATCGACGTAAATTTGTCGGGCTGGGCTTCGTGCTCGAAGTGGTACAGGCCTGCCGCTGCGATATACAGCAGTATGAGGGCCAGGAAGACGAACATGACGAACTCTTCCCAGGCGAGCATCCACGCCTGGTAAAGGCGATCGAGCGCCCGGTTGTAGCGCCCCAGTTTCAGCAGCCGGGCCAGACGGACCAGTCGCAGGGCCCGGAGCGTGCTCAGTCCCGGAAGCAGGGCGAGGTAAAACGGCAGGATCGCGAGCAGGTCGATGATGCCGAAGAAGCTGAAAATGAACTTCAGCTTGTGCTCGGCGGCGGCCAGCCGGACCAGGTACTCGGCGGTAAAGAACGCGACAATGCCGAGTTCGACGATGCCCAGAATTCGCCGCTGAGCCGGGGTGAGCCCGGGCAGCGTTTCGATCGAGAAGGCGATCAGCCACACGACAATCGCGGCCTGGCTGGCGATTTCGAACGCCCGGCGGGGGACCGCGCCGGACCAGGCGGCATGCAGCGGGGACCCATCAGACATCAACGCCCTACCCTGAAAAACGGAATCGAAGCACCACCTGGCCGCACCACCTCGCCACGGCCCCTGCCGAGCGACGCCGGAATGCGGCGAATCTTCCCCGTCGCGTTCGCGGCGGTCAATCAATCGTGAACTGGCAGCGCGCCGGGGAGTGCCAATTCCGCGTGCCGTGTCAACGCTCTCGGAATGAAATGTGGATAATGTGGCAGATTGCCAATTCCGCCTGAACCTGCGGTCGCATCCCATCTTTCCGGCAGCCACACTCTCACTCCCCGCCCGCTGTGAATGGTTCGCGGACCGGGCGAGGACCGATTGTCTTCACGGATGAATGGATTGATGACTTTCAAAAGTGCTGCGCGGCTGTTTCTTCTGGGCGCCCTGAGTTCTGCGGCTGTCGCCTCCAGCGACAACCCCGTGAAACCGGCACCCGATTCCGACTCCACTCCCATGACGACCACGGAGGCGTCGACGACGGAGCAGGACGAAGCGAACGACGACGACAAGGACTCGCCCCGCGAGGAACGGCAGTCGAAGCGGGCCACCCGCCGCGCCGCCCGCAGGCCCTCCTTCACGGCCACCACGCGCGACCAGATCGTCGACCAGATCAACAACTACCGCCGGCGCTCGGCCCGGCCCGCGGTCGTGGTGAACCCTGAACTCCAGGCGGCGGCCCAGAGTTTTGCGGAGCACATGGCCCGCACGGCCGTCTTCTCGCACACGGCTGATGGTCGCCAGCCTTCGCACCGCGCCATGCAGGCCGGATACGAGTCGATGATGGTCACCGAGAACATCGCCTACCAGGGCCCCACCGGCAACCTGGCCCAGCAACTGGTCAACATGTGGATCGGGTCGCCCGGCCATCTCGCCAACCTGCTGCGGCACGACCTTTCCGAAACCGGCGTCGGACTCGCGCAGGGGTATAACGGCCAGTACTACGCCGTGCAGCTCTTCGGCCGCCCCGGTTCCAGCCGGTTCCAGGTGCAGGTGAAAAACACCACCAGCCAGCCGCAGTCCTACCGGCTGGGCCGGCATGAGTACTCGGTGGCGCCCAACGCCACGCGGACCCATAGCCTGGGTCGGCAATCGGAACTGACGCTCGCCGTCGCCGAGAAGGCGGAACCGGAAGCCATCATCAAGCCGACGAAGAGCGAGCAGTTCGAGATTCGACAGGCCGAATCGGACGCGGAAGAGGGCACGAACGAAGTTGAACTCGTCCGCTATGAGGTGAAAAACATCGAAGACGAAAAGCCCGAGGGGAAGAAGTAGGCGACCCGAAGGTCTCCAGTTCGAAAAGCCTGCGGTCGGTCAGCCTGCCGCAGGCTTCTTTCGTGGGCCGGGCTCCTTCGCGGCCATCATTGCGGCGAGCAGTGGAGCCCCGAGGAAAAGTCGATACGGATGGCCCGGCAACTCGTCAAAACTCCATCGCTTGTAGAACGTTCTGGCCGAATCGTCGACGCAATCCAGAATGACGGCGATGAAGGCGAACGTTTGGCCTGCGTCATGGCAGTCGCGAAGGGCCTGGGCGAAGAGCCGGTCTCCCAGCTTCCGGCCCTGAAAGGCCTGATCCAGTCCGAGCCAGGCGACGATGGCGACCGGCAGCGCGCGACGGGGCAATCGCCGGACGAGATCGACAGGCAGATCTCCAAAATCGACCTGGCCAGTCGCCAGCGTATAGAAGCCAGCAATCAACCCGTCCGTGCCGAGCAATGCCTTCGTTGCGGAAAGCCGTTTCTCCTGATGCTGGAGGGCCCTGGTGCGCAGCCAGTCGTTGACCTCGGCCTGGCCGCAATCGAACCGGCGGCGTGGATGGCTCTTTTGGAGAGGTTCCAGTCGAAAGCCATCCGGCCACACGACCCCGTTCACGAGCGCCCCTGCATCATCGCCCCCAGTTGCTTCTGGGCGGCCGTCAGCCGGGGAGGAGTCTGGAGCGCCTGCCAGAAAGCCAGCTGCTCGTCGGGGCTCAACTGAATTGTCTGGTCCCGGGAACTCGCGACTTCACGCCGCGCCTGGGCGACCGTGACGGTCCGAACGTAGTCGCTGATGCTGATCCGCCGCAGTTCGGCCGCGGCTGCAAGGGCCTGTTTGCTGGCTGCGTCCAGGCGAACCATGAGCGGGGGAGGCGCTGTTGATGTCGACTTCGCTGATCTTGGCATGTGGCTTGAATTCCCGGCCCATAGTGTACTGCAATTTGCAATACAGTCAAGAGGGCGACTCACACCGGTCAATGCGGACCGCGCGGGCGGACAAAGCCAGTTCGTGACCACCGGTGACTCCCGCTGGGGAATCCTTCCGGACCACGTTTGAAGACTGAAGACAATGGCGCAGCTGCCGTCAGCGGGATCGCCGGCGATTCGCCACAGATCTGCTATTTGCCCCGCCCGGATGTCAGATCAAAATTCAACTCGCCGCTCCCCCCCGCTTCCACCTGAGCCTCGAGTGTCGAGTTCGTGTTGTACCGGGCAGGAACCGACTCCTTTCGTCCCTTCTGAATTTCGGGATTCGTCGAATCGGCATCCTTTTCGATCCTGGTGCTGATCCGCACGGTGTGCTTCCCGGGAGTCGCCCCCTTTGATCGCGCGCGATACAGCAGCTCATAGCGGCCGGCGTCATCGGTCCTCCCGATCGACCCCCAACCGCCCGGGGGAAGGAACTCGATGGTGGCGTCCTTCAACGGCGCGCCATCCAGCGTCACGACCCCTGAGACCGGAACGAGCGATGGCTCTCCCTCTCCACACCCCAGGAGGAGCAGACAGAGAGAAACGCCCGGCACGGCACGCCGCAACACGCGCGAAAATCGAACAGCAGCCGGCAGATCGGCCAGTTTGGTCGGCATTCAAGAACTTTCCTGGATCGTCACACGACGACGGTGAATCGCACAAAGTCTGTGTTGCAGACGCAGCGGAGGTGTCGTCGGGATCGGTCGACTGACTGTTGTGAAGCGCCCGTCAATCATCCCGGCCCAAGGCAACAGCGGATGGCCGGAGCGGCCCTGACAAGAAACGTCGAAAGTTCCTTCTCAAGATCCCAACCCCGGTCATCCACGCCTTCGATCCGTCTTCGACCGGATCAGAACTCTCCGATCACCTGGCCGTCGCTCATGCAACCCAGGTATCGAAACGTGTTGCGATCGATGTTCTCACCAATGAAGCGCACGGAGCCATCTCCCAGCAGGTACTGCGCGCCGCCGACATGCATGCTGCTTGCGGCCGGGGCACCAGCCCCGTTGGGAACGAACTTGTCGCTATTGGTGACCCGAACGAACGTGGCGTACTTTTCGCCCGTGTTCGTGCCGGCATTGGGGCCGCTGGCCACAGGCAGGTGACCGTACCGACCGGCCCAGACCGATCCCTTTCGCGGCAGCGGACCGGACCACCCGAGCGAAGGATTCGCGTCAAACGCGGCGTAAGTCGTCCCGTTGCGGTCGGTGCGGAGATCGTCCTTCACAGGGCTACCGTCCCAGGCGCGTTCGGCACATGCGAACGTGTTGCTCATCCCGTCCGTCACGTCGCGGAACTTCGTGGCGCTGTTGTAATTGAACATGCCAGCCACCGCGTTGCCGCCGCTGGCTGCAATCACGTTGGCCGCCCACTGGTTGGTTTCCACCGACACCGCACCAGACACGGCCGGATAGTTCGACTTGCCCATGCCGTTCTGGTTGACATCGGCGAATCCGCCATACGTGTTCACCGCGGGGCTGGCGTCCGACGGGCAGACCATCATGGTGAGCGACGTTTGAACCAGGTGGCCGGCCGTGTTGGTCGGAAAGTTGTCGCCATTGGGATTGAGCTGGTTGTACAGCGGCCCCTGATCGACATAAGGCAGCACGAAGGCATTCCAGCCCCAGCCGCCACGGGTCCGGTCCGGCGCGGTCCCGGCCGCGTTCGGAATCGCCAGGCATCCCGGCGGCAGCGCGTTGTGGGTGTCGTGATAGTTGTGCAGCGCCAGCCCAAGCTGCTTCATGTTGTTCTTGCACTGCGTGCGTCGGGCCGCCTCGCGCGCCTGCTGCACGGCTGGCAGCAGCAGCGCAATCAGGATCGCGATAATCGCGATGACCACCAGCAGCTCAATCAGCGTAAAGGCTCTGCGCCGCAAAACGTTCTGAGTCATTCATCGACCTCTGAGAAAGGAAACCCGTCCGTGACCGGGGCAGCACACCCAAGGCGCGCGATCCCTCCCACACGACGACAATTGCAATCCAAGATCCGTCAGCACCGCATCCGACAACCCGCTGCCAAATTCCAAGTCGAGGGGGTCTTTTCCTGCCTCGCCAGATTCAGCCGTCACCATTCTCCAGAGCGTTCCCGGAATCGGCCCGGTCAGCTTCGACACCCGCAAAACACAACTCGACAATTCAAGTTGCGGCATTCTCCACAGCCCCGTGAAGTTTGCGCGAGCGGATCGTTAAGATGCCGTGAATGTTAAGAATTGGGCCAATCCCGGCCTGCCGGCAGATTGAAACACCGGTCGCGACGGAGCGAGAGCGGGCTGGCGAACATTGCGGCGTTTGTGAAGGACGTTGGCGGGCCGTGGTTCTCGGGGAGTGAAATCGGAGTCAGAGTGAGAACTCTTGCTTGTCAGGCATCGCTGTTTTCCCAATGTTTCAGGGCAAGGCTGCAAGGGTGCAAGAATTCCCGCGGGAGACAGAGTCGAGTTTTGGCTTGCCGGTTGGGTGATGGGGCGCGCATGTGGTTCTCCACTGGGAGGGGCGGAGTTGCGCGCGGGGGCACGAAGGACGAAATGATGACGTTGATGATGAACGGGAGTGGGCAGCCCCGCTTGCTCGCAATCGAGGCCCCGCAGCGGCAGGAAATTGCTACGGATACAGGCCGCCCTGGAGGGGACGGATAATGGACGGCTGCGTCTGCGGAAAGCCTCGTGCGGCCGTCGCCGCACCGGCAGGGTGGCCGGCGGCTGGACGTAGCAGAGCGGAGGAAGCCCCGGTCGAGCGTTGCCGAGCTATCATTTTCGGCCGGGCACTCCAGAAGATGCCGCGGTCGAGTCCCTTTCAAGTGCTGATTGCCATTGTTGACCCGCATCCGCACGCGACCGGGGTTTCGCCGAAAACGGCTCCAACCCCGGCCACCTTGCCGCCCCGACTGAACCCTTGTTGATGCGGAGGTCACTTTTTGATGCCAACCAACCACATCCTTCCGTTTCGTCGTCAGGATCGCTGGGGGTTTCGTCGGGTAAACGACGGTGCCATTCTCGTGCCTGCCAGTTATTCATATGCATCCCGATTCAGCGAAGGGGTTGGAGTCGCTGATGAGGGCCAAGTACCCTCCGACGGATGGTCTGATGCCATCGTGTTTATCGATGAGCGGGGCATCGTGCTGGGCCGCGTGTCCAAGGCCATCACATATTCGCAATTCAGCGATGGTCTGATCGCTTTTCAACGAGACGGACTGGCCGGTTATGCTGCATCGAACGGTCAGGAAGTGATTCCTCCGCAGTTTGCGATTGCGGGTCCGTTTGTCGACGGGATCGCGTGCGTCTCATTGCCGGGTAAGAGATTGTTCGGCCTGATCGACAAGACGGGTCGCTGGATCATCAAACCGATGTATGCGGAAATCCTCAAATTCACTCCCGGCGAGGCCTGTACAGCGGCGAAATTGCCCGGAGACGACGGCTGGGTGTTGCTGAATCGGGACGGTCGCCGACGGTTAAAGCGGACGTACTATGGCCTGAAATGGGTTTCCGAGGGAGTGGTTCCATTCCAGGAGGAAACCCGAAACGGGCCGCTGTTCGGCCTGATGACCATTGATGGAGACCTGTTGCTCGAACCGCGGTTTACGAACACCGATGACTGTGTTCGGGAACGCCTGCTGGCCGTCGAGATCGATCATGAGGGCTGGGGCGTGGTTGATCAGAAGGGGCGGTGGATCATTCAGCCGATCTATACCAGTATGAGTGGGAGTTCGCAGGGCCTGTTCCTGGCGTATCGCGGGGGCCATCGCACACTGAATTACCTGATCGAAGGAGGCAAGTTCGGTTATTTGAATCGCCAGGGCGAGACCGTGATTCCCTTTCAGTTTGACGGGGCGATGAGCTTTGAAGACGGCTACGCAACCATCGACTTTTTTAAGGAAGAGTGTCCGGCCCTGCGTGGCGAACCATGCGGTGTTGATCACGAAGAGGAAACCGCCTTCGTGAATCCGGCTGGTCAATTGTTCTGGCTCGATATCGATCACGAGCCCCGCCAGAAGTGACGCAGGCACGGTTTTTTTGCGGGCCTATTTCGACGTCATCATCGCGGACAGGAGTTGTGAGCTGAGGAACAGGCGATACGGATTGCCTGGCAGTTCCGCGAAATCCCAGCGTCTGTAGAACTCACGCGCTCGATCATCGACGCAGTCGAGAATGACCGCGATGAACGCAAAGGTCTGGCCGGCGTCGTAACAGTCGCGGAGCGCCTGGGCGAACAACAGGTCGCCGAGTTTCCGTCCCTGGTGACGCTGATCCACACCCAGCCAGGCCACGATGGCCACGGGAAGTGCACGACGGGGCAGCTTGCGACTGAGATCGGCGGGCAGGTCTCCGAAATCGACCTGGCCGGTGGCGAGCGTGTAGAAGCCCGCAATCGTGCCGTCCGTATCGAGCAGGACTTTTGTCGCGGAGAGTCGCTTCTCCTGATGCTGGAGCGCTTTCGAGCGCAGCCAGTCATTTACCTGGGATTGACCGCAGTCGAACCGGCGGCGGGGATGGCTCTTCTGGAGCGGTTCGAATGGAACGCCGTCCGGAAAGGCTGCTGTGGTCACGGTCGCCCCTGCATCAGCGCGCCCAGTCGCTTCTGGGCTGCCGTCAATTTCGCAGGCGTCTGAAGTGCCTGCCAGAACGCCAACTGCTCGTCAGGGCTCAACTGAATCGTCTGATCCTGAGCACTCGCCACTTCCCGCCGCGCCTGGGCGACCGTGACGGTCCGAACGTAGTCGCTGATGCTGATTCGCCGCAGTTCGGCCGCGGCCGTGAGGGCCTGTTTGCTGGCAGTATCCAGGCGGACCATGAGCGGGCTGGGCGTCGTCGATGTTGTCTTCGCTGATCTTGGCATGTGGCTCGAACTCCCGGCTCAAAGTGTACTGCAATCTGCAATACATTCAAGAGAACGCTTCACACGGGTCACCAAGGCGGCTCGCCCTGCCCCGGCCACGCGGCAACGCCCAGGGCATGTATTGCCACACATCGGGGAGAAGCCGTTCGACGTGGAGACCTCGGCAACGCGCGGCACTGGCTGCAAGCAGCCAGTGGCACCCGGCGCGAAACCTCAGCCATGCAGACAAATTGCTGGGAAAGGACCAGCTTGGCCCGATACTTAGGGATATGCGACATTACTTTACAATTGATCGGTGAAAGCAATGGCGAACGCACAATTAGATGAAATGTATGACGCAATCTACGATGGTGATTGCGAGAAGATTGACACCTTGATTCGTGCTGGCCTGAGTGTGGACACTAGAGTTGAGGGTGACGAATGGACTTTTCTACACATGGCATTGGTGTCCGTGACAATCCCTCCTGATCCTAATGTTGTCCGGCATCTGATTCACCTTGGTGTTGATGTCAATGCACGGGACAGGAGCATGTGGACTCCGTTGCATTTCGCAGTTCGCACCAAGAATTCTCAAGTCGTCAAAATGTTAATCGATGCGGGTGCAGAAGTTGATCCAGTGAACGACGAAGGCATCAGTCCGCTCCATCAATGTCTGCTTGAGCAGCGATGTGACTTGGAAGTTGCCGAGATGTTGTTGGCTGCGGGGGCCGACCCTGATAATGACCGAGGTGGCGGAGCTGTGCGCAACTACGTTAACGCCATTTCAAGTCCTGACAGTGGTGTATTGCTTGAATTGCTTGACAAGCATGCAAAGAAGTGAGTACGTGAACTCAAGTGAAGTATTTATAGTATAATTCCGCCACTCGCCGTAGGATTCAATCGCTGGGTGCCAATGGCGGCAGGGTGGCCGGGGCTGGACGAAGCGGAGCGCAGGAAGCCCCGGTCGTGCGTTGCCGAGCTATCGTTTCCGGACGGGCATTCCAGAAGATGCAGTGGTCGAGTCCCTTCCAGGTGCTGATTGCCATTGTTGACCCGCATCCGCACGCGACCGGGGTTTCGCCGAAAACGGCTCCAACCCCGGCCACCCTGCCGGCGGTGGTAACGTGACCGTTACTCGTCCCTCGACGCTGACGACACCGGGCGCGCAGGGCTCCTACGGTTTATATTTTCCTTGAGGTTACCATGAGCGCTGGATTTTCATTCACTGATCTTCATTCGTTTAAAGACTATGTGGGCTTCGTAAAGATCTGTGCATCGACGCAGTTTCCTAAGCGCGAAGGAGTCGGCCCTGCCGATCAGTGGACATTGGACCTGGCCTTTGAGGGCCTGAATTTGGGTCTACGGATGGCGATCGAGGAGAAAGGTGAACGGGCTGAGTTCACGAAAGGGCAATCGCTCGTGGCCGAGGCGTACGCCGCCTACCGCGACGGGCGAGTTCGCGACGGCTTTTTCAAGCTGGAAGAGCTGCAGAAGCTGCTGAAACGAGTCCCTTCGCAATAGCGCAACGTGCCAATGGAATCAGCAAGTTGGGTGGCACTGGACTGCTTGTCACAATGCCATCCGGCTGGGTGGAACATCATCCATCCGGCGGCTCACTTCATGCTTGTAAAGTGTTCGTGGATGTCAGCAAGACATTGACCGGAAAAAACAAAAAACAGTGATGAGAGAAGACATCCGACTCCGCCACTAATCATTCCAGCAGACGCGGGAAGGTTTTCCAAGTTTACAATACTAATTGCGACTGCCAGGATAATCAGCAACGTAACCCCAATTATTGAACACCACTTTATCCATTCGCAAACAGTTCGTAAACTTGAAGCATTACTTGGCAACGCCACTGCTTCGGCGATGGAAGTTACGATCTCAGTTGCGGGCTGAATTTCAATCTCTCTGTGGCATGCTCGACAGGGAATCCACTGGCCCACGAGTTTTGATGAGGCATTCCCGGTCGCGCCGCAGTAGACACATACATATCGAATATGCTCATGCATCTGCTGTTCTACTCCTTGGTGCACATGACTCCGAGTTGTTGTCTCGTCGATTTCTCACAATCTGGTAATTGTCGCTGAACGTGGCGCGATAAAGAAAGTCAGATGTGGCATCAACTGCCAACCCGAGTCTTGCGATCTCCTTGACCGTCTATTGGCTTGAGCGTCCAGGATTCGGCACCGCCGCCGAGATCCACGCAGATCTCCGGACGAAAATCCACACCACCTTCGCCCTCGACGATGATTTCGCCCCGCTTCGCCATTTCTGTGATGCATTCAACCGCGAGTGGGTTTGGAATCAGACCTCTCAGAGCATCTCTCCACGTCTGCTGCGTCACTCGGTGCTGCATTTTCTGGATCCATCTAAAGCGGCGGGTGGCTGAGTACAGAGACCGGGGTTTTGCCGAAAACGGCTCCATCCTCGGCCACGTTTACGCAAGTGGAAACCATCAGGCACGCGGGCAGCCTGAAGGCTGAACTCCCACGACCTCAATCCCCAAACGCCGCGTCGAACGCCCTTCCCGAGGGCCGGAAGTCGATGTTCTTGCAGAACTGGGCCGCTTCGGCCGCGCCGGCTTCGCGGTCCATGCCGGAGTCTTCCCATTCGACCGACAGCGGGGAGTCGCCGGGGTAACCGGCGGCGTTCAGGGCGCGGATGATCTCTTCGAACCGCACGCCGCCGCGGCCCACGCTGCGGAAGTCCCAGCCGCGGCGGGCGTCGCCGAAGGAGAGGTGGCTCGACAGGATGCCCGATTTGCCGTTCAGCGTCACCGAGGCGTCCTTCATGTGGACGTGGTAGATCCGCTTCGGGAACGCGCGGATGAACTCGACCGGGTCGACCCCCTGCCAGATCAGGTGGCTGGGGTCGAAGTTGAAGCCGAATTCTTCGCGGTTGTCGATCGCTGCCAGGGCCCGCTCGGCCGAGTAGATGTCGAACGCGATTTCCGTGGGGTGGACTTCCAGCGCGAACTTCACGCCGCATTCCTGGAACACGTCGAGAATCGGGTTCCAGCGGTCGGCGAACTGCTGGTAGCCGGCGTCGAACATCTTTTTCGGCGTCGGGGGGAAATCGTAAATCAGGTGCCAGATGCTCGAGCCGGTGAAGCCGTTCACAACGCCGACGCCGAGCTTCTTGGCGGCCTTGGCGGTGTTTTTCATTTCGGTGGCGGCCCGTTCGTTCACCTTCTCGGGCTTGCCGTCGCCCCAGACGTATTCGGGCAGGATGACCTTGTGGCGGTCGTCAATGATGTCGCAGACGGCCTGGCCGACGAGGTGGTTGGAGATCGCGAAGAGTTTGAGGTCGAACTTTTCGAGGAGGTCGCGTTTGCGGGCGCAGTAGGTGTCGTCGGAAAGGGCCTTGTCGACTTCAAAGTGGTCGCCCCAGCAGGCGAGTTCGAGGCCATCGTAGCCGAATTCGCGGGCCTTCTTGCAGAGGGTTTCGAGGGGGAGGTCGGCCCACTGGCCAGTGAAGAGCGTTACCGGACGTCCCATGAGCGGCGGTCTTTCAAGGAAAGAAAAACGGGAGGCCGGGCGTTCGCGCCAAACGGCGCATGCCCGCGGAACAGTCGGTTTGGTGAACCGACGCAGCGAAACTATCCGAACGTCTGCAGCGAGGCAATGTTGCGAGAAGCTACCTTGTCAGTCGCCGGGATCGCGTTTGCGGGGGTCGCGATCGAGCTGGAGAGCCCAGAGCATTGCCTCCACGACTCGTCCCATCTGGGCAGGATTGAATTGACCGATCGGTCCAGCCGCCAGATCGACGAGCAGCTTGTCAATCCGTGACAGTTCATCGGCCTTGGCCACACATTTTCGATCCAGCCCTCCCTCGCCGATCTGGAAGAGTGAGCACCACGGCAGGGTTGATCGCTGATCGAGCTGCTGGGAATAAAACGGCACAACGAGCAGGCTGTGGCCGCGGTTCAGAGCGTCGCGAGAGACCACGAGAACCGGGCGTGCCTTCCCGTCGGCTCCCCGCTTTTTGAGGCGATACAGTTCACCACGTTTCGGCCCATTCATCGCCAATTACCACGGTTCGTCCTGAAATACTGGCGAATGCAATGGCCCCATCAGTTCCCCGGATGCGACCTGTTCTTCGACCTCCGCAAGTCGCTCTCGAAAGAGATTCAGATGGGGGAGGTCGACGCCGCGCGCCGCGAGAGTTTCGGCCGACGTCGACACTGAGGTCGCTTTTTGAAGCCAGTCGTCAAGCAGCTTCTTCAGGGCGGCCTGCAGTTCTTCGGAGTAGTCGAAGATGCCTTCGTAGTCGCCCGCCCGCATGGTTTCGTCGGCCCGACGAATCCAGCCGATGGCATCGAGCCCGTCAACAAGCGACTGCTCACATTCGGCCGCTTCGTTTACTGCCGGCAGCCCACGGTCAATGGTCCCGGCGTACTTCGACACCCGGCGTGAGGCCAGATCGAAGATCAGGTTTCGTCCGTTTGCGACCATATCGTTGACGGTATCGAAGGGGGGCGACGTGAAGATCATAACGCGCCGGCCGGATTCCGGGAGTCGCGATTGCAACAGGCAGAGTATCCGAGACGATGCACACCCGTTCCTGCTTCGATGGCGATCAGGTAGACTGGCCGCATGACGCGCGAGCATTGGAATGTGGCGATTTGCGTGTGCTGGATGGCTGCGATGGCAGTGGCTTTCGCCCTCGCCGGTCCGGTTGCCGCCTTGATCGTCTTTCTCCTTCCCGCCTTCCTGATTGGTGCGCTCATGAGCGGCCTGAGCAAACTGGGGCTGGACTGGGAGCAGCATCTGAGGCCGGACAAGAGTCGAGAGAGGCCTTCCGGTCGACACGCGGATTCCAATGCCAATACGCCTGCGGCCGGTGAAAATGCGTCAACCGGGACAACACGGCAACTCCCGTAGTTGACGATTGGCCGCAGCCAGCCTTATGACATATCGGGTCGATCGCGACCCGTTCTCCCACCAGTCACCGTGCTGCAGCACCGGGACCGTCGGATCACCCCCCTCCCGCCCCTGGCCTCGCTTCCCGAGGATCTCGCATGTCGAGCATTGAATCGTCCCCTACACCCACCCGCCGCGATTTCCTCAAGACTTCGAGCGCCGTCTCGGCTGCGGCGCTCACGGCCGGATTCGCCGCCGCGCCGCAGGTGTTCGCCCAGGACAGCCAGAAGGTGCTGAAGGTCGGCCTCGTCGGTTGCGGCGGCCGCGGCAGCGGTGCAGCGGCCGATGCACTGACGGCCGACAAGTACACGAAGCTCGTCGCCGTGGCGGATGTCTTCCCCGAGCACATTGAATCGAGCCTGAAGGGCCTGAAGGGCAAAAAGGAGATCTCGGCCCAGGTCGATGTGGCCGATGACATGAAGTTTCTCGGCCTCGAGGCCTACAAGAAGGTCATCGAGAACGTGGACGTCGTGCTGCTGGCATCGCCGCCGGGGTTCCGGCCGTGGCATCTGCGGGCGGCTGTTGAGGCTGGCAAGCACATCTTCTGCGAGAAGCCGATGGCGACGGATGCCGTGGGTGTGCGGCATGCGATGGAATCGGTCCGCATGGCCAAGGAGAAGAAGCTGTCGCTGGTGGCCGGCTTCTGCTGGCGCTATCACCCGGAAAAAATGGAGCTGTTTCAGCGGGTGCATGATGGGGCGATCGGCGATGTGGTCGCCGTCTATGGCTGTTACCTCACGGGCCCGGTGAAGCCAATGCCGCCGGCGGACACGCGTCCGGCCGGGATGTCGGACCTCGAGTGGATGGTCCGCAACTGGTACAACTTCACGTTCCTCTCGGGCGACGGACTGGTCGAGCAGGCTGTGCATACGGTCGACTGGGTCGCCTGGGCGATGCAGGACAAAATGCCGACGAGCTGTACGGCGGTGGGCGGCCGGCAGATTCCCGCCAACGGCGGCAACATCTACGACCACATCGAGGTGAACTATCTGTGGGACAGCGGCGCCCGCGGGTTCCTCGCCCAGCGGCAGATCAGCGGCTGCTTCGGCGAAACGGCGCTGCGCATCATGGGGACAAAGGGCATCGCCGAGATTACCGGGCGCGGATCATCGATCACCGGCGAAAATGCCTGGCGCTCGAAGCCGGGCCAGAAGCATGACATGTACGAACTGGAGCACCGCGATCTGTTCCTGTCGATCCGCGACAACAAGGCCCAGAACGACGGCGACCGGATGCTCAACAGCACCATGATGGCCATCATGGGCCGCATGGCGGGGTACACGGGTCAGCAGATTACCTGGGACCAGGCGATCGGCTCGAAAGAGAACCTGATGCCGGAAGTGACCAGCTGGGAGACGCCGGTGGTGGTTCCGCCGATGGCGCGACCGGGGACGACGCAGTTCGTATGATTCGAGGACGTGACGCTGAAGCGTACCGCTTACGGAGCTTGTTCAGCCGGTTCGCTTGCGAACTGCCGCGTGCACTGCCGCAGCACTGGGTGAGGCGCGCCCCGGTTGTCAGGATGACGCGTGTCGAATGCATCCGGCAATGCACGCGTGCGGCCCGCAAGCGGGCCGGCTAAATGGCGTCGCCCAGCGGCGTCCATTCCGAAAACGTCGCCGCCTGGCCGGCGGGCAGGCCGGCGTCGTCGACGAGGTTCCACACGATCGCACGCTCAATCCGAAACCGCTTTCCCGCGGCAGAGATCCTCACGCCGCGGTAGTCGTCGATGTAGCCCTGCTCTCTGGTCGTCTGCAGCATGCGGGCCCGCTCGTCGCGGTGCACAGGCTCGGCCGTTTTGCGAGAGGGCATGGCCAGCAGCGTGGCGAGGTCGGTCTCCCACAGCGTCAGGGCGGTCTGGTTGGCGTAGTTGAGGATCGGGTCGTCTTCCACGCCGTGCGCGACGACGACAAACGGCGCCTCGAACAGCAGGCGGGCTGTTTCCGCGAGGCTGGAACCGCGTGGCAAGAGTTCCCGGCCGACAAATCTCTCGAACGAGTCGAGGATCACGCGTGTCCGTTCAATCCAGGCGTCGGCGGCCCAGGGGGGAGTTGGTTTGCGAGGCATGGTGTTCAGCAATGTTCGCGTCCCTTCGGGACAGCGGCTCAACATTCTGGGGCGAACCGATATTATGCCGATGTTGGCCAGTAAATTCTTCCGTCCGCATCCATGACATCGCCCCATTCCGTCGCTGCACTCACGCTTTCCCCGGCCGAACTCGAAGCCTTTCAGCGCGACGGCTATCTGATTGTCCGTCAATTGGCGGATGAGCTCCTGCTGCAGAGGATGCGCGACGTGACCCAGGACGGCCTGGCGCGGCGGATCGAGCCGCTGGAACTCGAAGCGGATGTCCACTACCCGGGGTCGCCAGAAACCCGCGACGCCCGCGGCGGGGCCACGATTCGCCGGTTGAAGCAGGCCCATGGCCGCGATTATGTGTTCACCGAATGGCTGACATCTCCCGGATTGATCGGTCGCCTGCGGCAGATTCTCGGCCCGGAGGTCGTCTGCCCGCTGGCCCATCACAACTGCATCATGACCAAGGAGCCACGGTTCTCGAGCGACACCGGCTGGCATCAGGACATCCGTTACTGGTCGTTCCAGCGGCCGGAGTTGGTGAATGTGTGGCTGGCGCTGGGGCCGGAGCGACCGGAAAACGGCTGTCTGAAGGTGATTCCGGGATCGCACCGACTGATCTACAGCCCCGAGCAGTTCGATCAGGCGGTTTTTCTGCGAGACGACCTGGAGCAGAACAGGCCGCTCATTGAAACGCAGCGGCATGCGGTGCTGGAACCGGGCGATGTGCTGTTTTTTCACTGCCTGACGTTTCACGCAGCCAGCCGGAACCACACGGCCGAGTCGAAGCAGTCGGTGGTGTTCACGTTTCGATCTGCCGACAATCTGCCGGTTCCGGGCTCGCGTTCTGCGCAGTCGCCGGAACTGTTGCTGCATTGATGCTCATCTGGAATTCCTGCGTCGTCGTCGCGGGGCATTGATTGAAGAACCGCCCATGAAGATTCTGTCTGGCATTCAGCCCACGGGGCGTCCGCACTGGGGCAACTACTTCGGCGCCATCCGCCAGTACATTGCGCTGCAGGACAACGAGCAGGCCTTCTACTTCATCGCCGATCTGCACGCGCTGACGACCATTCGCGACGCGCAGACCCTGCGGCAGAACTCGTTCGATGCGGCGCTCGACCTCCTGGCCCTGGGGCTCGACCCGGCCAAAGCGACACTCTTCATCCAGTCGGAAATCCCGGAGATTCCCGAGCTGACGTGGCTGCTGCTGACGGTCACGCAGATGCACCTTCTGGAGAAGTGCCACGCCTACAAGGACAAGAAAGAGCGCGGACTCGCCGCCGATGCGGGACTGTTCACCTACCCGGTGCTGATGGCGGCCGACATCATCGGTTACGACAGCCAGCTTGTGCCGGTCGGCGTCGACCAGGTGCAGCATGTCGAAGTGACCCGTGACATCGCGCAGCGGTTCAACTCGCTGTACAAGCAGGAGGTCTTCGTCCTGCCCGAATACCGCGTGCTCGACACCTCGGCCAAAGTGCCCGGGCTGGATGGCGAGAAGATGTCGAAGAGCTACGGCAACACCGTGGAGATCTTCGAAGAGCCGAAGAAGCTGCGGAAGAAGATCATGTCGATCAAGACGGACTCGAAGACCGTCGAGGAGCCCAAAGCCCCCGAGACCTGCCCGGTCTTCACGCTCTACAGACTGTTCGCCAGCGATGACGAACAGGCCGCACTGGCAGGCCGGTACCGCGCCGGCGGCATGGGTTACGGAGAAGCGAAACAGGCCCTGTATGAGAAAGCGGACGCCTATTTTGCCCCGGCGCGTGAGCGTCGCGCCGAGCTGGCAGCGCGACCGGATGACGTGCGACAGATTCTCAGCGACGGCGCCGCCCGTGCGCGGCGGCGCATCCGCGAGGTGCTGACACGCGCCCAGGCGGCGTGTGGCGTGGGGCCACAGGGAAAAAGCCCGGCTTCTTGAACGAGGACTCGGCTTCGATTCGCACGCCCCAGCGGGAAAGCGTTGGGCGAAGCCGGGCTTTACGTTCGTCGACGTCCTCTCAGAACGACGGCTTCGGCGGCAGCGGTGTCGCCGGTTCGGCAGGCGGAGTCTCAGTTGCGGGCGTCGTCTGCGGCACGGCCAGGGTCGGAGCCGGGGTCTGCGGGTAGGGTGTCGGAGCGGCCGTGCTGCTGCTCGCGGCCGTCGAGGTGACCGGCACGCCGTAGGAGTTCAGCCCCTGCGGCGGCGCGGCGGTGTGCATGAGCTGGTCCTGGTAGCAGGGCTCGTAGTTCCACGGCGTGTTCGCGTAATCCTGCGGAGTGAAGTAGTACGGCCGGTAGTTTGAACTCCAGCCGTACAGCGGGCGATTCCAGCCGTGGTAAGGCGGATACGGCCGCTGGAGAAAACGGGCGTTGTAGTGGGCGTCGTGTTTCGCCCCGATGTACCACCAGCCGGCCGAGGCCTGGCTGGCCACCGCCGTCAACGCCAGGCCGGCGATGGCGGTCAGCAATGTGCGTCCGTTCAACATCTGTCCGCTCCCTGGACCTGTGGAGGCGTCTGCCGCCTGACTCGCTCCGCGCAGGGCGGCCTCCCTGTCCGTCCCACTCAGAACATCGCCCGCCTGCCCCCGGAGTGTTCGCGCAATCGGCCGGGGTCGCCCCATGACGGACCGGGTCGAGGCGCTGGAATCAGCCATGCCGATTGCGCCGCCAGTCGCGGTCGATGGAGCGGATCAGTCGTCGGCAGAAACCGCCGGTGCGCGCAAGAAAAGGCGGCGCAACTGCGCCGCCTGTTCGCTCCCTCGAAGCTGGTTCAAGGACCAGCCGTCCATTCCGCGGCGGTCGGATTACCAACCGATGAACACGCCGCCGCGACGCCCGCCGGCGTAGAAGCCCGGGCCGCCCCAGCCACGGTTGAACCCACGGTTCCAGCCACCGCGATAGTAGCTGCGGTACGGGGCGCGGTAGCCATAGCCGCCGTAGTAAGGCGTGCGATAGCCGTAGCCGCCGTAATAGCCGCGATAACCCCACTGGGCTTCGCTGGACGAAGCGCCGATGGTCGTCAGTCCGCACAACATGGCCGCGAGAATCAGAAAGCGTTTCATGACATCCTCCAGTTTCGTGAACAGTCCGAGGCATTCGCGTCCGCGGGAACCCCCGGACCAGGTGGATTGCTGCCTCTCACGAATCAGAGATTGCAGACGGCTTGCCAAACCGTCCCAATTTCAGAGACACCGCCGAAGTGACGCCTCGACCGGCAGTTACGCGAGCAGATTCGCAGCGGTGCAGCCCCGGCGTGCGGCCCGGCACCCCCTGCCGGCGTGTTCGCTCACTGAACCCGGTGGTGCCTCAGAGCTCAAATCGCCGCTGCCGAACGCCCTAAATTCCGCATTTCACCCAGACTTTATTCAAACTCTGAAATCCCGAGGTTGTTCTCGATGGCCCGCGCCTTGTTCGACATGAAGTACTGCCGGAGGCGGAGCGGATCGTTGGCGACTTCCGGCTTGTGATCGAAGCGGCCTTCGCTGGCGGCCGCTGCGATCCACGGATCGCCCGGGTTATCGGGGGCGTGTTCTTCGTCAAAGCTCTCCGGCTTCAGATCCTTCACCAGCGACTTCGTTCCCTGGCTCATCGTCTGCATCACCGAGCAGCCGGGCAGCAGCGCAACGCACACGCCAAGGATGCCGAGGTTTCGAATGCGGGGCATGGAGACAGTTCCTCGACAGACCTGGCGGGACGGGGCAGTCGCGCTTCGTTCGCGAAACTGCCCTTTGCCACATCGGCGCTCAGACTGTCGAGTCAAACTCCCGGCTGGCCCCGGCTACCGGCAGAAACCACCGCACCGCTGTCCCCTGGCCGCCGCGCGCGAGGATTCAGGATTCAGGGGGGCGATTGACGAATCTCGATTGTTCAGAACAGGCGGTTCAGACCGTTCAGCGCGGCCACGCGGTAGGCTTCGGCCATGGTGGGGTAGTTGAACGTCGTGTTGACGAAGTAGTTAATGGTGTTGTTCGGAGGCGGCTGCAGCATGATCGCCTGGCCAATATGGATGATCTCGCTCGCCTGCTGACCGAAGCAGTGAATGCCGAGCAGCTCCCGCGTTTCCCGGTGAAACAGCAGCTTCAGCATGCCGACCGCCTGGCCGGTGATCTGGGCGCGCGCCAGGCTGCGGAACAGCGAATGCCCCACCTCATAGGGGACGCGTTCGGCCGTGAGCTCCTTTTCGGTCTTCCCCAGCGAACTGATCTCGGGGCTGGTGTAAATGCCGGTCGGAATGTCTTTGACCAGCGCGACATCGTTAGCGCCCACCATGTGGCTGGAGGCGTAGCGTCCCTGCATGTACGCGGCGCTCGCCAGCGCGGGCGGGCCGATGACGTCGCCCACCGCATAGATGTGCGGGGCGGATGTCTGCAGGAATTCGTTGACCGGAATGTTCCCGCGGGAATCGGGCTGAATGCCGACCTTGTCGAGCCCCATGCCGTCCGAGTTGCCGGTCCGTCCCGCGGCCCACAGCATGGCATCGGCCTTCAGCTTCTTGCCCGATTTCAGATGCACGACCACGCCGTCCGGCACGCATTCCACCTTTTCGAACTCTTCCTTGTGCTTGATGAGCATGCCGTGTTCGCGGAAGTGATACGACAGCGCATCGATGATCTCGTCGTCCAGGTACTCCAGCAGCTTCTCGCGTCCGTTGATCAGCGTCACCTTGGCGTTCAGGTTGCGGAACATCGACGCGTACTCGCAGCCGATCACGCCGGCGCCGTAGACGATCAGCGATTTGACGTCGCGATCGAGCCCGAGAATGGTGTCGCTGTCGAAGATGCAGTGGTTCGAGAAATCGATCGAGGCCGGGCGGTACGGGCGCGCGCCGGTGGCGATGACGAAATACTTCGCGCGGACCATCTTGCGCGATCCGTCGGCATCGATCACTTCGATATGGTTGTCGTCGACGAAATGGGCCGCCCCGTGCACGACGGGGACGTCGTTTCGCTCGTAGAAGCCGGCCCGCAGCAGCACCTGTTTCTGCACGACGCCGCGGGCCGATTTCAGCAGGTCGCGGAAGGAGGTGTCGACGAAGAGTCCGCGGTCGAGAAACGCCTGGCTGCGGTTGACTTCCATCATGCGGAAGATGGCGTAGCGCAGCGCTTTGGAGGGAATGGTGCCGACATGCGTGCAGGCGCCGCCGATCTGCTTCATGCGTTCGACGACGCCGACCTTCATGCCATGCTTGGCCGCCTGCATGGCCGCCCCTTCGCCGCCGGGCCCGGTGCCGATGACAACGAGATCGAATTCAAAATCTGGCACTCTGGGTCTCCCTGGCTGCGACTCGACACACTGGTTCCGGATGGCGCGAGGCGATATTTACCACGAAGCGAACCAGCGCGGCGACCCTGATTGCCGCGATCGGGACGGCAACCAGCCGCGACGGACGACTGTGCACAACCGGCGGGGGCTGGATGAAAATTCTCTCATGCGTCGTGAGGGAGCGCGACGCATCGCGTTGACAGGCCGCCAGCGCAGTGTGTGGCCGGCGTTAGAGCCGATTTCGGTGAAACCTCGGTCACGTGCGGAAGCGGGTCGACAAAGGCAATCGACTCGGAACAGGGACTCGCTCACCGTATCTTCTGGAGTACCCTTCCAGAAACGATGGCACGGCAACGCACGACCCGGGCTTCCTTCGCTCCGCTTCGTCCAGCCGCCGGCCATCTAGCCGCTCTCGGTGACCAAGAACTAGCGCCCGGTGGCACGATCTGTGGGAAACGCCGATTCCGCGTCGAAGCCTGCCCTGATCCTTTCCAACGTCTGGGCTCGGTCGAGCCGATCATTCTGATGATAAGCATTAGCAATGTGCTGCATCAGATCACTCAGCATTATTCCATAGATTGCTGGATCCTCCCATACGCCTGTTCGGATGCTGACATGCAGACCTTTATTTGCAATCCACACCCGAACAATCTCGAATGCATTAGGATCTTTCAATGCCTCACCAGGAACTTCCAATTGATCTGCCGACTGCATAGCGAGTCAACTCCGTGCGATAAACATTTACGACGGGTGGCAAGGGCAAGCATGCGATTGCGGGGGGGCGTTATTCGAAAGGCCGGCTCGGGTCGTGGGTTGGGTCGCCGGCTTGAACTCGCATGCTCACGCTGCTGCGCGACGTGAGCATGGCACACGGCGACACGCGCTCCAATGGCTCGGCAACCATGCGGCAGGCGGGAGCCTGCCCTACAGTCTCGCAAGCGAGCCGGCTAAATTCATTCTGCCGCGTCGCCCTTCGCGCTGAACGCATCCAGCGGAGGGCCGCCCATGATGTGGTAGCCGCAGTCGACGTGCAGGGTCTCGCCCGTGATGCCGGCCGACAGGTCGCTGAGGAGGAACATGCCCGACTTGCCGACTTCTTCTTCAGAAATGTTGCGGCGCAGCGGGGAGAACGTTTCGTAGAGGGTCAGCATTTTTTTGAAGTCGCCCACGCCTGAGGCGCTGATCGTCCGCACGGGGCCGGCGCTGAGGGCGTTGACGCGGACGCCGTCGGGGCCCATTTCGCTGGCGATGTATTCGACGCTGCTTTCCAGGGCCGATTTGCAGAGGCCCATGAGGTTGTAGCCGGGGATCACTTTTTCACCGCCCAAGTAGGTGAGCGTGAGGATGCTGCCGCCGGGGTTCATGATGGCCTTCGACCGGCCGCACATGGCGATGAGGCTGTAGACGCTGATGTCCATCGCCAGGTTGAAGCCGGCCCGGCTGCATTTGAAGACTTCCTGGGTGAGGTCGGCCGGCGGGGCGAAGGCGATGCTGTGGAGCAGGAAATCGATCTTCCCGAACTGCTCGGTAATGGTCGCGAAGACGGAGTCGAGGTCGGCATCCTTCTGCACATCGCAGGGAATGACGAACTTCGCCCCCAGCGGTTCGACGAGTTTTTTGACCTTGTTGGCGTTCTTGGGGCGTTCGGGGTCTTTATCGGGGAGGTGGGTGAAGCCGATTTCGGCGCCCTGGGCGAAGAGCTGCTGCGTGATGGCCCAGGCGATCGATCGCTCGTTGGCGATGCCGAAAACCACACCCTTTTTACCGTCGAATAAACCCATGGACGTTGCTCTCTGTAACTCGTACGCGAAAATCCCAGCAAGCGCGGTACGATAGGCCAGCGGCGACGTGATTCTCAAGTGCGAGGGCAGGGCCAGCGATGATGCGATCGTTTCTGGAACTGATGGGAGTTCTCGGCCCGCGCATGGACGGGCTGGAGGAACTGGTCGATGACATCGCCGCCGGCCGGCTTCCAGCAGACGAGGCCGTGACGCGCATTCGCTCGCTGGCCCAGCAGCCGCGAGAGCGCTGGGCGCGAAGGATGATTGTGTTGCTGCCGCTGTTTGGCGGCGCCATGTTTCTGCTGGTCGGCATCGCGATCGGAGTCGTGAATTACCTCTCCGTCGCGAATGCGATCCCCGCGACGGGCATGGTCACCCATCTCATCGGCGGGAGGACACAGTTCGAGTACGTCGTCGATGGCGTCACACACGCCGGGAGATCCTGGATCCAGAGCGATCCACCCGACCACTCTGTTGGAGACCAGATTCGAGTTCTCTACCGGCCTGAGAATCCCTCGACAGCACGCATCGATTCCTTCGTGGAGCTCTGGCTGTTTCCGACGGTCTTTCCAATCGTCGGCCTGTTCTCGATGATGGGCGGTGCGGCGGCATATTCCGTCCTCCGGCGATATCGGTGACGCCAGGATCAAACCCCGCGAACTGCCTCAATCCATGACTGAATACTCCGACGGCTACGCCCGACCGCTTGAAGACATCCTCGAAGACGTTTCCGCCGGCCGGCTGACGGTTCAGGAAGCCGCGGAATGGATCCGGCGGCAGTCGCCCCAGATGCTGCACCGCCCGCCGCGGAAGAGTTCGCGCGGCATCGGGTTTGTGATCTGCACGGTGGGGGTGATGTTCCTGGGAATGGCCGGCCTGATCGGCTGGCAGAGCTACGACCTGATGGTGAATGGGGTGAAGGGTCAGGCCACGGTGGTGGAAATGGTTCCCCGCAACCGGGTGCTGGCGCCGAAGTACGAATATGTCGTCGACGACGTGACATATTCCAGAACGTCGGAAATCGGCACAAATCCGCCGAGCTACGTGGTGGGGGACGTGGTGGAGATCGAATACTGGGCGGACCGGCCGGCGGAGGCGCGGATTGCCTCGTGGGGCGAGCGGTGGACCGGGACGCTGGCGGTCGGGGTGCTGGGGGGGCTGGTGGGAGGCGTCGGGCTGGTGCTGCTGATCTTCCTGCGCCGGTAGGCACAAATCGGGTAGGAGGCGGGATCACTCCCGCCGTCCTCCCACACCGCCGGACGTACTCACCGTATCCGGCG